>VFQN01002857.1_pt1 | contig 25818 bp, 47 predicted proteins | sample 3512371 | NCBI WGS metagenome assembly VFQN01 (sample SAMN10412370, study PRJNA504923) | tailings metagenome | isolation source: Replicate 2 from Balatoc abandoned mine | place: Philippines: Itogon, Benguet | collected 2017-08-28 | reverse complement strand
GGGGGCGGAGGGGGGGCAGCGGGGTGATGCTGTACTCGTTTGAACTGCCTGCGGGTCCATCGGGAGTCTTTTGCAGGGTCGACTTCAGGATAGACCACATCCCTGATCACCGGCGGAAAGGCAACTTCCGCCACAGCCGCCGCTGCCGTCGCCGCCGCCGCCGCCGCAACTGCGGCCGCTTCCTCCCCCCTAGGCGGCGTGCCTGCTGCTTCGTCCGCGCGCAGGCCCCTCAGCTGCAGAGCGGGGCCTCAGGTGCGGTGGCTCTGGGCCTAGGCCGCGTGGCCACAGGAGCGTCAGCAGCCCCGCCAGGCGGGCTTCACCGGCTGCTGGGCGTGGGGATGGGGATGGGGTAGCTGCAACGGGGAGGCTGCGCAGTGGAAGCGCCCCCACCGCCGGCGTCAGCCCTCCACGTGAGTTCTCGTCGCCTGCCAGTAAGCCTGCAGGGCCGTCTCCGTGTGCGTCGGTCGCGCAGGAGGCAACTACGGCAGGGGCTGGTGCACCTGAAGGGGCTGGTGCGGGGCAGCAGCGTGCGGCAGCTGCGGGTAGCGGCGCAGGGGAAGGTGGTATGGGCAAGGGAGGCACTAAGGGCGCTGAGGTCGTTGCTGGGTCTGTGGATGGGGACGTAGATGTGGATGTCAAGGGGGAGGCTAGGGACCAGGGCGTGGGCACTGGTGGCGGGGAGCGGGGCGGTGGTGTAGCGGCTGCACCAGGAGCGACAGCGGCAGCAGCGGCGGCAGCACGGGCTAAGGAGGTGCGCGTCAGCGGTGGCAGGATGGGCGGCACTGGCGGCGGCCGGTGGAGTAAGATGCCCGATGCGGAGGGGCGTGCAGCGGCCAGCATGGTCGAGGTGGTGGTGCAGTGGCCGGACACGCTGCGGCTGAACGCGGAGGCGGGGGCAAGGTGCGGGCGGTGCCTGCTGCACCCGGGATGACCTTTGCCAGTGGTACCGTACATGCAGCAATATTTAGCCCCTTTGGGCATATATTGCAATATCCCTTTGGGCTTCTTTGTACAAAGAATGTTGTTGCAAAACAAAAACCGTCTCCAATTTTTGAAGTAGTTCAGCAAATTGGGCGTTCTTATAGAAAATATGTTGTTACCTTTCCAGCACCTAAAGGTGCAGTATGCGCGTCGTTGCCCCGAAGGGGCAAAGCAGAGAGGTCCTTTAGGCCTCAGGCCCTTTGGCCTGTCCCCAGTGTGCACTCACGGCTTGTAAACCTGGCATGCCGAGCACGTGGGTTATGTGTACAGCGGCCCGCCCGATGCCCACGCCTTCCTTTAATGAGGTGCACTATCCCCTGCTCCACCCGCCAAGCCTTCCTCGCGCACTCCCTGAAACGCTCCACACCACTGACGGTGCACCCGTTTCCACCCCTGCCCACACCCGCAGGTCCCGCAGCGTCAGCCCCTCCCGGCCCCCATGGAAGGGCCCCGGCCTGCCCTCCGTCAACCCCACCCGCCTGGCCTACCGCTCCACCGGCCCTCCGCACCCCTACGGTGCCCTGGCCCTGCCGCGCCAGGGCCTGCCGCCGCCACCGCCAGAGCCCCTACCGCCACAGCCTACCGTGACCCCAACGGTTGGTGGCACTACCCACCCGCACCTCAGTGGCTGGGCGTGCAGGCGCCGCCGGACCACGCTATGGCACGCCTGGAGAGGCACAGGAGCGACAACAGCAGCAGCAGGGGCCGGGGGCGTGCGGGGCCGGGGCTGGTGGCGAAGGCTGCTGGGGCAGGGGATGCGGATGGTGTGGGCGTGTCAGAGGGTTCGGGGCTGGGACTCAAGCCGGGAGAGGTGGATAGCGTGTCGACGTCTGAGGTGCTGCCTACAAAGGGCTTTAGATTCTGTGATGCATGCGTTGCTGGGCCTTAAAGACAGGCAGGCTGTGAGGAGGACGTGTTGTGGGATACGGACGGCATGTGGGGCGCCCGTGTGTAGGGCATATGCACGACGGGTGGACGGAGTATACCCCAGATTACCCCGGTACGGTATGAATTGCGTAACCTTTTTGCCGGGTTCTGCTAGGCGCATATCGGGGCCGTGAACCCAGTGGCCGCGGAATACCGTAGCACTCATGCTGCATTAGGCCGCTTACAACCCAGACTGCTGCTGGAAGCTGCTGTGCGGGGAGCAGGGAGCTGACTACATGACAGGCACCCCCTTTCGTGCGTTACAGTGCCCCCAATTATTTATGCCGACACTGACATTGTTTATATGCGACATGGTAGTCCTGGCAGCCGCAAAGCGTGTCAGATCTACCCACGCGTGCGTGCGTAAAGGCTGCAACCTACTGCAAATGTACAGCGCTGAGTAGCCTGCCCCTGTGTAAGCGGGCATTACTGAGACGCCGTTTGCCGTACAGGCAGTGTTCCAAATGTGATGACGCTACAATTGCTCGAGCAAGAACGCGTTATGCCTAAACAACGTAGTGCAATGGACGGAGCAGGAGACGGAGTATGCCTTTGTACCCCTGTGTGAATGGCATGACGGGGAGGCCCTCTGGCGCACAGGCACTGCTCCATATGTAATTACGCCACCACTGCTCGACAGGAGACATGTACTACCAACAGTCGTAGTGCAGTAAACGACATGCATCCATGCAAGGAAACCCCTTGGTGGTCTTCCGGTGCATGGTGGACACTGGTGGAGACCCAGCTTGCAAACACGTCGCGCCAACTTGACTCATATGCGTGTGCAACGGCGCATGGTCAATCCTCGCCCATCCTCGTGCTAATCCTAACGTGTACACACACTGCGTTTGCTTCAACCTGCTTCAACTACGCAATTGCGTATACGGCATATTGCCAGCAAAAACAACTGCGTTCATCCTATAAAACGGATTTCGTTACCCCCGTAACCCTCCTCCTGGAGCAAAACGTCAAGCACGATGCGCAAAGTCAGGCCACCATGAGGCCTGGCGGCGATGCAGCCTTCCCACACGCCCATCTCGCCCGCTAACAGCGCCGCGGGTGCCTGGTGCACGGCTGGTATGCCCCAGGCGGCGGTTGGCCGTAGTACTGCTGCGGCTGCTGCTGCTGCTGCTGGTAGCCCTGCGACGGCGTGCAGCAGCCGCCGCCCTGCGGCTGGCTGTACATGCCGGGCTGGCCGTACATGCCGGGCTGGCCGTACATGCCGGACTGGCCGTACATGCCGGGCTGGCCATACATGCCAGGCGGTGGCGCGCCGTACGCGTACGGCATTGCCTGCTGCGCCTGCACCTGCTGCTGCGGCTTGATGTTAGGCTCCCACTTGAGGCACACGGACAGGAAGCCGCACTGCTTCTTGTTCTTGCGCACCACCGGTGCCTGCGTTGTGCGTACCAAGTTGCATGGGGTGGTCACGCACCAGGCTGCAGATTGCAGCGGCGGCGGCAGTGCGGAAGGCATGCGTGGAAACACGCTACTTCTCGTGAAAGCTCAGCAACCGTGAAGCTACGACAACTGTGTTCAGTGACGGCCTCTTGAATTCCCGTGAAAACTCGTGTGTGCGCCCAATGCTGCCCAACAAGGGGTACGGGCCGCTGGCGATCATGGCCGATGGCACACATGCTACCAGCCCGTCACACACAGTTGACGGCTTGACGCCAAGTCACAGTGAGAGCATGTTACGCACGTGCTCTCCACAGCGGTGGCAACAGGCTGACCGTGTCACCCCCACACACCAACACACCTGCTGTCGGTCCGTGCCGTGCTCGCGGGCACGTGCCAGCGACACGATGGCCGTACCGATGGTGTCGTCCCGGCTCGCAAGGTCCTCATCCAGGATCACCACCTCGGCGGTGTTCTCGTTGATGCAGTTGAAGTTGAAGGTCTCGTTCCACACGGGGTTCTTGCCGCCGTCCACGGCGGTGCGGGTGCGGTACTCTTGCCCGCCCACGCGGATGATGGCGTACGGGTCCTGCCTGGGGGGCGGAGGGACCATAACAACGAAGGCTGGCTACATGTTCTGGTTCCAATGCCACCACTTTGAGAGCTTTGCCCCCTAAGCGCAACACGTTGTGAATGCCTCAGTGGCCAGACGCCGCGGGTCACGTTGCGTTGGCCGTCGCTGCACCCCACCCGCCACGATTTCGCGCGCGTGCTAGCTACGTGTGCAATGAGCCATTAGGACCCAAATCAGGAACCCCACTTGCTAGTTCCGTACATGCAAGGGTTTCCGGCATTTCCGAGACGAGGTTGAACGCCGAGGTGCAACTTACCTGCCGAACCAATCCATGTCCTTCAGGTCCTTGGCGTACTCCAAGGTAATGGACATCACACCAGCAGTGAGCGCCATCTGTCTAGGCTTTGGTCCCTTGCGGCGACGAGAGTGTTCGGTATACGAGCAAATGCTCTGCGGTGGTCCTATGCGCTTGCACTATGAACAGCTTTGTTTGTCGCTGTTTCCGTATGGCCTAGGCGTTGTGTGTGACCGAGATAAATGCACATCGTTGGCAGGCCCAGATGTATTGGGCCTAGTCTTGCAGCGGCGCTGCGGCGGTTGGGCTTTTGACAAGTCCAGTAGAGTGCTCCTTTCTTAAAAACGCATATATTGTTCACCAAACCGTTTGGCAATGAGGGGGGCATGCAAAGCAGGACACGGCGCCGGCTCCGACAAGGCTCTTTAGGCCCGAACCGACCTTGCCCGCTTTCGGGGCCAGCTGGGCTCTCGGCTTGCCCGGGCTTGCTCATATGCACAGAGCATATAATGTTACCACCTCAATACCTGCACACTTGCTACGTTTGGCGCAGCGGCTGTAGCTGTCGGTCAATGCGCGCGGCCCCATACGTGTACTGTGTGAAAGGACTGCCGGCTGGTAAGGCAGTCCAACCCCGCCGGCAGCTGCAGACTGGTAACCCCGCCGGCAGCCGCCGGCATGGCCCATAATCGGAAGCATGCGATGCAACTGCTGCTATGTGCAAACACAACCATCCTGGTAGCACACCATGAAGCCGTTTAGCTTGTTCTACGGCGAGTGCGGCGGCTGGGAATCCCCCGGACTAGGGCCCACCTACCACCATGCCGACCACCGTGCCCACCTTCGCACCTCCCCCCGCCAACCTGCACCACTGAATCACCCCTGCACAGCGTACCATACTACTTCATCCACCTCGCCGTGAGCTCACAGTCGCAAGTACTCTGCATACACAGCACAGTGCTCGACGCCAGTCATGTCAAACGTCCTGTCACGCAGCCACCCGTCCATCCGCCCTACCTCCCCTGCACGTGGCGGAAGCCAGCGTTCCCATCTTCATCGGTTGGTTCTACGCAGGCGCGCTTTGGGCGTGCTTCCGCCAAACAAGATCAGAACACTGCAACTGCACCAACCCTCTACTTCTTGTCGAAGCCCTCGTCGCCGTCCGCCTTGCGCAGCGAGCCCAGCTCCACGGGCGCGCTGGTCTGCACGATGGTGCTGTGGCTGTACTTGGCCACGGCGTCAGCGCCCTTCTCCGCCGTCTCCTTCTCGATCTGGGACTTGATCCACTTGTAGGTGATGCTGCGGGAGGACGGTGCAGTAGGAGTCCGTGCAGGGATGACAAAGCATGTCGCAAGCTAGGATTAGGGAGGCAAGAATGCAGCATCGCTGGCAGCGGTGAAGTCGGCCAACAGCCTCCCGTGCTGCAGTCGGAACCTGCCCTGCTTGACACGCAAGCGTTTGTAAGTCTGCTGATACAAGCAGCGTCATGGTGCATTCAGGAGCCAAAACACACGGGCACGGCAACTCTGATCGCCCAGGCGCCTTACTTGAGGCCGTTGCGCAGGGACACCGTGGGCTCCCAGCCCAGCTTCTCCAGGATGAGCTTGTTGTCCGAGTTGCGGCCGCGCACGCCCTCGGGCCCGGGGATGTGCTTGATGGGCATCTTCTTGCCGTCAAACTCCATGATCATCTCCATCATCTCGTTCATGGACACCTGCACCACAGCGTGGGCACGAGCAGCGTCACCGCCAGTGTGAGCGGCGCCCGTTGAGTGTCGAGTACGGCAAATGTAGCGACCCTCCGTCTACATTAGGTCAGGAGGGAGAGCAGGCGGACCATTCTCGGTGGTGCCAAAACGGTGCCAAAATGGAAAGTGGCACAGGGATTGCAAGGTTCGTTAATGGCGCCTGCCTGGCCGAGTACTGGGTGCCTTCCAACAACCTTGCGGTGCAACAAAAGTAGCGTCACGGCCCGTTCTGCGCTGCGCCCACCATCTCGGTGGCGCCCAGGATGCGAGGTTGGGAGAGAAAAAGGCACCACCCAGGCAGTGAGCCCCCGCCTCGTCTTGTGCATAGTACTGACAACCCCACGTGCTACACAATGTCCAAGTGCCGGCACGTCCCGTTCCGCGTGCACCATCTGGGTGGTGCCCAGCTCGCAAGAAAATGGCACAATCCCCCCCTCTCGTCTCCTCTACATGACCGTCCACCCCACGAGCTACACACTGGCGTCGCGCACACCATCTTGGTGGTGCCCAGGACTCAAAAGTTGGAGCAGGAAAGCTTACTTGGAAACACCAAGGTACCCTGCCCCACCCCAATCCCACCCCCGTTCCGCGCTCACCATCTCGGTGGTGCCCAGGTTGAGCGGCTCGCGGAAGTCGCTCTTGGTGATGCGCAGGATGCCCTCCACGCAGTCGTCGATGAAGGTGAAGGAGCGCGTCTGCTTGCCGTCGCCCCACATCTCCAGCTCGTTGGAAGAGGTCAGCACCTGGCGTTCATAACACGGGGGAAGCCGTCAGCACCTGGTGTTAAGGCACGGAGGAAGCAGCAGCCATGTGGGTCAGCCCGCGGCCACTACAGGAAAGGCACGCACGCACAGCCCGCCAGGCCCGCCGGGCTTCTGTCCGACTCCCCCGGATGGACTTTTATAACTTCTTCGAGCACCTCCTTGACCGTGTGCGGTGTCAGTCTGCCCGCGACTTCAACGGAGAGCACCAGGAGTGGCAGGGCACGGCGCACAGCTGCACACCTTGCGGCAGAAGGCGGCGGGCGCCTTCTCACGGCCGCCCTTCCAGGTGCCGTGCGGGCCGTAGATGTTGTGGAAGCGCGCGATGCGGGTCTCGATGCCGAAGTCCTTGCCGTAGTGCTTGCACAGCTCCTCCGTGGCCAGCTTCTCCAGGCCGTATGCGTCTTGGGGCTGCGGACAAGGCGACAGGCAAGGCGGGCATACAGCTTGACCAACATCATTGTGGGCATGCTTGCAGCTGGTCACTTGGCGCCAACGTAAAGACCTGTTCTCACACACACTGAAGCCATATCAGGCCAGAGGCTTTAGGTTTTCCAGCCGTCACATCCAGTCTGCACCGCCCCCTCACCTGGGCAGGCCAGGCATCAGCCTCCTTGAGGCCACCGCCCTCCACCTGCAAAGGACACACGTGCATGACAGGGCCAAGCATGTGAGGCACGGCTGTGCAAGACAGCGTGTGTGGTGAATGCAGTGCGGGAGACAGGCACATCAACCCGAAGCAAACAAGGCAAGTTTCAAGGGAGGAGAGCAACGCGGCCAGGCGAGGCAGGCAGGGAGGCTATGCAAGACAGCGTCTGGCGGCATACGGCAACGCCGATCCGCTTCAGTGTGCGAGCGTAGCACAAGGCATACAGGTTACGCAGTGTGTCGAGCACACTGCGTGTAGTAGCTACCGGCTGTTCGAAAAAATGTGTGGGGGATGGCTCCAGCCCAAGTGGCATCGCCACGCATTGGCAGTGCATGACACCCCGTTGTATTTCCGCTGTAGCACATGTGAAGCCGTGTCTGGCCCCCCTCCCCCACCTGGGTATCCAGCTGCTTGAACTCGGGGTAGATGCACGCCGAGGAGGCGTAGAAGAGGCTGCACACCAGGCAGTGACGGGGTGGGGGTAAGCCAGCGGAAGCCGCAACAGACGCTGAGGTTTATAGCCATTGTGCTATACGGACAGTACAGGCCTCATGTGCGTGTGCACGCATACTGCCAAGCCTTTGCCCGCGCATGAACACACTGCTTGATGTTGCGCGTGAGGTGCTTCGGTAAGCATGCTGAGATGCACGGCACAGCTTGTACTTAAGACTGGCCCGTGCTGAGCTGCCACGACAGCCCCGTGGTATGCCGTCCGTCCCCATCACCAATCCTACCCTCGCTGCCTCTTCACAACCCCTGGGAGATTGAAGTATGAAGTAGGATGATTCTCATTGTTCCTAAAACAGGTTCCACATGCGCGCAACCCCATGCAACATACTGGCAGTTGGCCGGCCAGACTCACCGCTTGATGCCCGCCACACGCGCAGCCTCCATCATGTTGAACGACACCATGGTGTTGTTGTACATGATGACGGAGTGGTTGGACTGCAGGATCGGCATCATACAGAAGAAGTCATGAGTAATGTGGGACCAGGTCGCGGCGGCGCTGCACCACTGCATGGTTCGCATACATGCCAACCCCAAGGGGTGTCAGCAGACCGTGCAATGCTGGTCCCCTATTTCGATGGTGCCCATGCCACCCATACCGGTATCACAGCCAGGTTGGGTCCCCTACCTGGATGAAGCCCATGCCGCCCATATCGGCAGCCAGGTTGAAGACGTGGTCGCAGCCCTCGCAGACCTTCTTGCAGTTGTCGTACAGGCGCAGGTCCACCAGGTGGAACTCGTGGCAGAACTCCTCCTCCTGCACGTGCAGTACGCAGCAGCAGCGTTGTGCATGTTGCCAGGAAGCTCTTGTTACCACCGACAGTTCCCATAGACGTGCAATTGTGTCACGTCCCTTCCACAGGCGTGCAAGCTGGCACAGTTCCGCCCGCTAGTGAGGGCTCCCGCCGCTGTCCCGCGCTTTGACTTCTCGTTTGGTCCAAAACATGTGCGGCAGCCCAATCACTACCCTAATTGCTAAGAGCACGTACATTTTCCACCGCAGTCACTTTTGCGAATATGCCGACACACATTGGCGTGCTGCCACGTCCGAGATCGGCCGTCCACAAGCCCAAGTTGGTTCACGCAGGGTCTCACCGTGAAGTGCTCATTCCTCTTCCAGTCACAGGCCACAATGTAGTGTCCCTCGGACTTGAGCCGCTTGGCAAGGTGCGAAGCAATGAAGCCTCCCGCGCCAGTCACGCAAATCTTCAGCTTCTTCTCAGGCCAATAAGGCTCGAAAGGATACTTGGCAAGCTTGCTAACCCCAGAGTAGTCGTCGTGCACAGCGTCGGTGGCCATTCTTGCGGTCTTCAGCTGTTGGGAAGCAACACTGACGCCTGACTTGACGTACTAGGAGCAAGCGTATTTGAATTTAGTAAGGACAGCGCAAATATAATCATGAGGTCACGAGGGCTCTACATGCTCTCTGTTGCAACCGCTACCGACCCGTAACTCGCCAGGCATTCCACCCGGGGCAATCCCGAGGCAATCCGGCGTCAGCTGCACCGTCTTCGTAGATAGTCAGCTGTCCTGTACGCCGTAGGAAGTATCGCCTCCTGATCCGGGCAAAAGGTTGCAGAGCAGCAGAGGCATTGTTTGTGCGCCTTGTGGTGCTTCTCCGCTTGCCGTACCGGTAACCCTCCTCTGTTCCCGCGCCTGTGCACCCATCCACCAACGCACGCACATCTGCCCCTCCCCAAACGTACAGCTGCCATTTCGAATAAGCGCTGTCCGCAGACACAACAGCAACATGCACAGGGAGCCCCTGGCAGGCAATCGTCAGGCAGCTCCTCCAGTGGACGCGTTGGTGGCAGAGGGCAGTGATGCGCCACGGCAGCGGCACGGCCAAACGTCACAGGGTTAACATATATCGGTACATAAGTTAGATCCCCGCATAGTGTGGAGCCGAGGGCTGCGCACGCCGGTCGAATGGTACCACCTCAGCCAGGACGGCACTGCACCGCAGCAACCGCACCACACCCATCACGGCATTGCAGCCAAGTGGCACCGCAGCAACCGCACCGCAGCAACATGACCGATGCACCACCCCGTCTCCCCACGTGCTAGCGGAGGTGTTACTAGTACCGCCCTGCAGCCTTGCGTACCGGCCGAGCCAATCCAGCTGTCGCCCACATTTTCAACACACGTCGTCCCAAAGGCCGCCGGTGTGTTGCCTCAACCTGCCTAGACGCCAGACCTAAGCTCATGCTTTGGCCCAGCTGCTGCCCGGAGTCTCCTAACCCTGATCGGAGGATGTCCTACTCCGCACTTCCCAGACCTCGTATCTCAACAGCCTCACGTGGCCATGCCCCAGCTGGCTACCACATACCAGCCACGTGGGCATAGCACTAACCAGTCTGCCCGCCTGAACGCGCGCATGGTAATCTATGGTAAGCTAAAGTCTATGTGCAGCATGTGCACCTAATGCATTGAATAAATCATCGCCCATACTATGCCAATATGAGACCCAACGTATTAGCCTGCAGTGCTGCACGCACATATCGCGATTCCTGCACCACCACCTACCACCACCTACACACGGCCGGGCATGCAGGGGCATGCATGCCGGCCCGCCAAGCTTTGCTTCACTAAGTGGCGCTTGCACACGCCGCGTCTCGCTACAAGGCTCCGAACGTGCCGTTGCCCTCGCTGCCGGTCTCCGGTCTGTGTTCCCAGCATGCACTAGACATTGCCCGTGCAACAACGCAGCACCTCCGCGAACACCTGCTCAGAACAACACTAGTACCTTTCCCCGCCCGTCACGCGTGTCATGCCAACTTACATGGCCAGCCATCAAACCTACGGTGTGCCTAAATCCCCCACTGCGCCAATGCTGCAGTACAACCGCGGGTCGGCCGTGCCGATGGCCACGTGTCGATCACAGCACATCCACTCCTGCGGCAGCACAGGGGCCGCTGTACCCAGTGCCACGTGCCGCGTTCCACGTGCCCAATGCCACGTGTCGGTCACAGGCTGTCCTCCTTCCGCTCCAGCGCAAACGCCAGCCTGCGCTTCTGCTCTTTGGCCTTCTTCCCCTTCTTCTTTGGCGGTGGTGGCGGCGGCAATCTCGCTGGAGGAGGCGGTGGAGATTTCAACTTACGGCCCTTACGGTCGGGCTTGGCTGGCGAAGGCGGGGGTCGTTTCTTCCGGTTATTGCGGTCAGAGATAGGGCCTGTCGGCTCGGTGTCGTCTGCGATGACGGCAGCAGGCGAAGGGGGCCAGGCGGATGCCTTTGCAGGCGAGGGCGTGGGTAGTGGCGAGGGCGGTGGGGACCGGACAGGGGACGGCGGGGGCGAGGGGGAAGGCTGCTGAGGGGGCCGGGGGCTGCGGGGAGGGTTCGGCGAAGGCGGGGGTGGTGAGGGCGGTGGAGAGGGCGGTGGCGAGCGGAGGGGCGGGGGCGTTGAGGTGGCTTGCCGTGGCGGGGGAGGGGGCGAGATTTCGCTGTCAGGGGGCGGGGGAGAGGCTGGGTGGGGCGGCCGGTCGCGCCAGCCAGGGGGAGGGGGGCTGCTGGCCCTTTCGATCACGCGGCTCCATTCGGGTGGCATGCTGGTGTCCGCGTCCGGAGGGAAGGGCGCTCGGGGCCGGCGGGGAGGGGAGGGAGGGCTGGGTGGGCTGGGCGGGGGCGAGGGCGGTGGGGAGGGGTAGATGCAATCCGGGTCTTGGTCATCCACCAAGCCGTCGCAGTCGTTGTCCACGCCGTCCCCACACGTGACCTCGTTGACCTCCGAGTATCGGCACAGGGCGACACGTGCGCCGCCCACGCCGTGCGACAGCTGCCGTACCAGCCACCCCTCGTCCGTATTGCGGTACAGCTCTCCCGTGAACACGCTCGCCAGGTTGCGGCTGCGCCGTACGGTGGTCTGCGTGGCCCCGTCCCACGCGTAGATGCTGGTGGCGTACAGGTACACCTCCGGCATCTCGCTGTCGTACTTTCCGGAATCTATCCGATACGCGATGTAGTACGACATGGGAAAGAGCTGGTCGCGGGTGCCGTACGGCATCCAGTCGGGCTGGACCCAGATGGTGTTCGTCACGGCGGTGTGCTGGGCGGGTAGGTCAAAGTACAGCAGCGTGTGTCGCGGCCACGTGGCGGTGTTGAGGATGGCCAGGGGAGTGCCCCAGCCCAGCTGCCAGTTGTGCGCCGCGTTGTGGCACCGCACGTTGCAGCAGCCGCCCATCAAGCTGCTGTAATCGCAGTACTCACAGCCCTTGGCGTCAATGGCGTGATGCAGATACTGATTGTGCCCGATCTCGTGCATCAGCGCCATGATCTTGCCCGCAGATTCGCCCTGGATCCACGAGAACGCCGTACTCGTACCGTCAGGGGAGACCTCGTACGGCCCCAGCGTGCCCAGCCCCATCCACTTGCAATTCGCCTCGTACGTGTAGCCCCGCGGCAGCACAAGCACCTTGAACTTATACTTCGTTATGTCGACTTTCATCTTGTTTGCCACGTGGTTTTGCGCGTAAAAGTGCCAGCCGTAGATGTCCGAGTACTCGCAGTTGTTGGTGGTCCAGGTGTAGTTGGTGGTGCCGTTGAGGGAGCAGGGGATGGGCACTGGCCCGACCACCAGGCTGTTGCTGGGGTTCATCAGCGCCTGGCCGTGGGAGCACTCGTGGTAGTAGGCCTCTAGGGTGCTGGGCAGGCTGCCGGGGCCAGAAAACACCACCTTTTTCAGGGCCTGTGGCGAAGGGGTACCGGTAGGGCAGGCGGCAGAAGGGGCCGTGAGCTGCATGTGGATGCGCGGCGCGGCGTGTGGGGAGGAAAGTACCACTGCAGAGCCAGTTGCTGCCCAGTACAGCTACATCTTTGCTTGTGGCGGCTGTGGCGTCCCCCTGCCGGCTGACTGGCGGGTCCGTGCCTGTGTTCCCAATCCGTGCCGCGGCTAACTTCCGACTTCCTCACAGTACATAGCGACACACCCTTTCGTACACACAAGGCGTGCCCGTCCCGAGGCCAGCCCACATGAGCCCACAGCCTCAGCTGCCATCCTTCGCGTATCCCTTATTTTATTTTCGCCCCTACCCACAACGCTTCTTCACACCCATGCCCCCCTCAAGCCACACCTGCACTGCCGTCGCTGCGTGCATACGCGTGAACCCGCATCCCAGTGACTAGATTGCTAGCCCCTGCGCCTCTTGCTGCTCCCAGGGCAGCCCAAAGCCGCCAGCAGCTCCGCCGTCGCCGCAGACCGCAAACCCCAACCCCCTGCTCCCTGCCCCTAGCTGCCAGGCCGCCTGTAGCACCACAGCATTACCGTACGTACCGGTAAGTGGTACGCACCCAAGAGCTTTCCCCCGCACCCACCTCCACGCTCCACGCGGCCGGCTGATCGCAGATGCTCGCAATCATGAACAGCACCGATACGTCTCGCTCCACGCGGCTGTTGACAAACAGCGAGGCGGCAGCGGCGGCTGTGGCGGCCACCGTGGGCCCGTCGGGAGCGTTGTTGACGGCCTGGAACGCCTACACCATAACGTTGCACGGCGGAACGTCAGCTGTGTAGCGGGGCCCGAGCAGGTCTCCCGTGCCATGTCTGTGCTGGTTTGCCACACCGAGTCCAGCAAGCAAACACGGCCTAGATCCTAGATTGAAATCCAAGTCGCTGTCCACCTGGCCAGCCCTGCAGCCCCTCCAAGACCCCCACCCGCATACCTCCGCCCATCACATCCTACAGGCTGCTCCAATATGCCACCCATGTCCCTGCCACCCCACCTGTCGCGCTAACCCACAACACCCACCACCCGCACACCCCCGCCCACCTGCATCACATCCACCAGGCTCCTCCAATATGCCACCCATGACCCTAATCCACCCCACCTGTCGCGCTCACCCACAAAGCCCACCACCCGCATGCCGCCGCCCACCTGCATCACATCCACCAGGCTGCTCCAACATGCCACCCATGTCCCTGCCACCCCACCCGTCGCGCTAACCCACAGAACCCACCACCCGCATGCCCCCGCCCACCTGCATCACATCCTCCAGGCTCCTCCAATATGCCACCCATGTCCCTGCCACCCCACCTGTCGCGCTAACCCACAGAACCCACCACCCGCATGCCGCCGCCCACCTGCATCACATCCACCAAGCTCCTCGCCTGCGTCCGCGCCGCCTGGGGCATAGCCGCCGCCACGGTGGCCGCAGTGAGCGCCACCGGGGTGATGCTGGACACAAGCACCGCGCCCGCGGGGCCTGCCCCCGCAGGCACAGGCACGCCCAGGACCACCACGCGCTGGCCGGCGGGCAGGTGCGTGGTGTAGGCTAGGTCGGGGGGCAGCAGCAGCTCGCGCATGGAGGGCCCGTCGCGCAGCAGGTAGGCGATATCCCCTGTGCCGTCGTGGTCCTCGTCCACCAGTTCCATGGACATCATGGTCAGCGTGCCTGTGAGGTGAGTTGTTGTCGCATACACAATTGGCACGTGTAGTAATTGCTATGTTGTATGTGGGGTCGTGTTCTGTATAGATGCCTGCGTCTGGTATCGTATCTATCTTATCGTACACACTGAGGTTGGTGGCTGCAATTTTGTAGCTGCCCCCGACATCAACCAGGCAGCAGGCAGCAGCATGGGGGCCCCTGGCTGGACTGCGGTTTGGTGGTGCAGCACGGTGTCCATGTGCCGCGTGTGGTGCTGATGTGCACAAACACTTCAGGCACGAACCAAAGTTTGCACCATCAACGTGCGTGTCGACCTGTCATGGCCGTGCTGCTTGCTGTAGACCTGCAGCATGCTGGTTTGCCATGATAACCGTCCGAGGCAGCGCCAGCGCTGTGATACCAATGTGCCGAGAACCCACGCCAAGTACATCCATGGCGCCTCCAGGCTTTCACCCACCCCGCACATGCTCACTGTAGTTGTCCTTCACTTGCCTTCGTAACGCTGCAACTCCTGCGCCAGCGTGTAGCCGCAGAGGAGCAGCAGGGCCAAGATACCCCGCTGGAGAAGCGCCCCCGTCGCGCCATGCCCATGTCTATGGCGACTCGTGTACCTCATCTCTCTCCGACCACCCTCCATCAAAGCTGCAGCGCAGCGCGCTCTATCTCTACAGCTCACTGATGTCATTGCGGACGCATGTCGCAGGCCACCCTGTTTGGGTGCAGAGGTGTGCGGGGCGATGTCCTGACCGTACCCGTAGCGGCCTAGCGAAGGATTACGCCCGTTTCGTCTAGTATGGCTATATCGCTAAATACTATGATACTGAATGAGATGTTCAGCAGACTAAGACTGGGTTGGAAAGGTCAGAAATGGCTGCGGTTAATTGGGCATCGTTTATCCGGGCGACACAAGGGAACCTGTAATATACTTGAGCATAGAGAGTATGACATAAAGCCAGTAAGTACATGCGCCGTTATGCAATAGGTATACGGGGTGGAATGGCGCTACAGGCCCGAGGAGTAAGCACCTTCCTACGCGAATCCAGCCGTTAATCCAAACCCCATCATCGCAACAGTAGTTGAGGGCGACAGCAATAGCATGGTTCAAAAGAGGCCCTTCAGCAGAAGGCATTACTAAGGACTTCTGCGTCGAGGGCAACTGCCGACTAACGGCTTTTTGCCAGCCTGGCGGAAAACAGCCTGGTGGCCCTGGTCCAGCCCCATAGCCCACCGCCACCATGCACCATCCTTACTTTCGCACCGCTAAACGAGGAGGCATCCCTTTTCCTGCTCGTGCGTCCCTCGACTCCATAGCTTGCTCGACCCACCCAGCACCAGCGTAGCCAACATGATGTCGTCCGTGGTCGTACATGCATGACATGCTTGACAACTTTACCCTTGGCTGTCGTATACCCGGCTACCGCAATGCATGCGCATGTTGATATGGTCTTGCTGCCTTGCACCTGACTGTGTACACCACGTTGGCACCTGTCCACGCAAGCAACATCCTGCTGCCGCCTAGCCGCTAGATGACAGCGACAGCGACACCCCCCACGCTGTGCAAAGGAAAGCCGCCCCGTCGCCCGTCCTGCTTGGCCACGTGCCGAAGAGCGGCGAGCCGCTGCAACTCAGCACCCAGCCGCCCTTCTAGCGCCATCACAACGTCACGACCACCCGCCTGTCCACACAGCATGTCGCCTCATTACTTTTGCTGCTGGGTGTACCAGGACAGTGTGCTGTTGTGTCAGCGTTGCACCACGGCGCCACGTGCCATGAGGCGATCCAGCAGCTCCAGTGCCTTCCGCTCCTCCTGCACGCAGGCAAACACACAGCGGAAACGAGGGTCTGAATCCCTGTAACAATCCAAGGCTGACACACGGTGTACTGCAACGCAAGCACGGTGCAGCTTCGGTTGGCCTGTGCACCCATACCGGACTTACGGAGTTGCAGTTGGCCGTGGCGGCAAGGCGTTGCACAACTCCCGAATCGCCCCCTGGCTCTCCGTACGTAATCCCTTTGGAGTCGGCAAATGTAAATGCAACCTTAACCCACCTGCAGCTGGTGCACCTTCCACAGGTCGCGGAGGTCCTCCACCACAGGGACCGACGGGTGCTCCTGCACGGCATCAACGCAGGCAGTTGTACGAAAAGCATACCTACATGCGCGGCTCAAGAGCCGCAGCAAATCTTTGCAAGATTGCGTGCGGCAGGCAGCACGGCGCTGTTGCCCGTCCCGCCAATCTGCACGCCACACGTGCCGCCGTACACGGTTTCCTTACGTTTACACATACCCACACATGCCGGCATCCCGTCCTCCACGCCAACGGGTCCCACGTGGTAAAGCAGCACCACGTGTAAAGGAGACCCACCATGATGTATTGCCGCTCAGTCTCGCTGATGCCAGCCGCCCCCGCTGCCTCCTCCACCGCCGCCGCCGCTGCTGCTGCCGCACCTCCAGGCACCGCAAGTGCCTGCCCATGCTCTGCCCAGCACCCCAACCCACTGCCTTCCACGCCCGCCTCCCCACCCATGGCTCCTCCACCAGCCGCCGGCCCTCCATCTTCCCCTGGGCCCTGAGCCACGCAGACCACACCACTGCTGCTGCAGCCACCCGGCTCCCCAGCACTCACCGCCTTGCCCGCTCCATTGCATCCAGTACCTTTTCCTCCTGCATTGCACACACGCCCCTCGCTGGCGTGCCCCAGCCCGCCCTGCTCCAGCTCCTGCTTTCCCCGCTCCCCCTCCCTTCCGTCCAGCTGCTTCAGCGCCAGATCCGCCCGCCGCCCCCACGCCGCCACCAGGTCTGCAACCGCCTCAACCACCACCGCCCCAGACGCCGCCCCCGGCCCCGCTGCGGGATCCCCGTGAGCCGTAGCGGGGGACGCAACATGAGGTCCGGTTGCGCAGTTTGAGGGCACCGCCTCGCCACGTGCCGTTGCGGCGGCCGGGGTAGAGGGCAGGCTGGTGGGCCTGCTGTGGGTGTTGTCAGGGAGGTTCTGGTCGTCCGAGCGCCACTCGCCGGCAGGTGCTGCTCCCAGGGCGCCGCCAGCGCTTGCGGGCGCCACGGCGGCAGGGGCAGCAGGCTGCTGCTGCTGTGGGTCCACCTGGCAAAGTCGCGGGTGAGTGCATGCGGGTGGTTATGGGAGCGTCTAGCGTAATGTGAAAGCGGAAGAGGGGAACAAATAAGAGCCGTATGGTTGCGCTGCTGCTTGCGCAAAAGGTAGCACAGGTGCAGGAGGGTGGTAGCAAGGCTTGAGGCCGGCAGCCCGTGTGCCCTGGCTGCTGACCGGCTTGACGGCTGCTGTCAACCAGCCCCATGTCCACCCGCGCCCCGGCCCCCAGTCCCTGCCCTCACCCTCAGCAAGGGCCCGCATCGAACAGCATTACTAGTCCTTTTCAATGGCAAATCCGCCGTGTTGGCAGTTGCCCCCGGCCCTGCCCTCACCCTCAGCCGGGAGCCATATCGAACAAGTCTCAACAAGATATTAACTTTGTCAAGTGGCACTCCCCTCCGCTAGCAGTCGCGGCCCCGGCCTCACCCTCAGCGAGAAGGGGCTGCCCCGCACGTGGCGCCCCGTGGCGCCGTCCACCACCTGCAGCCGGTACAGCCCCGGTACGGCGGGCGCAGTGTACGACACGAGGTACGTCAGGGCGCCGCCGGGCGCACTCCGCGGGGGCGCCGCCGTCTGCGGCTGCTGCTGCACCCAACTGTTCTCTGCATCCTCACGCGGTTGCTGGTTGGGCTGATCAGAGGCTGGGTCCGCATCTGGTGCACCGTCCGCCGCATCCACACACTCAACCTCTGCTGCATCCTCTGTGTCCTCTTGCCCCAGGGGGGTGATGGTGACGGGCACCTCCACCACCCCGTTGCCCAGGTGCACCTGCGGAGGGCATGTGCATCAAGCCGTGTCAACAACACAACAAGCTGCGACGTGCGAGTCAAGGACTGCCCAAAATCGACTTGATGGCTTTCTGTCTGGTTTGGTCCCCAAGTACAAACACCTATGCGTTTCTGTTGTACGGCGTTTGCCTCATGTGAGCAAAGCGCCGTGGCATGTCTAGAATGGCATCCTACACCCACTTGATGCACCCATGGCGCACACGGCAACGCGCGAATGAATGTAATAAGTACTCCTGCCACACAATACAACACCAGCGCTCACCGGCAGCTCCAGCCCCCCAGCTGCAGTCGCCGCCATTGCCCCGAAAACCGACCGCGGGTCCACCCCATTACCCAATCATGCCGCATATGGTGTGAAATCACTCCGCTCTTTGCTGTGCTGTGCGGCCTTTTTCTCATAAGCAATGCACACGGCGCGTCTAACACCGACCCGACACCCGTCACCCGATGCATGCACCCATGGCGCCACGTGTCTTTCCATGTACTTGATCAGCAGTTCAACAGCACAAGACCTTACCTGCAACTCCAGCCCGCAGCCGTCGCCGTCGCCCAACTGATTGACACGTGGATCCACCCTGTTGCCCCACGCGTCCCGCGGCTCCACAACGAACCAGCAACCGCCCTGGCCCGCAACCGCCGTACGGCAGCCAGGCCCCGTAACCGTTGTCGTGCGGGCAGTCGGCTGGCCGCCCGCCACGCGCACGATGTACGGCGACTCTGCCATGTGGCACCAGCGGGTGCCGCCTGGGGACGCGTCGGTGGGGTCTTGTGCGGCTGCGGGGCACCAATGGCAGTTTATTCGTTAGGCTAAAACACGAAGCCAATGGCAGTATGTACATCAAAGCCTGTCAAAGCTCTTGGAAATAACCTAGGAGCTGCTTGGAGCTGTTATAATGCATGTAATGATCTGTGCACTGGACGCGCATGCTTCTCAAGCGCTTGAGCAGCAGAAGATACACTTCCCCGTGGCGTAACCTGCGGCATACCACGCCTGCCCTGCCACGCAACGTACATCTCTGCCTGGCAAGCCCCGCCCAATCCGCTGCACCCTGCGCCACCTAACCACTGCACCCCATGCCGGCGCAACCCGTACAACCCTGATCCAGTTGCAGCACCCCCGCCCCGTGCCCCCAACCCCAGCCACCAGTCACCCACTCCGTCGCACCCCACCTTTGTCATCCCTTACCCCCCGCCCCGACCACACCTCGATTTACCCGCGCACCTGCCCCCAGCCCCCCACCTTCCGCCACCTCCACGTGCAGCTCCAGCAGCCCTGCCACCGTACAGCAGTACGACACGCCGTACGTGCCGTCGTCCCGGTCAACCACCTCGGCAACCGCAACCACCTCCCAGCCGCCGCCGCTGGCCTCTGCCCCAAATCCTAGCCCCAACAGCAGCTCGCTGCCTCCTCCCGGTCCTGGGGCTGGGCGCCGCAGCTGCACTCGGAATACGTCCCCGCCGCACAGCCGGAGGTTGCCTTGTGCGTCACGTGCCTGCGGGGGCACGTGGCAAACGGACACGTGGTGGCAAACGGGCACGCCACGTGGCTTGTGTGTCTGCTAACTCGGAATACGTCCCCGCCGCACAGCCGGACGTTGCACAGCGCGTCACCCGCCTACAGGCACGTGGCAAGTGGGCACGTGGTGGCTAGTTTCTGTTCGTAGCAAATTTGTGTATCCCCACGTGGCAGGTGCAAGGTGACGGCGACTAAGGCACGAAGAGGTGATGGGGCAGGCGGGGAGTGCCTGTTCCCCGCCCGGTACTTTGGGCCCCAGGGGTGCCATGCGCGGCCTCTGAATATCGTTGCAGCACGAGTGTGCTGCGTTCCGTGTAGCATGACTGCGCACGACGCAAGGCACGGGGCAGCCTTCCATGGCTGCGCCGCTGGACGCACCTGGATGGTGAAGTGCGCGGGGGAGCCGGCGGTGGCGCAGCTGACGCCCATGCCGTTGACGTGGGAGGTGTAGGGGTCGGCCGGGCCCTGGCGGGTGAGCGGTGGGTTAACGGTGGGTTAGCAGTGTCAGAGTGCACAAGACATGAGTTGGCGCCGCTGACTTGGGAGGTGTAGGAGTCGGCCGGGCCCTGGCGGGCTAGCGGTTAGCCAAACGGGGCATGACAGGCGTTGGCGCCTGTATGTGGTGGACGCAGACGCGCGCGTGTCAAGGAGGAAAAGGAGGCCGCTCCAGTATCCTACCACTGCATGCCGTACAGCTTGCTAACGTACTGTGGGTGGCGGTACGGCAGGATGCACCCTCCCCATGCGGCGTGCGGTGTTGTCCTCGGGCAGGTGCACCAGCAGGCAGGCACGCTCGCTAGTGTGCCCTTTTGCCATCATTGAAATTGCAACTAATGACATATGTCTGCGCTCGCTACAACACCAAACCATTCGATTGTCCACCGTCCAGACATCAACAGCGGCCGTGATCCCAGGCCTCACCTTGTCTAGTTCCTCCCAACGCCACCTGACAGTGCACCCTTACGCCCACGCAACCGTTCCTGGACACGTGCCCGCGCCGTCGGCCTGCTGCACGCCCCCGCCCCTCCGCCTCCCACCTGCACCCAGCAATCCTTCTGCGTCGCTAACCTCGCGTATCCATGCATATTCCAATGCAACTCGGCCGGGGCGGGACTGAAGAAGCGGTCCGCCGCCCGCCCCTCCCCCACCCCAGCCCACCTGCACCCAGCAGTCCTCCTCCCACGTGCCGCTGAAGCGCACCCCGTCCGCAAACACGACCGTGCCCTGGCCGTGACGAACGTCATCCGCCCACTCGCCTGCACATATCGATACAGCGTTCGTCGCACATTGTGTGTGTCATACTCGCCATTTGTGTAGCTGCTGCTGGTGTATCATAGGCGGGGAGCCTGAACTTGCATGTAACATGCAATCGGACAGCGGTTGGCTCCCGGCCCACTCGCCTGCATCAACGCACCGTCCGACGCATAACATGCATAACTTAGTCGTCTCTCCTCGCTGATTTAATAAAGAGAAGGGCATATATTGTCGTTGCCCCTTCGGGGCAAGTAGTTGTCGTACATACGTGCCATGGTGTGCCAGGGGCAGGAGGTCTGAGCTTGCATGCCATAAAGCATAACGTAAGTGCTGCTATAACACGAAGCTCTTTTTAACGTACCCGTGTACTTGTCGCCGTTGCCGTACACGCACGCGCCCCGGCCGTGCCGTACGCCACGTGCCCACTCGCCGACGTACTTGTCGCCGCACGCGTACGAGCAGCTGCCGCTGCCGTGCCGTACGCCATCGGACCAGGACCCGGTGTATGTGTTGCCGTACGCGTCTCGTCCGGTGCCTGGCAGGTCAGCGGCAGGTAAGTGGCGGCGTGACCATGGGCGTGGGCATGTGTGTCAGGGATAGCAGCGAGACAGCATCAGACGCCATCATGCCCTGATCGCAGCGGCGTGCCCCTGCCAAGCGCTGTGAGCGCGTTTTAATACTGGTTGCCGTAAGTTGGTTGCCGTTGAGCCCTGTTGAAGGAGTGGGCGCGTACTGCGGCCGCATACAACTTGGCTCGGCACGTGCCACCACCAGCAGATTGTACAACACACGCCGTTCCGGTACACGAGTTGGGCAACGGGAGCACCCTCACCCTGGCCGTGGCGCTTCCCGTGCCTCCACTGCCCGGCGTACCAGCTGCCACCGCCGCTGTCCCTCCTTCCGCCGTCCCCCCCTGCAGCCCACCCCCGGCAACCCCCACCCCCACCTCCGCCTCCCTTACCCGCCTCCTGCCCAGCCCCCGCCCCGACTCGCCCGACCCCTGTCGTCCTCTCCTCCCCGCCTTCGTCCCCCATGCTGTTATAGTCTTGCTCCTCGTCTTCCTCCTCGTCATCGCTGTCCCCCACACCCGGGGGGCACCTCTCCCACCACTCCCCCTGCCCATGCCACACCCCCTCCACCCACTGCCCCATGTAGCAGCTGCCGTCAGGGTACCGGCACGCGCCCCGCCCGTGCGGCACGCCCCGCCGCCACTGCCCACGATACTGGTACGGCAGCGGGCCGCTGCCGTACAGCTGTGTACTGCTCCATGGCAGCGACCCACGGGTCTGGACCAGCACCCCGCGCCCGTGCCGCTCGCAGTCCTTGAAGCTGCAGGCCGTAATTGGGGAACGCACGACACTGTCAAAGGCTCAAAATGCCATCTACGCTCCCTACAGTCCGCGTAATGGCGTCTGTATAACATCTCCTTCCCAGTAACATACCTGCCGGTGTATGTCGTGCAGCCGTCCGCCGACACGTGTGTGCCCCGCACGCGCACGCCCCTGTCGTACTGCCCCTCGTACGACGACCCGTCGGCCCACGTGAAGCGACCCAGGCCTGCGTTCAGAGGGCGGAGTGAGTCACGGAGGCGACACGAGATAGACACGTGCGTGTCATGAGCGTGGCATATGGGCCGCGAGCTATTAACACCTGTGCGCCCTGGTGCGCGCGGCCGCCGGCGCGCTGGACCAAAGGGGTGCATGCACGATTTTGACCGTATTCTCGCTGTACGGCATGTCCTAAAAGCCAAAATGCCATGCCATGCAGGCAGCTTGAGCGAAACCCTGCTGCCAGCCCAAGCACCAGGTCTACCGGGCTACGAGCTCGGCAGTCAGCTTGCGGCGTATCCCGCAGCCAGCTGCTGCAGTTTCCTCGCCCCCCCCCCTTCCTCTCCGCGTGCAGGCACCAGCGTTTCCGTGATTGCCTTACGCGGTTCCTCGCGTTTTACGCGTTCTCCCCTCCACACCCTCGCCTCCCCGTCCTCTCACGGTGCAGCACGTCATCCGACCACTCGCCCTCGCACATCCTGCAACCCCCAATTCCCTCCCCCCAACCCCCTCCCCCATCCCCTTCTTCCACCCCCCTCCCCGCCCCCTCACCGCGGCACGTCATCAGCCCATTCGCCCTTTCACACCTCCTCTCAGCCATTGCCCTTCCCCTCCCCTTCACCGTGCAACACGTCGTCAGCCCACTCGCCCTCGCCCTCGCACACCACCACCCCCCCCCCCCCCCCCCTCCCCCCCCCGCTGCCCCCCCCCGCCCCCCCCCCGCCGCCTCCCCCCCGCCCCCCCCCCCCCCTCCCCCCCCCCCATCCTTCTCCCCCTCCCCAGACCCCCCTCCCCACATCCCCCTCACCATGCAGCACGTCGTCTGCCCACTCGCCCTCGCACACCTCCCCCCCGGGGCCCACCAGCGCCCCCCAGCCCTGCCTCCGGCCCGCCCGCCATTCGCCCTCGTATTGCGCGCCGTTGGGGAAGCGCGCATAGCCGACGCTGCAAGCCGAGTAACGAATCAGGAGTTACCACGGATATGCAAATCATACCGTAGTTGAGAGATGGTTGGGAACCAGCGTATGGGATATGCAGCATGCGGTAAGATCCAGGGTGTGTGTGGTAGGCCCTTCGTGCAGACTGGCTGTTTTTGGCAGCGTTTGCCGAAGCAACGCGAGGTACCCATTGTACGCAACGAGACTCACCCGTGTGCCAGTCCGTTTACCAGCTGCCCTTTATACTTGAAGCCGTCGTGGGGGTTTGTGAAGGAGCCATGGCCGCTTTGGGGCCGGGGCGTGGCGGGGCTAGCGGACTTGACTTGCAGCTGCGCTTTGCCGCTGTCGAGGGCGCGTGCTGTTGAATGTGGCATCGGCACAAAGCGCGAGTATGCACGATCGATGCCCGCTGGCGTGTTTAGGGTGCACTGTCACTGCCGATGGGCTCGGAGTTCGCGGTGTAAGAAAGGAAGGACGCTGCGGATTCTGCAGCTTACAGTACGGTTGCCAAACGGCAGAGAGAATCATGCATCGCGTAACGTAATGTGCTCAGCCGTGGTCCCAAATGGGCAGCAGCTCGCGCTGCGCTGTTCGATATCTCGGACGGGCCCACAGCTGGGACTCGCCGACCACAAGACTTTGCCGTGACAGCATACGTACAGATATAGACAACGCATATGAAATGCATAAAATGGTGTCAGAAAATCTTCTGCCAAGGTAGGAGACCGCCCCAGCGAACTGGTTCCGGAGCCTAGCCATTGTCAGCCTGGCAGCTTTACACTTATGGGCCCGCGGCCTGCATCCGTGCCGTCAAGCACGCTGGCGCTAATCCCCTGCATGCCCCAGCCAGCCAAAGCAAGCATGTGCCGTGAAGGATGCAGGAGATAGTCGGCCTGACGGCAGCTGCGGTCCCGCAGAGGCACTGAGCTGCCAAGGTGCGGCCAAGGATGGGTAACCGGTGGCAACTGGTGGCTCGCTGCTGTGAAACTGGTGATACGCAGACACGCTGCGCCTCCTCCATAGTCTTTTCGTGTGCTCTTTTCGCTCAGGCATCGAATGGTACCGTCTGCAACAAGCGGGCTCTGTATGTACGCAGATTCGAACTGCGGTCAGGGCGGAGGGGGCCAAAACGCGTAGGCATGGTGGAGACAGAGTGTAAGTGATAAACTCTTTGTTTGATAAACCCTGCCAGTCGGCCCGCGCTGCTAACAATACAAAAATTTATGTATTTGTAGATAATTGACAATTTTTAGCCGACGGTTTGTTGCCTTGGGAGGGCTGTCTCGTTGTCCCCTTCAAGTGGTGGGTAGCGTACGCCGCTTTCAGACCGGCGGCGGGTGGAGGTGCCACGTGTGGCGGGGTGGTGGCCCAGGAAACGTGGGCCCTAACGAAAGGGGTCCCCCAAGCATGGACAGCAAATGGCGGCCTGATGACGCCCGGGGTGGTTCGCTAGTGCCACGTGTCCTTTGTCCGCAGCCAATGCTTCAGCGCCACGCCAACGCAACACCTGTGGCCCGCCAACATTATTACCACCTCAACCTATCGTATCGTATCGTACTGCCGTCGCCTCACGACGATACGGGACTTGGCTCAGGTGTGCAACGCCGTACAACACGCGTTCAGCACCCCGTGCACACGGCAGCACGCACAAAATAAACGAGCGTTGCGGACATCGGGAGTGCAGCAGACCGGTGGCCAGTGGCCACCGCTGGTCAGGCCAGTACCTTGACCCACCCATGCGGCTATATATCCGGCACATTAGGGGACCGCCATGCGATCACAGCGCAGCTGGAGGCCCTTTACCGCGACATCCACCCTGACTGGTTGGTTGCGGCTCAGACAGCCATGAGCCAGCATCAGCAAATGCCGTCCATTGACGCCGTCGTTGCCATGCTGTTGCCGCGCCTGGGCTGGTCAGAGGCCCTCAGCGCCCCCATCACCCTCGACACCATCACAGGCAGGGCTGCAACCTTCATGCAGCTCGGACCCCTCCAGCCGCGGCGGCAGCAGCAGTGCCACAGCCAGTACGTCCAGGGGTCCAGTACAACGGCCCTTTGCTTGTGCAGCTTGCTTAAGCATGCGCATTCGACTGACGCGTACGGTACTCACAGTGATGCTACGTGCCATGCCTGCCCTGTGCATTTGCGGTAACTTTCTACCGTAGTCTTGTACATGGCAGATACAGTAGTGACCCAGCAGGGTGGTTAGCAGGTGCCACGTGTACTAGGGCCGCAGTTCATGCTTTAATGCCCTTGTTGGCGCCTGCTGCTGCCCTGTATCCAGCCATACTTGACTGCATGTGCTTAGGGCTGCTCGGTGTGGTGCCACGGCCGTGACTAGGCCTTGGCGGTAGCAGGTCTTTTGCTTTGGGAGGGCGGCTGTCTCGTTGCCCTCTCGGGGTGGTGGGTGTGGACGTACGACACCCCGACCGGGAGGGGTCCCCTGTAA
>VFQN01002856.1_pt1 | contig 25826 bp, 35 predicted proteins | sample 3512371 | NCBI WGS metagenome assembly VFQN01 (sample SAMN10412370, study PRJNA504923) | tailings metagenome | isolation source: Replicate 2 from Balatoc abandoned mine | place: Philippines: Itogon, Benguet | collected 2017-08-28 | reverse complement strand
GGCGCGGTTACACGGTGGAACCCAGGCTCGCCTCCCATCCCGCGAACAAGACCACTTTCCTGCTTGCAGGTACCCCTTCCGTGGCGGCTGCTCGCCGCCCTTCTAGCGGCTCAAGACGCAATGCTGGAAACTCCTGGTCCCTTCCACGACCTGCAGAACCCAAACCCCGCTCCAATGCGCTCGCCAAGGCCCATAGGGCTTGTCCCAGGCCAGCTCAGGCCAACCCCAGTCAGTCAGTCAGTGACACAGCGACGGAGGTTTCTACCCTCCGCAAGTGCAACGACCCATGTACGAGCAGGAGGCTCAAGGGTCTGCAATGACTACCCAGGACTACCCAAGTCCCATCAGGCCAACCCCGGCCGGCCGGCTTGGGCCAGCTGATGCCAGCTGCATATATACTGGCTGGCCACTATTGCGCCCAACGGCGCTCCCCTGAGCGCGCCACGCCTCGCAAGGAAACGACGCCTTGATTGGCATGGTGATGCGATGCACTAAACAGTTGGCACGGTACTACTTGCAGCTGAAGCACGTGGTCGGACACAGGAGCCCAGGGGAGGAGCCCCCCTGCAGGAGCCCATCCTGCATTGAGTGCCGCGTCCCACAACGACCAAGGCAACGAGGGCAGCCCCCTTCGGGTCCCCTCAAGCTTGCGCCTGATGCACGCAACGCATGTCCTGCGTGATGTGCACGCGTGCAACACCTGCCGCCGCCGCCAACGCCCGTCATGCCGCCAGTACCTGCCACCCTGGAAGAGCTAGCATCCTAATGGAGATCGATCCTCTTGATCAGGTACCCTTTGGGCGTCCAGGGACCCACTGCTTTCCGGCCACCCGCCAACACCTGCCACCGCCGCCGCGTAGACTGCAGACGCACTCTCTGGTTAGCCCCGCAAGCCCCGGAACCTCTCCTCCTCTGACACCGGTAGTCCTCCACATACTTCACACCTTCAGCTTGCAGTAGACTGCCCACCGCCTTTCGGTGGGTGGATGCCGGAAGACGCTTCGCTGTACACGAACGGACCCTTGTACCGCTTAGGCGCGTCCCAATGATGATGGCCAGAGTGCCGCCTACACCTCCAGCTTGCGCCTCAAGTACGCCCGCATCTTGGCGAACGCGCCCTGCTGCTGCCGGCCCAGCTGCCCGCCGCCGTTCTGACCGTTGTAACTGTTGGCGCCGTCGCCGCCGCTGTCCATGCTGCCGCCGCTGCCCTCCGCCCTCGCCACCGCGCCACCGTCCCCGACCACCGGCATGCCACCTCCGGCACCTCCCACCACCTGCTGCTGCTGCTGTTGGTTGATGGTGGGGTGCACTCCGGCAATCCCCTGCCGTATCGCACCCGCCGCCGCAGCTGCCGCCATGTCCTCACTGTTCCCAGCTGGCCCCAGCCCAGCACCCGCCCTCGTACCATTCGGGCCCACACCCACACCCACACCCGCCCCCGCCCCCGCCCGCACACCCCCAGCAGTCTGCGCCCCGGCCGTACCCGGCCCACCAAACCCCGGCGGCGGCCCCGCCATGGGCCCCGCGGACGCCAGGTGACGTACCGCTGCCATCCCGCCTGCCGTACCGTTGCCGTACGACTGCTGCTGGCCCTGCCTGTACTGTGAGTCCCCGGCGAGGCCCGTGGCGGCCCTGGAGGCCAGCTGGCGGTACTCGGACAGGTCCAGCCAGGCCAGGGGCCCCGCGACAGGGCCGGCGGCGCCGCCACCTGTAGCGCCTGCAACGCCCGCCGTACCGCCCGATGGCGGCTGCTGCGGCTGTACGGCATTGGGCGCCACGCGGCGGGCGTACTGCGCGGCGGCCTCCGCCAGCCACGGGTTGCACACCAGGTCCTGCGGGCATGGCATGGCATGGCACGTGGTAGCACGTGGCAACGCGTGGGAAGGCAAGTGGCGGCACGTGGCATGTTGGCGTCGTACCACGTACCTGCTTGGCTGAGGACGTGCAGCCAACAGCTCATGCCTTCTGGACACCTACGGCAATGTGCCTTCGGAATTCCGCCCTGCTGCCGAATCACCTCATGTTAGCGCCCACCATACCGGACATCTAGGCGCTCCATTGCTCCAGCTCCACTTCAGCAGCCTACCTCCACCACTAGCCGCGCCCCGCACCCCCCTTCCCCCCATGCTGCACTCTATTGGGCTTCAACCGCACACCCCTGCCGCAACCCTGGCACGCATACACACCCTACCAGCACTGTGCTCTGCTGCTCGGGCCACGGGCGCAGCAGCCTAGCCACTACCACCACCCCCTGCACCACCACACCTGACATGGTTCTGTTCAGTCGCAAACCCCTCCCGCCCCCTTGACACGCCCAATCCACAAGGCGCTCCGCAGCTCCGGTTTCGCCCACCGTAGGGCCCCCCACCACCACCTTACCTAAAAGGATGGCATTCTTACATCCCTCCCACCCCCCTGCCGCGCCCGTGGTGTCTTACCAGCATCGTGCTCCGCTGCTCGGGCCGCGGGCGCAGCAGCCCCGCGATGAGCGCCCCGCAGCCGGGGCTGATGTGCGGCGGCAGCGGCCGCGCCCTGCCCGCCAGCACGTTGGCCACCGTGGCAGCCAGGTTGTTGGGGTGGTGCTCGTTCTCGAAGGGGTACCTGTGCGGGAAGCGTGAGTTGGCAGTGGGGCGGGATAGAACGCGCTGCCCGGCAAACGCGGATGGGGGATACGGTATCGTACACAGTACATCGTGCCGTCACAGTGCGGTGCAAGTAGATTGGGGTGCCGCTTGTGCAAGGGCTGAACTGGGAAGAGGTGGGGCAGGGCGGGCCAGGGTGCAGGTGCAGGAGCCCGTCTCGTTTCCGCAACGCTTCACTACTGGCCAATCTATTATCCTGGTTTTGCATTTTTTTGCACTTCTTGCCAAGTTTTGTTACACTAACAAAGGTGGCAAGGGCCGTGGCCTCCCTGTCGCTAGCCGGAATTACCACGTGCGCACACACCTGCCTGTGACCAGCAGGTACATGAGCACGCCCATGGCCCACGCGTCCACCGCACGTGCGTCGTACTGCGGCTGTACGGCAGCCCCAGGGGCCACGAACGGCAGCTGGATGTTCTGCTGCTGGTGTACGAGCATCTCTGGCAGGGAGGCGGGGGGAAAGGGGGCAGGGGAGGGAAACAGGGGATACGGTTGGGCGATGGGGGCTTGAGGGAAAACGGAAGAGCGCAAGCGACAGGAAGGTGCCCACCTGTCAGGCCCTCACACGTGGGATGCTGAGAAGCAAAATACATATGTGCATGTGCTATTCGCACCGTACATATTTTGTAGATGCGGCAAGGATGCGTGGAAAACAAGAGTTGGGTGGTCTACCCACCTGGGCTCATGTAGTCTGTACTCCGTTCGCCGTCATGGACCGTGCGGCCGGCATGGGGTGGCAGGGGGCGATCGAGTTAAGGGACGAGAACTAGTCAATGCAATCTGTGAGCTGTTGCCAACGCTCGTGTCTCGCCCAGCCGAACAAGCATGGGCGCCAGTTCCCACACCTGCTACGAGCGCCACACCACCGTACGCATCAGCCAGTGCAAGCATGTGCAGGTAGAGCGCGCCAGAAGGTAAGATGGCCGCCTTGATCCGTGCCTTGGGCTCGCGTACGCCAGCACTCCTATGGGGCCCCGCACAGGCTCGCACCAGCCAAACCTAGCCCACACCGCACACCGCACACCGAGTCACCCACCTGGTGTGCCCACTCCCAGGGTGCGCGCAGAGGCCAGGTGCTTGGACAGACCGAAGTCGATGAGCTGCGCGTTAAAACGCACATGTATATGTTAATTTACACAATACACACATGTATCAATGAACGGGAAGACCGAAGTCGATGAGCTGCGCGTTAATACACACATGTATCAGGGGGACGTTATTTGTCCGGCGAGGGTTGGAGAAGAGTAGAGCACATGAAGGGAGTGCAAGGCCGCGCTAGCGTGCGTATGCACGGCGCACTACATGGAGTGCACGGCTCGTCAAGTGCAGCAGGGGCCAGTGCGGCTGCCTGTCGCGCAGACGTGCACCCACCTTGAGCTGGTGGCTGGCGCGCTGCACCATGCAGTTCTCTGGCTTGATGTCGCGGTGGCAGAAGCCTGCGTATGTGTATTGATGAGGGGATATAGGCAAGCTGGTCGGGGGGTGGCAGGATGTGCAAGGTCGGCCGGAATGGGAGCGGCCCTCGTGGAGTGTGTCGGCGTGGCGGCCATACCGGTAAGCCCGGTGCACCCCAAGTGCATGCAACCCTCTCCAAGCCCGCTCAACTCCTGCACAGTTAGCGATATGTGAACAGAGCGACAATGTGCATGTCCTTGCTGTCTCCTCCACCCACCGTTGGCGTGCATCCACACCAGGCCTCGGAGCTGCGCATGTCGCGAGGGGAAGGGTGAAGGCACGGCGAGTTAAGGCGCAGACGGGAGCTCGATCTAGCAAATAATGGCCTTCTACGCCAGTAACCTTAGACCCGTATCCTGCTGCAGTTCTACACTTCCGCGCCGACCAGGGCTTTCACCTCGCCACGCCCAAAGCTCTGCCCCAGCAGCCCTCCACTGCTTACACGGCCTAGTCCACGCCAGGCACGCCTCACACGTGTCAGTGACACGCCGGCGCGTTCCCGCCTCCCCATGCGCAGATACCGATAACAAGCACAGCGAGATTACATGGTTACACATGCATGCAGGGCCGAACAACAGACACACGAGATGCTGTGTGCCGTCCCCACCGCTTGCGTGAAGTAGAAGGCGGCCATGTCCTCCGGCATGCACCCGCCGCACTCGTTGAGCAGGTCCAGCAGGTCGGGCCCGGAGATGAGCTCCCACTGCAGGGGGGGGGGGGTGAGAGCCGGTGGACAGGTGGGCAGCCACAAAGGTAGGGTGGGGCTATCTATGTGTCGGGTGCAACGGGTGTGCAGGTCGGGCCTGGAGATGAGCTTCCACGGCAGGGGACGCAGGGGGGAAGGAAGAGCTGGGCACACGAGGTAGGACGTATTTGAGCGACCTGCCATGTTGGGGTGTGTAGCCACGACCGTGCACAAGTCCGTGCGCACGCGCCTGTGCACGTTTCTCTTGATAATGTGCAGGTTGGCATGCGGTCCGGGACACATGCGGAGCTGTCTGATCTGCTCATGCCCATGCAACTCGCTAATGCCTCCCCAAGTCCACACACAGGAAGTGCATGAGCCACGGCCCCACGGCCCACGTACCACGATGACCAGCTGCTGCCCCTCCGCGAACACGTCCAACAGCCGTACGATGTTGTCGTGCGACACGGAGGACGAGAAGGCGATCTGTACGGCAGGGGTGTACGGCACGGGGCGGCACGGGGGATAAGCATCGGGTAACGCGACCAGACACGGCGGTGACGCGTGCGCAGCGTGTAGCGACTCGCCTTGGTGGTAACGGCCCTACCCTGGCCCATACCGCCCCGCTGCATGAAAGGCTGTGACCCCTGCATGGGCCGTTTAGGCAAACCACCCATGACTCTATGAACGCACTAGCCTCGGTTGATCTCAGGTCCAGCGATCGGCCCGCTCTTTGTCTTTTGCTCCCTGCCAGTCCCACCCCCGTCCCCTGTCCTTGGGACCCACGCGATCCATCCGCCTCCTGGCGCACCTGCCACATCACCCAGTCACCCACCCATCCCTCCACCCACCTCACGGCGCACCACCTTCAGCGGCACCTGGTCGGGGCCGTGCATCACCTGGGGCCGGGGGCGGGTTAACCGCAGAACGGGTTGCAGGCGGGTTAGGGTGGAGGACGCGTAGCGAGGGTCACCAAGGGTCACCAGGGAGGCGGCAGGGGTGGGAGGGGAACGCGCCGCAAAGGCCACTGCAGTAGCACCGGACACGCGCGTGTGCCCCCGCGCCTGCAGCTGCCCCCGACGGACACGACGCGTTGCCCCACCTCCTTTAGGTGGGCCACCGTGGCTGTGCTGCTCATGCATGCATGCATGCATGCCCGTGCGGTGCCAATCGGTCACAGTCAGAATGTGACAACAATGCGGCCTTCGCCCCGTGCCCGGCAGCTGCGTCCTCGACACAACGGCAGGGCAACGCTGCAACCTGTTCCTTTCACCTAAGCCTCCAGGGCCCAAGGCCCCCAGACCCACACCCCACCGCACTGCACCTTGAGCGCCACATAAGAGCTGGCGGTCGTGTCCTCAGCCGCATACACCACAGCGGTGCCCCCGCCTGCGGACCCACAGCACGGCCGTCGTTAAGGACGGTCCCCAACATACATGCAGCAGCAGAACTGGGTAGCTTGGCTAGCATGCGAGCGGTGTGAAGTTGCATGGGAAACAACTGGCCACACGGGTGGGGAGTGCGGGTTATGGGTTTTGGCGGCAAAGTATGCCCCTGGGGCGTTGACACCACAGCGGTGCCTCCGCCTGTGGATTCGCAGCACAGGCAGCATGACTCATCGTCCCTTCAGTACACAGGTAACACCAGGACTGGGTAGCGTGGCTAGCATGCTAGCAGCCTTTCAGCTGCAGGTGGTCAAGGAAGTGGTCGCACGGGTGGGGAGTGTGGCCATTGGAATTCGGTGGACACGTGCAACCCTGAGGCATATTGCCACACGCGCGTCCACATTTCACATGCGCGAAGAGCTCAGCCATTCGGCCCCTGCCCCACCCCGCGCCAAAACCCCGAGTAATAGTTTGTAAGAGACCAAGAGTTGTGTCACAAACAACGACCCATGGGTCTGAATCGGGATGCAGCTAATACACGGCGCTGAGCGCCCCAGCTAACGCCAGTAAGCGGCCACAGCTTACGGTTGATCTCGCGCTCTATGCGGTAGCGCCCGTTGTTTAGGAACGTGTTGCGCGGAAGGGAAGGCGCGGGCAGGCCCGCAGGCTGCATTTTGCTCGTTCCTGAGTAGGGAGGAAGCGTTTCTGCTGTTGCAGGGAGAGCGGTCAGGCGCAAAGGCGAACTGCGGTTGTAAGGAGTCCTGTAGAAACAACGGTCGAGTGTCGGGGCGTGTTCAGGTCGCACTCAACGTTGTCTAGGATGGTTCCTGCGGTGATAAGCGCGGACGTGCTTGTTGCCAGTAGCTGCCGAGTTGCTTTACTGTGAGGAATTCGATCTACACTTTATGGACTTGCGCTCCTGAGTGGACTACCTCCCGATAACTGCGATGGGCCAATCGCGATTGCATTGCCAATGGCCCAATCACTGACCCATGGGTCTTTCCTGGCCTTTCTTGACCGTCAAGGCTGCGATTTGGGTTTACATCAAGGTTGCATACTGCAAATCTACTTATAGTCTCAAGTGGCCTTGTTGTGCCCGATCGAGTGCTCGCATCCTTGGGAGAACCCAACTCGCACGCCCAGAACATGGAGGGCCCACTGTCCCTTCGCTGCTCGCGACATTTTCTGTACGTATACATGACTACACTGACTCACGTGTCTCCGACAGTCAGCATGTGCTGGCTGCATGCAGTATACTTATACAGCGCGTTTCACGTGCCGCTGGCTGATGAGACTCGACAACGGCAAAGAAGGACACATGGGGTATACGGACACGTGGCACGTGGCATGTCACGCCTAGTGGTGGTACCGCCCAGATGCTGCCTTTGGGCTTGAGCAGACCCTGGCATGCACTGCATGTGGGCGTGGAGCCAAGCTCCATGCCCGGTCGCACTCTGGATGTGAGTACTTGGGCTCTGTGGCCGCACCTTTGCTTCTCTCTTGTCTCCGGTGAGGGGCACAGTGACGGCAACACCGCCATGCCTGGCTTTCAGCTCTGTCATAGGGGCCTCTGACAGCAGGAGGACAGCGGACCAGGACTGAAGCATGCTGCTCACTAGGTGGTGCTGGACGTGACTACGGTTTGCGAGACTGCAGCTCGTAGTGCCAGCACAGTCAGTCTATGCCACCCGTACAGCGCTTAGGCTAGCAAGCACGCGGCCAGTGAATGGGCGTGACAGGCACCTGCCCTCCTGCCGGCTTGGCATAAGAGCTTAAGAGGTCTCGCACGTGCGTGCACGCCCACCTGCTTTCTGCTGGTTGAGCGCCAATGCACCGGCAATCATCAGGCCATGCGATACTCACTGCGCAGCACGACATGTTTCCTGGGTCTCACCCGTACACGCGTGCGCCCGGGTGCCCTACCGTACCCTCCGGGCACGCCAGCCACGCACACCAGCAGCTGAGCGGATGACGGCATGGCGCCTTGGAAACGCAGGCGCCTTGGAAACGCAGGCGCCTTGGAAGACCAGGTAGCCGCAACTGGGAAAGGCCTTACCAGGTGCAAGCTGCTGCCATCTGCAGGCTTTGTGCAGGCTATTACTGATAAGGCCAAGGGCAAGCCAAGTTTGTGTGTCCTCTACATGGCGCAGGTGGAGCGCTGTGCATCTTGGGTCGCAGAGTGCCCGGCCGGAGCAAGGAGGAGCAAGGCACACAAGCTGACCGCCTGACCGGCACCCACGTTGAGAGCCACGGTGGGGCTGCACAGGGGGGCTTTCCCCCTCCGCAACACCGCCCCACGCACGCTACCGCATGGTTGCCGCGGTTGGTTGGGCACAAGAGCTGGGCGCACTGACTGGGGGCGCCCCGGAACGCTAGCACCTCAGAGGTATAGTAGCCGTGGGATGTGGGCAGTTAAGGATGGAAGCAGCTGCAGGGAAGCCGTCGGCGCCTGGGAGACGGCCACACGCGGCACCCACGACAGCACCAGGTGCCCAGCTGCAGTTGCACGGCCCATGCCGCTGTGACGGCACACTCGAGCCCTGCGGCACACGTACCCATCCCCCATCTTGCGATAACCCGGAAAGACCGCAACTCTTTCCTTCTGTACATTGTTCACCACACAATGATTCACCGCCACAATGATTCACTGCCATTCTTAAAGTATTCTACTTGGACTTGCCTGTGCTCCTAGTTTTCGATGATACCTGCAAAAATCAGCCCCTCATACTCACCACTGCAATAGATGGCTGATGGAAGGATACGTCTCCCAGGGCTTCGTGGCGGCAGACGAGCATGGGCGCAGTAAACCATACGGTGAGGAGAGCGCGCGGCCAAGTAACAGTTGCACAACCTGTGATTACAGCCATAAAATTTGACATGCTTGTGCGTTTGGCTCCTAGCTGACGTTGACCTGCTACGTCGCGGGCCTTCGGGATGTTACAAATTTTCCCTCAGAGCCCAACAACCAGTGGCACCCGGGCGTACATGGCGGCAACTACGACTGGCGTGCACCTTCAATGCAACTTGCCTTGCGGCCTCTCGCACAAGGGGGCATGGACTCCTCTGCGTCTCTCGTGCTGCTCAGGAGTGGTGCGCCCCAGCCGTACCAAAGGGAGCGCGAGCTGCTCGCGTCTTCAAACTTGCAGTACACAGCTTCAGCTGGCCCTGCTGGCCAAAGTGCGATGGGGCAGTCAGGTCTCCGGGGGCAGCTACCCCCTGGACTCCAACGCGGCGACGCCGAGAACGGGGCACTACGCGACACCGCTAGCAGATGGGAGCAGGACTCTGGCAGCTATGCAGTCATGGCGGTAGCTGGACAGGGGCCGCAGCAGGCGCACGCTGCTGGCGAGGGTTATGGGCCTTACGGGGGCTACGGCGTCGACGACAGGACCAGGCAGCTGGACCCGTACCAGCTGCGAAATGCCGACGCCTCCCAGCACCTCAACGCATGGGGCGCTAGGTCATCGCATGGGGCGCAGACTCCAGCTACCACGGGCCTGTACGATGTGGGTCAGCGCTTGGGCCCCGGGCAGGGCCGTGGCCTTGCGCCCGACCCACATGCCGGGCTACCACGTCAGCACTCGGCACAGGCCGCCTACTCGGAGCATGTTGCTCAAGCGGAGGACCCCTGGCCGACAGCAGCATACGGTAGCAACCTCGTCCTGCTCAGCAACATTCAGGGCGCGGCGGGGAATGATCACACGTACGGCAACCAGTACGGCGACCTGCCAGGCCGGCAGGCCCCGCCCGCCAGGACCCTGCAGCAGCCGTACTACCAGAATGGCGGCAATGTGACCGGCAGCCAGCTCGACAGCAGCACGAGAAAGGCATGGGCGCATGGGGGCTACGGCCCAAAGCCGGACCAGGTCCAGGGGCAGGGCCAGGTGTCGTACACCCAGTACCCTGGGGGCCACTTGCCTGCAAGGCGTAGCCCCGACGTACGGCCTGCCCAGGGGACGGAGCGCACGCAGGGGCAAGCGCACTGGCAGGAACACGGTCAGGCAGCCAAGCGCATGCGCCTGACGCCCCAGCCTGGGGGGGCCCGCAGCCCCGGGGCAACTGGTCAGTGGACCACGGGGCCAGGGGGCGCTGTCGGGGGGCCCAGAGCTGCTGGGGAACGCCAGGGGGTGGCGGACCAGGGCACCCGCACGGGGATGGCGTTTCAGCGGGGCAGCCGTGGGAGCTCTGCTACCGGTTCAGGGGATATCGTGCGGGGTCTTGTTTCAGCCATGGAGGACCCGGAAGTGGACGACCTGGAGCGCCTGCTGACGCTGGAGACGATCATACAGCAGGCACTGGCCGATGGCAAGAATGGCGGCAGCTCTGCAGCCCGCAGGCCGCTCGACCACGTGAGCTTGCACCAGCAAAGCACACACCAGCAGCAGCAGCAGCAGCAGCAGCAGCAGCAGCAGCAGCAGCAGCAGCAGCAGCGATCCTTGCACGCCCTGGCGCCCAGCCCATCGCCCATGACTGTGGCTGCAGCTGTGGACAGCCTGTACCACCAGGTGGTCCTGGCCGGGCCCGCGGGGGCCTCTGCAGGTGCCATGCACCTACCCGACGCCATCCCCTCCCCCGTGATGGGCCTGGACCTGCAGGACATCAATATGCTGCTGGGCGGCAACGCCGTAACCTCATCCACGGGGACGGGCGGCGGCAAAGGGTCGGCGGCGGGCGGGGGCGGTGGCGGGGCGGGGTCCGGGACGGCGATGAGCAGGAGGGGCTCCATGACGTCTTCCGACCAGAGGACCACCAGCGTGAAAGGGGGAGTGGCCGCCCCGGGCGGCGCTGGACCGAGCGTAAGCTCCAGTGCGAGGGCGCAGGGCCCGGGGGCCGCTGCTGCTCCCGCAGGCAGCGCAGGAGGCCGGGGAAAGGAGGCTGGCGCCTCTGCTCCTGGTGCCGGGTCGGGGATCATACCAAGCGCCCCGCGGATAAAGCTGGCGCCGCTCCGCGGCCCGAGCCCCTTGGGCCCTGCTGCTGCAGGGACTGGGGCAGGGTCCGGGGCAGAGGCAGGGGCAGGCGGGGCTATACAGCTGGAGGCCGACCCACCGCGGACGGCATCAGCGCGCGCTCGACAACGCGGGGGCGCCGCGGGCGAGGCGCACGCCCCCATGCCCTCTGTGCCTCCGAGCCCCACCGCGGGCGCAGAGGGACCGCGGGGCTGTGCCATGCCCCCGCCCCGTCCGCCCCTCGCTCCAGCGCAACCCTCGGCGGGCTCCTTGCCGCTCGCGGTCTCCGCCCCCGCTGCCCCGTGCCCCCCGGACGGCGCTTACCGCCTGAGCCTCCTGCCCCCATCCCGCTTAGCCGCAGCGGACGCTGCCCCAGAGGGTGCCTTGCTGGTGCCCTGGGAGGCGGCCAACGCCCTGTTCGCAGATGCCCTGGCTGCCAGCGTCACAGAGACAGTGGTGCAGAAGCTGCCCGAGGGCGCCGGCTCGGCCCCCGTCGCCATCCGCACAAACCTCCCCGGCGGCTGCGCATTCGCAGCGCTGCCCGCCAGCTACACCCACGCCAACCACCTGTCGCCGGCACTACCGGCGGTAACCTCCGCCGCCGTCGCCGCCGCCGCCGCCTCGGGCCTCACCTTCAGCCGCCAGCTGGCCTTCCTCAACGCCTCCCTCCACGCCGAGCAGCTCGCATGGGTCCTGTCCGACATCGGGCCCCTGCTGACGTCTCTTCATGTCGCCGAGGGAGGGGAGGTATCCCTTGTCAAGCGCGCGCGGGATGGGGCGGTGGTGGTGGCGGCGGTGGAGGACGAGGAGGAGACGGGGCGGCGGGGGAGGTACCTGGCGCGCTGCTCTGCGGGCAAGTTGGTCCTAACTACGCCGTCAGTGGCAGGGCTGGGGCTGCTGCCGTCGGACCCGGAGGATGTCGTACAGGCGCTGAACGGCGGCGGCGTGGCGGTGCGGATGGCGGCGGCGCCGCGGGCAGGGGACGGCCCGGTGGTGCCGTACAAGGGCGCCACGCTGCACTGTCACGCAGCGCAGGTGACGCTGCGGGGCGTTGACGGGCTCGTGGCGGCGCTGGGGGTTGAGGCGGGGGGCTGGGTGGACGTGGCTGCGGCGGATGCGGGGAAGGGGGCTAAGGAGCGGCCTGGGGAGCCTGGGGGCGGAGGCGCGGTGTCCGAGGTTTTGGTGATGGGGTCGTCGGGCCGCGTGGCTGGAGCGGGCGTTGGGCGCAACGCGCGGACCGTGCCAGAGCTGGAGGGACCAGGGGCGTGGGCCAGGGGTTGCGTCAGCTTGCTGCCGGATGGGTTCGTGCCCCGGAGGTGGACCCGGGCGCCTCCAGAGGTGATGCACCCCATCTTGCCCGCGGCCGGGGCCGGGCTGGAGCCGGGTGGCTGGGCGGGCCAGCAGCCGGCGGCAGGCGAGCTAGCAGGAGGGAGCAGCAGCGGCGGGCCGGGGCCGCCTGGCGGAGGCAGTGGAGTCCTGCCTGGGGCAGCCACGGGTGCTTCTGCGGAGCTGCCCATAGAGTTCCTTCCCCTGCCGGAAGGTGAGGCGAGCCGTGGTGAGGGCGAGGGTCCAGAAGTGAGGGGGCGAGCGCAGCCGTACGCACAAGTGCGAGTGTGAGGTACTGCATGCTTGGAGCACTTAGGTGGACCTTGCTGTTGCCAGGCAGCCCTGCAAGGCCGGAGGCGTTCGGACACAGCTTGTGGCAGCACACTGCAGGGGCGGAAACTTGGGGCGTACGTGGGCAGAAATGTGTCGTCTGCCCAGTCCAGCACAGCCACTCGGGCGTACACCACCTCGGTAGCCGCGCGTTGAGTGCGCCACTCCCCGTTTAGGCCGCCACACCGACCCATGCTTGTCCCTCCTACCGGTACTTGCTGCAGCATGCGCATGTTCAAACACAGCTAGAGTGTCATTAACATCTAGCTAACATAAGCCCTGTTACTGTGCAGGTCGCGCGCTGATGCGGCAGGCGTCCGTTCCGGAGGGTCAGCCCCCTCCATCCACCGCCCCCCACGGCACGCCGCGGGCCTTCACGGCGCGCATCCGAGTCGACGCCGAGATGTGCCGCTGCGGCTTCCTTTTCGTACAGCCCTCCTTTGCGCGCGACGTTGGGCTTGAACCCGAGACCCTGCCGCCGCCGCCGCCGCCGCCGCCGCTGCCCCGCGGACCCGCCCGCGGACCAGATCCCCCCGCCGCCCTGAGCGTACCGGTGGTCGACAGCGCCTCTGGCTCCTGGATCTACGCTGTGCTGCGCCAGGGGGCTCCCGCGCCCACGGCCCTGACGACGGCGGTGGGACTGGCGCCGCCAGGAGCCGTGGCGCCCGCCCGGCTGTGCGGCTTGGGCGCATGGATGACACGCAAGGGAGTGACCCCCGGGTCGGTGGTTCGCCTCACGTGTGCCAAGGGAGGGCAGCTGAGCCTGGCCGTGGAGCGGCAGACAGGGCAGCTCGCGGCGCATGACGGGAGCGCTTCACTGACTGCGGTGGCGGGGGATGGGGCGTCGGGGGCAGGGCAGGGGCAGGGGCCGCCGCAGGGGTTAGCGGTGCACAATGCGATGGGGTCTCGGACTCCCTTTGAGCAGCAGGAGTGGCAGCATAGCTACGGTATATGGAGTGGTGCAGTGGGGGACGGCGGTGTGGTGGTGGCTGGTGACGGCGGAGATGCAGGGAGCGGGCGGGGGCACCAGCAGCCGCTGCAGCAGGGGTCGCAAGGTGAGGACACCCTGGGCACCATCGGCCAGGAGGGGCATGGTGGACCGGCGGCCGCACCGCCGCCCAGTGGCGCATAGGTACCTGGCCGCAAGGAGCACGGCGGATTTGAAGGTAGGTTAGAACCTCCACCCACTCTATTATTCGGCCCCAGTGTAAGGCGATGCTCCGGCTGCGTCCTCCTACTTTGCTCTGTTACCTTTACATCAACGGTGCAGGAATTACGCGCGTCGCGTGCAGTGCATGGTTCGGTACCTATGCGCTGTCTCTGGCCCTGCTGCCTTACAGGGTCAAATCCCGACATCCGCTCCTTGCTCCACCTCTCGCCCACAACTTTGTGTCCGCTCTGATGCCCGGCAGGCCAAGCTCCTTCGGCATCTGCTGGGAGCGCCAGCGATGGACTGCAGCCACCCAGCCTGTCGTCCCGCCCACGGCGGACGACGCCACAAAGCATAGGGTTCATCCCGGCAATGCTGCTGAGCAAGGGTCAGAGTAGCGGGGTAGAGCTCTCCAGGGGTATGGCGTGGGCGGTGTACGGACCTATGGCCTGGCGTTGGGGCAGCGCAGGACGGGTTAACAGGTCGTGTAACAACGGTGCGTGTGCTGGCATACTTCGGCGCCTTCGTTTGCGGCTTGGTGGTTCCATTGTTTGCTGCCGGTTGTCCTTAGCTATGTCGCAGGCGCGCAGATATGTCGCAGGCGCGCGAAACTGCCGATGTATTGTGTTTCATGCATGGTTTTGGTGGGGCACCGCAGCGTGGCAGGAGCAACTGTGGGCATTGCGTTCGAGGCGCTGCATCGGCCGGGCTTTGGCTGTATGGTGTAGGCATTACGTATACAGAACGGCACTGACACCGCAGGTGTGAACTCATCAAATGCGGGCGCTATGCAAGTGCTTGAAGGCGTGCGCAAGTGCAGCATAAGCAAGTGTTGCGATCGTACCTGTACCGTCGTGGGACATGTGAGGCAGTGGTAGGTATCATCTCCTTGTGGGCTCCGCAGCTTGTTTGGTTTGTCCTCACCGTCATGGCAGGTGCACAGCTAGGTAACAACTCCACGTGTTGGCTTTGTCTTTTGGCTTTGACTTTGGCTTTGGGCCGGGCTTTGGCTTGTGCCAAGGGCCCATGGCCACGGAGGTCTGGCCGCAGGTCAGTAAGGGCTGTCAGCCTGCCTTTGTACGGCCTCTTGCCCCCCGCTGCAACCCCCCAAAGCACGCGGCAACGTACAAACTGCAGTGCACCATTGGTTGCTTCAGACCAGAGCGAAGGAATTGGCCTTCCGAACTTCAGCATCGGTTTATCCAGGTTTATCTCGGAGCTCATGCGAGCTGCGACCGACTGCAAGTCGCGGCAAATCCATTAAGCTTAGCGGCAGGGGAGACCTCCATGCTCCTTGCTCAGCGGATACCTCTCTCCATGTGGTGGACATGCAGCTGAAACTACCAGGGCAACGTGCAAACTATTACGTGCAAACTAATACGTACTACTGTTTGCCACAGACCAACGTACAGGACCTTGCCTTCTGAACTTGCACCTTGCTTATCTCTATGCGAGCTGCGTGCAGCGGCTCCGGCGCGGGCTTTCGAGCCCGCAATGTGGCACTAGGGGTTGCATTCGGCTCGCAGGCTGCAAGGCCTGCGGTGCGTGTAAGCTGCAACGTTGCTCGAGTCTCGGGAGTTTCTGGAGATGCTGGAGGCACCCCGCGCACGCAGTACCCTACCCCTGCACACATCTTCGCCAAGGAATCGGTAATGTGCTGCTTCAAGGTCGCACCAAAGCGCCTGTGTGTCACGTATTGTCTGCACGTTGAATGCAATCCATCCGTACTACGCGCAGGTTGGAATAGTTAAGGCTTTGGTCAAGAGCAATGAGTTCGGCGTTCTGTGGAGGTACCTAGTGACGGAGGCGCGCGAAGCAAGGCTCGACAAGCGTATGGAACTTGCCCAGCTCGAGGACGACCTGGAGGATAAGGAGGATCGCCTGCAGGAGGCGACAATCTTGTACTCCAGCATTGTGGGCCCTGTGGATCAGCTTCGCTTCTTGGGTGAGGAAGCGGGGTTGGAGGGGCACACGGGGCTACGTCACAGAAGTCCACCCTGCGTTAGCTGTCAAGGAACCAGCTGCTCCTTATGCCTGAACTTCATGGATGCCGTTGCCTTTTGCTGGCTGCAGAGCGCATCCAGGATGACGCCAGCGTGATGTGGGACCGCACGAACCCTGTAGCCTCGTGGGGCGACTACATTGCCAAGCGGCCTGCCCTGCAGGAGTGCCTGCTGAAGCGCAAGTAAGTTAACGGAGCAGCAGGGACCTGGTGCTGGAGCAAGTGCAGCACGGCAAACGCCAACTGACTGACTAAGTTATTTACGTGTTGTACCAATTTACTCAACGCTCTCTGTCATCTCGTAGTATAAATGTGAAGGACGCCGGGGCGATCCTGTCGTCGATCTCGAGCACGCAATCGGACTTGTACTCGGACAAGCTGCAGCTGCTGAAGGCCGTGTTCCCGGACGAGCAGCAGATGTGAGTTGCTGTGTCACTGGACGGCGCTTGTTGCTGCGAGTCCTACGTGTTAACGTATGTCTGGCAGGATCAACAAGTGGCTGTGCATGGCCTTCATGGGCTTATCCCAGTGTCCACCACCCGCATAGCCGCCTGCTCCCGACTGGTTCGCTTCTGTTGGGTCGTGCTGCATGCAGCCTGCCTGCTGGGGACTGCCCTAGCACGTTTCCATACTGTCCCACACATTGCCTTGCATGGGGCGGGAATCGTTGTCACCTGCATTAACGCTGTATGCCTGCATCCTCTGGCTTTTCTTGCAGGTTGGGCAGCACGCTGCTCATCGGCCCTCCGCTTTCGTGGGACGAGTGCAAGGTCATGGCCTGCCTGTGCGACGACGCCCAGGTGCCCTACGAGCTCATGGAATGGTGCTTCATCGAGTGAATCAACTCGCGTGACTTGTGTCACTTACTTGTTGCCGCCATTGTACGTTCGGCTTGCGAACGTGTCATCCTGGCTTCATGGGCGCATGAGTAGTGGGGGTATCTGACAGGCCTGTACATGGGATCCAATTGAGTGAAAGTACGGACAGGGGTGGCCGCCGATGTTGGGATCCCATCTCTTGGAATGAAGTCTAGCAGCAAATGCTGACACATTGACGGACTGGTCTTTGGCAGTCCATAGGCTACAGTTGCATAACAGACTACATTGCGCCATGCTGCATCTGATGTGAGGGCGGGGATGGCGGATGGTGGCTACAGTGCGTCCTAGGATTTGCCGTCTACGTCCTCAGATGCACAATTGAATGCATTACGGGCTTGAAACATGGTTATGCACGGCCATGGCAGCCCAACCCGTGCATTGTTACGGTAGGACATTTATGCATCACAGCCTGTGGGCAAAACTGTCGACTGTCGGCCCGTTGCGAGCAAGGGGCGGCCTTGGGAGCTCGGGGGCGGATGCGGGTGTCAGAGATTTTGGTGCTGGGGTAATCAGGCCGCATGGCTGGGGCGGGCGGCTGGTGTGACGCGCGGAATGTGCCGGAGCTGGAGGGGCCAGGGGTGTGGGCCGGGGGTTGCGTCAGCTTGCTGCCGGATGGGTTCGTGCCCCGGAGGTGGACCCGGGCGCCTCCAGAGGTGCTGCATCCCATCTTGCCCGCGGCCGGGGCCGGGCTGGAGCCGGGTGGCTGGAGCTGGGCCAGCAGGTGGCGGCAGGCGAGATGGCCGCCCGGGCCGCCTGGCGGAGGCAGTGGAGTCCTGCCTGGGGCAGCCACAGGTGCTTCTGCGGAGCTGCCCATAGAGTTCCTTCCCCTGCTGGAAGGTGAGGCGAGCCGTGGTGAGGGCGAGGGTCCAGAAGTGAGGGGGCGAGCGCAGCCGTACGCACAAGTGCGAGTGTGAGGTACTGCATGCTTGGAGCACTTAGGTGGACCTTGCTGTTGCCAGGCAGCCCTGCAAGGCCGGAGGCGTTGGGACACAGCTTGTGGCGGCAGGCAGTAAGGCCGGGTACCTGGGGCCTACGTGGGCAGAATTGCGTTGTCTGCCCAGTCCAGCACAGTCACTCGGGTGTATGCTACCCCGGTAGCCGCGCGTTGAACACGCCACGCCACTTTTGAGTCAGTACACCGAGTTATGCTTGTCCCTCCTACTTGCTGCAGCATGCGCATGTTGAACACAGCTAGAGTGTCATTAACATCATAAGCCCTGTTACTGTGCAGGTCGCGCGTTCCGGAGGGTCAGCCCCCACCCTCCACCGGCCCCCACGGCGCGCCGCCACGGCGCGCATCCGAGTCGACGCCGAGATGTGCCGCTGCGGCTTCCTTTTCGTGCAGCCCTCATTTGCGCGCGATGTTGGGCTTGAACCCGAGACCCTGCCGCCGCCGCTGCCGCTGCCCAGCGGATCCGCCCGCAGACATGAACCCCCCGCTGCCCTGAGCGTACCGGTGGTCGACAGCGCCTCCGGCTCCTGGATTTACGCTGTGCTGCGCCAGGGGGCTCCTGCGCCCACGGCCCTGACGACGGTGGTGGGGCCGGCGCCGCCAGGGGCCGTGGCGCCCGCCCGGCTGTGCGGCTTGGGCGCACGCAAGGGAGTGACCCCCGGGTCGGTGGTTCGCCTCACGTGTGCCAAGGGAGGGCAGCTGAGCCTGGCTGTGGAGCGGCAGACAGGGCAGCTCGTGGGGCATGACGGAAGCGCTTCACCGACCGCGGTGGCGGGGGAAGGGGTGCTGGGTGCAAGGCAGGGGCAGGGGCAGGGGCTGCAGCAGGGGTCAACGGCGCACAGTGTAGTGGGGCAGGGGGGAGGCGGCCAGGAAGCGTCTCACTTTGCGCAGCAGGAGTGGCAGCAGGGCTACGGGGGACAGAGCGGTGCAGTGGGGGTTGGCAGTGCTGGCGTGGTTGGCGATGGCAGGGGTCCAGCGACTGCGTGGGGGCGCCAGCAGCCGCTGCAGCAGGGGCAGCAGGGGCAGGAGGTGCAAGGACGCCCTTGGCACCATCTGCCAGGCGGGGCATGGTGGACCAGCGGCCGCACAACCGCCCACCGGCCCTTGAGCGCTTGGCAGCGCGGGCGGGGGAGAGCAAGGCGGACATCACAGGTGGGTTGTAACCTCAATGTACTCCGTCGTTTGGTCCCTGCACAGGGTGATGCTCCACCTGCCTCCTTCGTTTAGACTTCTGTGCGGTAACGGTACGGCATGGTGTGCTCGCAATCACACCGCGCCACGTGCAGTGCGTGGCTTGGGACCGATGCGCTGTCTCCACCCCGGCTGCCTCCAAAGCCAAATCTTGAACTCCGCTGCTTGCTTGGCCTCACGCTCAAAACATTTCGTGTCCATTATACTGCAGGGGAGGCCAAGCTGCAACGGCACGTGCTTGAGCACCAGCGCCTGGATGCAGCCACCCAGCTTGTTTCCCCGCACACGGCGGACGACGACAGAAACACATGCATGGCTACAGCAAGGCTTGCCGGGGTTTACCCCGTCAGCACTGCCGAACAAGGGTAGGAACACCGTCGCCTGTGACCTGATGGCCTCGGGCTGGCGGGGGGCCAGGGGAAGGGGGCTGCGCCAGCTGCTTGCTGCTGGATGGGTTCGTGCCCCGGAGGTGGACCCGGGTACCTTCAAAGGTGCTGCACCCCATCTTGCCCGCGGCCGGGGCCGGGCTGGAGCCGGGTGGCTGGAGCTGGGCCAGCAGGTGGCGGCAGGTGGAGATGGCAGGAGGGAGCAGCAGCGGCGGGCTGGAGCCGCCTGGGGAAGGCCATGGAGGGTCAGGAGCAGGCGGGCGGCCAGGGAGCGTCTCCGTTTGGCTACACCGTTGTTGCCCCCGCAACACGGCTGAGTAGCGGTAAGGGTCGCGGGGCATGACTCCCCACGGGTATGTGAGGGGCGGGAGCGGGCCTGTGACCTGGCCTCGGGGGCAGCACGAATTGTGCTTTACATTGCGTGTCAGCGCTGTGCATAAGCTGACACAGCTGACGCCGTCGTCTTGCGCGTAGCTGTATTACTGTTGGCTGCCGGTTGTGCGTAGCTACGTTGGAGGAGCGTGAATGCCGATATGTTGGGTTCTGCGTAGCTTTGGTGGCATGGTGGGGCACCGCAGCATGCAGGAGCACCATGGGTATCAGGGATGGGTATTGCGTTCGGGGCGCTGAATGGCAGAGCTGTCGCTATGTGGTGTAAGCACCACGTACTCAGGTTGTTAGTGGCACCGCCGGTATGGACCTGAATGAACGCGGGCGCTGTGCAAGCGCTTGAAGGCGTGCGCAGGTGCGTGCAGCAAAAGCACGTGTTGCATTTTTTTGCATTGTGTACCCTGTACGGTGCGGTGGTGGACCGCATTGGGGAAGGTGGTGTCTCTTGTGGACTCCTTAACTTGTTACGTACTCGTTTCTCCTCACCGGCATGGCGTGCCGCACTCGTCAGAGCTTGTTTTGTAGGTGCGCCCCTGCGCCCTGCCACGTGACACTGCATCCTGCACAGGGGGCGTAGGGGGGTAAATGCAGGTAAATGCAGCTTCGCTGGCGCTTACACTTATGTGCGGGTGGAGGCAGGGGGGTTAGCCCAGGCATTCGTTGGGATGTGCCAGGTATACATCCTAACTTTTCATGAAGCCTTAGCAGTTCTGTAGGCACGGAAGGAAAAGACCGACTGAGTGAGTCCGCGGGCTTGGTTTCGGGTCGAGGGTAAGGGACCAAGCAGGGGAGTTCCCCCTGGGACCGGGCGTTATCCCTGTCAGTTTCTTACTTGCGCCACAGCGCCAGCTTGTGCCTGCATGTGCCAATAGGTCGCTACTACACATCCATGGTACTGTAAGCCAGACAGGCAAACTGATGTGGGTCAGGGGATAAGGCTGCCAAGGAAGGGCCGCGGTTGGGTCAGGCCGCAGTTGCATGGTTGCATACCGTACGTACCGTGCGGTCTCGCGCCCAAAGTGGCGCTGTGTCGCCGTCACGAACAGACCTTTCGCAACTGTGAAATGCTAGCTTACCGCTGAGCACCGAGGTAGACTGATGGCCGAGGTAGTGAAGGAGGGGGCGGGCCTCACAGCTCTGCCCAGCGAGGTGCGCTTTCCATACATACCGATATCCACATGGTTCACAAGACTGATTATGTGCCGGGGTTTCAGATCGGCAACATAGGCCAAACACGCATGTGGCATTGCAGGTGCTTTCACAAACAGGTGCAACCGCCATCAAATTGGCTAACAACCAGATATCCGTAAGTCACAGTCCAAGCTAGTACATGCGATGCGGTTCACTCGCGCCCAGTCGAAACCAAATGCCTACCGCTGCGACGGCAGGCGGTGCCGACGGGACTATTCCCTAAGCTACAGCAGCTGTCGATTCTCGATCTATCAAAAAACCAACTCGGCGAGCTTCCCTCAGACATCGGGCAATGCAGGTGGGGACGGGATGCAGCAAGTGTGCGGCGACCTGGCTGCTGGCAAGCAACTAGCACTCCCCCGCGCATACAACACCTCTGCGACGCTGTGCAGCTCGCTGAAGATCCTCCTCCTGGGCCACAACCAGCTGACAGCCCTCCCAGAGGGTCTATTCCAGCTGGAGGGCCTGGTCAACCTGGACGTTCAGCACAACAAGCTGACAGCTGTGGGCGGCAGCTGGTCCCAGCTGACCAACCTCAAGGTGAACCAGCGACCACGTCCTACTCCACAGCATCCCGTTCTATACTCGCAACCTGGCCAATATCCAATGTTCAAGCCATTTCCATGTTCAACCTGGCAAGCCGCTGCCACCAGGCATCACCCAGCCCATGCAACACCCACGCCCCACTTCACCCGCGCTTGCCCCCACCCGCGCCCCTTGTCCCCACGCTCCCCGCCCGCAGCACCTCAACCTGTCGCACAACGACGTCGTGTCGCTGTCCCCCGACATGGGCTGGCTGCCCCTGGAGTCGCTGGGGCTGGAGGGCAACCCCCGGCTGAGGGTGCCGCAGCGGGTGCGGGAGCTGGGCCGCAGGTGGGGCCTGGTTAGTCTCTTGCGTGCCACACACGGGATATCGGTGTACGGCGGGGTGACAGATCAAGGCACGCATAGCAAGCGGTGCTTGTCGCAGCGGGTGCGGGAGCTGGGCCGCAGGTGGGGCGGAGAGTCAGCAAGTGCAGTGGTTTGCACTACACCAGCAGCCTCATTACACCAGGCAGGGGCAGGGCCTGGACGATATGGGTCAGTGCCTGGCATGCCTTGTGGCTAAGGGCTGCGTTTGTATGGCAGGGTGTGTGAGGAGGGCAGCAATACAGGTGGAGTGCTGCATGCACTACAGGCGTGTTTGGGACCCGGGCACCCCGCTGCCGCACACACAGGTACCGTAGCTGCGCTTTTGGAGCAGCGCGAGGGTGCATCAGCACATCACGCGCGAAGGCCTTCACCGCACAGCCCAGGCGACCGGCAGCAGCACTGGTAGCGCGTACGTGGCATAACCACCACTGCCCCTCCGATGGTATCGCCCGTGCACCGTGCAGGGCGGTGCTCAACTACCTGCAAGTCATATGCGAGCAGCACCGGCTGGTGGAGCAGCACCTGGACAAGTTCGCTGCCCCGGCGACGGAGGGCGAGGCGGCGGGGCAGGTGACTGGGCGCACACAGCTGCCCACCTACACGGGCCCTTAGCCACGGTCGGCATCCAAGCACCGTTGCACATCACCTGTAGTTGATACAGGGGCAGCTGTTGCGCTGGACGCGTCACTCCGCCATGCCAGGCCACCTTTGTTACCTCAAGCATTCCTTGCACCCACGACCTCCTGTTTGCTGTTGCCCCACTGTTGGTCCCTTTACCGCTGGCCCTGCCTTCCACTCCTGCAGAGCGGCCCCCCGCCGGACCCCGCTGCCCTGTCTGCGCTGGTGGCGCGCCGCCTGGGGGCAGCGGCCGTGACCGGGGTGCTGGACGTGAAGCACTGTGGTACGCCGCACGTGCTGGCCGAGCTGGGCAAGCTGCAGGTGCGTCGGTGGTCATGTGTATTAGGGTAGTGCGTATTACGGGTGACCGAGCTAGTGCTGGACGCGGAGCACTGCGGACATGCTGGCCGGCCTGGACTGCAGGTGGGTTAGCTATGTGCCTGTGTGTTTAGTTCGTCCCCAAACGGCTTGGGCGCGTGCGCGCCTGGCGTCACGCCTAACGGCAGTCGGCAGGACAGGAACACAAGCGCGGCAGCACCGGGTGTGGGTGCCACGTGGCCTTGCGGCACAGCGTGCGATCGGCTGCGAGAAACCTTGAGCTACACAACCCTGCTTCCCATCGCCTCACGGTGCCGGTTTGCTACGTACCTTGCAACCACGCCATCACATTCGCGTCATGTCGCTCGCTCCACGTCATCGTGTGATACTCCCCACTCCACCCCGCCCGCCCAGGCTGTATACGTGGCTGACGTGCGGCACAACGGCTGGACCAGCCTGGGGGCGGAGGTGCTGCGGCTGCCGGGACTGGTGGTGCTCAACGCCAGCGACAACGCGATCGAGAGCCTGGGAGAGGGTGAGGCAGGGCGTGTATTAGGAAATGGGGCTTGCAGTGGTGACGCGGTGCTAAACCCGCAAGGTAGGAACAACACAGCCTCCGCCGTTTCCGCTCAATTTCACCAAATCACCATCCATGCCCCGCCGCTGCCCGCCCCTAACCCCCACCCCCCAGGCGTCACCCCGCAGCACCTGGGCGTGCTCAACCTGTCGTTCAACCGCCTCACGTGCCTGCCCTCCGCGCTGGGGACCTCCCCTGTGCTGCAGCAGCTGTACCTGGCGCACAACCAACTCAACGACCTGCCGCGCAGCTTCGCCGTGCTGCCCATGGTGGATCTGTTCCTGTCGGAGAACGAGTTTGAAAAGGTGCCCACGGCGGTGCTGGCCATGACGCAGCTGGCCAAGCTGTCCATGGCGTGCTGCAAGCTCAAGGAGGTGCCGGACGCGCTGGGCGGGGTCGCAACACTGAAGTGAGCACACATGTGTTTGTGTGTGTTGGTCATATCACATTGGTGCGTTTGGGGCTGCCGTGACACGTGCCAAGCGAATGAGGTGCCGGACGCGCTGGGGGGCGTTGCCACGCTCAAGTAAGCTGCGAGTATGGTGTCCCATGCGTACACGTGCAGCACGAAATTGTCGGGGAGCAGAAGGAGCTGTCGGAGGTCGTAAGTGCGGATTGTGTGCTGACCATGCGGCGCCGGAATCACATACCGCAACCTGGAGACGAAGCAAAGGAGGTGATAGTCCGCGCGTGTCCTTTTCTGGGGAGTGGGGCTGCCGTAACTGTGGAGCGGGACAGGAGGGCGGTGCGGTGTGACGTAGGTGCCAATGTAGCAAGCACAAAACATTGCTCGCGGGATCTCCCACGGTATTCCCACACAGAACGTGCCCGCAGGTTCCTGGACCTGTCCTTCAGCGCCCTCTCCGTCCCTCCCCGCCACGCACTACACGCAATTGTTCGGCACGGCTTTTGTTCAGACTTGCCAGCACAACAACTGTCACGGTACCGCCTGCCCCATGTGCCCGCTGCACCCTGCACCCGCAGGTTCCTGGACCTGTCCTTCAACGCCATCTGCAGCCTGCCGCCCGGCCTGTCGCGCCTGTCCGCCCTCAACGCGCTCAACCTGTCGTACAACCCCCTGGCCGCCTTCCCGGAGGTGCTCACGGCCCTCACCTCCCTCATGGAGCTCAACCTGGACCACACGGGTGCGGCCTCTGCGGGCTCATGCGTGGGGGCCATGTGCAAATGGGTATCAGCGCGTGATTGGGTGTCACTTAGTACAGACCGTTGAATGGAGCTCAACCTGGACCACACGGGTGCGTCTTCTTGAACGAGCTGCGGCTGGTACGAACTCCGACACGCGACCCACGTCACTTGCACTATCCAGCAACGAGCGCCCCGCGTTCCCTTCCACAGCCACACACATGCATACATGCACTCCCTTACACAGCCTTCTCTCATGCGTCTGCGGCGTTCCCGTGGGCCTAGGCGCGCTGCGGCTGCTACAGTTTCACACAAGCGACCCGCATGCCCCTCCACCTCCCGCAATGCCTTGCTTGCTTCAGGCATCTGCGGCGTCCCCGTGGGCCTGGGCGAGCTGCGGCTACTGGAGGGGCTGCAGCTGGAGGGCTGCCCCCTGGAGCAGCCGTACAGGGCGCTGTACGACACCAACCCGCTGCTGCTGGTGCAGGTGGGGTGTCGGTGTCCGGCTGCCGATGGAGGGCTGTAAGGAAGGCAGTACCCTGGAGCACCCGCGCCAGGCGCAGCACGTGCCGACCCCATGCTGCTGCTGTGCGATGCGATGTCCAGGATGAAGGGGCTGGCTGGTTCCATAGGTGTCCCACGGCATCGGGCCGTTAGCGTGAAACATTCGTCCTGCATGTCGCTGTTGGTATGCACTGGCTGAGGCCCTGGGCCCCGGCTCACCGTACCCCATCTCGCCCGCCCCTGCAATATCCCTCAACCCACCCCAGGTGCACAACACGGCCCTCACGTCGCTGGACCTATCGGGAGCGGGCCTGGAGGCGGTGAGTCGGTGCGAAGCTGAGTGCAGGCCTGCCGCCGTTCGCTTACCCACACAGCCAGCTGCAGTGCCTCATGGGGCCGGGGCCCCGAGTGCTGATGGTTACCGCCAAGGTGGCGTCTCTACGCGGCCCATGCCTCATCTTGGCTGCCTTATCCTGCAGCCCGCCCCGCGCCCCTGGCTCGCCTCCCAGCCCTGCCCGTGGAAACGCCCTCTCCCCTACGCCCGTTCCTTCTGCCTCCCATGTACCATTCCCCACTGCCCCCAACCCCTTCCCCAGGCCCCTCCCCAGCTCACCCGCCTTACGCGCCTTCACTCGTCGCCTTTCACCTCTGTCCCCATTCGCCCGGCCCTCCGTACCCCCTCCTGCCCCCTCCCCAGGCCCCTCCCCAGCTCACCCGCCCCACGCACTTCACTCGTCGCCTCTCACCCCTGTCACCACCCCCCCCCCCCCCCCCCCCCCCCTTCCCCCCTTTCCCCCCCCCCCCCCCGCCCCCCCCCCCCCCCCCCCCCCCCCCCCCCCCCCCCC
>VFQN01002855.1_pt1 | contig 25830 bp, 49 predicted proteins | sample 3512371 | NCBI WGS metagenome assembly VFQN01 (sample SAMN10412370, study PRJNA504923) | tailings metagenome | isolation source: Replicate 2 from Balatoc abandoned mine | place: Philippines: Itogon, Benguet | collected 2017-08-28 | reverse complement strand
CGATGGTCGGGGTGTCCATGAGCCCGCGGTAGATGACGCACGGGTCGGCGACGAGTTGACGGGCGGCGTCGAGGTAGCCGAGGTAGACCGTGGCCTGCCGCCCCTGGTAGTGCTCGTTCAGGATGACGCTGACGAGGTCGTTCGGGATGCCGGAGAGGGTGAGGGCGAGCGGGGTGCGGGCGAGTTCGGTCTCCTCCTCGACGGTGCCGACGCTGCCGAGCCGGCCGGTGCCCGTGTAGTCGTTGCCGCCGAAGGTGAGGGTGCCGAGTTCGGAGTGGAAGCGGACGTGGCCGGAGTCGAACGCGAGGTCGATGAACAGGACGGGGTGGATGGCCTCGGCGGCGCTGGCGGACTCGGTGGCGGGGTCGAGGTTGCGGGTCATTCAAGGGCCGGGTGCTGGTGGTTGACGGAAGCGGGCGGGTGTGGCAACGTGCGAGTTGGCTGCGGCGGCGGGGAAAGCAGACCCGCAGGCCAAGCAAGGCTGCCGGCACGCTGCGCCTCGGGCATTCCCGTGTTGAATAGGTCGGTCGAGCCGGGTTAGCGTCCGGCCCGCAGCCACACCGCCCAAGGAGGTGTCAGGACGGGATTCGTGGCATCACGGACAGGTCGATGTACGGCCCACCGCCGAGATGAAATGACCACGCCAGCCGTCCGTGCGGTTTCATCCCGGGACAGCCGTCATCGAAGAACTGTGGGTTGGCGGCGCGCATGTGATCCCTGCAGAACGCCACTCCGGCCGGGTTCACCTTCTCTGCCACCTTACGCAGTTCCTCCGCGAGCGTTTTGGCTTCCACGGCCTCGTCGGTCCACGGGCAAGCAATTAAATCGATGTCTCGCGCGAGGGTGCCGTGAACCGCAAGTGCATAACCCAGGGCTCGTGCTTTTTGACGCAGCGGGCCAATGAGAAGCTTGTAAATGGGGTAGGAATCTTTGTGGCACGGGCTCTGTCCTCGCATCAGCTAAACACCTCCACCGCCGCGAACGTCTTCTCCTCGTAGATGCCGTTCTTGTCGCACCGCCATTTCGCCTGCATGTCGTCCACGAGCGCCATCGTGCAACTCGCCCGCGTGACGGTCAGCGGGGCGTTGTCGGCCGGGCTGTTCCGCAGTGGGGGCTGGAAGCTCAGCGTCGCCTCACCACTGCCGTCACTGTCGGCGTCGGCCGTGAGTTGTTTCAACTCTCCGCCCACCGTGAAGTAATCCCCGGCCCGTGCGACCTTGCTCACGCCGGCGGTCAGTCCGTCGATCAGCAGCGTGCTGCCGGTCTGGCCGCCGCCCTTCACGAGCGGCATACCGCCCCACGAACCGCGGGGCGTCTTACAGTCGGGGTCGAAGCCGTTGAACGTGGCGAACGAGCCTTGGAGGCTGAGGAAGAACGCGACCCACGGCGCGGCCTGGGTTCTGTTCATCCGCGGGAGTGTGGCGGTCAGCGTCCAGCGGTCGCCGCCGAGCTTGACCCGCTGCACCGCCTTGGTGAGCGGCGACTCGAACCGCTGGGTGTTGGTCTCCAGCCCGAATTCCGCGGTGGTGAAGCCGGGCGCGGCCGGCAGGTCCAGGGGCATCAGTTCCTCCGCCCGACGACCTGCGCCGCCCGCCCGCCCTTCTCGATGGCGGCCAGCGTCGCGGCGACGGACTGGTTGATGATGCCCGGGGCGACCCGGCGGATTTCCTGCTCGACGGTGCCCTGCACGCCGGGGCTGATGTTCCAGTTCTGCACGACGGTGATCGGGCTGCCGCCGAACCCGCCGTTCGGGACGACGGTGCCGGCCGAGTCGGGGACGAACAACTCGGGGCCTTCCTCACCGACCCACGACGCCTTGCCCACCGGCGGACGACCGCCGTCGGCGAAGCCGAGGCCGCTGAAGAGGCTGGAGAAGCTGAACCCGCTACCCCCGCCGCCGAGCGCCCCCGAGAGGGCGTTGCTCAAGCCCGAGGACAGCGGGTTGATGAACCCGGTCCGGGCGATCTGACGGGCCACGCCGTTCAGAATGCCGCTGACGGAGTCGCCGAAGTTCTCGGCGTCGAAGATCGCCGACTCGAAGGCGTCGCCGAGGTAGTCCTTGATGACCCGGGCGGTGATGATGCCCTGGTCCTCGGTGTCCTTCAGTGCCTCGGCCAGTTTCTCCTGCTGGCGGGTGAAGGTGTCGAGCGAGATCAGCCCGTCGTCGTAGAGCTGCTTGGCCTCGGCGAGCTGCTCGTTGTACTTCTCCAGCGGGGTGCGGGTGTCGTCAAAGATCTTCTGGGCCTTCTCCGCCTTCGAGAGAAACGCCTCGGTGGCGGCGGACAGCTCCTGCAGGTCGCGGGTCTGCTGGGTGACGGCCTTGCCCGTGGGTGCGGCACGGGCGACCCGCTGCACAGCGGGGCCGAATTCCTCGCTGCCCATGACGGCTGTGTTCGTCCGGAACCCGAGTGCGCTGGCCTTCGCCAGGTAGGCGGCCTGCCGACTCTGCGCGTCGACTTCCTGCGGCAGCGTGCCGAGGCGGGCCTGCGTGAGCGAACCGGGTGCGCCCGCGCCGACGGTGTTGGCGAGGTAGTCGTTGACTTCGAGGAGGGTGGCGAACAGTTCGAGGAAGGAGTTGCGGGCCTTGATGGCCGCCCCGGACATGGCGTCCCCGAAGGCGTCGATGCGGTTGATCGTGTCCTGGCTGAGCCCGTCGCCGACTTCCTTCAGCTTGTCCACCGTCTCGCCCAGCTGCCCGTTGCTCTCCTTGAGCAGCGGGATGAGGGCGGCGAACCCGCGGCCGAAGATGGCGCGGCCGATTTCCGTCTGCTCGTACTGCGTACCGACCCGGGAGAGGGCGTCGGCGATGGCGTAGAACTGCTCCTCCGGGGAGAGTTTCTGCAGGTCGGCGACGGACAGGCCGAGGCGCTGGAACTTCTGCGCCAGTTCCTCGTTCCCGCTGACCGCGTTGCCGATGTTGGCGTTCATCAGGTTGACCGACGCGCCGAACTGGTCGAGGGTGGTGCCGGTCTTGGCGAGCGGGGTCTCCAGTGCGGCGAGCGTGCTGGCCGCGAAGCCGATCTGCTGGGCGAGGTCGTTCATGCGGCCGGCGGCGTCCACCGCGTGCTTGCCGTAGCTGACGAGCGCGGCGGCACCGAGGGCCGGGGCGAGGGAGGCGAGTTCCCGCTTGAGGACGGCGAACCCCGACGACATGCGGGTGGTGGACTGCTGGACCGTCCCGCCGACCCGCTTCAGCTCGCGGTCGAGCTGGCTGGCGTCGGCCTTGATCCGGACGACCAGTTCCTCAAGCGTTGCCATCTGTCAGCCTTTCTCGTTCCTCGCGTTCACGCAGTGCCTTGCGGCCGTCCTCGTCCGGGTAATCCTTCGGGTTGAGCGCCGGCTTGATCCCCTTGCTCCGGGCGTAGCCTTCCCACGCCTCCACCACCTCCCAGACGTTGCTCGCCCAGAAGTCGGGCGGCGACCACCGCAGCACGCCGAAGCAGAACTGCTGGTAGTCACGCCACGGGAAGGCTACTTCTTTCGGGGTGCCGGTTTGGCCCGGAGCGGTTCCAGCGCCTTCAGCACCCCCCGCACGTTTCCCGCGCGGTCCTTCTTCGGCGAGACGGCCGCCGTCAGCCACTCGATGGCGAGGAACGCCGCGTCGTTGATGCCGATGTCCTCGACCACGGCCTGCTCGATCGCCTCCAGGGCAGGCGGTTCAGTGCCGCCGCCCGTGATCCCGATGTGCAGCAGTGCCGCCAACTCGTCGAAGCGAAGCCGGAGCGCCATCGCGTCTCCCGCGAACGCGAGGATTTCCTTGCCGAAGTGGTGCTGGATCGCCTTGAGCGTGCGGAACGAGCCGTCAAGCGTGTAGGTCGTGCCGCCGAGGGTGACGGTGCGGTCCGGGGACAGCAGGTGGTCGTCAGGCATACTGCTTCAACTTCACCGCCGCGACGGTCATGCCGGTGGCGTTGTCGAGGGTGTAGCTGACCTGGCCGCTGGAGTTGTTGAAGCGGTCGGGCGGGAACGGTCCGACGATCTGCCGGCCGCCGTTCGTGCCGCTGCCCGGGAGGGTGACGGTCTCGCCCGCGTCGGCCGCGGAGACGTCGCCGAAGCCGGGCTTGCTGAAGGCGTTGCCGGTGATGGTCAGCGTGCGGGACGAGGCGTTGCCGTTGAGGAAGACGAGGACCGTCTTGCCGTCGTTGGCGAAGACGTCGGCGGCGGAGGCGTTCTCGTAGCTGAAGGCGAGGCCGGTGAAGACGGCTTCTTGGGGGGTGAGTGTTGCCATGTGCCCTCCCTACGCCGCGGTCAGCGACCAGCTGCCGCTGGATTCGAGGGTGGCGGTGAACGACTGCTCGTTGTTCTGGTCGCCGGTGATCTGGAAGCTGGTCACCTGGAAGCTGCCCTCCAGCGTGTCGCCGTCCGCCCAGCCGAGGGCCATCGCGTTGATGCTGCCGGCGTTGGCGTAGCCCTGGAAGGTCTCGAACCCGCTGTCGTTGGTCATCACGCCGCCGAAGGTCACCGTCACCGACTTGGTGCCCGCGCCCTCCAGCAGCGTGCGGTAGCCGTTGCTGCTCTTGTTGGTGATGTCCACCGCCTCGTGGTTGATCTGGAGCGAGTGGGTGCGGCAGTCGCCGACGGTCGTCCCGCCGGACCACGCGCCGAGCTTCAGCAGGAAATCCCTGCCCTTGTAGTTGGTCATGAACCCTCCTTGGTTGTGTGGTTAAGCCTGGACGAACGCCCGGTAGCGCTGGACGCCGTGGTAGTAGCGGTCGGCGTCGCCCTCGACCGCGGTCTCCTGATACGTCTCCTCGAACTCGAAGCGGCAGTTCACCAGCGTGAAGCCGGTCGCCGCGATGCTGCTCTCCTGCTGGTGCAGCGCGTCGTAGATGGCCGACAGGATTGCCTTCACCGACTTCCGGCCCGCCCGCTCGAAGTCCCAGGCGTGGACGGTGACCGTGCATTCCCACTTGTTGTTGGTCTTGCTGCCCGCGTCGAGCATCGTGTCGGCGCCGATCACGACGAACGGGGCGGACGCGCCCTGTGGGACGTGGTCGAACACCTGGCTCGCGCCGAGCAGTGCGGTGAGCGGGGCGTAGCCGGTCAGCCGCGTGTAGAGCGCGGCCTGGAGGGCGTTCGACGGCGTACCCATCAGCGCCGCACGACCCGGATGAGGCCGTCCCGCAGCGCCTTGTTCAGCCGCTCGACGATCCACGCGCGGTTCTTCTCGGCCGCCGGGAAGAGGAAGGGGCGGGCGGCCATCTTCGCCGTGCCGAACTCCAGCATGCGGGCGTAGCGGACGATCCCGCCGCCCGCGCGGATGACGGCTTCGAGCGTCGTCGACTTCTCGACCACGCCGTTGATACTGTTCACCAGTCGGCCGGTGTCACTCGCGGGTGCCTCGCCCGGGGCCGACGCACGGTGCAGCACGTTGCCCCGGCGGTAGGTGCGGCCGGTCTTCTGGCCGTCCAGGATCGACCGCTTGGCGTCGCCCTCGACCTTCTTGGCGCTGGCGTACAAGCCTTTCGCGATTTCCTCGGCGATGGCCTTGCGCGCGACATCGGTCGCCCGGTCGATGCGGTCCAGGCCGTCGATCTTGACCGTGATCTCCATTACCGTTCTTGAACCTGAATCGTGATGCTCTGCTGCTTGATGCGCCCGCCCGCCGTGGTGATCTGGTTGGTGACGCGGTAGTCCTGCCCGGCGGTGCCGCCGGCGAGCCAGACGGTGGCCGCGGTCGTGGTGTTGCTGCTGCTGTGCTCCGTCAGCCCGTCCGGCACGGTCCAGGCGGACGCGCTGATCGCGTCGTCGCCCAGCCACGCCGACCAGTCGATCTGGTAGTCCAGCCGGTCGGAGGGGTCTTTCACGAAGTTGCTGGTCATGCGGCGACGCGGTACGTTCGGGGTTCGGCCGGGATGGCGGAGGAGCGGAGTTCGGCGGCCACGCGGTGGGTCCGTGTGCCGGACGCCGGTGTCGGGACGAAGAGAATTGGCGCGCCGACGGCACTCCCGGGTGAGAGGCCGGCTGCGCTGATGCCGACCGGTCCCGGCGTGACGGCCACGGAACCGAAGGCGGTGCCGGGAGCGATCGAGGGGACGACGACGAGGTCCGCCGCCGTGCCCACTGACACGGTGGCCGACCCGATGGTCGCGGTCGCCGGAATCCCGGTCGCGGAGACGGAGACCGGGCCGGGGCTGAGGACCGGGCCGCCGAGGGCGGCGGCGGGTGCGATTCCCGTCGCGACGACGGTGACGGTGCCGGGCGCGACGGCCGCGGAGCCGAACGCCTCGCCCGAGGCGATCCCGGCGGGGACGACGGCCGCGGTCGAGGCGTTGCCGGCCCCGCCCAGCCAGAAGGCCAGCAGGGAGCGAACCGCCGCCACGGAACCCCCTACGCCGGGTCGGACCCGGTGACCGGGTCGGCGGCGGCGTCCGTGCTGACCGCCGCGGTCCAGGCGGTGGTGGCGTCGTCCTCCTTGGTGACGGTGAGGGTCGGGCCGGACAGGCTCCACTTGTTGCGCAGGAACCGCAGGGCGTTCCGCGGGCTCCGGGCGTTGGTGTCGGCGCCCGCGCCCATGTCGCGGTCGAGCAGGGCGTCGGCGTTCTGGGTGGCGGTCGGGATGTCGCCCGTGGCGGCGGGGGATGCCGGCAGGTTGTCCGTCTTGGCCTTGATGGCGTCGGCCTTGCCGTCGAGCGTGGAGAGTGCGGAGGACGTGGCAAGACCGCTCTGGATTTCGGTGACGGCACTGGATGCCAGTTCCGAGGAGCCGATGGCGTCGGCGGCGATGGCCGCGTTGTCAATCGCCCCGGCGGCGAACGAGGCGGAGGTGATGCCCCCGCTGCCGATCGAACCCACCGCGCCGGTGACCGATGCCACGGCCCCGCCGGCGTACGTGCTGAGGGCAGTCGTCCCGAAGAGGGAGTCGTACACCGCCTCGTCCAGCACGACGCACTCGACCCGGACGGCCAGCGCGCCGGAGACGGCGACGAAGATGACGAGCGGGCCGATGGTCGCGGTGTCGGTGGCGTCGAGGACGCAGTAGTACACCCCGCCGCTGACGTGCGTCGCCCCGCCGCTGGTCTTGTTCGCCAGGGTGGTGGCCCCGGAGGCCCAGAGCTTGATGTCGGTGTTCGCGATGGTCAACCCGGTCTCGGCGGTCTTGCCGTCGGCGTCGTCGACGAAGTGCCCGAGCGGCACCTCCTGGCTCGCGGTGGATTGTCTCAAATAAATCGGCATCAACTGATTCCTTGCTGTCGGCGGTGGTGCGTCACGACGGGGATGCTGATCCCGCCCCCGCCGCCCGCGTCGGTGAAACTCCAGTCCTCGAAGCGGGCCGCCGACGACGAATAGCCGCCGATGCCGTGCTTGGTCGCCGAGGCGTTGAACGCGTTGCTGATCGAGCGGCGGCTCACGCCGTTCTGGAACAGCTCCAGGGCGGTGCCGGCCATCGTCACCCTGAGGACGTCGCCGGCGGAGACCGTCACGACCGCCGTCCCGCCGACGGTGGTCGCGGAGCCGGCCTCGATCTTGATGAACCGCACGTCGAAGTTGGCGAGGCTCGCGAACCAGTAGTTCGAGGCGTCGGTGTACCGGAAGATCAGCGCGGCGTTGCCGCCGATGCTGGGCAGCGACACCTGCAGGGTGCCGTCGGCTCCGCCGCACTCCAGCACCGCCGCGGCGTAGGGTGATCCGCTCGGGTTGTAGGCGCGGTTGGAATTGATGCCCCACGTCCCGACGCCGGCGACCCACGCGCTCCCGCCGTCACTCGGGGTGCCCAGCGAGACGGCGGAATCCCCCCGGTTGAACGTGTCGCTGCGGCTCGCCACGCGCCGGGCCTACGCCGCGATGAACCGCGCGTTGACCGCCGCCTCGACCGCCCCCTGGAGCTGCACGTCGGTGATGTCGGAGCCGCTGGTCAGGAAGTCGGTGTTGTCGAGGACGTGGTACGAGACCCGCGATCCGACCTCGGCCGGGGTGCGGATGGCCTCCCGCGCCCACGCGAGTTGCGGGGTCGTGGCCTGGGCGTTCCCCAGCAGGTAGAGGGCGTACTTGGCGACGGCCCCCGTGCAGCGGGTCTGCATGGCGGGGCTCTCCACGACCGCGATGCGGTCGGACAGGTTCAGGCTCATGGGTGGTCTCCTGGGTTGCGATTCGGGTGGGTGACGTGCGGTCGCCGGCGGCGGCTCCCGGCCCTAGAGGGCGAAGATCTTGTTGGCGCCGTTGTCCCACGCCACCGTGATGTCGCCGCCGTTGGGCGTGACGGGCAGGCCGGCGGAGGCCGTGTCGATGAAGGCGATGAGCGGGCTGGTCGCGGCGCTGCCGGTGTCCTTGTAGAGGACGAGGGCCTCGACCGGGTTGCCGGACACGGCGCTGAACGTCGCGTCGGCGGCGTCGAACACGCCGCTCGTGACCGACTTGCTGCCGAGGGTCTGCGGGGTGCCGACGACGGCCGAGCTGACCGAGCTGTAGTACTGGTGGGACGAGCTGTAGGTGTAGACGCCGGTGTCCACCAGCGCGACCTTGATGGTGTCGGCGTCGAGGTCGATCGACGGGTTCTGGGAGAGCAGCGCCTCCTTGAATTTCGGGTACAGTGCGTTGGCCATTTAACCTCTCATGTCAGTTCGATTGCCTTGATCCGGAGCCACTGGTTCCGCTCCTCCACGTTCAGCAGTTCCTTGATCCTGAAGACGCGGGAGCCGAGCTTGAGCCGGTGTTGGGTCGTCAGGTCGGTGCGGTAGCGGGTGGTGATCGTGTGCGTGACGGGTGTCGCGACCTGCTGGGCCTGGAACCGTTCCCAGCCCTTGCTCGGTTCGATCTTGGCGGAGAGCGTCGCGCCGTCGGTCCACGTCTCGGTGAACCCGCCCTGGCCGTCGCCCACCTGAGAAAGCGTCTGGACGGTCATCCGGTGCCGCAGGTCGGACGCGGAGATGTCGCAGCAGCTCGCCATTACCGGTTCAGCAGCTCGTCGCGGACGCGGTAGGCGTTCAGGAGCCGCTTGGCACCCGGCGGGATGTCGGCGTTGTCGCACGCCCCGCGGGAGTCGTACAGGACGCCGAAGGTCATCAGGACGGCCGTGCGGATGGCCTGCGGGACGCTGCCCGCCGTACTACCGAAGCCCGTGACGTAGGTGATTTCAATGCCCCGAGCGGGGCGGATGTTCGACGGCAGGACGGCGGTCTCGTTCAGCACCAGGCGCGTGCCGTCGGCGTCGAGGACGTAGTTGGCCGGGTCGAGCGTGGTGCTCGTGTTCGACGTGTCGGAGGTGACGAAGCTGGTGACCGACTGGACGGGGCCTCTCGGGAGTTCGTAAGCCCGGGGGTACTCGCCGGAGAGGACGGTGACCGGCAGGTCGTAGGTGCCCTCGCCCAGCCAGTTGCCCCACCCGCTCGCCGGCGCGTCGAGCGTCAGCCGCCACGTCTGGGTGATGAGCGAGCGGCGGAGGTAGTCCTCCACCGCCTGCCGGGAGGCGACGAGCAGCGCGGAGATGAGCGGGTCGTCGTCCGTGGTGTCAACGCGCGCCCACGCCTTCGCCTCGTCGAGCGTCACCGGCTCGACGGCCGGCGGGGTGACGAGGGCGAGGGAGCGGCGCATCGGTTAGGCAGTGGCCTTCTTGGCCTTCGCCGGCTTGGCGGGCTTGGTTTCGTCCGGGCCTGTGACCTTGGTCTCGCGGCCCTCGGGATCGGTCGTGGCCCCGACCACCTCCACCACGCCCTGCTCGATGAACCCGGCCAGCAGGTCGTCGCCGATGTCGTAGGTCTTGCCCTCGAAGTAGGTGTCGGGGATGACCACGCCGTCGTCGCAGCCGAGGGTGGTCTTGAGCATTTTCACGGTGTTCTTCATGTGTCCTCCGAAAGGAGACGGGGGCGACCGAAGCCGCCCCCGTCGGGTTAGCTAGCCGACTGGGTGACCGGCTTGATGTGGGACGTGCCCAGCAGCGCGAACGCCGCCAGGACCGCGGCGGAGGCGTTGTTCGCCGGGGTGATCGTCAGCTTCAGGTAGCGCTTGATGCCGAGGTAGCCGAGCTTGCGCACCTGATTGTCGCTGTCGAACTGGAAGGCCGCAGCCGTCTCCGGGGCGGTACCCGAAGTCTGGCTGAGCATGTCCGCGTCGGCGACGGCGGAGAAGCCCGAGCCCGAGGCGTCCGACTCTTCCAGCAGAACGGCGAAGGTCGCGTCCGCGTCGGCAATCGAGCCGGTGAGGATGCCGAACATCACCGAGTCAAAGCCCTGGCGGTCGATGACGGTGCCCACCTGCGCGGTGTTGTCGGCCACGCTGACCGGGCTGATGACCTGCTTGAGCAGGAAGTTGTTGATTGAATCCTTCATGGTGTGGAGCCCTTTTCTGTTGTGTCCGTTACGCGAATTTGATGAGCTTCACGGCCTCGTAGTTCACCACGTCGCCGCCGACCCGCTTGGTCGTGTTGAACAGCACGTAGGGCTTGGCCGTGTAGATGTCGCGGATGACCGCGATGCCGCGGCGGTCGACGATCTGGTACGCCGCCTTGTAGTCGCCGAACGCGACCGACAGGCTGTTCGCCGCCTTGGTCGGCATGTCCTCGGCGTCGTTGACGGCGTAGCCGAGCAGCGTCGCCGGCTGACCGGCCTGCAGGCCCGGCTGCCAGATGTAGGCGTTGGTCGTGGCCTCCTTGAACTTGCGGACCTCCGCCTGGCGGAGGCGGCTCATCAGCCACGACGCGCGCTGGCGGTACGCGGCCTTGAGCGTGTAGACCGTCGTGATGAGGGTGTCGGACGGGTTGGACGCCGCCCAGTCGCCGGACGCGCCGGTGGCGACGTGGCCGATGGTGCCCCAGGACACGCCGGAGCCGGAGTCGGCCGCCGTGGCGTAGGACAGCAGGCCGCGCGGCTTGGCCACGCCGTCGCCGGTCAGGAAGGCCGCGTTCTCGGTGCGGGCGAACTTGTCCGCCACCTTCTCGGCCAGCCAGCTCTCGATGTTGGTGGCGCTGTCCTCCAGAAGCTCCTGTGTCGCACGCGGCTCGGCGGCGATGGTGAACGTCGGGATGTTCAGCTTGGCGAACTGCGGGGTGTTCGTGTTGCTCGCGGCGCCCGTCTCGCCGACCCACGTCGCGGCGGCCTCGTCCTTGTCCACCAGCAGTTCGAGCGACTTGGTGCTGATCGTCTGGACGGAGCAGACCTGGCGCATCGGCGAGGTTTCGTAGATGGTCTTGATGATCTGGCTGCTCATCTCGACGGGCACGGTGTAGCCGCCGTCCGGGTCGGAGCCGGCGGACAGGGCCTTCAGTTCGTCGGGGTTGAGCTTCTGCTCGCCCTTGCGGAGGAAGCCGTCGAGGAACGCCGTCTTGTACTGGCGGTCCGCGTCCTTCTTCTCGTCCTTCTGCTCGCCGCCGGCCGCCGGGCGGACCATCGCGGTGTGGAGTTGGTCGAGGCGGGTCTTGTGCTCGTCGAGCGAGGCGTTGATACGGCTGACCTGCTCTTCAAAGAGGGGGTCGGCCTTCTTGGTCTCGATGGCCTTCAGGCGGTCGTCGTTGACCTTCTTGAACTCCTCCCAGGCGGTGCCGAGCTTACCCATCTCGGCCTGAATCAGTTCTAAACTCATGCGGTGAATCCTTTCAGGATGTTGGTTGCGTTGCTGATGGCGCCGAGCGCCCCTTTGACCACCCCCTCGTCAGGCTCCCCCTGAGTCGAAAGCGACTTGAAGCCGTGAAGGGCGACGGTGGTCGCGTCCTTCTGGCTGAATCCTGCCTCCCGCAGGAATTCCTCGAACTGGCGGATGGTCTCGGGCCGCGATTTGACGCCCGTGATCGTGGCCTTCGGGTTGGCCGGGAACGTCACGAGCGACACCTCGAACAGCTCGACCTCTTCGAGGCTCCGCGTGTTCTTCTTGCTGTCGATGCTGTACTTCTTCGTGGAGAAGCCGATCGACAGGCCGGACAGCGCGCCCATCTTGGCGAGCGTGTACGCCTCGTTGCCGAGCGGCGTGTCGGCGATCGTGCCCTCCAGGTACAGGCCCTTCTTCTGCTCCTCGATCACGTCCCACACGCCGGGGATCATGTCGGTGCGGTGCTGCCAGAGCATGGCGGGCTTGCGGGCCTTGATCGACTCGGCGAACGCACCCGGCACGACGATGTCGCCGTAGCTGTCCACGTTCCCGAAGACGGACCCGTAGCCGCTGATCTTGCGGGCGCCGTCGGCCTCGACGGCCTTCAGCTCCTCGATCACGAAGTGTTTGCGTTCCAGTGTCATGGCGTTCCTGTCAGTTGTTGGCTTCCTCGTAGACCAGTGCGCAGCGGCAGTTGATCGTGTTCTCCGGGCCGGCGTTCGGGTCGCACGGCCGGTCCATCAGGTCGCCGCCGACAGTGAACTTCTCGTCGAGCGGGATCGGCTGTGAGCCGGCCATCGCCCGGTGCTCCTCGCGGGTCCGGTCGTCCAGCGTCGGCAGCCACTCCTTGAGCATCCGCACGCCGAGGTCCTGCTCGGCGGCGCGCACGCTCTGGATGCTGCCGTAGGTGGCGGCGGTGTTCGTCTCGGTGCGCGCGACGGTCGCGGCGCGGTGGGGCGTGAGGGAGGTGACCTTGCGGATGCGACGGGCGATGTCGGCGGTCCCTAACCCCTCGGTCACCCCGTCGGCGATGGCGTCGAGCACGTCCTGGCGGTCGGTCCCGGCGATCATCCGCGCCTTGCGGAGCGCCTGCGCGCTGATCCACTCGGAGGCCAGCGAGGCGAACAGGTCGGCGGCGGCCTTCTTCTCGAACCGGCGGCTCTTGACCTGCTTGAGCGACAGCGCGCCGAAGTAGGAGATGACCTTGCGGTAGTGCTCCTGCAACTGGCCCTGGACGGCCCGGCGGTGGCGCTCGTCGAGCCAGCCGGGCACGACTCCGTTGGCCGTGTAAGCGGTCGCCGCCTCCCGGACGTGGCGGTTGCGGGTTCGGGCCGAAGTGATGCGAAGTTGCAACTCGAAGCGGTCCAGCGCGAGCTGCCAGAGGCGGAACTGGTGGCGGCGGTGCGGGTCAGCCACTCACGCCCCGCTCGGCCATCGTGTGGAACAGGAAGGGCTTGCCGGCGATGTTGCCCGAGGCACGCACCAGCACCACGCTCTCGTCGCAGTACAGCACCTCGTAATCGACTTCGATCTTCAGCGACAGCGCGGGCCGGAAGTCGGCGAAGATGACGTTGCCGTCGCGGGTCATTCCCGGTCGTCCGGCTGCTTGCGCGGCCTGCCGCGGAGGAGCTGGGGCTGTTCGTAGTTCACCACGTCCTCGATGAGGGCCGTCAGGTCGTCGCGCCCGCGGCTGCGGATGCGCAGTTCCGTGCTGTCGATGTGGTCGAATACCTCAAGCCGCATCGTCGTCCTCGTCCGCCGGGCTACCCGGCTCCGGCAGGTCCATCGACCCGGCCAGTTCCAGCGGGATGGTGCTGCTCGGCACGAGGACGGTGTCGCCGCCCTCCTTCAGTGCCTCCAACCCCATCGCCTCGCGCTTCTCGTTGATCGTCATGTAGCCGGCCGCGTTGATCCGCTCGCCCTTCTGCTTGCGCTTCGCCTCCAGCGCGGGGATCATTTCCTCGTCGTACCACACCTGGTACTCCGGCCCGTACAGCGGGGCGAGCCAGCGGTTGAACTCGTCGAGGACGAACCCGAGCAGCGGGAGTACGGTGTCCTCCCAGAACGAGAGGTTGGCCTGCTCGTAGTTGGCGTACGTGCTCTCGCCCGGGATGCCGATGATCTGCGGCGGCACGCCGAAGACCGAGGCCACGGACCGGGCTGCGGTCTGCATGTTGTTCATGTGGTCCATGTCCTTCGCGGTCATGGACATCTGCTTCCAGTCCAGCCCGCCCTCCAGGAGGAGCGGGCGGCCGGCGTTCTTCGCCCCGCTGAACATCGACTCGATCTGCTCGCGCAGGCGCTGGTACTGCTGGTCGGACAGCTCGCCCGGCTTGCCGTCGCCGCCCTGCACGACCATCGCCCCGGACGGGCGGGCCTCGTTCTGCAGCAGGGCGAGGTTCCACGACTGGCCGGCGTTGAACACGTCGACGCCGAACGCGGCGGCGGCCATCGGCGGCAGGCCGTACCACGGGTCGATCGGGTTGTAGGTCTTGACCTGCAGGACCGCCGACATGCCGCTGACCGGGTTGACCCGGTAGACGTCCTTCCGCCCGGCGAGCGTCGTGTACTCGAACGCCTCGGGGAAGACGCCCTCGCGGTTCTCCTTCACCCGCGTGCATTTCGGGCTCAGCAGGTAGAGTTCCTTCGGCGGCTTCGGCCGCAGCTGGTTCTCGTCGATGCCGGTGCCCAGGACGTAGGCGTTGCCGCCGATCAGGTAGTTGCTCGCCAGGGTGTGCGAGAACTTCCGCCACGACATCTGCGGGTTGGGCCGCAGGATGAGCTTCTCCAGCTCGCTGCCCTCAGCCTTCGTGCGGTTGCCCTTGGCGTCCACGCGGTACACGATGGGGTCGATCGACGCGATGGCGGTGGCGATCTTCGCCACGCAGGCATGCACGACCGGGTTCTGGCCGTAGCCCTCCAGGGCGAACGCCTCGAAGTGCTGGCCCATGACGCGGGCGAAGCCGGGCTTGAGCAGGAACGCCGCGCTCTTCGTCTCGGCGGGCGCGGCCCGCTTACGGAACGGCCACACCGCTACAGGTTCCTGATCCTCGGTGCGGTGGTGAGCATCTTTCCTCGTATCCAGTTCAAGAATTGGGTTAAAGCATCGCAGTTATGGACCAGTATACCATTCGCGTAGTAGCAGTGCGGCGCTTCGACCGTCAGATTGTAAACCGGCGCATTACCAAGAGTATCTCTCTTTGTGCTTCCAGCGGTACTGTGAGCCGCATTTATTGTTGCAGTATCTTGCCCACGTTCTGACGGTTGCAAACGTACTGCCGCAGTTATCGCAGGTGTTCTGAACAATTGCCCGCGGTCTGCTTGCGATTTCTTTTGCGTGATGACGATGCCACTCGCGACCCTCTCCCGAGCGGTGCCATTCACTTGCGAGCGGTCGGATTCGCTCAAGGTGCCGGCGCTGTTTGTCAGAGTCCACAGGCTTCTTAGGCAATTGCCGATGCAATTCAGTCGGTATGCACTCCAGATTGTCTGGCTGGCAATTAAATGTGTCGCCGTCAATGTGATTAACTTCGTGGTCTTTCGGTACTGACCGGCCCGAATAAAACTCCCAAATTGCGACATGTAGACCTTTCGGATTCTTCCGGCCCGCATTAGTCGTTGACTGAGAGAGGTAATAGAGCCTGCGTCCGCCCATCCGGCGGTAGGCGACTCCATTGATCTCAACGATTTCAGGAGGGCAATCTGGATCAAGCCGCATAGGGACAACTTCGACACAAGTGAAACTTGCGTCAAGCTATCCATATCTTGGTAGCCCCTGTCAAGCGTGAAGACAGGGTGATTGCCGGTCCCCATTATCCCGAATCTTTCGACCACCGGCTTCGTCCCGGTCATCCCGCTTGCAAGGACTTTTCGCCAGCCATCCGGCGTCATCACTTCGTCGCCGACGCGAACCGACTCGATCTCGATCTGCCCTCGGCGTGTGGCAACCTTGGTGCCGGCCACGAGGCATTGATCGTCGTGAACGCTGTTGGGGAACGTGAGCAGTTCCGATTCAAAGTCCGGCAGCCACGGCGCCTGAGTGGGCAGGAAGAGCTTCCCCGCCTCCACCAGCGCCGACACGCCGGAGGCGCGGGTGACCTTGTCCTTCTCCGGCAGGATGCCGATCAGCGGGAGCGTCGTGCTCCGGCCGAGGTCTTGAAGCAACTGTTGGCCGCTGGCCTTGTCCTCGATCAAGATGGCGTCGGGTCCGAAGGCTTCAGCCTGTGCGTGTACCCGCCGCTTCAAGTCGGGGTATTCCAGCCTCTGAACCCGCGCCTCCAGCAGGTCGAACCCGTCGGGCTTCACGCCGAACGTCAGGCAGACGCTCGGGTCATTGAGCTGGTCGGCCTTGATCGCCGTGTCCCAGCTCTGCACGACCTGAAGGTAGTCGTCCTGCCGGGCGGCGAAGCGTTGGAACCACGCGGCCTTGAAGATGCCGCCCTCGGCGGGGGCCGGGCGTTGTTGGTACTGGCCGGCGAAGGCGTAGCCGCCCATCGCCACCTTCTGGCGGTCGATGGCCTCGGCGCTTTCCCGTTCAGGATGCAGGACGTCGCCCGGCTCGCGGGTGATCTTCACCCGGCCGAAGTCAATGACCGTTTTCGTCTCCGCCACCGCGGGGATGCACAGGTGCTCCCAACCGCCCTTCGCGAGCAGGTGTCCGGACAAGTCGTTGGCGTGCAACCGCTGCATCACCAGCACGATGACGCCGTCTTCCTTGTCGTCGAGGCGGGTGGAGAAGCCCTGGTCGAACCAGGTGTTGGCCCGCTCGCGCTCCACGTCCGACACGGCTTGCGCCGCGTTCAGCGGGTCGTCCACGATGAGGAAACGCCCGCCCTCGCCGATGGTCGAGGCGCCGACCGAGGTGGCGAAACGGCACCCCCGTGCCGTGGTCACGAACTTGCGTTTCTCGTTCTGGTCGCCGGTCAGCTGCACGGCGGGGAAGACTCGTCGATACCAGTCCGACTGCATCACCAGGCGGCAGTCCATGCTGTGCTTGAGCGACAGGATTTCCGCGTAGCTGGCGGCGAGGATGCGTTCGGACGGGTCGTGACCCAGCAGCCACGCCGGCCACGCCACGGTGACGCTGATCGACTTGAGGTAGCGCGGCGGGATGTTGATGACGAGCCGCTTGATCTCGCGCCGGGAGCAGGCTTCGAGGTACTCGGCGATCAGGTCGATGTGCCAGTTGTGCTTGTAGGCCGCGCCGGGATCGACCGTCGCGAAGGTCTTCCGGGTGAACGCGGCGAGCCGGGTCCGTAGGAGTGCGTCGAACGCCTCCCGGTCAGTTGGGCTTGGCCGCGTACTCATCCAGCAGGGCTTTGTCCTGCTCGGGGAGCGGGGCGCTGGTCACGTTGACGTTGACCGTGTTCTCGCTCATCAGGCCGTGCAGCTTGGCTTTGCCGAGGCTGGCGGAGATGGCCGCGGCGGGGGCTTCGGTGTCGAGCGCCATACGGCGGGCTTCTTCCAACTCTTCCGTGATGCTGTCCACTGTTACGACGTGGCGGCGGCGGTGCGATTCTTGAAGCTCGTTAACTCTTGCTGCGATCTTGGGGTTGTCCAGCAGGTCGAATGCGGCGCGGTTGATCGTGGTCGGCTTCATGCCTCCCGCGTCGTAGGCGAGGCGGTACGCTTCGCTGCCGTTGCCGGTCTCGATGTACTTCAGGCAAAACGCTTCCTGCTTCGGGGTGAGCCGCTGGGTCATGGGCAAAAAAGAAACCCGCGAGAAGCGGGTCTGAAAGGGAGAATTCCGAATTCCGGGCGCGCGGAATCGCGCTCCAAAGCCGACACTGCCACATTGAGAAGAATAGCGCAAGCGAAATGTGCGGTCATTCGTCCACCGACTCCTTCCTCGCCTCGTCGATCGCCCGGACCAGAGCGTCGAACGCCAGGCGACAGCTCCCGCCGACGACGGCGAGCACGCAGTCCATCTCCTCGCGGCTGTCCTCGGCCCCGAACACAGCCGTCTCCAGGCAGGTCATGATGACCCGCTCGTGGTCGCGGCCGATCAGACGGCAGACGCGGAGGTACAGCGTCTCCAGGATGCCGCTGTTGCTGACGGAGAAGAACTCCCGGGCGTAGATCGGGTTGCCGCGGTAGCCGACGGCCCGGCGGAAGTACCTCCGCATGTCGAGGAAGACGGAGGCGTAGTAGCGGTGGTGCTCGTCGAGGACGGCCCGGGTGATGAGTTCGCCGAGCAGGGAGTGGTCGATGACCTGGGCGGCGGCGATGCGGCCGTCGCGGAGCGTGACCTCCATGTCGCCCTTGGCAATCCGTTCCGGCTTGACCACCGAGGAGTTGCGCGGCAACCATTGGCTGCTGTCGATGCCGTCGATCACCGGGCGGACAGGCGGGCGGGGGTGGGTTCCGTCACGGTCATCGCGTACCTCGCTGGCTGGTTTCTCCGAGACTGCCATAAACGGGGCGTAAGCGCAAGCATCGGAACGCAGGCAATCTGCTTCCCGCTCGTGAAAAAGTTACCCGCCCGGAGTGGCAAACTCTGCGGGTGGCGAAGAGGCTGCTGCCTGTTGTGTGAAGCGAAACGACGTGTTTTGTAGGAGAAGACGAGCCGCACCGGCGAATGGCACGGCTCGTGCTTTACTCACTGGCGAAGACAACGCCCCCTCGGGTCAGGGTTCCCCCGGCCCACTGGCACACCAGCTAGCCTTTCCAATTGCACCTTCCCGCGAGCCGGTGGCGAAAGCCGCCGGCTGCGTCGTTTTACCGCCAGTCAGTCGAGTCCCAGTTGCCCTTCCCGTGGTTGCACGCTGAACACAGCACCTGGAGGTTGCTGACATCCAGGGCGAGGTGTGGATGCGTCCTGCGCGGCTTGATGTGATCGACGTTCAGAACGACTCCGTGGGAGGCTCCCCGTCCGCAGAGGCAGCAGGCACCGTTGCTCTGTTTCAGGGCCATGTAGCGGACCGTTTTCCACTCGACGGTGTTGAGGAACCCGGAGGGCTGGGGACGCTTCGGCCGTATCTCGGGTTGCTTGCCGGTGTCACGGACGTGCTGGCAGTTCGTGCAGAGCTTCTTGTTCTGGGGTGGTGTTTCGCTTACTTCGGTGACGTTCTTCCAGCAGGTGCTGTGGTGCATCCGGCACAGTGCTTGGCTCAGGTCGCCGATGTGGTAGGCTTTTGACTTGCGCTTCTTGCTGTAACAATAAGTTGTCATTGGAATTCCTTTCGCGGGTTTTGGTTGCTGGAGGCGGAGTGCTCCCTTGCATGGCCAAGCACGACTTAAGCCTGGCCTTACAAGGGAGCACTCGCCATTGCGGTACGTTGGCTCGCAGTGTGGCATTGCCGACCCGGTGGGTTGTCTACCTGACGGAGGGGCAGGTTACCCGATCATCCCCTCTCCCCAATCCTGTGCATACGGTTTCCTAACGTGGTGGGCCGGTTCGGAAGCACCCCACGCCGTCACATTTCTTGAACTGGTGCTGCGGCGGGGCTGCCCGGTCATGTTCCCGGTGCCGACCCCCAGAATGGGGCAGCTATCGAGTCCAAGTTATCTGTTGTGGTTTGTCGCCAGATGTGGCAAAAGGGATGACAGATGCTTGGCGTGGGACAGACACGTTTCAAGCCACCCTCGTCAGGCCCTAATCTGGCGGGGGTTTCTTTTTATGGCACACTTGCACGAGCGATGCAAGCGCCGAATGGCTTCCTTACGCCACCGGGCCGTACTCTCGCTCGTATGCCTCAAGGAACCGAATCGCTATCGCGTCTTTTATCCCGAACGTCCTCACTGTCCGGGCAGCCATCTGGGCCTTCCGGTGGACGGAGCCAGCGTCGGCAGGAGCTGGAGTTCTTTTCGCCTGAACTTGCTCTGCCGCGCGTCGGCGCTCTGTGGCGTCGCGGACGGCGTTCGTGAAGTAGCTGAACGTCTTGATCTTCCCCTGCCGGCCCCCGCGGTGGTAACGCTCGGTCACCGCCTTCAGCGTGGGCAGGATGTCCTTCTCGATGTCCGCCCCCTCGTTCACCCAGAGGCGAACCGTCTGGATGTCGGCGAAGGCCAGCGCGTCGTTGTACGCCAGCAGCAGGTCGAGCACCTGGCTGATGTCCGTTCGCGGTGGCGGTGGTTCGTGGTCGTGTGGTCTCATCCTTGTTCCCTTTCCCACTGCTTGCGGTACTTCTTCGCTTGGTCGGTGAACCACTCCTTGGCGAAGTCAGCCGCTGCGAACTGAGGAATGCCGAGCGGCCCGCTCATGTAGCGAAGCAGGCAGGCCAGTTCCCCGTGCTGGTGCTGGAAACGGTGCTCGTCGTCGGTCATCGGCACGCACGAGAACGGAGCCTTGTATCCGGTACCCGAAGTCGCAGCGCGGCGGACGTGGGCGGCGATGCATCGTCCCTCGCCGTTGACGTACTCGCTGAAACGGCCAGACAGGCAGGAGGGTTGGCGTTGCACCCACTCGCGGAACTTCTTGTCGGTCATACCTCCCAGGTCTCCTTCCCCTTGATCTGCGGTTTCCCTCGTTCCTTGAGCAGTGAGTTAGCGGACTGAATGAGCTGGTCGAGGCCAACCGGGCTGCCGTCGAGCCAGTAGCTGCCGAGCCGTTCCGTGACCCGGCAGCGGAGGACGATCCGGGCGGCGGTCACCGGGTTGTCGAGGTCCAAGTCGGACTTCGGCGCCTCTCGCTTCGGCTCGGGCTTCTTCTTCCGCTTCTTCGGCTCTTCCCACCAGGACGGGCGGTCGATCAGCTTGACGTTCGCGGCGGACAGGTGGAAACGAACGGTGGTCTCCGGCAGGTTCAGTGTCTTCATGATCTCCTTCACCCCCAGCTTCTGCTTGTGCAGTTGCAAGATGGCGGCACGGCGGCGGTCGTAGGTCGTCTGGCGGCTGGTCATGGCTGACGCTCCGGCCAGTGGAAGGCCGCACCGTTCCGCTGGAGAATCCGTCTGATCTCCCGGCCGGGGCGCCAGAGGCCGATCTTCTCGTTGGAGAAACGAACCGTGTCGCCCTCCCGTGGGGCGAAGACGTGCTCGCTTGCCGGGTTGATGAAGTAGCCCGGAACGGGGAATTCCGCCCCGCGGAGGGTCGTGGTCATGATCTCGGTGAGGGAGGCATCGGACAGTCGGCCGTGCCCGTCCTGCACCTGGAGCCGGACTCCGTAGGTCTCGGCCATCCACGCGGCGGCGAGGCCGTGCCTGATGAACAGCCGGGTCATGGCCGGAACCTCCGCACCGTGACGCAGACGCCCGTCCGCTCTGCCTTCACGCGGCGAACCGTCCCCTCTTCGATCAGGCAGTCATCGTCGATGATCTGGTGCAGAACGAGAAAGTCGCTGACGGCCTTCTCGTAGTTGAAGATGTCGCGGCGTCGCCGGTCGCCGAAGCTGTACTCGTAGAGCACGCTGACCTGGCCGGGAACCGCGAATCCCCGGGCAGTGCAGACAAGGCCCGCCTCCCGCTTCCACGCCTCATATGCCGGACTGCGGAACCGCTTGCCGTTGCGCCCAGTGGGGAACAGGTTGTTCGCCGTCGGGGGGAGCGGGAGCCAGAAGGAGAGCGTGTCCAGCTCTGTCCGCTTGTCGCCGAACCTGGTGCGGGGAACTCTGCCAGGCTTACCCATGCTGCGAGGCTTTCGTCTGCTTGCTGGATCGCGTATCGATTGCTGACATATCAACCCTCGCAAGCCGATTCGTAGCCAGAAATGACCTCCTTCAGTGTTAGCTCGCGCCGCATCATGCGGATCACAATTGCATCATCCTGCCGGTGGGGAGCGGCATCGGGGTCAGCCTTGCCAGTGCCCACTGTTTGGTGCCGTTCTTCCCACTCATTGGCCATATCATATATGCTGCTAACAAAATCCGGATCATAGCCGCGTTCCTCGGCGGCATTCGCATAGGATCGCAAAGCCGAAGGGCCGCAGGGGTCATCGCCGCCGATCACAAAATGAGGCCAATGCGGGATGGTGCCGTCGCGGCGAACAACAAGATACTTGCCCTCGAAGAACTCCTTGGTTTTAGCCCACAGCTTCATCATCAACTCCTTCAATGCGACCGCCGCACACCTCGAATTCGGGGCATTTGGCGCATTCGCGGGTTAAACATTCTTGTTCGGCCAGCGTGTGATTGTCTATCGGCTCGTTGTCCATCACTCCGCCCTCGGGCTTGCACCCGCCATCCTCATCGCCTCGGATGCCTTGGAGTTGATCTCGGCGATTCGCTGGCTCATGGCATCCAGCTCGATGTCGATCGCTTCGAGCATCAGCTTTTGCTGGTCAGGAACGAACAGCACGGTGTTTGCCCCTCTTGCCCGCTGGCGGTGTAGGAACTCCATTCTTGCGAGTATCTTCATTGGCGCCTCCCCGGCGTTTGCGCCCAGTTGGCTTGAGCCGGGCAGTTCGCTCCTTGTCCCACGTCAGGACGTCCTTGGCCTTGTAGACGGTTCTCCCGGCAATCAGCGTGCTCGGCGGACCTTCCTGCCTGCCTGCCAAAGCGTGCAACCAGGCAGGCGTGATACTCACCAGTGCTGCCGCCTCCTTGGCGGTAAGGTATTGATCTGTATCGATACTCATAAATACTTGTCTCCGGTGCAACTTTTCTCTTGCGCCATTTGATATTCTCATATAGTTTCATATCAGTCAACAACGCAATGGAGTGCGACATGCCCATCTATCCAGATTCGATCGACCTCATCGTCTGCGAGCGCATTGACAAGGCTCACGCGGCAATCCGCCACGCGATTCACGCCCTTGCTGACTCGCTCATCCAGAGCGGCGTGCTCGTCCACCGTGACCAGATGGAAGAGATGGCCCAGGGAGTGGCCGAAGCCCTGTCCGACGACATCGTGGACGAGGTACGGCAAGTCCGGGACGCGAACGGTGACGTGGACCACTACCCCGAGGATTACGACACGGTGATCGACGCGGCGGTGGAGCGGGTGACCGATTCGTTCCGTCCGAAGGCGGTGACGACAGCTGCTCTGTTCGACTCGCTGCGGCCAGTGGTCACCAACCCGGCGACGCACGCCGACCTGGGTAAGCCGCTATGACCCGCCTGAACAAGCTCACGCTCGCCACGCTGCTCTACCTGTTCGCCATCGGCGTCCCGGTTTCCTTGCTGGCCAACTGGCTCGACAGCCGGAAGGGCGGCGAGGTGGTGCTCTGGAAGGCCGATTCCTGCGGGCAGGACTGGGTCTGCATTCTCGAACACGAACACAACCGGAAAGGGTAACGCTATGGACTTCATTCTGATTCTACTCTTCGTCGTCCTCGCCTCGCTGCTCTGTGTGGCTGGCTACATCGTCGGCTGGGTAAACGGACACAACGCCGGACAGATTCAGGCAGCCGAAGAACTGGAGGCCGGCCGTTCGCTGGGAAGGAGCATCGTCGCATGAGCGTGGACGAGTTTCTGGTTGGCCGCACTGAGCTTTCACCGCAGAAGATCATTCTGCTCCGGTATCTCGAAATGGTTGCGGACTCGTTCTCCATTGCTTCCGCCCCAAGGGGGAGAAGCACGATTGAGTGCCGATTCGACTGCGGCGCCTTCAAGGGCGATGAGATTCTTCATTTCCGGGTTTCCGTCTCAAACCCGATTACTGTCGCGGCCAGTCTTTTGAGTCTTACGAGCGGTCACCACTTTTCGTTCCCAGAAGCCGAGCAAGCTTTGCTGGCGAGCATGGAAGGGCGGCTGGCGTGACCCGGGGATACGACCACGAGCTCCTCGCCCACGGCTCCGTGCTGCTGAGCGGGGCGGAGATCGCCTTCTGCATCGCTTCCCGGCAGGGAACGCTGGAACCGGACAACCGGAGCCGGATGCGGAAGAACAAGCTGGCCATCCGGGAAGTCGCCCGGCTGGTCGAGGACAAATTGAAACGGATGGAAAGGGCTGCGAAATGACAAGGAAACTTCAGAAATACCTGAATTGGGAGGTGCTGGAGATCACCACCTCGAACTTTGCCGAAATCCGTGTCGAACGCTCGGATACGAACCCCGGCTCCGTCAGGCTGGCCACCTCATTTGTGGGTGATGGCAGAATGAGACCGACCGAATGGTATTTCACGCCGCAAGCTCTCCGTGAAATGGCTCAAATCTGCAACGAGATCGCCGACAACTTGGAGCATCGCCCATGAACGTTGAACAACTGAAGCTGCCGCCGACTGCGAACCGCGTCGAGCTGGCCGTGCAATCCCTGTGGAACGCGATGGACGACTTGATGGCCGTGCCTGCAGAGGAGTTGGTAGGCGAGCGGATCGTTGACGCCCAGGGCCGCACGCTGGGGGCGATGGCAATCCTCGAAGTTTGGCGGGCGGACATCGTTCGCAAGCAGGTCGAGCTGTCCCGGTTGAGAGACGCTCGCCCACCGTACAACCGGAGTCAGCCATGAAGCTCCGCGAGCCCAAGGTGTTCGGCACATCCGTTCGACGCAACCAGGTCTACGTCGAGATCAACGACGCCATCGACTCGGCCCGAACACTCGATGCCGTAGAGCGGGTCCGGATCGACTTCGCCCGCGAGATGCGGATGTTCAAAGAACTGGTCGCGGCCGAGAACTTCAACCACGGCTTCGACTACTACGACCAGCTGATGCGACGGTTCGCGCAGCGGGAATTCGAGATCAACCAAGAAATGGAGTTTGAATATGTTGCTAAAGAGTAAGGCCAAAGTCCTCCCACCTGCCGGAACACACACCGCAGTCCTCTACCAGCTCATTGACCTCGGCACGCAGTCCGTGAAGACGCAGTGGGGCGAGAAGGACCAGCGGCTCGTCCGCCTCGGTTGGGAGCTGTCCGAGGAGTTGATGGACGACGGCCGCCCGTTCGCCATCGCCAAGCGGTACAACGCCTCGGCCAGCCCGAAGGCCGTGATCGTCAAGGACATCAAGGCATGGACCGGCCAGAACGTGGCGAACGGCTTCGACCTGGCCTCACTCCTCGGCAAGGCGTGTAACCTGACGATCAGCCACGACGAGGGGAGCGACGGGACGGTCTACGCGAATGTCGTCGCTCTCGCCCCGCTGAAGAAGAGCGAGACGCCGCCAGCTGCCCGCAACAAGCTCGTCCACCTCGACCTCGACAGCTTCGATCAGCACGTGTTCGATAGCCTGCCGGACTTCCTCCGCGACATGATCTCCGATTCTCCGGAGTACGACGAGGCGGTGAACGGCGGGCCGAAGGAGCCGGTACGGCCCGCTGAACGCAACGACTACAACGACGATCAAGACATCCCTTTTTAGGCCATGTCAGCTTCGCTCGAATTCTCGGTACTCGTCTCCGGCGGCCAACTCTCGGACCAGACGGCCAAGCAGATCGCCTCGGCCATCCGCAGCTTCGACGGGAAGCGGGTCACGGTCACGATCCGCGAGCAGAAGCGACGCAGGTCTACTCAGGCCAACGCGTACTATTGGTCGTGCGTCATCCCGCCGATCGTCACGATGTTCCGCGAAGCCGGCAACATGGTCGATGCGGACGACGTTCACCTCTTCCTCAAGCTCCGGGTGGGCAAGCTCGCCCAGGTCTTTGTGACCCCGGACGGCGAGGTCATCAAGTCCCTGGGCTCCACCGCGAAGCTGAGCGTGTCGGAGTTCCAGGACTACATCGCGCGGATCAAGGCATGGGCTGCCGAGCACGGCGTGCTCATCCCCGATCCGAACGAACCACTCAACCACGAACCAGAAAGGCATACTGCATGACACGAACCAGAGTAGGCGGAGTCGCCGTCGATCAACTCCGCGCCATTGTGGAGCGAATCGAACGGCTCGAAGAGGAGAAGGCCGCCATCGGTGACGACATCCGCGACGTGTTCGCGGAAGCCAAGGGCAACGGCTTCGACGTGAAGGCCATCCGGCAGCTGCTGAAGCTGCGGAAGCTCGACGCGGCGGAGCGGGACGCACAGGAGGGCATCCTCGACACGTACCGCCGCGCCCTCGGCATGCTCCCGTCGCTCGACGACGAAGACGCCGCAGCGTGAGGGGAGAAGAGCATGGCCCTCCGTCGCAAGAAACACGCCCACCCACCGCTGACACCGCCTCGCCACGATAAGCGGTATCTGATTGTTAGCCACTCTCCTGTCCGCGTACGTGGCGAGTACCACGAGAACGACGACGGCAAGGTGGTGGATGGCCGCGTCTACACCTTCCACCCCACAAAGGGGTGGCGGAACCGCAGCGCCAAGATCGTTCTCGGCATTGCTTAACAATTCAACAGAAAGGACTCTCCATGACAAAACGACTTCTGCTCGCAACCGCCCTCGCGGCGTTCGCCTGCCCCGCCTTCGCCGGCCTGATTGGCAACGAAGGAAACGACAACTCGATCAACAACAACTCCGGCATCGCCAACACGGGCACGATCAACGGTTCGGTGCTAAACAACGGCGCCG
>VFQN01002854.1_pt1 | contig 25840 bp, 33 predicted proteins | sample 3512371 | NCBI WGS metagenome assembly VFQN01 (sample SAMN10412370, study PRJNA504923) | tailings metagenome | isolation source: Replicate 2 from Balatoc abandoned mine | place: Philippines: Itogon, Benguet | collected 2017-08-28 | reverse complement strand
CAACCCGCTCCGCCTGCTGCTTGGCCCACGTGCCCACACACGTGCGTCGCCCCGACATCAAACACACCCCACACACGCACACGTGCCTACCCCTACCCTCACCTGCTGTGCCGCCCGCTCCGCCTGCTGCTTGGCGTCCCTCAGCGCCCCCTCCAGCAGCCCAGCCAGCTGCTCGTCTATTGTTGAAAGGGCGGAAGGAAGGCAAAGGTGTGGTAAGGACCATATACGGTACCATTACACATCACAATGTGAGGATAGGATTGGAAAACGGTTTGGACGCATCCAAGCACTGTGAGCCGCGCCCTCCAGCAGCCCAGCCAGCTGCTCGCCTGCGGAGGGGGCGGAAGGAAAGGTGTTGAGGTCATGCAACAGTATAGCACTACACAACAACAAGTAAATGACGATAACGAGTAAATGACGAAACCCTCCAGTAGCCCAGTCAGCTGCTCGTCCGTTGATAAAGGGGCGGAAGGAAGCAGGGAAAACAGGGAGCGTTGCTCTTGCATTCAGAACGACAGAGAAACAGTACGGGTGCGTTAGCAGGCGAACACCGCATGCAATACAACGTCAATATGTCCATCCCGGGACGGTTGGACATGACTCCACCGTCCCACCGTCGCCGGGTGGATCATCCTTGTGCATTCAGGGGCATGGTGCAGCCAGGGGCCGGCGGACAGCCCTGCCCCTGCCCCCTTGGCCCTGCCCCTGCCCACAGCACGCAGCGGCACAGGCTCGGTTCGAAACCCACCTGCCCTGCCCTGTGCCGCGCGGTCACGCTCCAATTCGTCAACCTTCCCCGCCGCAGCCCATGTGCCCCCAGCCCCCGGACCCCGGCCGACCGCTCTTGCTCCGCGCGACTGCGACCTTTGCTGCGGCGAGCACTGCCCTCCAGCGCCCCCCCCCCCCTTCCCCCGATTCCCAAGCCTAACGGTACGTGGACCCCTCTGCCCCAACAACTCACCCCGACACCCGCCTATGCTGCGGCCTTGGCCCGCCTCCCTTTGCTGCGGGCATTAACGGCCCGCAGGCCCCGCCTCCACACGGCCCTCCCCACCTCCCTGTGTATCGTAACATGTGCTTGCAACAGCCAACTCCGCTCCCACCTCCCAACCCGCTCACCTCTCTTGCTCCGCGCGATCATGTCTTCAAGGGCCGTCAGGGAGAAGGCTGCGGGCACGGGAAGGGCGGGGGAGAAGGGGGGGAGGGCGGGGGCACAGGGGTGAGTAAGGCTGTGTGGGATTGGTGGAGGTGAGGGGCACAAGGCAGAGGGACGGGCAGGAGGGCGGCGACGGGGCGGCTGTGGGCCATAGGGGAATAGCAGAGTAAACCGGGGAGGGCAAGGCACCGGGCACAGGGATGAGGGCGGCTGTGCTGGGGGAGGACGTAACGACGACGGCGATGCAAACGGCCACCACCACCACCACCACCACCACGGCCCAACACCCCTGGACTAGGCAGCGGCCTCTCCGGAGGCCTCTCACCGGGAACCGGCAAGTACCCGCAGCCCGAACCAGGCACTGGCACACCAGCATGCGCACTGCTGCTCCGTACACGAGCCGTACTGCCGTATGCCAGCCCTGATGCCACACATTGCCCAATACCTGCTGCCGTCGTGCTTGTGCTGTGGGCCCCTAGCATGCCCACAACCCAAGCGCGCATAGTCCCGCAGCCGCATAGTTTTTTATTGAGAACCCGCATACTATGCTACACACGCCCATGTGTACACGCCCTCCCTCTGACGCACCCCTACCGGCCCCCCGCCAGCTGCCTCCGGCTGGCCGGCCTGTCCTCGCAGTCCCTCACTAACCCCAAAACATGGCCCTTTAACCCCTGCTGCACCCCAGCCCTCCCGAGGACTCACCGGAACCCCGCACCGCCACCCCCACGTGGGTGCAGCCCGGGTCAACGGGACCGTTGCGCAGCGGCCGTAGCTCAAACAGCGACAGCTCCTCGGTCGCGATCCCCAACTGCCCGCTGCAGCGCTCCAGTATCCGCGTGCTGCTACACGCATCTGCGTTGTCTTGCTGCTCGTATTGCTGGACGACGAAGGCGGGGCTGACAAGGTCAACGCGGAGCGGCCCGCGAGCTGGGGCTGGGGCCATGCCGGGTGCATCCTGCATGTGCGATTGCGACCTTTCCGGTGCTGGCGTCGACGCTCGGCTGGCGACCGGAGTTGCAGAGGCTGGGTTGATCAGATGCAACATCGGCGGCTTCAACGGCGGCCCGCGCCGTGTCCGAGGTGGTTCGGGCTCGGGCGCAGAGGCTGAGGGGCATGGAATGGACGTCGCCCGCGAGTGTGCCAGGGAAAGACCTAGGTTCGGTCTCCCTCCACGGGAGGTTTCAGGCACAACCATGGGTTCAGAACGCATCTCGGATAGCCCTTCAGCCTCAAGCCCGCCCCCGCCAGCCTGAGCAAGAGCTGTTGCCCCGGCCAGGTTTAGCTTAAACCTGGAAAAGCCGCTGGGCTGAGAGCGATTGCTTGGTCCTGCAGGCTGCTCATCCTCAAAGCGGCTGTTCCTCGCCAACGCGAGAGGAACGTCGTCAAAGTCGCTGTCAGAGTCACTGTAACGGGAAGTCCCAGGGGCATCCATAATACGAATGTGCTAAGTAAGGAGTGCCTAAGCCAAGTCAGGCCATAAAGGCCAGCGCGAGAGTAGGACTGTGTTTCGAGTCAAGGACAACGACAGAGCTTGCCCCCCATCGGCACGGAAGATCTGACTGGAACTACTGTATTGTACTTGGGGTTTAAAGTCACAGAGCTGTTGAGGTTCTTGTTGGACGGGCTCAAGGCAAGTTCAAGTCAACGCGGATGTTCCCTGCCCTCGTTTACAGGCAAGGATGGCTACGAGTACATGCACCACGATAATTGAAGCCTAAGTACTTCAACGCAATTTAGGTTTGGTGAACGGCGACCGGCCTACCTCGGCTGTGAGTCAGTACAGCAGCTGACCCTGCCGTACCGGCCAGGACAACTCAGATAGGCCACGCCTCGTCGGCTACAGCTGCCCGATACCTACACCAGACGGCAAACAGCACCACCCTAAGTGCCGGAAACTGAACCATCCTGCCAATGTGTAGCTTGTCGCAAGGCACTCTGTCTGTTGCGGTGGCCTCCGACTGCTCATCCAGGCTCAACGCTACTACGAATCGGTGGGCGGGCTATGGTTGGAGGCAGGGAGCCCCCATGCGCCCCACGCCCCCATGCGCCCCATGCCCCCCTGCGCCCCATGCGCCCCATGCCCCCATGCGCCCCATGCCCCCATGCCCCCATGCGCCCCCATTCCCCCATTCCCCCATGCGCCCCATGCCCCCATGCGCCCCATGCCGAAGTACGTTGGGTTCGGTGTACCCTTGTACTGCGCTGTACTGCGCGCCTTGCAGTGTGCTGAACCCATTCGGCCGTATGCCTGGGTTTTGTCCCCGCACCAGGGTCCACAGCGTTACGGCAGCCTTCGGCAACACCACGATGCATGCCCCACGACTGGAACAGCCAGCTTAGCGCAGAGCCATAGGCAGGTCTGTACGTCCACCGTAGGGCGTTAGGGGAAGCTCCCAACAGCTCCAAACCTGACAACCTCCGGTCGCCCATGTGGTCACAGCAAAAGCACGCAGGCTTGCTGCGGGGTGTTGTACTTTTTGCACAGCACTGGGTGCAGCTGTCTTTGCAGACAGCGTGGCGAAGGACGTCGGCTTGCCGCCCTGCCCTAGCATGCCGTCGAAGAGGTCCCAGGTTTTGGATCGATTCCATGGACGCCCAACAGAGGGTCGCCGCTTCCACCCGCAGCCCCCGCCCCAGCCCACTGGGTCTCCTCCACGGGCTGCTGCTCTGCCCCTGCCGACCCCACACCCGCCGGCACCCACACGGCCCGTCGGCGCCACCGCGCCCTGCAGCTGCATCCACCGCCCTGCAGCTGCAACCACCGCCCTGCAGCTGCAACCACCACCCTGCAGCTGCATCCACCGCCCTGCAGCTGCATCCACCGCCCTGCAGCTGCATCCACCGCCCTGCAGCTGCAACCACCGCCCTGCAGCTGCAACCACCACCCTGCAGCTGCATCCACCGCCCTGCAGCTGCATCCACCGCCCTGCAGCTGCATCCACCGCCCTGCAGCTGCAACCACCACCCTGCAGCTGCATCCACCGCCTCCACATACCGGTACACGGGGCGCGGCCTCTGCTGCCGCCTGGCGCCGCCGGCGGCCAGCCTCGCCCTGCTGCCGCACGTCGTACAGGTGCGGGGTGCGGCCCACCTGCACCACGCTGATATACCGGCTTAGCGGAAGATGCCAGCCCTGCGTGCGGCCCACCTGCACCACGCTGCAGCCGCATGGCCACAAGCCGCACAGAAGCCCGCAACTTGAGGTAGGACAGGAGAGAGCACGCCCAAACCAGGTAACTGGGGTCCTGGAAGCGCCCGTCAAGCGTCAGCGTGCTGCACAGGGGACCGGAAGTACAGGGCCGGACACACGCTGATGTGGTCCCCGGCTTCGGGTCCCAGCTGGGCAGCAAGCGGCATGGAGGTGTGCTCTGCTCTCGGCGCCGTTCGGGAGGGATGCGAGAGGCAGGGAGCGCTGGCGTGTGGGACTGGCGGCAAATCTGCAGGTTGCGGGCTGCAGCGCGAAACAGTGGGGCCCACGGCGCTTACAGTCGTCATCTCCCAGTCATTGGCATCATGGGAGGGACTTCCATAACGCGCCCCACATGATGTGTTTTCACATGTGTACCGTCACGGCGTCAGTGGCTATAGGCGCATATGAGTTGCAAAGGTGCGCTCTTGAATGCGCAGGACGCATGCTTGCTTGCAGTACTGGCGTGTTGCGGAGCACACCACACGGCCCCTCGTAGGGGTAAGCGTGGAAGACGACGAGGCGACTGATTGAAGGTTCCAGTCACGAGAGAGTCACATCACATGGCCCAACACATACCATGCAATTACCGTACACAGGGGCGTGGGGCCCTACCCTACCGTACGGGCAGCTCCGGTCCGCACATGCACCGGTACCGTACATGTATACCGGGGGGCCTACCCTACCGTACGGCAGCATGCGGTCCACACCTGCACCGGTACCGTACGTCAGCGATGCGCATGCGGTGGCTGGAGCGCATCCACACGCCGCAGCCAAACGCGGCGCTTCTACTAATGCAAGCCTAACCTTTCCACCGTCAGGCACCACGTTACTAGCTAGGGACACCTACGCACGCACTCGAGCGCATGAGGGCGGCGGGGGCCCTGCCCCTCCGGACTACGGAGCTGCCGGCCCCAGGGCCGCCACCAACCCACACGTCCCAAGGCAGCCGCAACGCCGCAAGCCCACACGCTGACCCCGGCGTCGCCACCCCCAACCCGTAAGGGGCCTTGAGGGTCCGGGTCCAGGGGTGCATGTGAAACAACGGCGGCCCTCGGATTGGCACCCCCCTCCCTACCCCCCGTCGTGCATCCCCCCAGCGCGTCCCGGTGTGCGCCATGCTGCTGCCTACCAAGGGTGACCTCCCCAGGGTCCAGGGTGCTGCGGGTGCAGGTCACCCCAGTGCGTCCCAGTTGGCACACAATGCAGCAAGCCGACCCCAAAGCCACCAACCCATGGCTAGTCCACGGCCCGATGGCTGTCTTCCCAGAACCTCGTTATGCAATGGCTGAATTAGAAGAAAGCGATATTTCTGCGCAATTAAACGACTATAAAGAATTAAAACGTTTATGTGTTCAGGGTCCGGGGTGCAGGTCACCCCAGCGCGTCCCAGTTGGCGCGGTGGCGCTGCGCCTCGGCGGAACGCCTGGGGGCCGGCTTGGGGGCAGCGGCGGTGCTAGTGGTTGCTGGCTGCTTGGCGCTGCCGGTGGCCGCGGGCCGGGCGGAGGGCGAGGGAGAGGCGCGGGCGGCAGTCTGGTGGGCGGGTGGGGGCCAAGGGGAAGGGAGGCGTGCGTACAAGGGTAAGGGTTCAATGAGGGTATTGGGGTGCGGCGGCAGAGAGGACGAGTGTAGGGATGGGGTGATGGGGCAAAGAGTTGCAGGAGGCGCTGACCGTGGACTGTCGTATTGCTGGGCACGAGCGCGTTCCACCCACGCTGCACGCACCCGCTGCTCCACCCACAGGTTTGTCCGCCCCCAAGTAGCCGCCTGCCCCGAAACCAAATCCAATGATGCACAGCAAGCAACGTGCCGTTACTTCCTCTGCACCTGAATGACGCCTTTGGCCTTTCTCTGCAGTCCCGGCATGCCACCAATCACTGCAGACTAATTTACTTCACACTATTCGTCCCCCACTCCAGTGTAAGGCACCACCCACCGTCTGTGCTCCGCTGCCGGATGCCGCCTGCCCCGTCCCAGAGCTGTTGCGCCGCACCCCAACCGCTCCAACCGTTGCCCCCGGCCCCGCACTCCCAGCGCTGCCCGTGCCCCCGGGCCGCAACGCCCCGCCGCTGCCGCTGCGCGCCACCGTCCCCGCCGGGGCGCCCCCGCCCCCACCGCCGCCGCTGCTCCCCGCCCGCCGCCCGCCATTCCCAGAGGCCGCAGTAGACACAGCCCCCCTGCTCGCCTCGCCGTCAATGTGTCGCTGCAGCTGCGCCTCAAAGTCCGCCTCCTCAGGATAGTCACTGTCAGACGCCGCCGCCTTAACCCCCGCCCCCCGCCCTCCCGCCCCCGCCCCCGCCCTTGTCACTCCCTGTGCCGCCCGGGCTGGGGACGCTACGGCACCCGCGGCAGACGCACCCGCCCGGGGTGGCAGGTACGCCCCTGGACTAGCCGCGCTTGCTCCTGGCCCTCCCTTGGGTGCCAAGGTCGGTGCGGCTGCTGAGGGGGCAGCCGCCACCACTGGGTTACTCCTCAGCACGTTGGACTCCACCTGCTGCTGCAGCCGCGCCTCCAGGTCAGCGTCGTCGTACCGCCCGCCGTACCCGTCGCCGTTGCCGTACGCCATGTCGTACTCATCGTACGACGCCACGCCGTTGTCGTACTCGTCGGCAGCGGCGGCGGCGCCGCTGGCGGTCCGGCTGGGTTTGGTGCTGTTGGGTGCCGCGGCGGCGGACGGGGCAGGGGAGCGGGATGGTGCAGCTGCTGCGGGGGCCGGCGGCGGGCGGCGGCCGCTGCTGGGTCGGTAGTTGGGCGGCAGGCCGTACTGCACGTAGGAGGGCACTGGCGGAGGGAACATAGCGGGCCAAAAACACAGCACGTCAGGGTGGGAGTGTTGGGCCGCGGGAGCGCATGGCGTCCACTGCGTGTGTGCAAACGGCGCGCCTGTAAGGGCCGGCCCGCCAACCCTGAAACGCCCATAAGAATGATGGTCGCCCAGCATTCCCTTGAACCGTGCCGCAAAGACGGCCGCTGAATGATTGCTGTTTGTCTACCTCGTAGCGCCGTCCCGGCGTTTCCGATGCACCGTTCCCGCGACGGCCCTCTCTACTGTTTGCCTGGCAGCAAGTCCCTCCCCGCACCCCCACACCACGCAACCGCCATGCCGCACCACCCTGCCAACGCCCCTGTTCCCGGCACACCTCACTCCTGCCTTCCGACGATACCGGCACCCACTCACCCCACCCTGCACTGTCACATTCCGCCCCGCCATCCCATCCCGCACCACAACGCGCTGCCCCCTTGCCACCCACCAACCCCTTGTACCCATGCCCAATCCCGCCTCCCCGTCATCCTGCCCTCCCTTACCTCCAGACGCTCCGCCTCCCCCCGACGGCGTCCGGCCTGCCCCCAGGCATCCCCCTCCCGCCGCCGCCAGCCCCCTCCCTTCCCCGCCCCCGGCCCCCGACGGCGCCGGCAGGTCCGATATCCCCAGCTCCCTCATCGCCGCCGCCAGCGCCGCCGCCCGTAGCGCATCCTGCTGCGCCCCACCCGCCGCCGCCATTGCCGTACCGTTTGACCGCCGTACGGCAGCGGCGGCGCCGCCGGCCCCCAGAGCTGCGGCGTCGGCGGCGGCGACGCTGGCGGCGGCGGCGCTGCCGGGACGGAGGGAGGCGGAGACAGGGACGCCACTGTTTCGAAGGGGGGTGAGGGATACGCGGCTGGGGCTTGGGGCGCCGCCAGGAGGCCCTGTCGCAGCGGCGGCGGCAGAGGTGCCGGCAAGGCCCCCGGCGGCGGCGGCGGCGCCCACTGTGCTGCCGAAGCTGCTGGTCCTGGGAGGGGGAAGACAATGTACTAGTAAATGCGAGGAAGTGAAAACGGCAGTGGTACCGTACGTTACCGTGCTGGTGGAGGGAAGAGGAGGGAGAGGAGGAGCTTGGATCCGGTGCGTCGGGGTGCGAAGGAGGTACATTGCGTGTACCCGTGCAGCGGTTGCAGTGCACGAGTGCAGGGCACTACAAACCCTGCACCACCGCAGGGTGCAGAGTGCAGCGGTGCAAGGGGAGGTGGTGGCGGTGGACGTGGTTGGCTCCGCAGCCTACGGACTGCCGGCAGGGCTGCAGCAACGACGGCCGCCGACGCGCTGTTAGTGCGGTGTCTAGTGTCCTGGGCACTACAAACCCTGCACCACCGCAGCAAACAGGCCAGTTGCGGTCAGGGGGCCTTCCGCGGCTCCCACATCGGCTGTGGGTACGCTACTCATTGCCGCTTTAACCCGTACCCACTCCCTTACCCAGGCCCTCACCCACTTGCTCATCCATACCCATAGCCATAACCCCCGCTCCCGGGGCAGGGGCCCTCCCGCTAGTCCCACCGACCGTCGCTTCGCTGTTGAGCTGCCACCTCACATCGTTCATACACCCTTATCGATGCCCACTGCCCTACCCCGCATGCAACCTAACCCGCACCCCAGCCTCACCTGGACAGCCGCGGCGGCGCCTCCCCGCAGTCCACAACCACCACGCCGCCGCCCCCGCCAACTGCCCCAACCGCTCCAACGGCCGCCGCCGGTCCAACAGCCCCAACCGCCGCAGGGTCCAGCTCGTTGCCCCGGGCGTCGTACAGCTTGCCGTTGAGTGCGAACGCCAGCCTGGCGGACCCTGGCCTGCCGTACCCCAGCCCTTCCGTACCGCCGCCGCCTTGGCTCCCGGCAGACCCCATGCGACTGCCCCGACCGACTGCTCCACCACCGGGGCCCCCACTGCCACTGCTAGCACGGCTGAGGACGTCCCCTGCGGGAAGCGGAAGCGGTACCTGGCCGCCAGACACCCGCAATCCGGCGCCTCCGGCGCCCACGGCTGTACTGCCTGTGCTGCCAGCCGCCGGTACCGCCACCGCGACGCGGCCCTGCACCTTGACGGCCCGGTGCAGCACGTACGGCTGCTGTACGGCAGCGTCGTCATCCGTACCGTCGTCCGGAATGAAGCCGTACGATGCGGGGGCCGCCTGGGCGGGCTGGGAGAAGTTTTCGGGGGGGAGGAGGGACTCGGGGGCCCGCTGGGGAGGTTGAGGCGGTTGCGGTTGCGGCGGTTGTGGCGGTTGCGCCGCAGGTTGCGGTGCTGCACCGCCGCGGTCGCAATTATTATGCTTTTGCTGCTGGACCGTGGGATTAACCCGGCAGCTACCGCCGGGTAGAGCTGCCGCCGCCGCCGCCGCCGTCACATTGCCCCCGGCCGCTGCAGCCGCCGCTGGTGCCACCACTGCGGCTGCTGGCGGCGGATGTGACGGTTGTGGTGGTTGTGACGGTTGTGGCGGTTCCTGCCGAATGCCGTACATGGCGCTGACCTGCTCTGTGAAGGCGGCGCACCGCTGGTCAAGGTCCTGCGGGCCAGGTGAAGGCGCGAAACGTAATGGACAAATACCGAGTATGTCGAGCCCCTGCACCAGCGTTGTGGTGGCTCCTCCTGGCCGTGATATACGGCCCTCTGGGGCATGCCTTTGTGACCATTATAAAGTAAAACCTGAATCTTACGCCATTTAGGACTTGAACTGATACACACAGTTCACACCTGCTGCGGCGGCCAGGAGTCGAGCCCTTGCAGCAGCACCGCCGCCCCTTCCTGTTGCTGCTGGTCCGTCAGCCATTCATGACATTCTGGGCACGCCGTACACAGACCCACTTGCTGCGGCGGCCAGAAGTCAAGCCCCTGCAACAATGTCGTGGCCCCTCCCTGCCCCGTTCCCTCCTTTTAAGCTCCGTTTCACCACCACCACCACCACCACCACCCCGACGATGCCCTCCATGTGCCCACCTGCTGCGGCGGCCAGAACTCCAGCCCTTGGAGCAGTGCCGCCGCCCCTCCCTGCTGCTGCTGCTGCTGCTGCTCCGCCAGGCCGTGGTGCACCGCCCTCAGGGGCACAGCAGTGCGGCGCTGCGACCCAAACAGCACCACCAGCACGTCTGCATGCAGAGGGGATGACCGGCAGGTCAAGGGGGATAACCGCAGAGCGGCAGGTCAAGGGGGAGGGTGCACAAATTCTAGCAGGCAATGGAAGTGATGTCGTACGGCGGTGTCGTACGGCGGCACCACCAGCACGTCTGCATGCAGGGGATGACCGGCAGCCAGGGGTGAAGTGACGGACAGCCATAACGGGTTAGAAGTTGCGGGGGCTGTGCACACCGCCAGCACTGCGGTCCCTGGATGGCAGCGTGGCACGGGGCACGGGGCACGGGGTGGGCTGCGCGAATGTGTAAGGAGAGCGGCATGCGGCGCGCCACGTGTGTGGCGGTTGGGGCCCAAGCAGCACAGCCGGCACGCCTGCGTGAGGTAAGGAGATGAAATGCGGACAGTATCACGACTGTCACGAGCACGCAGTGAAACGGCGGAGATCGATGTGAAGTGCGGGTGTGTCAGGAGAGAGTGCGTGGTCATAGGCCGTCATTTTTGGGCGATGGGTGCGGGGCCGTGGGGCCCGAGGAGTGATACGCGGGCCAATGGCAAATGTGGTATGGATGCATTGCAACGACCCCAACAGCACCGCCAGCACGAGGGGGTCGGGTTCAGGGTGAATCTCCACCGCTGAACCCGCCCCCTGTCCCCCGACAAGTACTTTGTTCCCCTCCTCGTTCCACCCATCCCCCCCCACACCCACCCTGCAGGCACTGCTGCGGCGCGCCACGATCAGGTTTCGTCAAAGGTTGGTTTGGGCTCCAAATTTACCCCCCTCCCCGCACCCACACCCATCCCCCACCCCACCTTGGCACCCGACCCCACCCCACCCCCACCCCTACCCACCCAGGCCGACTGTTTCCGTTTGGCTCTTTGCCGCTCTGCGGTTACCCCACCCACCCCACCCGTCCTCTCCCCTCCACTCCCACCCTGCAGGCACTGCTGCGGCGCGCCATCGGCCTTGAGCTCCACCACCACCTGCGCGCGGAGGGGGAAAGCGCGAGCGGAAATGAGCTAATACACATGCTGTAATGTAAGGATACAACGTCCTGAAAACACCTGCCCACGAGGCCAGCCCCCGCCCCCGCCCCCTTGGCCCACACCTACACCGCAGGGAGCGGTAGCTGTAGCAGGGAGCAGTAGCAGGGAACAGTAGCTGTAGCAATAGCTGTAGCAATCGCAGTAGCCTGCACACGCTAAGGGGCCCTCAGGTGCCTCCCAAGGAATCAGCGTCTCCAGGCGTATAGCTGCCCGTTCCCCTGTGCCCCCCAACCCTTGCTTGCCTTCCTCCGTTCATGCCCCCCGTTTGACTAGCATGCATCTCACTAGCGCATAGCAGTCACACGGCAATTGCGCTACAGACATCCGTTGGTGCCCTGCTGCATTCATGTGTGCAAATGCCCCGGCACGAGGCCCGGCCCGCCGCGTACCCCACCTCCTGCTCGCTCAGCCCCGCAGGGTGCCACCACGGCAAGGCCCCTCCTATCATGCCACACATCCCCTAGAGTGTCAGCCATCACAATTTCGAGCCACGCACCTTGCACGTGCTGTTTGGCTGCAGCTGCAGCACAAGGTGGGGCGGGTTGGGCAGCAGCTGGCCTCCATCCGCAGGCGGGTGCACCCGGAAGCATGGCGTGAAAGGGTAGCTGACAAGTGTTCGAATTACTTGGTTTGTAGTGTTCTTAAAGAGCAGGTTTCGGGTCTGCGGCCCGCTGAGCGTGGAGTAATTCCGGAAGAGGACCTCGTTCGGCACGGTGTAGAGGCTCTCCTGGGACATCCTGTATATCTGCTTGAGTATAAGACGAAATAATGGGTCCCTTATGGCACATAGCGTCTGTTGCCCGTTGCGTCAAGCCAGAAGGGCATGTGCCGCGGTCGCCAGGGCCCGCCGCGGACAGTGACTATCATCATGTCAACCTATGAGTAGTTCCAGAAGTGCTGAAAATAATACGCATAAGATCAGGTCCGACCTGTCTGTCGACCTGTTCAAAGGTGGCCTGTATACCAAAGTGGGCAGAACTGAAGTCTCCTACTGCTCAAGCAGTAACGGGCGTCTGTTCTCCACAATGCATTTTACTAAAGCACCTGCCGTCGGAGTTTCAAGGGAGACACCAGGGGAGCTCCCTGGGGGAGGAACGGTGTGGCTCGCATTGCGCGTCACCTGGCCACTGGCCCAGCAGCCTGCTTGCTTGACCCACCTGTTGTCCCTAGTTACGCTGGGTCTCCCCAGCCACCCTGCTGCTGCTGTCGACAAGGGCAAGACCAGGGGTAACAGGCGGAGACCCGCTCAGCGTGCTGTGGGAAGCGGAGACGGTTCGGCCTGGGGAGTATGTTTGCCGCTGATACCGCCTGATGGGGCTGACAAGCACCCTGCTGGCTGACACGCCGTGGACGCGCTGTACGAAACATAGCTGGTACCGGCATCGATGATACTAACAGCATACTGTACACTGAGCCCATTGTGGCTCTCCGCCCTGCATTGCCGTCCCTCTCCTGGCTAAAATAAGGGGTCCGAACTCACAGCTGGTGTGCGGCAGGGGAGCTCCCCTGCACCCTGACGTGGCGCAAGGGACACACATGCAGACACTGAGCTACCACCATATTAAACAAGTACGCCATGGCTTGTACAAGGTAGCCATCGTATAGGTTGTCCTTCGGGCAAGGTGTTCGGACAATCCACGTGGACAATCGACATGCAAAGTTGCGGAGCAGCGGAAGATGCGCGTCCTGTGCATTAGGAACATTAAAACAGCTGTCATATGATTACGGCATACCTTAACTGCACATTGCAGCTGCCACAGTAGCTTACTGCGGCATGGTCGGGTCAAACGTTTGACCTGAGCGCTCCAGCTTGAGCTTGGCCATCCGAAAGCTGCGAGGCCCTGGTATACCTGACATAGCTACACCTTACATACTCAATGCACTGACGGAATATTGTTGGCAGTGAAGTATGGACTCAAGCGACCTTCTTGAAAGCGAGGCGCGGAGCCATCTTGCAGCCTACGCTGAGTACCACAACGTTTGCCTTGGGAAACTACGTGCTATCTGGCGTCAAGTTGGGCATAGCACCGAGGACGTTCGTGCATTTTACCAGACCGCAAATCAAAATGCTCAAAACGCTTGGCAAGACGCCGTTCAAAGAGCGGAACAAGCAAGGACAGCGCTGAAACTCGAAATTGCAAATATAAACAGCGAGATCGCATCCATCAGAAGCGAGCTCGACGACCCCGAGCCAGCTGAGGCGGCAAACGCCATCGAGGCAAGCCTGGGGCTGTCTATTTCAGACGTTTGGCGACACGTTAGCCTTCAAGCGACTACTTGACCTTTTCTCTATGCGTATCTTGTCAATGGGATGGCTGTGCTGCTGCAGACTGATGCTACCCTGCTACGCACCGTCGAGGCCCTCTCCGGGACCCTCCAGATGTGGCGCAGCAAACGCGCTGCGAGGGTGCAGGCCTACGAGTCCCTCATGGTGAGAAACCCGGTTGCCGTTACGCATGGATACACCTTCCATTCAACAGTGCGGCTGCCCTCTCGGGCAAAGACTCGTACCAACACCCTTTTGTAAACTGGCCTGTTGCAGGCTGTGCACGTGGCGCTGAAACAGCAGCTGGGCATCCGGCACATGCCCGTGGACGACATCGACGTCAGGTGGGTTGGACCACCGGTGCGCTTGTGTATTAGCAGGGTGTGTGGCTTAGCAGCTTGTGGAGTGTCGGGAGACTGGGGTAGGCTCTGCACAACCAATAGCTGGGCATTGGCACGTGCCGGTGAACCACATTGACGTCAGGTGGGGCCATGTGGGCAGGCGGGGGCGGGAAGTCTGAGGCGGACGGTCCTTCAGGCGACTCCTTCCTGCGGGGTGTCATAGGCCAAACCTCTCCTGTACTACATAGTAATCTGTTGGCGGCACAAAACAGCGCCCATGCCCCCTGCCCACCACCACCCCTCGCAGCACCGGGAACCTCAACTACCTGCAGATGGAGAACAACAACCTGCGGGAGGAGAAGGTGGGTGGCGGACCGGCCGGGGTCGCTGGGTCATGCGTGCTGCCGCTTGAAGTCTGGGACGCAAAGCTCTGTGCCAACGCACCAAGGGCACACATGACCCGATGCGCCTCGCCCACTAGCGCATAGCCAACATCCCACTACCGGCACTGCCTCCCCACCGTCTTGTATCATCGTACTTGGATATCCGAGTCCTAGTCTGTTCCCGCCTCCCAACCTGCGAACCCCCGGGCTCGGCGTCTGGTTCGCGTGAAGGAGCAGCTGGGTGTGGTGTAGTGGAGCAGCCAGCACTTGATATAGCTTCCTGCTGACCCTCTTGACTCGATGTCCCCCCTCCCCCGCCCCCCGCCCCCCACCTTGCCCCCAGGCCCGGCGTCTGGTGCGCGTGGAGGAGCAGCTGGGCGCGCTGCGGGAGGTGTGCCGCGAGCTGGGCGAGGACGCGGTGGCGGCGGCGGCGGAGGTGCACCCCACGCTGCAGGCGATCAGGTGCGTGGGTTGCGTCGGGCAAGGTAAGGAAAAAGAAGCCGCCCAGCCCGGAAGGAAGGGTGCACAGATGCCCTTATATTTTTGCGTCAAAGCAAAGTGCGATTCATGCCATATGAGCTTGCAGTCAAACGCCTGACACAGCGCCCTGAGACAAGCACTGACAGCCGCGGGCATTACCAGCGGACACCAACCATCACCGCCCACACGCCAACCACCCTGTTGCCTGCGCAGCCAGCCGGGCATACCTCGCGCTTTCTGGCCCGTTGCCCTGACAGTGCCTCGCTCTCCCCACCCTTGCGCAGCTCCGAGCAGGAGTCCGCAGAGGTGCTGGGCAGCGTGTACCACACCCTGGCCACGCCCGCGCTGCTGCCAGGATCCAGCATGGGGGGCGCCGCCACCACCACCGGGCCCGTCACCCCGGGCGGTGCCGGGGCGGCTGCGAGCGGCGGCACGGGCTCCGCCCCCGTGTCCGTGTCCGTGTCCGCTGTGCTGGGCGGCGGCGCCGAGTCGGAGCTTGACCTCAGCGACGCCATGTTCGGGCGGCTGGACGGCAAGCTGCGGCAGATGCGGGAGCTCAAGGTAGGGGCGGCAAAGAGGTGTTGGCAAGGGGGCTAGGGCGGGGCAGTTGCACTTGGTTTGAGCTGAACCGTGTGACGCCATGTCTGAACGGCTCAACGCCAAGCTGAGGCAGATGCGGAAGCTCAATGTGGGCGGGTTGGGGTGGGGCGGGCAACTCCACCTGGTTGGGGTACCTGCATGTGCGATCTTGTACAGGGGTCGTGCGTGACATGGAGCAAAGGATGGGCCAAGTTCGGGGACAGTGTCTGGGCGGGGCTGTGCGGTCAAACCTGGTTCGGTAATCGGTACGACTTGGTTTGGTTAGGCACAAGGTGCAGGCGCACAGGTCCCGACCACCACAGCTGCGCGTGTCCCTCTGTTCCCCTCTCCGCCCCTCCGCAGTCCGAGCGCGAGGCCTCCCTGCGCGCCACGCACGAGGTGCTGTGCAGCCTGTGGGGCGCGCTGGGCACCCCCGAGGACGCGCCCGAGCGCGCCGCCGTCAGCCGCCTGCTTGGGGGGGACAGGCCGAACAGGCTGCACAGGCGCACGCTGGACAAGGTGAAGCTGTGTGGGGAGAAAAGAGGTTGGGAACGGGGTGGGGTCGGGGGGCAAGAGGCACACCTGGCGGCTCAAAGGCCGGGGACAGGCCGCAGAGGCTGCACAGGCGCACGCTGGACAAGGTGGGCAGGGGGCAAGGGGCGGCGGGAAGGCACGTGAACGTTTCAAGGTCGGGAAAGTGGGGAATATGAAGCCGCAGCTCTAGGCAGCGCGAAACCAACACATGACCGCAGGTGTGGCAAAGGGTTGCGGGGATGACGAAACAGCGGTACTAAGCCGTCTTGTACTATGCCGTGGCGCCTAACACTTGATGCTGAACCCAAACCCTGCACTGGCCCTGTGCAGTGCACGGCGGAGGTCAACCGGCTGGAGGGCTGCAAGGCGCAGGTGAGGGGGTAGGCGTGTGTGCCAAAGAGCGGGGTAGCGCTCCATGCTGTACCGATGCCCACGACTGGTCAACACACATGCCTGCCTCCAGTACTTACGCGCAGCTGTTGGCACGCGACGCTTCCAGGGTTCCACTCCTGCCCACTGCAGTCACCTCATTCCGTGGCCTATTATTTCGCACGAGAGCACCGGCCGGCGCTGCTGGCAGACGGTGCGCTGCATGCGTCTTGCAAGCAACCGGTCAAGCCAGGACCCGCTTCCCTCTCCGCCCACCCCCCAACATCTCGCACCACACTCGCACTTTACGTGTACACCCCTCGTTCCCGCCCCCCACCCTCAGGCCCTGCGCGACCTGGCCCTGTCCAAGGCTCACGAGCTGGAGGCGCTGTGCCTGTCCAGCCGCATCCCCCCTCCGCTGCTGGGCCCGCTGCTGACAGACCTGGAGCGCCCGGGAGCCGCCACTGGGGTGCTCAGCCGGCTGGTGCGCCTGGTGGCGGAGGTGGCGGGGCTGGCGGCAAAGAGGGCGCCCGTACTCGCGCAGGTGGGTTGAGGGGGTGCGGGGGCGGGACGGGGGGTTGTGGGGAAGAAGGGTACGGAGACATTCACGGATGTGTGGGCCAGGTTGGAGCGAAACAGCTGCAACCTGTGGGGCCAGTGACGGCATGGTGTGAAACGTGTTATACTGAACCCCTAGCTTTATGGTAATGTTCAGACCGGCTAGGGGCATGCTGATTGTCCTGTGCACAAGCCTAGCAAATGTAACGAGTCGGCTCCGCCTCAACTCCGTATCGGATGGACCGGGCTCCTGAAGTCATATTCGCACGTTCGCCATTGCCTCATTCAATGCGACCGGCTGCTTCGTCGTCCAATCGCTAAACCCCCATTCGCGGTCCCCCCCCTTCCCCACCCCCAGGTTGCTGCGCTGCAGGAGGCCGTGTCGGACAGCGCGTGGCTGCGGCAGTACAACGCGGACACGGGGAGGTACAAGGTGGGAGGGGCCGGTGGGTGGGAAAGGCGTCCAGGGCGGGTGGGGGTCAGGGGTGGGCAGGTAGGAGGGACACACGGCTTGCGTGTGCGGGCCCGTACACAGCGAGAGGTCAGGGGCGCGTTACACGTGCACTACTGCCTGGCCATGTAACTTTACCACAAAGCAGTGACCACGCCGCTTTTCGCCATGCCCCCACCTCTCTGTCGTATCCTGCTCAGCCGCTCGGTGCCGACTTACCTACTCCCCTCGAGCCTTCCATCTTCCGAACTCCACCCTTTCCCCAGGGCCGTGACGCGTCCCGCAACATGCAGCACGCCATTCGCACAAAACCCCAGCTACCTTACACCTGTTACCTTACCAACCCGTCCCTGCCCCCTTTCAAGGCCGCGACGCGTCCCGCAACATGCAGCAGCGTGCCATTCGCACAGCAACCCTGTTATACCCTTACACCTGCTGCCTTCCCTACGCTTCCTATCTGTCCCCGTTCCAGGGCCGCGACGCGTCCCGCAACATGCAGCGCGCCATCCGTGCCGGCAAGCTGCGCGAGCGGCTGGGGTCCATGCTGGAGGGCCTGGTGCGCGACCTGGAGGCGTGGGAGGTGGAGGAGGGGGGGCCGTTCACCTACGACGACACCACGCTGCAGGTGTGGAGTTGCAGTGCGTGCTGCTACCTGCAGCCTGTCCGGCCTTGCCTTGCCGGTCGTGCGCCTTCCTTCACTCATCGTGCGCATCCAGCCCAAGCATCCCGTCCCCACTTACCGGCATGTACTTCCCTGTTCCCCACCCCGCGGCACAGCACTCGGTGCGTGCTGTTACCGGCACCATGTCCGGCCTTGCCGTGCCTGCCGTGCCCTTCCTGTATTCTTGCGCACCCAGCCCCAACATCCCGTCCCCAACTTACCGGTATGCACTGCCCCCCCCCTTGTGGCACAGCACTCGGTGCTGGCCGCGGTGCAGGCCGAGATCGACCAGGTGGCCCAGGAGAAGGCGCCCAAGCCCAAGGCCTCCGCCGCCACCGGCCCCTCCACCGCCTCCCGCCCGCCCACCGGCAGCCGCCCCGGCACCTCCGCCTCCGTGCGCGCCTCCATCTCTGGCGCCCCCTCCCGCCCCGGCACCGCCGCCACGCCCGCCGGCGAGCGGCCCATGCTGACGCCCCGCGCCCTGGGCGGCGCCACCGGCCGCCGGCAGTCCTTCGCCGGGCCGTTGGGCCCCCCGCCCTCCGCCAGCGCACGCGACCCCGGCACCTTTAGCGCCGGCAAGGGCCTCACCTCCTCCGACTTCATGCGGGCGGCACTGCAGCCCAGCGCCTCCTCCGTCTCCCTGTCCACGCCCAAGTCCACGCAGGGCGGGCAGGGGGGGAACAACCACCTTGCCCGGGCGCTGCAGCAGCACGTGACGCCCACACGGGTGGCCCCCACGCCCTCCCCCCTGCCCGCGAGCTCGGCCGTGTCCACAGCCTCGGTTGCGACCGCGGCCCGCAGCACCGCGACAGCCCGCAACCCGGCCGAGGACCTGTTTAAGCGGTACCTCGGCGACCAGCCGGGGCCCGGGCAGCAGCAGCAGGGCACCCCCGTGAGCAAGGCAGTGTACGGCACGGGCAGCGTGGCCAAGGACGGGCCCCGGGCCAAGCTGAGCTTCTCGGCCGTGGGGGCGGCGGGGGCGGTGGTGGGCGGTGGCGGCGGGGAGGAGGACGACGGCGCTGACGACGTGGTGCGGGCCCGTTGCGACACGCCCAAGAGCACCGCCACCTCGAGGACGGCGCAGCACGGCGCGGGGGCGGTGGGCAGCTTCAAGTCGCCACTGGTGCGTGTGGGACGAAGGGGGGGGGGGAGGGGGCGCGGGCTGGGCTGAAGAGGGGCCGGCTGCATGGGCACGCGGCACCATGCGAGTGCAAGTACGGCATACAGTTGGACAGTCGTTATAGACTGGTACCCGCACAGCGCCCGAGGGCAGGCTGCATGGGCATATGTCACGCGCGTAATTGTGCCACTTCCGTGCCTACGGGACCACATGTACGGCATGCAAGAATCCAGTACCAGCTTGGTAATAGCGGAACCTGTACCGGTATCGGTACCAGTATACCGGTGTCAGTGCAGCATCCTGTTGAAAGCCCTTGTGGTGGCGAGTTGAGACCTCATTACATGTACGGCAACTGCGGCAAGGGTAGGGCCAACGTACTGGCGGTACACGATCCCTCTGAGCCCTTACCTGCTTGGTCCCACGTGTGGCTCTCCCGCAGGTGGCGACGCCCTCCAACGCCGGCGTGGCCCAGTCCGTCGTCAGCCCGGGAGCAGGGGCTGGGGGCAAGGTGTCCAGGATACCCAAGCTGCGACTCTAGTGAGGAGGAGCACGGACGAGTGCACACACTTGCAGTTGGTGAGAACGTACGTGGGTAATTTTGCGCAGGGGAGGTGTCGGCCTGTGACCTCACCCAAGCTGCGGCTCCAGTGAGGAGGATGACGGACGAGCGCACATGTCTTGTACAGGTGTAAGGAATTACACGGGATAGTGTGCGCTAGGGATGCGATGGGCGTCTCTACTTGGCCTGATGTGTACACAGGTGTTAGCGATGGGCCTGTGCGGCAGGGCGGACTGGGTAGACTGTAGGAGCAACAGGGCTGGGGTCATGCAGGTGTGACGGGGCCGCAATGGGGAGTGGCCCCTTTGCGGAGGATGACGGCAGGTGGTGTCAGGACTTGAATAGAGCACCCCCACATGGAGTGCGCGATGGTGTGGGGGCCGCGTGCTTGGTCGAGGAGTTGGGTGCATGGGAAGAAGCCAAGCACGTGCTTGTTGGTGGCTGGTGTGTAATAGGTTGTGCGTGTGTCCAGGTCCTCAACGGTGCATGGAGCACCTCCGCCAGCTGGAAAGGGAGGTCGCTGGCTGCACGTATGAGCCTGGCCCTCCTGACCTTGCTGTGCCAACCAGCGACAAGCTGTTGCAACTGCGCACTTGCAAGGTGTGTGCCCCCATTGGGGTGTAATGGGGAGGAGAGGTAGGACGGTTTACACCTTTCTTGGACCAGACTATGGCAAGGGAGTCTCCCCTGCCTGGATCAGGCTTACATCCTAGCTAAAGGCATGTGGCCTGTGACGGTTGACTGTCTGACGATTGTATGTGCTGTTGTAAGCGCCCCTGTTGATCAGGAGCTGCCGGCTGCGGCACTAACTTGGTACTGGTATGGGCTGCAACCCTGTACATCTTATGGCCCAGTCCATCCCGCGGCACTCGCAGTGCGTTGTAACAGTGCCACAGTGCTGCGACGACTCCGCTGCAGGTGGCGGGCCGCAACATCACATAGGAAAGACAATGCTCCACGTGCATGCTCCCCAAGGGTTGCCCAGTCCCGAACGTTAGCCACTGTTGGTACCCTGGTTGGTACCAGCAGGTCAGCACAGCCTTGACCATAACGATATAACTCAAACCGCCCAGGTCATGAGTTGCGAAAGCGCGCTACCAACGGCGCGCTACGTGGGGACCGGGACGGAGAGGGCACAATGGCCTGGTGGGTTGGTCACGTGTATTAGCACGGCACTTGGTGTCTGCGGGCTGGTGCGGGGGAATTTCATTGCGGTCCAAATGCAGGTCCCACCTCGTAGATCACACGGCGCTGCCGCCGTACTATTACGGTGTGGCGTGCATGTGGACATTGACGCAACAGCGCAATAAACGTAGACTGCCCGCCGGGAGAGTTGAACTCCCGTGCATGGTGGCCTGTCCACCACGGGCACCAGCGCAGTGAGAAGCGACAGCACACGGACACGGACCCACATCGCCCCGCATTGCCGCACGCTTCAGCCCCGTACGGCAGGCCACATGCAGACGGATGCCTAAGGCAGCTCAAGCCGTCCCCACTCCCCACGCAGGAACAAAGCCGAGGCGAGCTGAGCGAAGTCAAGCTGCCTACACCGCAAGCATACCGTGACGCCAGGGGCAGACGCGCTCCCTCCCTCCCTGACAAAGCTCTCCGCCCCCTCCCTGCCATTGCGCTCCGCAGGCCCTACTGACCTCCGGTCCTTCCACTTTACCGCTCTCCGGTCACCGACCTGACACATGTACCCACCGCGTATGCGCCAGAAGGGGCGGAGCTTATTAACAACACATCCCAAACCGACAACCAACCTCGATCAACGCCGCTCCCCTGCCCGGTAAACGGCAAGCCTCAGACCGCCTATCGGCTGGACAACCAAACGTGGTCTGCACGTTTCGCAAGGCCACACCAAACACCCCCACCAGGCCTTGCAAGCCATGCAAGCAGCTAGCTCCAACACAACCACTTCTCTCCACCCACAACTGCCAGGCAGTCCGCGCGCGGAGTAATACACTTGCCACGTGGCGGCGGCCCCACCACGGATCAAGGCGGCGTGCCAACCAAGGGGAGTGCAGCTCCGCGGGGGCAGCCACAGGGGCAGGGGCCGGCCTCAGGCTCAGGCAGCCTGCCGGTGGGGAGGGGTGTGCGGGGCAGGGAGGCGGGGTCTGTAGGGGGAACGGCAGAGGGAGTGGGTCACGGCCCGGGAGTGTGTGGATGTGGGAATGGCGTGGTCAGTGCTGGCATGTATGGCGGAACGCACACGTGGTGCGGTGGGGGAGACAGCTGGGGCGCAGCAACGGCGAGGAAGCCGTCCAGTACACAGTATCGTACAATCGCTACGCCTACCGCCTTGTGCCATGTACGCCACGCGCCCCCAACTGATTCCGTTTGCCACTTTGCCGCTCCGTGTCTAACTTCTTTCCCCCCAGGCATGGGGCGCGGCGGCGGCGGCGGCGGCGGCGGCGGTGAGGGCCACTCTGCCTTGCCACATTACCATTATACCATTCTATTCTACTTGTCTCCGCCTCCTGCAAGCCTTTACGCCGGCGCACCGCACCGCACTTCCAACCCACCACTCCCCTGGCGGCGTGTCGCCACCTCCCCCACACGGGCACATGCACGCACCACGCCACCTACCTCAGGCACACAGACCCGACAGCCACCAGCATGCCCGCTGCCCGCTGCACGTGCTGCGTCCAGCAGCTGCTGTCGCTCGCTCTCGCTGTATGTGTCGCACCTGCCGCTGTACCCACCCGCAGGCGCCACCGCCGCCACTGCCACTGCGGCTACCGCAGCCGCCGCCGTCCTTGCCGCTGCGTCTACCGCCGCCGCTGCCGCCGCCGCCACTGCCGTTGCGGCTACCGCAGCCGCAGCCGTCATTGCCGCTGCACCCTCCGCCGCTGCCGCCGCCACTGCCACTGCGACTACCATAGTGCATTGCCGCTGCCGCCGCCGCCACTGCCGCCACCGCCGCCGCCGCCGCCACTGCGACCGCACTGCAGACAGCGATGCTGCCGTCGGTGTGGGACCTCCACGGTACGGCGTGCGTGTGGGGCACCCGTACTGTGATGGTAGGCCCAGCCTGGGCGGCTACGAAGCGGCGTGTGCTAGATGCGTCCATAGATTCTGAATGTTACCTTCAGCAGCAGGTGTGCACAGAGGAGGATGCCCGGCGAGGCGAGGTCTAGGTCAGCGCCCGGGTCCCCGGGGGGTGTCCAAACCCCAGGGAAATGGTGGCCACAACCTGGAAAAGGCCGCCAAAATGCTGCGGCATGTTGCTTCGCTGGCCAAAATGCACTGTAAGGGGAGTTGCGGGAATTGAACCCACGACCTCTCGCACCCTAAGCGAGAATCATACCACTAGACCAAACTCCCTCGCATGTTCGCAAGGGGAGAACACTGCAATCCGGGCCAAAACCGCCTCTTTCGCGCGTTCCCTTGCTGCTTGGGCTTCCTCTGTTCGGTCAGGGCCGCGGCTGCACCAGGGCTGGGGCGGCAGGCGTGCTGTGGGGCAATGCGGCTGAGTGCCGTGAAGTGGGTGTGTGGTGTGGCCACACAGACCGCCAACAGGCCGCTGGCCAACTGCAGGCGTGCAACGGTGGCGTTCTCGGTTGCATCCCGTCATTCCTGATGGCCGGGGACACTCACGCTTATATGCTCAGGCGAGGCGTTGGATGTCACCTTGGGCCGGCGGCCCTACTGCGCTCCGTACGGCGCCGTACAGCACCCTGGCGGTCAGGGGAGGCAGGCGGGGGGAAAGGGTTTGTGGTGTCCGGAGACTAAAGAAGCTGTGGAGGACGACTAGGAAGCTGTGCAACATCCAAATCTCCAGGTGGCAGGGTAAGGCGGCACCAACCCTATACCGCGCGCAGCGCACCCGGGAGGCCAGGACAAGGCGCCTAGGCTGGACAACGCGCGGGCCCGCCGTTTGCTACTGGGGCACAAACGAGTCATAGGGCATTGCAAATAGTGTTGTCGTATCGATGTTTGCACAGAGAGGTTGACTGCCGCATCACACGGTTGCATGCATTGACGTCCTCAGTATCAGGACAAGGTCGATGACATTGTACCTTGTGAAACAGACGCGATCTGTGAGGTGTATTTCGCTGCGCAGGTCTCCAGGCAGTCCAGCCAGCTCGCGCAAACAAGATTGCTTACCTTGTTGCATATTTCCAGTCTCGCAGCCCTCCACACAGAGCAGCATGCCTGAAATGCAAGCCTTGCAGGCCTACGCTAATGTTTTTAGCAAACGCGCGCTAACGTGAGGGCATGGCGTGGCTGAGTGGTCGCGGAAATGTTGCCCGCTGTGCCGTTTAGACGCTCAAGTCCTGGAAGTTTCCAAGATGGCTAACGGTCACTACAATATATACGGGACTTCGGTCTGAGAGCCCTTGCGGTGTTCTAGGGTCTTCAGCGCTGACGCAACACCCTTTCGGGATGGCTCAGCCAGCAGCTCACAGCTAATTGTATACCTTACAAGTTTGAAGAGCGCAAAGATTGAGGTATTCCGTATAGGCATGGACCTCGCGATTGCTTCTGGTGCGCAGTACTGCACCCGGGACCACTCTGCTGCGCCATGCCTCAATGTCGGGGACCCAACGTGGTCAGCATAGAAGCCCAAGCCTCTCACTGCGGTAATATACTTGCAAAGTTAAGAGCTAATTGTATCTCCGCCAGAACCGCCAGCTCGGGTAGCGTAGGTAGCGTGCACGGGCCCCAACCAGGCCTTCGCAGCACGGCACGTGGCACGGCACGGTGTACAGACTCCTTCTTCCTCAGTCAATCCAGGTCAACACCACCGTCGTCATGTGCCGCCACTTGCCTAGCCTGTCACACAAAAACAAGGTCATGAAAGGGCGCACATGTTTTCATGCAGCAGCAATGCATGCACCCCGACGTACGTAGCTTCGTGCCCCCGGGGACACCATGTCCACACGACATGGCAGACCGGTGCAGTTACTGGCCAACGCACACGCATTACTGCTATCGTGGCCCGCACACAGCCAGCGCAACTGCCAAGCAGCAACAGCACCGCACACACAGGTGCTGCTGCTCGCTCAGGCCCTTCGAGGTAAGACACACGTGCACGCAGCCACAGCCACACGACCGGAATGTACACTTGGGCGAAAAAAACGAGACGGAAAAATCGATGTACCTTTACGTATGTACTGTACGGATGCTACGTGGCAGTTGTATTTTTTCAGTTGTGTACGACATACGGTAGCGCATCACGTACGACATCACATCACAGTCCACACGAAAGCAAGAAAGAACACATGCATGCAACATGAGCGTGGGCATGCAATTCCAATTCAACAAGTATATATGTGCTAAAACGAAAGAGGTGCATGTGCGTGGCCTAGGTACAGGTATATGTACTCACTCAATATTCACCAACACTTTATACTAAGGCGTTCAGGACCTAGGGCATCTACCGTATCTCCGTCGCCTCCTTACTGCTGCTCACCCCCCTGGCCAGGCTGGCGCCACCAGGTGCCGGACGAGCGCCCCATTGACTGCCTCATACCCCTGGCGGCTCAGCGCCCCTGCTCCCTGCTCGCCGCATGCGGCACAAGCCATCGCCCCATGCTCCCCCTTCACTGCTGCCGCCCCCCTGGCCCTGGCCCAGCTGGCCCCACCAGGTGCCCAACAAGCGCCGCCTTGACTGTTGCCTCGTACCCCTGGCGGCCCAGCGCCCCCGCCTCCCTGCTCGCTGCTGTTCCTGTCCGCCGGGCCACGATGTGGGGGCGCAGGGCGCGCCAGGGGATGGGGCCCAGGGGAAAGCGGGCTTGCGCCACACGCCATCGCCCCACGCTCCCCTTTTACTACTGCTGCTGCCCCACCGGCCCCATCGCGCTTCTCACCACCACCTCATTACGCTGTGCCGGGCTGGGCGCCCCCGCCTCCCCGCTACCTGCTTTCCAGGGGCGTCGCCTGCCCCGTCACCGCTGCCTCCCCCCTTGGCCCCGCCGCCGCCGCCACCAGCTGCCGTATCAGCACCTTTTTCAGCGCCTCGTACTCTGCCGGGCCCAGCGCCCCCGCCTCCCTGCCTGCTGCCGCGTCCGCCAGTCGGGCCAGGGGGAGGCGCCAGGGGGCGGCCAGCACCGGCACACGCAGGCGGGCGGCCTCGGCAGGGTGGAGGGCACCACGAGCAACGAGACCGTCCAGCACCTGTGTGTGGGGAGACGGGGGGAATGGTGAACATAAGGCAATGTGCAGGGGGGGGGGGGGGGGGAACAAAGTACTAGTAACGCGGGGGGGGGGGGGGGGGGGTAGAAAACTTAGGGAAAGAATGATTTCGCCCCATTTTAA
>VFQN01002852.1_pt1 | contig 25845 bp, 23 predicted proteins | sample 3512371 | NCBI WGS metagenome assembly VFQN01 (sample SAMN10412370, study PRJNA504923) | tailings metagenome | isolation source: Replicate 2 from Balatoc abandoned mine | place: Philippines: Itogon, Benguet | collected 2017-08-28 | reverse complement strand
TGGGCGCACAGATCTCGACATTCACGACCGTCATCTTCCAGCGGATCCAGGACGGATTCTAGGACCGCAGGCGCGAACAGCGCGGCACGATGGCTCCGGCCGGCCTCGATGTAGACGACCGCCCCTCCCCAGATCCCTCCCGATTTCAGTGACAGAGCTGCCTGCGCTATCGTCGGCCTTGGTCGGCATGCGCATTTCGACGCTGGTTCCAGACCGCACGAGCATTGCGGCTAGATGAAGCCCGTTTGGCTCGCGAACAGAACGCCAATCGATATCCGGTTCGGACGAACAGCGACGACGCGCGGCTGCTTCCTTGACTGCCCACAAATTATTTTCTAACGTTTAGAAATTAATCAGGGAGGTCGGCGCGGATGGGCGTCCATCACGGCCATGTATTGCGCATCTTGCGTGACGAAGGTCCGCAGTCACGGGCCGAGCTTGCCCGCCGCAGCAAGCTGTCGGCGACGACCCTGACGCATGTCACGGCACATCTTCTCAAGGATGGTTCGGTCATGGAATCGGAGACCGGCGGGCTCGGATCGGTGGGCCGCCCGGCTCAGGCTATTCGTCTCGTGCCTGACGCCTACGCCATTGCCGGGGTCCATGTCGGGGCAGGCGGGGTACAGGTCACCGTTGCCGATCTCAGGGCTTCTTCAAAGGGCACGAGGTCGTTCGATTTCGATATCCAGGGAGCAGACCCCGCGATCATCGTGAAGCGCGCGGCGACCGCAGTGACCGAGCTCGCGCAGGAGGCGCAGATCGAGATGAGACGCCTGCTCGGGGTCGGCATCAGCGTTCCGGGCCCGGTCGACGTGGCGCGGCGCAAGTCGCTGTTTTCGATCAATGTCGGCTGGAGGAACGTCCCGTTCGCCGAAATGATGGAGCAGTCGCTCGGCGTGCCCGCCATCGTCGAGCACAATGTGAGCGCGATGGCCCTGGCGGAAAGCCGCTACGGTATCGGCGGGGACGTATCGGCGCTGCTTTACGTCTATCTGCGCACCGGCCTGGGCGCCGGTCTCGTCGTCGACGGAATGTCGTTTCGTCCTGGTGGCCACGGCGCGGTCGAACTCGGCCACATCCAGATCACCCAGGATGGCGCCAAATGCGCCTGCGGCAATACGGGTTGCCTTGAAACCTTCCTTCGCGAAGACGCGCTGATGAAGGCGGCCGGCCTGACCGGGCTTGCACCCAAGAACCTGCTGGCACATGTCGAGAAGAACACTGCGACCTGGGACGTGGTGGTCCGGCACCTGACCACGGCGCTCGCCAGCGCGGTGAACCTGTTGACACCTGACCTCATCGTCTTCGGCGGTCATCTCGGCGAGGCGCCGGAAAGCCTGTTCGACCGGTTGCGGGTGGACCTGCCGCCACGCGTCATGCCGCATATGCGGGAGATACTGGATATCAGGCGTTCGGATTTCGGTCCGTTGGCCGGCGCCGTCGGCGGGGCAGCGGTTGCACTCGATCACTTCTTCTATTCGGGAGCACTCCATTGAGCGGCGCAGCGACCCCGGCGATTCCGGAAGAGAGCAGCAAGGGAAAGTCGATTGCCCAGCTGCCGCCATTACTTCTCAGTGCCATTGCCTTCGCGATCGGTGTCGCCTTCTGGTGGGCGATCACCGCTGCCCAGCTCGTGGTGCTGCCGGGGCCGCTGGAAGTGGCGCAGCGCGCAGTCGAGCTGACCCGGAGCGGCCAACTGCCGCTCGATATCGTGTCGAGCCTTCGGCGCGTGCTGACGGGCTTTCTGCTGGGCGTGGCGCTCGCCGTCCCTGTCGGTTTCCTCATGGGCTGGTATCAGGCTGCCCGGGCTCTGATCGAACCCTATATCCAGTTCTTCCGGATGATCCCGCCGCTGGCGGTGATCCCGCTGGCGATCGTCACCATGGGCATCGACGAAGCGCCGAAGATCTTCGTCATCTTCCTGGCTTCGTTCCTGTCCTGTGTGGTGGCGACCTATCAAGGCGTCATCAGCGTCGACCGCACTTTGATCAATGCTGCACGGGTGCTCGGTGCGAACGATGCCGTGATTTTCCTGCGCGTCGTCATCCCGGCTTCCATTCCCTTCATTCTGGTCGGTGTGCGCATCGGGCTCGGTTCGGCCTGGGCGACCGTCGTGGCCGCGGAACTGATCGCTGCGCAATCCGGCCTCGGTTTCCGCATGCAGCAGGCACAGCTCTATTACGACCTGCCGACCATCTTCGTCAGCCTGGTCACGATCGGCATTCTCGGCCTGGTCATGGACCGCATGCTGCAGGCGACCGAACGCCGCCTCACCCGCTGGCAGGAGCGCGCGCAATGAGCATCGGCACAGACACCTCGCAGCCCAAGATCTCGTTCCAGGACGTGACCCGGATCTTTGGCGAAGGCGAAAAGGCCTTCCTGGCCCTCGACCGGCTTTCGCTCGACATCGCCGACGGCGAGTTCGTCACCGTGGTCGGCCCCTCCGGCTGCGGCAAGTCGACGGCGATGAACATCGCCGCCGGGCTGACGGAAGTGTCGCAAGGGCGGGTCCTGGTCGACGGCAAGCCGGTCCACGGACCCGGGCCGGAACGCGGCGTGATCTTCCAGCAATACGCCCTCTTTCCCTGGCTGACCGTCCGACAGAATGTCGAGTTCGGTCTGCGCATCAAGGGCATGTCGGCGGATGAACGGCGCAGGATCTCCGACCACTTCATCAATCTCGTCGGATTGAAGGATTTCGCCGACGCCCTGCCCAAGACGCTTTCGGGCGGCATGAAGCAACGCTGCGCCATCGCCCGCGCCTATGCCGTCAATCCGACCATGCTCCTGATGGACGAGCCCTTCGGCGCGCTCGATGCGCTGACGCGCGTGCATATGCAGGACCAGTTGCTGGACACGTGGAGCCGCGAACGCCGGACGGTCATCTTCATCACCCATGATGTCGACGAGGCAGTCTATCTCGCCAACCGGGTCATCGTCATGGCCGCGCGGCCGGGCAGGCTGCACAAGATCATCCCGGTCGACCTGCCCTACCCCCGCACCGAGGAGATGCGCCTGTCGCGGGAATTCGCGGAGATCCGCAATCAGGTCTGGCACGCCGTCTACCATCAGAAACCACAGATCGAAGCAAAGCAGTAAGCAGGGAGGAATACGGATATGAACGTCACAAGAAGGGGTTTTCTGGCCTTGTCGGCCGCAGCCGGCGCCATCGCCGCACCGGCGCTCCTCAATATATCGGACCGCGCGATGGCGCAGGCCAAGCCTATTCGGGTCGGCTACATCGCCGACTATTTCGGTACCAGCCTGACCGCAATCGCCAGTGATCAGGGGTTGTGGGCCAAGCATGGGCTGGAGCCCGACCTCAAGGTCTTCACCAATGGGCCGATCCAGATCCAGGCGCTCGGCGCCGGCAGTCTCGACTTCGGTTATGTCGGCCCCGGCGCCCTGTGGCTGCCGGCCAGCGGCAAGGCCAAGATTGTCGCCATGAACGCGCTCGGCCTCTCCGACCGTGTCATCGCGCAGGCCGGTGTCGCCACGATGGCCGACCTCAAGGGCAAGAAGATCGGCGTTCCCGAAGGCACGTCAGGCGACATGCTGCTGCGGCTGGCGCTAGCCAAGGCCGGAATGCAGCTCTCCGATGTCGAAGTGGTCAAGATGGACCCGTCGACCGTAGTCTCGGCCTTCGCCTCCAAGCAGGTGGACGGCGCGGGCATCTGGTATCCGCTCGTCGGCGTCATCAAGAAGACCGTGCCCGATCTAGTCGAAGTGGCAAAGAGCGCCGACTTCTATCCCGCAAACTCGTTTCCGTCAGCCTTCGTGGCGCGCAACGAGGTGGCCGACCAGGATCCGGAGACTGTCGCGAAGTTCATCGCCGTGCTGAAGGAGGCCAACGACTACCGCGCCGCCGACGTGCCGCGCTCCGTCGAGATCACCGCGAAATTCCTCGGCGTGCCCGCCGATCCGCTGGTGACCGAGAGCCAGAACGGCAAGTATCTGACCAGTGCCGAGCTTGTCGCGGCGACAAAGGACGGTTCGGTGGCAAGCTGGCTGAAGGGCCTCAACGAGCAGTTCGTTTCCTTCGGCAAGCTGCAGAACCCGCTCGACCCCAAGGATTATTATCTCGCGGACCTCTATTCCGGCGGCTGAACCGGACCGCATTCCGGGCGCGGCGCATTGCGCCGCGCCGAAACCTTCCGAGCTTTAGAATGAAAAAACGACCCAATATCCTCTTCATCATGTCGGACGATCACGCCGCGCGCGCGATCTCCTGTTACGGTTCCGGTCTCAACAGCACCCCGAACCTCGACCGTATCGCAAATGAAGGCATGCGGCTGGACAGCTGCTACGTCACCAATTCGATCTGCACGCCGAGCCGCGCGGCGATCCTCACCGGGACGTACAACCATGTGAACCGGGTGACGACGCTCGACACCCATATCGACAACGGGCTGCCCAACGTCGCCAAGCATCTGCGCGCCGCCGGCTATCAAACCGCGATCTTCGGGAAATGGCACCTCGGCGAAGGCAAGGCGCATGAGCCGACCGGCTTCGGCGAGTGGGCCGTCGTGCCGGGTCAGGGAGATTATTTCGATCCGGTCATGATCGACCGCGACGGCGAGAGCGTCGAAGAGGGCTACGCCACCGACATCATCACCGACAAGTGCCTCCACTTTCTTTCCCGCCGCGACCCCGATCGACCCTTCTTCCTGATGTGCCATCACAAGGCGCCGCATCGCAGCTTCGAGCCGCATCCCAGGCACAGGCATCTCTACGCGGACGGCAAGCTGCCGGTTCCCGAGACGTTCGATGACGATTACAGCAACCGCGCCGCCGCCGCAGCCGCTGCCAAGATGCGCATCCGGGCCGACATGACTTACAAGGATCTGGGCCTCGTCCAGCCCGAGGGCGGCACCGAGGTCGGCGAGCTTCTGGTTCCCGGCTGGAAGGACCGCAAGGTTCCCGATGTGAAACCTGGTAAGGAATTGCGGCTCGTCGACGCGCTCACCGGCGACCATCATGTCTTCACCGATCCGACCGAACTCGCTTTGTTCAAATACCAGCGCTACATGATGCGCTACCTGCAGACGATCGCCGCCGTCGACGAGAATGTCGGACGTTTGCTGGACTATCTGGACGCGGCCGGGCTGTCCGAGAATACGATCGTGATCTACACGTCGGACCAGGGTTTTTTCCTGGGCGAGCACGGCTGGTTCGACAAGCGTTTCATGTATGAGGAATCGCTGCAGATGCCGTTCCTCATCCGCCATCCCGCGGCCATTCCGGCGGGCGCCAAGTCTTCGAAGATCGCGACCAATGTCGACTTCGCCCCAACCTTCCTGGACTATGCCGGCGTCACGATCCCGAGCTATATGCAGGGGATCAGCATGCGGCCGCTGCTCGAGCAGGAAGCCGGAGACGACTGGCAGGACGTCGCCTATCACCGGTACTGGATGCACAAGGACGAGTTCCACAACGCCTTTGCACATTACGGTGTGCGCGATGCGCGCTACAAGCTGATCTACTGGTACAACGAGCCGCTCGGACAATCCGGCGCTTACCCCGGTGGGGAACCGCCGGAGTGGGAGCTGTTCGACTGCAAGGAAGATCCGTCCGAGCTTCAAAACCGCGCGAACGACCGCGCCTATGCGGAGATCTTCGCGGACATGCTGGGCAAACTCGACCGCAAGATGGCCGAGATCGGCGACCTTCCCGAACACGACAGCGAACGCGTCCTGGCGAAGCTGAAACCGCTTGCCGCAATCGCCTGACGTCGAGTGTCATACCCTCACCGGGGTCTGCAAGCCCCGGTGAAATGGGAGCGCGGTAGATGCGCGGCCCAACGTCTGACAGGCCATCCAACCGACATGTCCGCGTCTCATCCTCGCACAAGCTTGGACCTCTAGTTTCGGCTGCCGGCGCTCTGCGTCGTGCGTCCCGGAAGAGATGGCGAAGCAGTCGATATGACGATCACCGACACAACAGTTGCTCCCCCTATCGGCAAGCATGGCCGCGACATCGGCTTCGCGATCGGTATCCTCGCCATCCTGTCGGTCCTGTTCCTGCCGATCCCGGCCTTCCTGATCGACATCGGTCTTGCCATCTCGATCGCGCTTTCCGTGCTGATCCTGATGGTGGCGCTATGGATTCCGCGCCCGCTGGACTTCTCCTCGTTCCCGACGATCCTGCTGATCGCCACGATGCTGCGGCTGTCGCTCAACATCGCCACGACGCGCGTGATCCTGTCGCACGGCAACGAAGGCACCAATGCCGCCGGCTACGTGATCGGCGGCTTCTCCAAGCTGGTGATGAGCGGCGATTTCGTCATCGGTCTGATCGTCTTCCTGATCCTGATCGTCGTCAATTTCATCGTCATCACCAAGGGCTCCACCCGTATCGCCGAAGTCGGCGCCCGCTTCACCCTCGACGCCATTCCCGGCAAGCAGATGTCGATCGACGCCGACCTTTCGGCCGGCCTGATCAACGAGAAGGAAGCCCAGCTGCGCCGCCGTGAACTCGAGGAGGAAAGCTCCTTCTTCGGCTCCATGGACGGTGCCTCCAAATTCGTCCGCGGCGACGCCATCGCGGGCCTCATCATCACGGCCATCAACATCATCGGCGGCATCGCGATCGGCTACATGCGCCACGATATGAGCCTCGGCGAGGCGGCCGACGTGTTCGTGAAGCTATCGGTGGGCGACGGCCTCGTGACGCAGATCCCGGCGCTGGTCGTTTCTCTCGCCGCCGGCCTGCTGGTGTCGAAGGGCGGCACGCGCGGCTCGGCCGATCAGGCGGTGTTCGGCCAGCTTTCGGCCTATCCGCGCGCGCTCTACGTCGCCTCGCTGCTGCTCATCCTGCTGGCCGTCATGCCCGGTCTGCCGGCCTTTCCCTTCCTGATGCTGGCGGTCCTGATGGCCTCGGTCGGCTACATCATCCCGCTGCGCCGCGACCAGGCGATCGCCGCGGCGGCCAAGACGGAAAAGGAAAAGCAGGCCAGCAAGGACGAGGAAGAGAAGCACTCGATCAAGAACTCGCTGCGCACGCCCGAGATCGAGCTGCTCATCGGCAAGCAGCTCTCCACCAGGCTGCTCGCTTCGCATCAGGAACTCGCCTTCCGCATGGGCAAGATGCGCAAGAAGTTTGCGACCCAATACGGCTTCGTCGTTCCCGAGGTACGGCTGACCGACGATTTCAGCATCCCGTCCAAGACCTATCAGATCAAGGTCCATGGCACGGTAGTGGCCGAACACCAGATGCGTGTCGGCGAGGTGATGGTGCTGCTCGGCTCCAGCCAGCCGCCGGACCTGCCCGGCGAGGAACTGCGCGAGCCTGCCTTCGGCATGCGCGCCTTCTCCGTTCCGGAAACCTTCGCCGACGACTTGAAGCGCGACAACTTCACCTTCGCCGACAACATGTCGGTGCTGCTGACCCATCTGAGCGAGGTAATCCGCAACAACCTGCCGCAACTCCTGTCCTACAAGGACATGAAGGCGCTGATCGAGCGGCAGGACCCGGAATACCGCAAGCTCGCCGACGAGATCTGCACCTCGCACATCACCTATCCCGGCCTGCAGGCCGTGCTGAAACTGCTGCTTGCCGAACGTGTCTCGATCCGCAACCTGCATCTGATCATCGAGGCCATCGCAGAGATCGCGCCGCATGTGCGCCGCACCGAACAGATCGTGGAGCATGTCCGGATCCGCATGTCGCAGCAGATCTGCGGTGACCTGACGGAGGGTGGCGTACTGAAGGTGCTGCGCCTCGGCAACCGCTGGGACCTCGCCTTCCATCAGAGCCTCAAGCGCGACGCCAAGGGCGAGATCCGCGAATTCGACATCGACCCCAGGCTGCTGGAAGAGTTCGGTCAGGATGCCTCGAAGATCATCCGCGCCCATATGGACGCCGGCGAGCGCTTCGCCCTTGTGACCGCGCCTGACGCCCGGCCCTATGTACGCATGATCATCGAGCGGCTGTTCGCCACGCTGCCCGTGCTCAGCCATGTCGAGATCGCCAAGGGTGTCGAGATCCGAGTGCTCGGGGCGGTGTCATGACGCCGGGCCGGTTTTTCTTCTCGGCGACTAGAACGGACCGACCCGGGTGACCAACGGCTTCGACGCCGCCCAGCTCGTGCTGGCCGCCTTCATGGCGTTCTGCCGGGTCGGCGGCTGCTTCATGGTGATGCCCGGCCTCTCCAGCATCAGGGTGCCGATGCAGGTGAGGCTGTTCATCTCGGTCGCGGTCGCCATAGCCATGCTCGCCAGCACATGGGACCAGATCTCCCCCTATGCACGGCGGGAGCTCGACGCGGTGTCGATCCTCATGGTCTCGGAGCTGCTGATCGGCGTCCTCATCGGCCTCATGGCGCGGCTCTATCTCCTGGCCCTGCAATTCATCGCATCGGCGATCGCCATGATGATCGGCTTCAACGGCATGGGCGGCACGGCCATCGAGGAAGCCGAGCCCCAGGCCGCACTCGCCACGCTGATCTCCTTCTCGGCGTTGCTGCTGCTCTTCGTGCTCGATTTCCACCATGAGGTGGTCAAGGCGCTGCTCGCCTCCTACCGCATCCTGCCGCCGGGCACGCTGTTCAACCCGCAGTCGGCACTGATCGACCTGACCGACACGCTGTCGCAGAGTTTCCTCGCCATGCTCAGGCTCGGCAGCCCATTCATCGCCTATTCGCTGCTCGTCAACCTCGCCATCGGCTTCGTGAACAAGCTGACGCCGCAGATCCCGATCTACTTCATCTCCCTGCCCTTCGTTCTCGGAGCCGGGCTCATCCTCGTCTATTTCGGCATCGGGCCTTTCCTGCGCCTTTATGCCGACGGCTTCGTGCCGATGACGATCGGACGTTGAGCCATGGCATCACGCACCCAGCGCCTGCAGCAACTGGTCGAGCTGCAGAAGCAATTGAAGGCGATCCACGAGATGCGCCACGCCGGTCTTCTGCGCGAAGCCGCCGCGGCCCAGGACGAGGCGACCGCACTGATGAGCCAGGCCGAAAGCCAGTCCCCGATCGCCAGCGTCTTTGCCGATCTCTACACCAGACGCATCGGCGCCGCCCTCAACCGCAAGGACGAGAAGGGCCGGCTCGCGCGCGAGGAGGCCGGCCGAATCGCCGCAGAGACAGCCCGCGCCAACATCGTCAGGCGTTACTACCAGGAAGCCCTGCAGCAGGACGAAAGGATAGCCGCCGAACGGGAAGCCCTGGAAGCCGCCATACGCCAAGTCACGGAAAAATAAGCATTTTCCCGGGCAAGCCTGCGGCAAGCTTGATCGCCCATAGTACGCCGATCGCTAACAGCCACAGGATTCCGGGACTTGGCTATCTCCCCTCCCAGCGACATCATTCTCGACGTGGCCCAGGCTGTCGGCAAGCCGGATCTCGAAGCCGCACGCGCCCGGCTCGCCGATGCGACGGCCGCGCGGCGTGCCGACGCCTTCGCGCTGAGCGAACCCGGGAATATGAGCGCCGAGGCCCAGGCTACGCGTAAGGGCAAGGAGAGCTTCGTCAAGTTCGAATCCATGGTGTTGCGCAACTTCGTCGAAGCGATGCTGCCGAAAGAGGGCGAGGCCGTGTACGGCAAGGGCCTCGCCGGCGACATGTGGAAATCGATGCTGGCCGAGCGGGTCGCGGATGTTATGGCTCAACGCGGCGGCATCGGCATCGCCGATCGCGTGCTCGGCGACTACTACATGGACGGCGATCGCAAAGTCGCTGTCAGCGGGGTCTCGCAGGGTCCGGAGCGCGCAGCCAGGGACGCCCAGGCCATGCTCTCCGACGCGATGGTGCAGGAGATTCAGCGCAACGTCATGAAGGCTTACGGCCAGGCCCCGCTTGCAGGGCGGCCCGACGACGAGAGCTGAGCAGGTTTCGAAGAGCGTATCGCAGTCTGCGGGCAGCGTAAGAACGGGCAGGCAAGGCATCGAAGCGCCGATGCGTCTGCCGTAAGAGATTTCCATCTGAGCGTCCTCCCTCGCGGAGCGACCGAAACGAAGAACGGATGCAATGTCGAAACACTCGGATACCCCGAAGCAGACGATCGCCCGGCCCGACCTCGCCGTGCTCTCCGGCGGACGCCCCCATATGCTCGCCGCCGTCGTCGCTCGGATCGAAGAGACCATCGAGAACGAGACGCATGCGATCCGCACCGACGTCAATTTCGACCTGAAGGCCTCGAATGCCCGCAAGAGCCGGCACCTCTACGAGCTGAACCGCGCCATAAAGGGGCTTGAGCCCGACGACCTGGGAGCCGAGGACCGGGAGGGCATTCTGCGCCTGCGTCAGAAGCTGGCCGTCAACGAGGCGACGATCCGTGCCCATCTCGGCGCCGTGTCCGAGATCGCGGCCCTTGTCCAAAACGCCATCGAACGGCATGAGGCCGACGGCACCTATTCTTCGACCGGCTTCGGGGTGGCGATGCGGCCATGATCAAATTCGTCGTCGCCGCTCTTTGGCTTTGCGCGGTCACCATCGGCACGGTCTTCTATTCCTTCTCGCTGGCCAGCCAGCAGGCCGAGCAGACGGAGAGCGCACCGCCCTATTTCGGCGGCCTCGATTATGTGAAGGCCGAGATGATCTCGGTCCCCTATATCCGTGACGCCAAGGTGGACGGCTATGTGCTCGCCCAACTCGTCTACACGGCGAAGCCGGCCGAGCTCAACAAGCTCAGCATCCCGATCCAGAACCTGCTGCTCGACCAAGTCTATTCCTACATCTATTCGGACCCGGAGTTCGACATGACCAGGTTCGACCTGGAGCGCTTCAAAACCGGGTTGCGGGACAGCATCAACAAGCGGGTGGGCTCGGAACTCATCCACGAGATCCTGGTCGAGCAGATCGACTACATTCCCAAATCCGACATCCGCGAAAAGACCCCGCAACGCCGGGTCGCACCGCCGAGGCAGGTCGGTACCAGCCCAGCCGGGCATGATGCTGCGACATCCGCAGCGGAAGCAGCCCCGCCAAAGGCAGCCGAAAGCCACTGAGCCGATTTTCGCCTTGTCGAGGGCAGTCCTTCACATCTCTTTGGAATCCGGCGTTATATTATGTTATAATACTTGATGGCTCCTATTCGGGGGACAAAGGCGCCATCCCGGCCGACCAAGGACGGGCCCTAGTCGCAGGCGACGGCGGTCCATGCCATGAAAAGATCGCCAGAAGCTTCGAGGCAGTATGTCTGTGCGTACCATCAGCCGCCCCCCCGCGCGGAATTCGAGAAACGCCAAGCCGGAGATGAACCGGCCGAATGAAGACACGTTACCGAGCGTGCCGCCTTTACGGACAATCCTCGGCTACAAACTCCGGCGCGCGCAACTCTCGGTCTTCCAGGATTTCCTTCAGGCGTTCGCCAAAATGAAGCTGCGGCCGGCCGAGTTCTCGGTCCTGGCCCTCATCAGCGAGACACCCGGTCAGAAGCAGAGCAAGATCGCGGAACAGTTGGGCATCAAGCGCGCCAATTTCGTGGCCCTGATGGACGGGCTCGAACGACGCGGGCTCGCCGAGCGGCGCAAGGCCGACAGCGACCGCCGCTCGCATTCGGTCCATCTGACAGCGGAAGGCGTACGTTTCGTCAAGAAGATGACGACCATCTGGGCGCAGCATGAGGAGCGCCTGGTAGAGAGGCTTGGAGGCCCGGAGGAGAAGGAGCGGCTCATCGCTCTTCTCGACCGGATCATCGATCAGCCGCCAAGGCGGTGACACCCTGAACATCCGACGGGAACGCCGAACAAGAAACGGTAGGCTCAGCCGAGCGTGTTCTTGGCAAATGCCCCGCGCGCCATGATGACGGGCATATTGGCACCGTCGCCTTGCAGCAGGGAGATGTCGGCGAGCGGGTCGCCGTCGATCACCAGAAGGTCGGCTGACGCGCCCGCCGCGATGACGCCCGCCTCCCCTTCCAACCGGCAGAGCCGGGCACCGATGACGGTCGCCGAACGGATGATCTCGGCCGGCGTCAGCACCCGCGCCAGTATCTCGAACTCCATGCAATGATATTTGCGCAATTCGCCGAGCAGGTCGGAGCCGAAAGCCATGGACAGGCCGGCGTCGCGCATCACTTCCAGCGACCTGAGCCCGCCCTCGCGCACCACTTCGATCTTGGCGAATTCGGCCGCTCCAAGCCCGAGCGCCTTGCCTTCGAGTGCCAGCGCGTCATAGGCGACCAGAGTGGGCACCGCGATGCAGCCCTTCTGGGCGGCGAGGCGCGCCGTATTAGGCTCGATCAGGTTGCAATGCTCCAGCGAATGGACGCCGAGCTCGACGCAGCGGCCGATGGCCTTGTCCGTGTAGAGATGCGCCGACACGTAGAGGCCGGCATTCTCGGCTTCCTCGACCATGGCGAGGATCTCCTCGCGCGAATACTGGATCGAATGGATCGGGTCGTTGGGCGAGGAGACGCCGCCATTGGCCATGACCTTGATGAAATGCGCGCCTTCCTTGATCATGGTCCGGCAGGCCGCCCGCACATTGTCGACGCCGTCGACGATGAGCCCCATGGATCCGAGCCGGTCCGAAAGGATGCCCGGCCTGTCGTCGGTGCGCTTGCGAAGATCGGCATGGCCGCCCGTCGTCGTCAGCCCCTTGCCGCAGATGATCAGGCGTGGACCCAAGATCAGCCCCTCCTCGACCGCCCGGACGAGACCGTGATCGGCGCCGCCGAGATCGCGCAACGTGGTGAAGCCGCGCATCAGCGCCTCGTTCATGACGCGGGCCGAGCGCAAGGCTGCGAGGGACGACGGCGCGATCATGTTCGACCACAGGTCGAGCGTCTCGGCCACGACATGGACATGGCAGTCGATCATGCCGGGCATGATCGTCCGGCCGGCCAAGGCGATCTCCACCGTATCCGAAGGCGCCTCGACGCTTGCTCCGACGGCCGCGATGCGGTCGCCGCTGACCAGCACGTTCAAACCGTCGCGCAGCGCACCGGTTTCCGCGTCGAGCAGGCGTCCGCCCGTGAAGAGATAGTTCGCAGTCATGGCCGTCCCCGAGGTTGGAGTAGTCTATTTGTGGTGGCAGGCGACACGCCGCCCTTCGTCCCGCGCCGTCAGTTGCGGCTCGTCGGTACGGCAGATTTCAGTAGCCAAAGGGCAGCGCGTATGAAAGGCGCAGCCGGAGGGCTTTCGGGTTGCGCTCGGTATGTCGTCGTTGCTGGCGCTGAACTGGCGCCGCTTGCGCGGATCGTGCGACGGCGCCGAACGCATAAGGAGTTCGGTATAGGGATGGGTCGGCGCCGAGAAGACGGCCTTCTTCGGGCCGATCTCGACGATGCGGCCCAGATACATGACCGCCACGCGATGCGAGATGAACTCGACCACGCCGAGGTCGTGCGAGACCGCTAGATAGGAGACGCCCAGATCGCGCTGGAGGTCGCCGAGCAGATTGAGGATCTGCGCCTGCACCGAAACGTCGAGCGCCGAGACCGGCTCGTCACAGACGATGATATCGGGCTTGAGCGCCAGGGCCCGCGCGATGCCGATGCGCTGGCGCTGGCCGCCCGAGAACTGATGAGCGAAATTGTCGCCCTGATCGGGACGCAGACCGACGCGATCCATAAGCTCAGCCACCCTGGCGCGGCGCTCCCCCGTCGTGCCGACATTGTGGATGTCGAGCGGCGCACGGATGATGTCGCGCACGCGCTGCCGCGGATTGAGCGAGGAGAACGGGTCCTGGAACACGATCTGCATGCGCTTACGGTAGTTCTTGAGCGCGGCGCGGCTGAAGCCCTTGATCTCCTGCCCGTCGAAACGCACCTGACCGCCGGTCGGTTTGATCAGTCCCATCAGCGCGAGGCCGGTCGTCGATTTGCCGCAGCCGCTTTCACCCACGAGGCTCAATGTCTCGCGACGGCCGAGCGTGAAGCTCACCCCGTCGACAGCCTTGACCGCGCCGACCTGACGCTGGAGGACACCCGCACGGATAGGGAAGTGGACCTCGAGATCCTCGACGGAAAGAAGCGGAGCGGCGTCAGGCTGCATTGTCGTGCTCCCAGCAGGCGGCCCAGTGGCCGGGCCGTTTCTCCTCGAAAGGCGGGCGCTCCTCGCGGCATCGCGCCGAGGCGTTCGGGCAGCGCGGGGCAAAGGCGCAGCCCTTCGGCAGGTCCCAGAGCGGCGGCACCGTCCCGGGGATATCCGACAGGCGATCGCCCGCCTCGCTCGACGCACCAGAATGCGGCACCGCACCCATGAGGCCGATCGTATAGGGATGGAGCGGGCGGTCGAACAGATCGTAGATACTGGCTTCCTCGACTCGCCGGCCGGCATACATGACGATCACGCGATCGGCGACCTCGGACACCACGCCGAGATCGTGGGTGATCAGGATCTGCGCGGTACCGAGACGTTTCTGCAGATCCGAGATGAGGCCCAGGATTTGCGCCTGTACGGTGACGTCGAGCGCGGTGGTCGGCTCGTCGGCGATGATGATCTTGGGGTCGCAGGCAAGCGCCAGCGCGATCATGGCGCGCTGGCGCATGCCGCCGGAAAGTTCATGAGGGAACTGGCTGGCCCTGCGGCGGGGGTCCGGCATCTGGACGAGTTGCAGCGCTTCGACGGCACGTTCATATGCCTGCCTGCGGCTGCAGCGACGGTGCTGGCGCACCGCCTCGGCGATCTGCTCGCCGATCTTCAGCACCGGGTTGAGCGCGGTCAGCGGCTCCTGGAAGATCATCGCGATCTGCTCGCCGCGGAAGTCCTCGACCTGGCGCTGGTTCATGGCGAGGAAATCGGCCCCATTGATCATGATCCTACCGGAGGCGACCTCGGCGGCTTCGGGCAGAAGGCGCAGGAGCGACAGCGCAGTCATGGACTTGCCGCATCCGCTTTCGCCCACGATGCACAGCGTCTCGCCCGCCTTCACCGACAGGTTCATGTCAGAGACGACTGCGAAGGAGCCGTCCTGGCCGCGAAGCCTTATCTCGAGATCGCTGACCTCGAGCACGGGCGCAGGGGACGCTTGGGGCGCTGCACTCATCGGTGTCCTTTCGATTGCCTCACGCATCGGCGCTTCACGCGCCGACGCGTCCTTCCCCCAGGTTGTCAGTCGGTGGCGCCTTCGAGGTTGCCGACCATGAAGCCATAGTCGCCGCTCGCCACCAGATTGCGCGTCAGGTGCTGCATGATCATGATGCCGTTTTCGAAGGGCGTGGGGATCTCCTCCAGCACCTCGAAATTGTAGGGGCTGACGACGCGGCCCAGCAGCTGCCCGCCCTTGATGAGCTCGCCATTGGCCGGCGCCAGAGGCTCCAGCCAGCCAGCCTGGGTGGGGCGAATGCCGGCGAGTTCGTTGACGACGACCTGCTTCGGGTTCTGCCACGGCTCGCCGGGAATAACGTCGAGCGTACGCAGCATGTTGAGCATGCCGTTCACCGTGCGTTCGACATAGGGCGTCTGGTCGACGATGCCGCCGCCGAGTTCGACGACGACCGAAGGAATGTTCCGCTTGTCGATGGTCACCGTCTTGGTCGTGCCGCCGAATACCGTGCCCTGCTTGTTGTCGACAGGACGGTAGAGGACCTTGGAGCCGAAGGCGCGCGACAGTTTTTCGGCATTCCAGATGTAGACATAGTCCACCGTCGGGCGATCGGTGCCCGAATGCAGATCGATCTGGATGTCGATCTTCTCCAGGAATTCCTGGGTCAGTGCGTGGGCAAGCTGTTGGCTGTAGGTGCCCTTGGGACTGCCGGGGAACTGCCGGTTGAGATCGACCTTGTCGATGGTGCTGAAGCGCTCGTTCACCGCGAAGGCATAGGGGTTGGCGACGGGCAGAAGCAGGATGCGGCCCTTGAGGGGCATGTCCTTGAGCACGCGGAACAGGTCGAGCACCGCCTGGGAGCCCGTGTTCTCGTTGCCGTGGATGGCGGCGGAGATGCCGACCGTCGGCCCGTCCTGTTCGCCCACCAGCTCGTGCAGGAACAGCACGGCGTCGCTACCGTCGGCGTGGGTGGTGAACTTCGGACGATATTTGTTGATCGACTTTACCATGCGATATTCCTTCAGTTTTGCTTGGCCTTGGCGGCCTTTGCCCCGCCACGCGAAAGCTGGCGCGGATCGAGTACGTCTCTCAGGCCGTCGCCCAGGAGATTGAAACCGAGCACGGTGACCATGATGGTCGCGCCCGAGATGATGGAGAGCCACGGCGCGTCGCGCATAAACTTGGTTCCGTAGGCGAGCGTCCAGCCCCAGGTGGGGGTCGGCGGCGGCAGGCCGAAGCCGAGGAAGCTCAGCGCCGATTCCGAGATGATCGCTGTGCCGAGCCCCAGCGAGGCGAGCACGATGATGGGGCCGACGGCATTGGGCAGCACTTCGCGGAACAGGATGCGGGTCGGGCTGGCTCCGAGGGCGCGCGCGGCCTGCACGTAGTTCTGTTCGCGCAGCACCAGCGTCGTCGACCGCACCACCCGTGCATATTCGGTCCAGGCGACGACGATGATGGCGAAAGCCACGTTGAGGATGCCGGGACCCAGCACCGCCACGATGGCGAGCGCCAGCACGATCGCCGGAAAGCCGAGGAAGATGTCGGTGATGCGCATCAGCACCTGGTCGACCCACCCGCCAAAATAGCCGGCGACCAGCCCCACCACGGTGCCGATCACGGCCGAGCATGCCACCGAGACGATGGCGATGGTGAGCGAGATGCGTGCGCCGAATACCATCCGGGACCAGAGGTCGCGGCCGAAATTGTCGGTGCCGAGCAGATGCTGCAGCGTCGGGCCGGCGAAGCGGTTGCGCATGTCCATCTGCTCGACCCCATGGGTCGCCACATAGGGCGCGAAGACGGCGCACAGGATGATCGCGAGCGAGATCAGCGCGCCGACCACGAGGGATGTATTGCGAAGAGCTTTGGGCAGCCGCATGGAGGTCACCCCAGCCGGATCCGCGGATCGACCGCGGCGTAGAGAAGGTCGACGATCAGATTGACCAGCGCGAAGATGATGGCGAAGGTCAGCACGATGCCCTGAATGAGGGGCAGGTCGCGTTGCGAGATCGCGGCGATGGTGAGCTGGCCGAGGCCGGGCCAGGCGAAGATCGTCTCTGTGAGCACGGCACCGCCGAGCAGCGCGCCGAAGCGCAGGCCGATGACGCTGATGACGGGCAGCAGCGCGTTGCGCAAGGCGTGGCGGACCACGACCCGGCCGCGCCTGAGGCCCTTGGCATAGGCGGTGCGGACGAAGTCCTCGCGGAGGACCTCCAGCATGGAGGCACGCACCAGCCGCGAGATGATGGCGGCCGAGTTGGCGGCGAGCGCCAGAGCCGGCAGCGCGATATGGGACAGGGAATCCCACAGTGCCTGCGGCCGGCCCATCAATGCCGCGCCGAGCGCTTCATAGAGCGGCGGCCCCCTGCCGATAGCGGGCAGCCAGCCCATCTGGACGGCGAAGAACAGCATAAGCAGCAGGCCCAGCCAATAAACCGGCATCGACACGCCCAACTGGGCGAAGAGCATGGCGACGGTGTCGACCAGCGAACCCTGCCGGATGGCGGCGACGACGCCGAGCGTGAGGCCGATGACAGTCGCCAGCACCAGCGACACGACCGCCAATTCGATGGTTGCGCCGAGCCGACCTGCGATGATCTCGGCGACCGGCTGGTTCTGGAAGATCGAACGCCCCATGTCGCCTTGGAGCAGCGCCGCGAAATAATGCCAGAGCCTGAGATACCAGGGATCGTCGAGACCGAGCGCAGCGCGCAGGCTGGCGATCGCCTCGGGCGTGGCGTCCTGGCCGAGCAGCACAGCTGCGGGGTCGCCGGGGATCAGGAGCAGCAGGCCGAAGGTCACGACGACCATGCCGATGGCCATCGGGATCAGCATGAGCAGGCGGCGGATTACATAGGCGATCATCGCATCTCCTCGACAGGTCGCTCAGGTGATGACGATTTCGTCGATGCCGCGCGGATGGACGGTCATGCTTTCGGGGCCGTCCGACGTGATCAGCACTGTGTCGGCGATGCGGTAGCCGGCAAGACCAGGCACGACGATCGACGGCTCGCTCGATGTGATCATCCCGGGTCGAAGGATGGTCTCATCACCCGCCTCCACCCACGGCGGCTCGTGGAACAGGATGCCCATGCCGTGGCCGACCCGGTGGAGCACATAGTCCTCCATGCCGCTTTGGCGCAGGTAACCCAGGGCAAGATTGTCGGCCGAGGCGCAGCTCTGTCCCGATATCAGCGCTGATGTCGCCATGCGCTGCCCCTCGAACGCAGCTGCATAGTGTTCGCGCTGCTTCTTGTCCGGTTCGCCGATGAAGAAGGTCCGCTCGCTCTCGGCGGCGCGACCGCCGACACGGCAGCCGAGCGACAGGATGATGCTCTCGCCGCGCTTGACCGGGTTGCCGGTCGGCATGCCGTGCGGGAATGCCGAACGAACGCCGGAATAGACCAGGCCGCTCGCCAGCCCCTGCACCGGCATCACCTCGGCATGTTCCTCATGCATGATGCGCATCGCATGGCGCGATACGAAGGATTCGATGTCGATCTCGCTGGGCAGCCCTCCGCCTGAGCGCAGGGCGTCTCCGATCAGCTTGACGCCGGCTTCGACCATCGCGTCGGAGATGCGCGCTGCTTCGCGATGCAGCACGATCTCCTCGGGATGCTTGATCAGCCGCATCTTCTGGACGAGGTCCGTGGGGATGACCCGGCGCGCATTGGGGAAGGCAGCTTCGAGCTGGCGGGCGCGGCCGACCGACATGGACGGACTGTGGGCAACGACCCCGTCGACCTTGGGCAGAGCGCGCGCCAACACGTCGAAGGGACGAATGACACCCGGAAACTCGAAATAGACGACCGGCTCGGCGGCGATGCCCTGATGTGCCGCATGGCTGCGTTCCAGCTCGGGCAGGAGCAGCCACGCACCGCTGCGATCGATGGCGAAGACCACCGGCCGCTCGGTCGTGTAGTGCGAGAAGCCGGTCGTGTAGATCACGTCGTCATTGGCATCGAGAAGCAGGAGATCGATGCCGGCAGCGTCCATGCGCCGACGGATGTCGGCGTGTATCCTGGCATAGAAATCCTGACCGAGGCGCTGGTGGAATGCCATCTTCTCTCTCGCGAAAAACGATATGCCCGGCCGGCGCAGTGCAGGCGCCGGCCACGATGCTCATATTGGGCCTGTCCGGCAGTCGCGCCGTCAGTCGGTGAAACCGATCAGCCCGCGCAGATTGCCGCGCGGCGTGGCCTGGACCTCGACCGGGATGTCCTTGGAGTAGAACAGCTGATAGCCCTGCGCCGAGATGACGAAATAGGGCAGGTCCTTCGCCAGGATCTCAGCCGCAGCCTGATAGGCCTTGGTGCGCCCGGCGATGTCGAGCGTCGAACGACCCTCCTGGAGCAGCTTGTCGACCTCGGGGTTCGAATAGCCGCCCCAGTTGGTCGGTCCGCCTGTCGTCAACTGAGCGAACATCAGCCGGTCCGGGTCGACGATGTTGAGCCAGCCGAGCAGCGCGATCTGATGCTTGCTCTGCTGCACGTAGTTCGTCGAGAAGGACGGCCAGTCGGTGATCTGGGCCGTCGCCTTGACGCCGGCCGCCTCGAAATTCGCCTGCATGAACTCGATCGTCTGCACGCGGTTCGGGTCCTCGCTGTGCGTAGCGAGCGTCACGGCCAGATCCTTGCCGTCCTTGTCGAGCACGCCGTCGCCGTTGCTGTCGGTCCAGCCTGCCTCCTTGAAGAGCGCCACCGCGCCTTCGACGTTGAAGGTCGGCTGCGAGATCTTGTCCGAATAGGCCCAGGAGGACGGCAGGATGATCGAATGCGCGACCTGGTCGACGCCCTGATAGATATCGTTGACGATGGTCTGCTGGTCGACCAGCATCGAGAAAGCCTGGCGCATCCGAGGATCGGCGAGCAGCGGATCCTTGGTGTTGAAGTTGAGATAGTTGACGCCCAGGCCGCTGGTGATGACGTTGCCGAAGCGGCTGTCGCCCTTGAGGCGCTCGATGTCCTGCGGCGACAGCGGCGACTGGATGACGTCGAGATCGCCCGCCTCGAAAGCCTGGGCGCGGGCGGAATTGTCGCCGATCACCTTGACGGTGACCTCGCCGATCTTAGGCGCGCCGCGCCAGTATTTGTCATTGGCGGCGAGCACGATCTCGCTGCCGCGGTTCCAGGAAACGAGCTTCATCGGCCCGGCGCCGATCGGCTTCAAGGCGATGTCGGTCCCGCCCTCGACCAGCGCCTTCGGCACGATGCCGATGTCGAGATAGCTGAGCAGCGGCGCATAGGGTGACTTGAGCGTGAACTTGACGGTCTGCCCATCGACGGCCTCGACCGATGCAATCGGCGTGTAAAGTGCACGCTGGGGCGCATTGAAATCGGGATTGATGATGGTGGTGTAGGTGTAGACGACGTCGTCTGCCGTCAGCGGGCTGCCGTCGGAGAAGGTGAGGTTCGGGCGCAGCTTGAAGACGAAGGTCTGCGGATCCGGGTTCTCCCAGCTTTCGGCCAGGTCGGGCACCGGCTGGAGAGCCGGCGTGATGTGAACGAGGCCGGCATAGACGAGGTCGGCCACGCGTGCTGCGGTCGTGTCGCGGGTCAGGCGCGGATCGAGCGTGCCGGCGTCGACATCGGCGCCGACCACGATCTTGTTGTCCTTTGCAAGGGCAACTCCGCCCTGCGCGAATGCGAGCGCCAGGACGGCGCAGGTGGTCAAGAGAATATTCCTCACGTCTGTTCCCTTTTTCTAGATCGTGTCGATGGTGATGTGTTCGGCCGCGACAGCGCTCGGGGGAGCGGCTTCGGAGCCGGCCCCCTGCCCAGAGCGCCGCTGCCGCAGCTCGGCCAGGTGCGGGACGAGATGCATTTCGACCGCGCCCGGATCCGGGGCATGACGGTATTCGAAGCAGCGCACATTCGGTCGGACGAGATCGGCGATATGATCCGCGCCCGAGGCGTAGACGACGGCGTCGCAGGTGGCCATCGTGTCGCTGAGATCAGGCGCCGACGACCAGGTGACCCTGATATCGGATACATGGGGTGCGAATTCGCGCACGCTCGGGCGCATGATCGCGATGTATTCTTGGAAATGTGTAATGGCAGCGACACGGCTTCGCGGATCGAGACCGGCTAGGTTCTGCCGCGTCGTCTGCGAAGGGATGAACCGCAGCCCGAGCACATTGCCGCCGCAGAGGCTGCGTACTTCGGCCTCGCGATGCACGAAGGTGACCACCAGATCGGCCTTGCCGCAGGCTTCGCGCTCCGAAGCGGAAGCGCGCAGGCTGTCGAGCGCCACCAGTCTCATGCTGTCATTGACAGCCAGCGCGGGGCGCAACTGGTCGACATAGTCGCGGCCCGGCCCCTCGAAGATGCAGACGAAGACCAGCGAGAGACCGACGCCAGGGCGGCGCAGTTGCGCCTTCGCATTGATCATCGAGACCAGCGCCAAGGTCGAGACGCCGAGCGCTTCGGCCTTGGCAATGATCGCCTCTATATCGCCGCGCAGGGCGCTGATCGGCAGGCTTTCGTCGGAGGCGGCGCGAGGGTCCCGCGCCGTGAACGCGCCGAGCCCCTGCCGCATCTCGATCAGCCCCTCGTCGCGGAGCTGCTGGTAGACCTGGTTCACGGTCATCGGCGCAACGCCGAGTTCCGCGGCAAGCTGGCGGACCGACGGCAGCTTGGTGCCGTAGGGCATGTCGCCGAACGCCAGCGTGTAGCTCAGCAATCCGTGCAGCTGGGTGCCCACCGGGACGGGGAGCGATTTGTCGATGCTGGAGGCGTCGATCGGGAACATGTGTTCTACCAGATTAGTACACCTAAACCGTAACACCGGTTTTTTTGCCTGCGCAATAGGGCATCCGAATTTTTTGACTCGGGTTTGCATTCGGCAGGATTCTGTGCAGAAATCTCAAAAATCGTGGATCTCGGTGGCCATTCCGGCACATCTGCGATGCGGACGGCGTGCCTTAGGGGCCTGCTCCAAGTTCAATTCACAGCGGCGATGGTGTTCTAATGGAATATATCAATCTTGGCCGAACTGGCCTGAAGGTCTCGCGCCTGGCGCTCGGCTGCATGACCTTCGGCTCGCCGCAATGGGCGCCCTGGGTGCTCGACGAGACGGCCTCAAGGCCGATCATCGACAAGGCGCTCGAGCTCGGGATCAATTTCTTCGACTTGGCGGACATGTATTCGCTCGGCGCCAGCGAGGAGATCGTCGGACGGGCGCTCGTCGGGCGACCGCGCCACAGCCTGGTCCTGGCGACCAAGCTCTACAACCCGATGAGCCAGGATCCGAACGATCGCGGCCTGTCACGCAAGCACATCTTCGAGGCGGTCGACGGCAGCCTGCGCCGGCTCGGCACCGATTATATCGACCTCTACCAGCTCCATCGTTTCGACTACGAGACGCCTCTGGAGGAGACGCTCGATGCGCTGGACGACGTGGTGCGCGCCGGCAAGGTCCGCTATCTCGGCGCCTCGTCCATGCATGCCTGGCAGTTCATGAAGGCGCTCGGCATGCAGCGCGCCAATGGCTGGGCACCCTTCGTGTCCATGCAGCCGCACTACAATCTGATGTATCGCGAGGAAGAACGCGAGATGCTGCCGCTCTGCCGTTCCGAGGGCATCGGCGTCATCCCCTGGAGCCCGCTTGCGCGGGGCCGCCTTGCCGGCCGCGGCGGCGAAGGAAGCACCGTCCGGGCGCAAACCGACAAGACGGCCGGCGCCCTCTACGACCGGTCGGCCGAACAGGACGAGGCCGTCATCGCCGCCGTGCGTGAGGTTGCCCAACGTCACGGTCGGACGCCCGCACAGATCGCCTATGCCTGGGTGGCGACCCGCCCCGGCATCACCGCGCCGATCGTCGGCATTTCGAAGCTCGGCCAGTTCGACGACGCCGTGTCGGCGCTGTCGGTGAGACTGAGCGACGACGACGTCGCCCTGATGGAGGCGCCGTACCGGCCGAAGCCGGTCGCGGGCCATCAGTAGAAGCGGCCGCGACATGAAGCTGGGCAAGGACCTGGCCGAGCTCACCGCTGGCATCGACAATCTCTACCGCAGCACGCCGCGAAGCGACGGTTTTCTCGACCGGGAGGGGCTCATCCCGGTGGCCGTCGCTTCCGTCGAACCCCGTTCTGTCCGCGACTACGACGAGGCGACGGACGCGCTTTGCGGCCTTGCCGCGCGCCTCGACACGGAAGCGGAAAGCGCGCTCCGCCGGGACTATCTCGAAGAGATGATCGATTCGCTGCTCGCCCTGGTCACGACCTTCCAGGATCGCGAAATCTCCTTCGCCGACCGTGTCGGCAGGCAGATCCGAGTCGATGACCGCCTGATTGGCGAGACCATGCTGGAAGGCTACAGGAAGACAATCCGCGAGAAGCTCGACGAGATGGGCTTCTCCGGCGGCACGCTGGCAGAGGATCTTGCGCGCTGGGAAGCCGGCGCGCGCATCCCCACGGACGCCGTGCTCGACACGATCCGCGGCCTCACCCTGGAAGCCCGCCAGCGCGTCACGGCAACCATGTATCCGATGGCCGAAGAATGGATGGAGCCGGTCGGCGTCGTCGGCGTGCCGTTCTCGGCCTATTGCGACTATCCCGCGCGCAAGGTGCTGATGAATCTCGATTTCGGCTATACCCGCTTCAGCCTTAAGCACCTGGCCACGCATGAGGTGTTTCCGGGCCATCTGGTGCACCTGGCGTTGCGCGAGCGTTATGTCGCCGAAGGCACGATGCCGCTGGACGCCGCACAGGTGGTGACCAGTTCGGCCAGCAGCGCCTTGTTCGAAGGCATCGCCGACAACGGCGTGTTCTTCCTCGACTGGATCGACGGCCCGGAAGACGAACTCGGGGTCGCGCTTCAGCGGCTGCGGAGCGCGCTGCGCTGCAATGCCGCCTGGATGATGCATGGCGAGGGAAAAGGCCTCGACGAGATCGTGCCCGTCATCGCCGCCGGCGGTTTCCAGGACGAGATCACGGTGCGTTCGCGTCTGGCATTCCTGGGCCACGATCTCCGGGCGCCATTCGTCTACGCCTATTGGTGCGGGGACGTCGCCGTGAACGAAATCTGGAAAACAGTACCTTCGGAACGGCGTGGCGACTTCTGGCACTATCTCTATGCCAACATGCACACGCCGACGACGCTGCGCCAGCATTGGGAGGGATAGGCACTCCCGCCCGACACGGGCGACATCCGGGATCAAACGGTACGAATTCGTTTTGGATTCTCGATGCCTTTCATGGCGGGAGCTTGTCCTGCGATGCTTGCGCCGCCCCTCATCCGCCTGCCGGCACCTTCTCCCCGTTGAAGAACGGGGAGAAGACCGATGTCCCCAGCGATTTAGCCAATCGTCAACGCTGCAGAAGAAACGCCTACGTCGCGGCCAGCGGTCTTCTCCCCGCAATGCGGGGAGAAGGTGCCGGCAGGCGGTTGAGGGGCACTTGGCTCGGCAACGCAGAATGCATTATCTATTTGAAAGCAACCGGATCTAGTTCAGACGACTACGATCTCGATCAGCAGGTCTCCGGAACGCGTCTGTTCACCCGCCGCGATATGGACGGCGCCGACGGTGCCGCTGCCTTGCGCGGAAAGCGTCGTCTCCATCTTCATGGCTTCCACGACCACCAGCGCCTGTCCGGCGGATACGGCATCGCCCGGCTGAACCGCGATCGCGCGCACCAGGCCGGAGACGGGCGAGACGACACGTGACGGATCGGCTGTGGGCGCTCGAGCCGCCAGCCGATCTGGTTCGACAAAATGAAAGGTGCGGCCGTCCCGGTCCATCCGGATGCCATCGTCGCCCACGAGCGCGAGAGCCTTTCGGCGGACCCCATCTGTTGTGTAGCGAACGTCGGGCAGCGCCAGTTGCACGTCGTCGAGCTGGAACTCCGCCCCATCGACAACAATTCCAGCAAGCCTGCCCCGGTCGAAGCGAACCACGGTTTCCCGGCTGAGACCGCCGCATTGCAGCGAGATCGGACATTCCGCGACACCGGTCGAGCGGAACCAGTCGCCACCTGGCGCGAGCGCCAGGATCGTGGCGGCAAGGGCGAAATCCTCCAATGCGGGAACGGCCGCGACAAGCATCGCCGCGCCTTCCGCGACCCACCGGTCGAGCAGACCTGTGGTCACCGCGCCGGCGGCGAATTCGGGGCTGCCGAGAAGATCGACGAGGAATGTCCGGTTGGTACCGGGACCGATCAGCGGCGCGCCAAGCAGCGCTTGCTGCAGCCGGGCGATGGCCTCGACCCGGTCGCGCCCATAAGCGATGACCTTCGCCAGCATCGGGTCGTAGAAGGGCGTGACAAGATTCCCCTCCCTGACGCCGCAATCCACCCTGATGCCATCGAGCCGCTCGATCTCGCCTGGTCGCCAGTAAAGGATCTCGCCGGTCTGTGGCAGGAAACCTGCATGGGGATCTTCGGCATAAAGACGTGCCTCGATCGCGTGACCGCGCAAGGCGACTTCGTCCTGCCGGACAGGCAGTTCCTCGCCCGAGGCCACGCGCAACTGCCATTCGACAAGATCGAAACCGGTGACCATCTCCGTGACCGGATGCTCGACCTGCAGCCGGGTGTTCATCTCCAGGAAAAAATGGCTGCCGTCCGCGCCGACGATGAATTCGACAGTGCCCGCGCCCCAATAATCGACGGCGCGCGCCGCCTTGATCGCATCGCTGCCGAGTACCGCACGCAACGCCGCGTCGACGGCTGGCGAGGGTGCCTCCTCGATCACCTTCTGGTGCCGGCGCTGGGTGGAGCAATCGCGCTCACCGAGATGGATACAGTTCCCCTTGCCGTCGCCAAAGACCTGAATCTCGATGTGTCGCGCTTCGACGACGAGGCGCTCTAGAAGCAGCGTTTCGTTACCGAACGCGTTCTGCGCCTCGCTGCGTGCGCCGTTAAGCGCGCGCTGAAGATCTGACGCCTTCGTGACTTGGCGCATCCCGCGACC
>VFQN01002851.1_pt1 | contig 25848 bp, 44 predicted proteins | sample 3512371 | NCBI WGS metagenome assembly VFQN01 (sample SAMN10412370, study PRJNA504923) | tailings metagenome | isolation source: Replicate 2 from Balatoc abandoned mine | place: Philippines: Itogon, Benguet | collected 2017-08-28 | reverse complement strand
TTTACTGCGACACGTGGAGCTTTTTCAGTACTATTTACTTTAGTAACTTCTTTCCTCCCCCCCCGCCCCCACCCACAACTGCAGGAACAGCTCCAGGTCGGGATCCTGCTCCTCAGGCGCCGCCTCGGAAGCAGGGCCGTCGTCGTCATCACTATCGTTGTCTTGCTGCTCTTCCTCCTCTTGGTCCTCCCCCTCCCCCTCTCCCTCCTCGTCCTCTTCGCTCAGCTCCCCCACATCCCCGTCCGCCTCCCGCGCCGCCCGCGTACGGAAGTCGTACACTCGCCTGCTCCCCGCCCGCCCCTCCTCCGAGCCCCCGTCGCTGCTCGCAGCCCCGCTGCCAACACCGCTGGCGGTGCCGTTCCCGTTATGGGCCCCGAGACCAGTCGCCCCGGGCAGGCTGCTGCCGTTGCCACACCCGTTGGCGCGAAAGGCAGCTTCCTGCAGCTTCCCCTCCTCCTCCCCCTCGTCATGCTCCTCCTCGCTGTCCACATCCAGCGGCATGGGACCCACGGGTCTGTCGTACTCATCCTCCTCGTACGGCATCGGGCCCACCATCTTGTCGTCCTCGTCCTCGTCTTGACCGTCCACAGTACGGCCGTTAGCCTCACCGTTGCTGCATACCCCCGCCGGCCCCTGAACCTCCACACCGGCCCCGCCCCCTCCCCCACTCCCCGGCGGAGACGGGCAACACCCTGCCCCCGCTGCACCACCGCCCTGCCCCACCGACGAGTGGCGCCTCTTGGCCGGCCCCCTGCCGTCCTCTGCATCCTGCTCCTGCTCCTCCTCCAAGGGGCCCGCCGGCGCCGCCGTGGCCCCCACAGCCCGTTGGCCGTTAGAGGCGCTCGCACCCCGGCCCCCACCCGCCGGCACCTCGTCCACCTCCATTCCGTTCCGCTGGCTCCCGGCAGCTGCGTCCGACGCCACTGCGCCTGCCTCGGCGTGTGCTCCTCGGCCCGCTGCCGTGCCTCCCGCAGGTGCTGCTGCTGCTGCAGGCGGCGGTGGCGGCGGCGGAGTGGCCAGGCGCCCCGCCGCGTTGGTGCGCTCCGAGGCACGTGCCAGCGCTTCCTGCAAGGCCAGACCCAAAGAACCTCGCATGACCCGCTCCACAGCAGCAGATTTGGGGCCGTACAACCGCCGCAAGCAAAGATACGGCATGCACCTTGCCCTGCCACTGTGCACATGACCTGCGCACACCCGATAGCCTGCAGACCAGCCCCTGGCCACGCTAGCCCGTGGCCCCCTTGCCCTCCCTGCGCCCTCCAGTCCCCCGCCACCCACCGCTCTGAGCAGCCTCCTCCGCTCCTGCTGCTGCCTGCGCGCCTCGTACTGCCTCCGCCGCTCCGCCACACTGCCCCGCAGCTGCTCCAGCAGCCGCCCCACCTCCTCCACGGCGCGCCCCGGGAAGCGCTCCCGGTACTCGGACACACACGCCAGCGCGCACTGCGGCACACAGCAGCGCCCGCGCACAGGTTGCACCCGGCATTATGGTAACCCTGGATGCAACCTGTCTAGAGTTCACACCAGTGCCCTTCGCTTTGCTTTCCTCAACAGTCACGTCGTATCGCAGAGTCCCCATCCCAGCGGCCCACCTGGTACTGCCCCAGCTGCTGCAGCGCGTGTATGCGCCTGAGGTGCGCCCTGCTGAGCCCCGGGTCCAGCACCAGGGCGGTGTCGCAGTCGCGCAGCGCCACGCCCGCGTCGCCCACCCAGGCGCGGCCCAGCAGCGCCTCTGCGAGAACAACCACGACGATGCGGGTTTTGTATATTGGCCAGTCTAATAATCGAAACGGGTGTTGTGTACACGAAACGCCATGGTTCTGTGACAATAGCCGTTACGGCTGGCCAGCCCTCCCGGAAGGGTTGAATGCTTGTAGATGTGGCACCTGAACGGGCGGTGAAGTCAGTGGCAGAAGTACATGGCGCATGCTGCCGCCTCCAGTGCTAAGCCAGCGTTTTCGTGTCGCCCAGCAATCTGCAGCATCCCCTCCCCTCCCACCTGCCCTCAGCGCGTAAAGCACGGCCGCCCCCGGCGCCAGGTGCAGCGCCGTCGTGAAGGCCTCCACGGCTGCGGTCCAGCGCGCCTCGAACAGCGCCTGGTTGCCGGTGGCTTTGAGCCGCTCGGCGGCGGGGGCCAACGGGCGGCGCCTGGGGATGATGCGCGCGGGAGTCAGGGTTGGTGCAGTGAGGAGGAGGTGTGGTAGGAGCGGTTTATAGGGCACGTGACATGGGCGGCCGTAAGTGGGGTACAGCGAGACGTACTGTCCGAACACCCAAGGTCTGAAATGGCCGGCAGGGGCATGCCGCCTTTCATAGCCCCTGCTCCCTTTTCCCCGCCTCCGCTCACCCGGCCGCCGACCCGCTGCCGCCCTCGTCCTCCGCCCCGGAGCCGCCTCCAGAGCCGCCGGACCCAGACCGGAACTGCGCGCCGTGCAGCCGCTGCTGCCGCTGGTGCTGCTGGTCCTGCCCCTCGGGGCATGCTGCAGCCGCCCCCAGGGTCTGGGGCTGCGGATACAGCGCTGCGCAGTCCCCCGCGGCCGTGATGTCGAACGAGTAGGCGTGGTCGCCGTGGTAGGTGGTGACCAGCTGCGGGCACAGGGCCAGGGGAGACAGGGAGCACATTTTCGCGTCGACCACGCCGCCACGGTCGGCCGCAGGCCGTCTAGGCCCATAATGACGTGATACGCCTTGTGCTTACGCAACGCATCCCTCTGCATCTTTCCACACGCCCAGGCACCCTTTACGGTGTTGCATTCCACGTGTCCCCTGGCAGCTCCCATACCGTGCCCTCCCCTTGTTACCTTGTCTCCCCGGTTTGAGAAGGACACGTACGTGGCGTGCGTGCGGCCGTGCCTCGCCTGCGCCGCCAGCGGCAGGTGCGGCGGCGCCAGCGCCATGACGCACGGCGTGGAGCCGCCGCGCCGCCACGTGCCCGTGCTGAGGCGGCGGCGGTCGTACAGGCGGATGTGGGGGTCGGAGCTGGCCACCGCCAGGAGGTGCGGGTGCGCCTGGGAGCGGCAGTGGGGTGAGGGATGCTGAGAGATGGCGGGGCTTAAAGGTGCACACTCTTGTGGAGAGCGGCATGAGGGCTGGTGGCTGCAACAAATTGCTGGTGGTTGGAACCGCAACCTTGACGCGGTCTCCAGTCTCCACAACCCTCTCCCTGTCTCCATTTCTGTTACTTTGCCGCTCTGCGGTGAACCCCGCCCTCGTCCTCTGCGTGGCCTACCTTGTTTATGTCCATGCTCTTGACCTGCAGCGTTCGCCGACCGTCACGCACCTGCATGCAGCACGCGCAAATGATGTACGGTAGAACGTCACTACAGACTACACTGATCACAGGTTGTACCAAAGGAGTACCAGCTGCAATCCTTGGACACGCAAGGGCGGCTAATGCTGCGCACAGCAACGTAGCTGCGGTTTGTAAAGTTCCTTGGCGGAATGCCTGCTGCGGACACCGCAGCCCCGTCGCGCACCGCACGCACCTGCACCAGCACCGTGGGGCTCTCCCACGACTCCTGGTTGGGCGCCCGCGTGTCGTACTGCCGTACAACGCCGTCCTCGCCCGCCGACCAGAAGTTGTGCGGGTTGCCGGGCTCCACCTTGACGTCCTGTGTGGAGGTGCGTGGGGTGCCGGATGGGCCACGTGTTGGCGGCGCAGAAACGTCCCGCCACTCCTAAGCCGTAACGGGGTTACCGTATGCCCTGCCACGCCGGCACGTAGTACTTGAGCCCTATTGCCCTAAGCGAGACCATTCGGCTTTGCCGAATAGGGGAGCAAAGTAAGATGCAGTGCCTTTAAGCAAGTAGATAGGCAATGTATGAACAGCATGTGCCGTACCTTGACGCGGTCTTTGTGCGACAGGTACACCTTTGTCCGCGGCATGACCAGCTGCAGGTTGGCCCCTGCCGCCCCGCCCCGCCGCGTCATGGCGGCGTTGCGTGCCGCGGCGGCACGTGCCCGCGCCGCCGCCGCGCCGCCGCTGCCATTGCTGCCGTACGCCCCGAGCGTGGCGGGCGATGACTCGAGGTCGTGCAGCTGTACGGTGTCGTCCATGGCGCCTGTGACGATGCGGGTGTCCCCGGTGCAGGGCAGGAACTGGCAGCCGAAGATGTTGGCCCGGTGCTCGGTGGACAGGGCCAGGGGGGTGCGGTGGACGTCGGGGTGGTGCCAGATGATGGCCTGGGGGCAGGCGGGGTGATGGTGGTGACCGGGATGGTCGGGGTGGTGTGGGTGATGGTGGTGCGGGTGATGGAGTGGGTGTGGGTGGAAAAGCAGGTTGAGGGGATTGGAGTGCATGACAAGCAATTTCCATATCCAAAGAAAGCTTTTCCGTGAGCGTCAAGCATTTGCTTCGTGCCTTCCCAAGCGCCAAGGACGGCCAGGCGAACCACCGTGTGACCCTTGGGGCTTTGACCGCCGCAGTAACGGAATTGCTTCCAGCAACCGCTTCCTGTAGTCCCGTGCATATCTGCAAAGGCAACTCACCCGTCGGTCGTCTGAGCCAGAAACCAACCGGCTCCCATCCTCGTTCCATGTAATGCGATTGACACATCCTCCGTGTCCACTGTACGTGTGGGTCACGCTCAGCTTGCTCGCGTAGTATGGCGGGAAGTGTAGCAACCTTTGGGACCTCAGCGCATCCTGCAGTCGCGGCGGGGGGGTTATTGGGCCGGGTGAGTGTCGGGAAAAGTACATACCTGAGCTCGCTTTACACGGCAGCGGCGCTTTCAAGGGGCGTGTACAGGCAGACATAGCTGAGATTGTATGTTAGCGGCGCATACGGTCAACTTGGGCCCTGCACGTCTGGTTGCATGCACCTGGGACTTGGCCCTCCCCACCTTCTGGCCTCGCGCGCGTGCCTCGCGTGCAAGGAGGATGTCATGCACAGTACATTCCGAGTCCTTCATTGCCCCTTTGCTGCCGCGGCTCTCAGCCGCGGCTGGCTCGACCTTCGTTCCTCGTTGCAGCAATTGCAGAGGGGGAAGCCAACAGAGTGTAACTGACAACTTTGCCTGTCCAAGAGGGTTGTTGCAGATAAACCAATTTGCCGAGGCATTGCTCTTGTCTGCGCATGACCCCACCGACCCATGGAGGTTGGGCACACGGGGGCACGGGGGCATTATGCAACCTCCATGCTGGTGAGGCGCAGACGTGGGGATGGTGTCCTTCTAGCCTCACCTGCACAGGCACAAGGTCATATATGATAGACAGTCTTACAGGAGTTGCAGGGCATTGGATGCAGGCCCAGCTATAAAGGACAGTCTGAGACAGCAAGGCCTGCACCACCAACCGTCACACCCTTTTTGCTGCTGCAGCTGGGCACCAATATGAGCTGATAGTCCACGACTCATTGTACGTTGATGCTTGACATGAACTCATATTGAATGTTCAGTAGGCGGTTTTATGGAGGCACTCCCGACAGCTTCAAGCTCATCCTTGAGTTTGGTCGGGAGGATGGAACAACGGAGTCGCCTTTGCAGCAGCTCAGCGGCCCCGTCCGCCTCCCTGTGGCGTTGGCCACGTTGGAGTTTGAGTTCAAGGACGATGAAAGCGTTGATGTCGTGCTTGAGCGCTTCACACAGCGCAAGTCCAGCATTACCTTTGACCGGATGGAAGAACGTGTGGTCCTTAAGCTATCAGTTCATGACAGAGGGGCTTCAGGGCCCTACGTGCGAGCTAAAGTCAGCGTCGCGTGCGTTTCCCCAACTCTTCGCTGCGTGCAGGCCATCCGCGTAACTTCTACTGGTGAGAGCAGAAAATGTTAATGCTATTGCTGACTTGTCTTTGGGATGAACATGGGATTGATCTGTCGCCAGCCCCTGCAACACCCCTGTCGAGAACGCCCTCGGCGTCAGCTGCACCTGTGTTTCCAGTGCCACAGCGACAACCAACATCCTTGCAGTATCCTTACACCTTGGTCCCGACGAACGTGCACAGCATCCCCTACAACAGTCTGCAGCAGCAGGCTATGCCTCGGGCCTGGACTTCAAGCATAGCACAAGGCCCGCACCTTCCATCCAAATCCCCCGTGCAGCAGCCTGGCATGCAGCAGCGAGGGCCAATGGGCAAGTCCGGCTGGCTCCATGCTCACACGCACCCCAGCAGGAGCCATGCCTACACAGCCCTTCCTAACCTTCCCTCGCGTTGATGTCTGACGCAATGCCATGTCCACCATTTTAAAGGCAGCGCACATTCTGGTCCACCCCTTGACGTCATTCGCTACCCCTCACCTCACCTTGCCCCACACCAGGCAATGTGCCCGAGCCCGTGCTCGCCGCTCTGCTCAAGCATTGCGACCTGTCGGGCGTGTGGAAGCTGCGGGGTGCCGAAGGCTTCGGCAACTTCTGGTGCAGGTGGGCCTGCATCGCACCCTGATCCGCATCCTGCACCCCACCCCCGCCCACCGCTGTCCCCAACACTCCCCTGTCCCCACAGTCATCACCCAGTGCCTACCCCTTGCGCTGTACCGCCACTTCGACCCCCCTTACCTGACATAATGGGATGGCCCCTATTGACCTCCGATTTGCCCCCAGCTGTTGCGAGGTTCGGTCCTGGCGGTCTCTAGCCAACCTCAACCTGTCCTCCTGCGGCCTGGCGCAGCTGCCCGCCACCGTGTCCTCGCTGTCCTCGCTGCGCATCCTGCGCCTCAGCCACAACCGCCTGACCGCGCTGCCCCCCGAGCTGTCCGCGCTGACGGCCCTGGAGGTGCTGGCGGCCGACCACAACCTGCTCACCGCGCTGCCGGGTGCGTACGGCGTGCTTGCATGGGAGGGCCACGTGGGAGGAGGCGTGTTGGAAGGGAGGACCCGGGAGGGAACACCCCATGGCGAGGCTAGGGAGTCAGCACGTGGACACGGGCACTAGCCTCGGTGGTGGGGAGCACCACGTGGCGACAGGCCGCTTCGAGGGAGGACCCGAGTGGAGGGCGGGGCCACACCCCAGAGGGGGCTCATTATTCAGGGCGTGTATATGGGGCTCGCTTCTGCGACGGGGGCATAGCAGCTACAACACGAGCCGATCGCAGTGCACCAACCGCCACGCGCCCTCCTGACCTTTCCCTCACCTCACCACCTCACCAGCATTCATTGCGCAAACCCTCCACACCCCGCCCCGCGTACCCACTCAGCCGAGCTTCGCCGCTGCACCTCGCTGCGCCACCTGGAGCTGGAGGGCAACAAGCTGGCCGCGCCCGTGCTGGACCTGCGCGCGCTGTGCGGCCTGGTGTCGCTGCAGCTGTTCGCCAACCCGCTGGAGTACCTGCCGGAGCTGTCGCCCGCCACGGCGCTGCGCAGCCTCAGCCTGGCCAACGTGCGCATCATGGCGGACGCGGCGTACACCAGGTGGGGGGCGGAGGGCCCGACATTGTAGTGGCCAGCGTTGGACACGCTGCACATACCGTAGTGCAGTTTGAAAGGATGGCGCCGTGGTGGGCGAGCAAGGGGGCAGCAGTGCAGCACGGGTGCGAGAGTGTTTCGGGGTAAGACTCGGGAATGGATTTGAGCAGTAGCAATTTCGCCGTAACCGACAAACGGTGAGGTGCTGTGGGCTGTTGGCGTGCTAATGGTGTTGGTTGGCTCTTCCCGTGCCGCTTGCCAGGTGGGAGGTGGAGGTCTCGTCGCAGGCCTCCTTCATCAGCCGCGGCCACAAGCTGTCCCCGCTGTTCAAGCTCACCTTCCGCCGCAGCAGCTGCCAGCACCCACTGCTGGCGGGGGCCCTGGGTGCGTGGGGTGCGGGGCCGGTCAGGCGGGTGTTGGTTGGGGGGCTGTGTCAGCAACGATGGGCCATTTGCTCCTGCGCGACATGGCGGCACCTTACCTGCACTTGCTGTATGAGCTGCTGCGCACAACACTCATACGGGATTTCGCGCCATGCAAGGTGGCCGGGTAGAAAGGTACTCGTCTTGCGCGTGATGGTCAATTCCCCGTCCTCCCCGGCAACCCGCCCCCGCCCGCTCCCAGGCCGCATCAGCGAGGACCGCTCCAACTGCGAGCTGATTGCCAAGGAGGAGACGGCGCTGCAGCAGCTGGTGCTCATGGCGCTCAGCGAGCAGGCGGTGGTGGCGGAGCAGGCCTGCCGCACGCTGGGGGCGCTGGCGCAGCTGGGCATGGCAACCGCGCGCAGGTGGGCCCTTGCAGGACCAGATATGGATTGTGCGCATGGTACCGGTTTCAAGGAGTAATCATGTAGCGCGAAACGCAGTGCGCTTGGACACCAGCGTTTGTGGGTATGGCATGGGCTGCATCCTTCGTGGAGCGGATAAACAGGAGTGCCACATAGTGCTCGCCACCGTCTTTGGTATTCCTCCCCGCAGGCTGCTGAGCCATGACGTGGCCTCCACCATCACCACGCTGCTGCGCAGCCCCCGCCGCGAGAGCAAGCTGTGCGGCCTGCAGCTCCTCAGCAGCCTCGCGGCGGGCTCAGACGCGGTGCGTACTGGGACGGAACCCACGAGCTCATGCCACCAACAGCTGCCGCTGCCCGGGTCAGCCGCACCGCACCGCGTCTTGAAGCCTCAAGCGCACAGCACACGTACCTTGTTGAAGCCATGATTGCTGATCACTCCGGTGGCTGTCTCCCCTCGCAGATCAGCTCGGAGCTGCTCACCCCCGAGCTGCTGGCGCTGCTGCAGGCCTGCGTGGAGGGCCCCCACCCCGACCCGCGGGTCGCCGCCCTCAACGCGCTGGCCTGCCTGGCCTTCTGCAGGGACAACAAGCAGCGCATCCGACAGCAGCCGGGCCTGCTGCACACGCTGGTGCGCCTCGCATCCACGCCCTCCGCCACGTCCAGACTCCATAGCGGCAGCCCCCATGGCCCGGGTGGTGTGCGGATTCATGCGGACAGGGTGGCGGCGGCGGCAGGCGTGGGTGAGTCCATGCCGCAGCTGCCGGTGGTGGCGGGGTTGGCGGCTGGGGGCACCGGTGCGAGCGGGTCGCCTGCGGCTGCCTCCCCAGCACGGCGGCCTCCAGGTGTTGCAGGTAGCAGCGGCAGCGGCAACAACACCAGCAGCGGTAGCCCAGCCACGGCTGCTCCTGTTGCAGCAGCAGCCACGCAGCCTAGCGGTGCTGCTGCCAAGCCGGCAGCAGCTGGCTGGGGTGCCGCAGCAGCGACAGCCGCCAGCAGCGGCGCGGGCCCGACGCGCATGGTGCTGCCAATGACACGTGGCGCGGGGCACGGCGCCGAGCGGCACAGCGACACGGGCAGCAGCGGCGGGTTCGCGTTCGGCGTGGGGTCACCCCCAAGCGGCGCCGCTGGGGGTCCCTCAGGGGGCTACTTCCCCAGCCACTCCTTCAGCGGTGCAGCGGCTCCGGGGCTGGGTGCTATGGGCATGGCAGCGCAGGGCAAGGGTGGGCCATCGCCCGTGGCGGCGCCGATGGCAGCGGCTGCGGCAAGCCGGGGCGGCGGAGTAGCGGCAGCGGGCGAGTTGGCGTCCCCGCCAGGCCGCCCGCTGCACCACTCGGCCTCCACACCATCGGCAGTGACCCTGGTGGCGGCAGCGGCGGGGGCAGCGGCGGGTAGCGGCGGCACGCCACAGGCGACGGCGCGCGCGGGCGGCAGCACGAGTGGGACGCCGGCGGCGGTGGCGGCGGCAACTGGCAGCGCTGCGCCACGGACGCTGTCCCCGGGCCGCGCGTCCCTGACGTCATCCGGGGGCCCCTTGGGGTGGCCTGGGAGCGCCAGCGGCGGCGGGGCGGGTATGACGGAGGCGGCGGGGGCCCGCACCGGCGTCATGTCGCCGCTGTCGCCGACGGCGGACGGTCCGGTGGTTGGCGGTGGCGGCGGCGGCGGCCTGAGCCTGCCGCCGGTGCTGGCGCTTGCGCTGCCGCGTGCGGTGCCGGAGGCCGTGGCGTGCCGTGACCAGGAGCGGCTGCTGGCCATCAAGACTCTGGCCATCCTGGGTGGGTCGAGGGCTTCGCCGCACTGATTGAGCCACCACTGGCAGCACTGCATAACGTTCCCTGTGTGCCTCCTGGTGTAACCAATCATGTGCACCTTGTGGTTTACGGTGCGAGCTATGAAATAGCTGACGGAATGCGCCTCTGAACGGACCAAGACCTCATCCCACCTCATCTCGCGTGGTGTCGCGGCACTTGCAGGCGAGAACGAGCACGTGCGTGTGGCCACGGGGCAGCCAGCCATCGCGGGCCGCGGCGTGCGTGTGCTGTCGCTAGACGGCGGCGGCATGCGGGGGCTGGCCATGGTGCACATGATGCGACACATTGAGCGCAGGACGGGTAGGGCGGGTGGGCGGGAGGGCAGGTCCATGGTGGTCCAGCGCCCCGCGCATGGCCTTGTAAGCGTGTCTGCCACTTGCGGTCTGTTGCAGGCAGGTAGCAGGACTCTCAGCTTGCCCTCCCCTGCATTTCTGCAATCAGACCCATGTGCCACTTATGACTCCGCCCAGGACCTTTCCTCCGCTGCTCCACCGCCTTTGTTGCGCACGCCTCGAAATTCATCATTACGTTCGCGCCCCCTGCCCCCAGGCCGCCGCATCCACGAGCTGTTCGACCTTGTTGTGGGCACCAGCACGGGGGCCATGCTGGCGGTGGGGCTGGGCGTGCTGCACTTCAGCCTGGACCAGTGCGAGGCCATATACACCGGCCTGGGGAACAAGGTGTTCAACCAGGTGGGTGGCCCAGCCCGCTGCCCACGCCTCGCCCCTCCTCCTCGGTGCTCCTTCCCGACCATAGGCTGCTGTTAGCAGCTCTGGCCACGCCCGCAGCCTCCAGGTCCCATTTGCCAAAAGCTAAGCTGCGAATGCCCTACCTTATCTCACCACCGTGTAAACTCGTCTATCCTGCTCTGATGTCCGCAGGCTGCCAACAGCGGCTCCAGCACGCCCCCCAAGGACGAGGTGGTGGCGGCGCAGATGCAGGCGCAGGCGGGCGGCGGCTGGCGCGACAGCCTGTTCCGCGTGGTGCGCGGCACCAGCGCCAACATCAAGGTGGCGGTGTACGGCTTCAAGCACGACGCATCCACCTTCGAGCACCTGCTCAAGCTCATGTGCGACGTGCAGAAGCTGGTGCGTGGGTGGAAGGGGGCCCGCACAGGGCATGTCTGTGTGGGTTTGCAGGGGCGCTAGTATAGGCCGTGCGATGCTGGTACATGGGATTGGGATGGTGCGGCAGCTATCTTGTCCGGCTGTAAGGCGTAGCTGCTGGCGTTGGAAGGCGCCCAGGGGCCGCACGCAGCGGCTGGCACAGAGGTCGTTTCGTTACCCGTCGCGTGCTGTCGCCTCGCCTCAGCGATCCCGACGTACTTAACGAGCAAAAACGAAAGCTCGAATCCCATTTACTTTGCCTGACCCATGCCGTACACCCACGCCCCAACAGGGCTGCGTGGGCAACCAGATGATTGACGCCGCGGCCATGGGCTCCCCAAAGGTGGCGGCCGTGGCCACCCTCACCTCCGTCACGCCCGCCAACCCCGTGCTCTTCACCACCTACGAGCTGCCGCCTGAGGCGGAGGTGGCCGCAGCGCAGATGCGTGCACAGGCCAACTCCTGCAAGCACCAGATCTGGCAGGTGGGCCCTCGCGGTTGCCTCACCGCCTCTCGTGTTGGCAAGTCACCGGCACGTGCGCACATGCCATGCACACCACGAGTCCATCAACACTGTCTCACACAGTTTCCTTCTCCTCCCGGACCTGCTTGCCCCTCCTGCCATACGGCATACTGCCAATAGCACGTGTGGTCAGCTGCAGTTGACGTATGCACCTTCACGGCATTTTCCCTGCCCCTCCTGTCCCAGGCCGTCCGCGCCTCCTCCGCGGCGCCCTACTACCTTGACGACTACGTGTTCGGCGAGGAGCGCTACCAGGACGGCGCCGCCACCGCCAACAACCCCGCCGTCATCGCCGTGCAGCAGGCGCGGCTGCTGTGGCCGCACACGCCCCTGGAAGCGCTGGTGTCGCTGGGCTGCGGCTCCGCGCCGCCCGTGCGCAGGTGGGCCACGTGCCGTCTTCTGGCACGTAACAACTCTACCCGGCGCTACTACAGCACGCCAACGGCGCCGCCAGCAGGATAGTCACACGCACGCTCAGTGCACACTGGTCGCAAACGTTGCCACCCATCCGCCGTGAACTACCACGGAACACCATGCATGAGCAGCATGTGGGACATCGCTTACCTGGCTTCAACGTCGCCGTGTCGTCCCATAATGTGCCTTCTGATGCACGGTAGCGCACGCCAATGCCTCCGCCCCTCTATCCTGCCTCGCAGCAGGGAGCGCGGCATGAGCAGCATGCACCCACTTGTGCCGCACCTAGCATTCGAGGATGATGGATGGCAAACCGCCACCCTCTCCACGCAGGGAGCGCGGCATGAGCAGCATGCTGGACACGGGCGCGGTGCTCATCGACGCCGCCACCTCCCCCGACCGCGCGGACGAGGCGCTCAGCACCCTGGCGCCGCTCATACCAGGGCTGCACTACTTCAGGTGGGGTGGGTGCGGCAGGGGCGCAACAGGGCCACTATTAGCCTGGGGATTAGGCAGGATTCAAGAACTCCTTTAAGCCCTCTGGCCGTGCGACTGTGTATCTGGATACGCGACTTGCTTTAGTCACTCGCATGTCGATACTCTCTCTCTCATTTGCGCCCTGCGACCCATGCCGCCCTGGTCACGCACGCCCCCACAGGTTCAACCCTTTGGACGAGCGTTACGGCATGGAGCTGGACTGTGTGGACCCGCAGCAGTGGGCAGCGCTGCAGGTGGGGATGCATGGCTGGAAGGAGGGGGGGAAGGGGGGGAGGAGGAGCGCTCTTCTGGTCCCTTGGCCCTAAAACCGTACTCTGCGCGTATATCACCTTCCCCTCTCCTTAGCAGCCACACTGCTTCCTTCGTTAGTGGCCTGTAGCTTGGCGGGATCTAGCTCGCCCAACCGTCTGCCGTTGCCTCCGCACTGCAGCAAGTGCTTCGGTTCCACGCTTCCACCTGACCCATCGAAAGCTGACGCTGCGGCATCCTTTTGCTTGCGCAGCCCGGATTTTATTGTTTGCCTGTATGCCGTTCCTTCATGCTCCGTCACACAAGTAATATCTCGCCGCCCCAGGCTGCCACGGAGGAGTTCTGCTGTGCGCACTCCACCCGGCTGGACGAGGTGTCTACGCTGCTGGTCAGCGGGGGGAGCCTGGGGGCAGGGGAGCAGGGGCCAGGTGGGGAGGGCGAGGGGCAGGAGCAGGAGGAGGAGCAGGAGGACGACGGCGGAGACCCGGCGGCGCGCATAAGGTGGGGTTGGACGGGGCGGAGGGATTGCGTCCCGCGCTTGGGGAGCTGGCGGCTCGCCGGCATGTGCCCGCTGCCGGAGGGGCCGTGCGTTGAGCGTTACCTGCTTGACCTAACCGCCCGTTCCCTGTTCCCTGCTTAAACTCGTAGGCTGGGGCCCCGGCGTGGGTTGGTGGTGCTGGAGGCGCCCCCGTTCCCCACTTCCGGTCCCGGCGCTGGCACCAGCGGAGGCGGCCCTGGATCTGCTGCAGCAGCGGCGGCGGCGGTGGCAGCAGCCCGGTGGCGGGCGGAGGAGGCGGTGGCGGAGGCGGTGGCGGAGGCGGTGGCGCGGCTGCCGGCGGCGCTGTGCCGCTGCGACGTCGGCGCCGCGGCGGCGGAGGCGCAGGCGGCGGCAAGCCGCGTAGCGGGGGAGCTGGCGGCGCACAACGCCGAGCAGTGGGGAGGGGGCCTGACGTTGGGACGGGAGGATGGGGGGAGACGGAGAGGCGTGTCGGAGGCAGGGACGGGAGTGGAGGCGGACGGTGATGTGCGGGAAGGCAGCGGTGGCGGGAATGGTACGGCAGTTGTGCCGCCGGTTGCCGAGCGGCGTGTGAGCAGCAGCGGCGGTGGTTTGCCGTCGCCGCGGTTAGGCAGCGTCAGGGGCTGGGGGGTGGCCCAGGCGGCGTCTATCGCTGCAGCAGCCGGCGGCAGAGGCGATCCGGGGCCAGCCGTTGCTGACGCCGCAGTCGAGGCGGCGGCGGTGGCGGCGGCGGCAGCCGGGGAATCTGGCGGCGGAGGCCCCGGCGGTGGCCCGGCGCCGTCGACATCGCCGTCGCTGTTTGAGTACTTCTTCGGCGGCGCGGGTGGCGCAGCAGGGCGGACCGCATCGGCGACGGTTGGCGGGGCTGCGCAGCCCGTGGCGAAGAGCACGGCGGATGGACCGCTGGACCGCACGCCGTCGCAGTCGCTGCCCGGCGCGCCGCCAGCGCTTGCCTCTGCCGGCCCCCGCCACCCCGCCATGCAGCTGGCGCCAGAGAGGACCAAGAGCACTACCGCTCCGGAAGACCAGGACAGCGGCACTGCTGCAAAAGCAGCGGCTGCGGCCGCTGCTGCGGTTCAACGGACGTCCGCGGGCGGGGCAGCTGCAGCGAGCACGCCCGCGATGCATCCTGCAGCCGCTGGCACCGCTGCAGGCGCCCCCAGCTCCTCACCGGCGCCAGCGGGCGACTCGTCCTTGCAAGCAGCCGCCCTTGCGGTCCCCAGTCCCCACAAAGTGCGGCCTGCGTCGCTGGTGTGTGCGCTGCTGCAGGACCTGCAGGACCGCTGCGGCCTGCTGCACCTGGCGCTGCACACGTGCGGGGCGCCGGGGCAGAGGGCAGGGTTAGGGGCTGTGGTTGGTGACGCACAGGACCCGGTCGCGGCCGCGGGAGGCGCCAGAGGTGATAACGATCAGGGCTTGGTGCTGAGCTGGCGGCATGAAGTGGTGGCAGTTGTGGATCCGGGGGAGGAGGCGGAGCGCATCGCGCGGGAGGTGGTGGGCGCGGGGGCGGGGGCAGGCGGGGTGCGGGCGCCGTCTCTGTCGCAGCTGTTTGCGGCGGCGGGCGGCGCGGGGCCGCTTGCGGCGGCGGGCGGCGGCTGCCGCAGCTACACGCTGTTGGCGCGGCAGGAGGTCTGGCCGCTGGGGGCGGCGGGAGGCGGAGGCCCGGTGGCGTCGCTGCTTTTGCAGGTGCGTCAGCGGGCACACCCATCTTACATTTTGATAGGAACAATAGAACTTGCAGTACTACCTAGCAACGTACCGGCATGCGGTGCAAGACTGGCCTACGTATTTTAACAGTTACCCACTTCTGACCTGTATCTGCAGGTGACCAGCCCCGGCGCGCTGCTGCGTCCCGCGGACGTGTCGGCCCTGGCCCCGCAGCTCAGCGGCCTGCTGGTCACCTGCGCCACGCCCCTGCCGCACGCCATCACGGCGGCGCTGCTGCACGCGGGCTGCCGCGCGGTGGTGTGCCCAGACACGCCCCTGCTGCCCCCGCCCACAACAACACAACAACAACCATCCGGTGCTGCTGCCGCTGCTGTGGGCGCCGGGAACGCACGCGCTGCTGGCGCAGGTGTGGGCGGTCCCGCTGGTGGCGTGGGTGAGGGGAGGGCCAGTGTGCGGCAGGTGGCGGCGCTGTTTGAGCGGCTGGTGGCGGAGCTGGCGGCGGGGCAGTCGCTGGCGGCGGCGCTTGAGGCGGCGGAGCATGAGGCCCCGGAGCTGCGGGGGGCTGTGGCAGTGCACCTGACGTAGGGGCGTACGAGGTGGTGGTGCATGCGCCTGAGGTAGGGGTTCGGCGCGGCGGGTTGGCTGAAAGGGAAAAGTGGTGTAATGGATAGGTAGGATCGTTTGCAACGGTTTGCATTGCAGGCTAGGCGTGTAACCGCCGTTGCGGGCCGTGTGCTGTAGTGGCCCAATGATGCTTGTCAGAGAGGAGATTCGAGATACGATCAGGCACTCAAACATTGGCGCCAGTGACCGCAGTGAACCCGTGCATATGACTTCAGCATGGACTGTGTGCTTCTGGCATGTTGTACTACACAACAGAGTGCTGATAGACAGACACTATTGCGGCACTGATTGTGCCGTCGAAGTCAGGTGACTGATGGTACACGGGGTAGGAGAGGATGTCTTAAAGCTGCACGATGCACGAGTGATGTAGAATTTTAGGGCTGGCTGGAAAAGCCGGCAGCTCAAGTCTTCTATGCTATGCCCTGGACGCTGCGCGGGGTGTACACGGCTGAGTACGGTGGACGATGGAGCGCAGGGGACTTTGCCGTAAAACAGTTAGAGTGTCGTGCAGGTCGACCATGTCATGACACACAACCTAGGAGCCCTGCTACAACCTAGAAGCCTGTATACCGGTAACGCGCGCAGACTGAGTAGTTCACTTGTCAACCGGCACTTCATGGCCCTTTCGTGGCCTCGACACAAAAAGTTACCGGCAGCCAGTGCGCACGGCACCGTCCATCCGTACAGTCAGTCACCCAGCGCGCCGCCTATCCCAGATGATGGCCTCCGCTTCTATGGCGGCAAACCTGAAATGCAGACATGCTGCGTCACCCTGCCCCTGACGCCAACAGCTACGCTCCCTTCCACCAGCTTCCACCACCTCCAACCCACCCGCCAGCCCATGACTGTGCGTAACCGCCAATACCTTTCCACAGCGCCACTACTTGCCATGCCTACGGCTCAGCACCCATGCGGCTCATTCCATTACGGTAGCAGAGCATGCCCACCGCTGCTACGCCTGCTGCTCCCGTTCCCGCTCCCCAGCCTTCGCCTGCGTCTACGCCACCTCCTGTCGCCACATGGTGCACCCACACCGACCGCTCGCTCCACCTGGTCCGCCACGCGGGCCTGCCCTCCCTGTCCGCCGCCTCCACATCATGCCAGCACACCGGGAATCCGCTGTCCGCCATGCACTGCAGCACCTCCAGCCGGCAACCCGCCCTCACGGCCTTCAGCAGCGTCTCGTCGTTGGGCGGTGTGGGGTAGCCGATCCGCTGCAGGCACTGCAGCATGGCCACGTCGCCCTGCTGGGCAGCCGCCAGGTAGGGCGAGTGCCAGTAGGGCTCTTGGTACCAAAACTCGTGGTCCTGGGGGTGCAGGGATGTTGGACAATGCACACGTGATAGGACGCCATACAGCGTTGCATGTGGCGTAATACACCTGGTAAATGGAGCGAGGCAGTCGTACAGGGGCCTGTCACGTGCGCCGCTGTGCATGTCGTACCTAGCACTCTCAACTCGTGCAAGCAGCCGCAAGCTTAAACTCTCATGGGGCCGAAGCTGCATTTTTAACAGGTTGCCGGTTGCCTTTGCGCTAGCCAGCATCAGCGTGCACCCATCGCGCCGCGTAGGATCTATCCCGCAACCCATCTTGCGTCCTACTCCCCGATTGCCGCAACATCAAAGCTAGGCTAGGCAACAGGTAACCCACACAAGTGCTGTCTTGCCCCGCGAGGCCACCCGCCTGTTCCCACCCACCTCCTCCACGTCGTACCCCTGCTCCACCATCCACTCCACCAGCTCCTCGTTGCCAGAACGCGCCGCGCAGCTCAGCACGTAGGGGTTCCAGGGCACGCCCCGGTCGCGAAGCCACCGCACCAGCTCCAGGCTGCCGGACGCACACGCGCTCTCCATCAAGCGATCCACAATGTCACGGTTGCCCGGCTTCAGAAGGCTTGCCTCCCGCCCCTGATCCTGCTCGTTCGTGCCGCCCTCCACCAACCCAGCAGCCTGCCCAGCCCCCTGCACCACAGTGTGCCCTGCTGCTGCTCCCTGTCCCTCGGCCGTATCCTGCTGCTCCTGCGGCGGCGGCGGCGGCGGCGACTGGGAGCTGGTGGCGCGGGCGGCCACTTCACGTGCACCCATCGTGCCGCCTGCCGCTGCCGCCGCCGCGCCTGACTGTGCTGCTTCCGCCTCCTCCTCCTCCAACTCCCTGCTCAGCGCGCCCCACGCCCACTGCACCACATCCACCCGCCCAGTGCCCCCCGCCGCTGCCGCCAGGTCGCACATGTCCAGGGGAGCCCCCAGGTCCAGCAGCCCCTGCGCCATGGCGATGTGCCCCTCCCGCACCGCGGTTGTCAGGTACCCTGTGGTGTCATAACAGTCACCATCGTGCAGCGTAAGTTCGGTCGCCATCGCCTGATGCCACAGCCTCCTCGCGATGTCCACCCGTCCCGCCTTTGTCGCCCACCAGAGCAGGCTACCAGGCTCGTCAAGCATGCACCCCCGCAATGCCAGCCAGTCCAGCCGCTGTTCGCCGTCCGGCAGCTTCACAAAGTCCCGGCTCATGCAGTCCTGAACGTCGAGTATCGGCCGGCCTGTCGCACGCGCCAGTAGCCACTCCGCCTTCTCCTGCCAGTCTGGAGTGCGGCTCGTCCATGCCCCTCCCATGATCCCTTCCACATCTCCAGCGGATAGCGGGCCGTCCGACTCCTCACACTCCCGAACCATCTCCACCAGCACAGCCAGCGGGCAGCCGTGTGCCACGGCCTCCAGCTCCTCCGGCATGGGCTTCATGTTGCCTTTGAACGCCCGCATCAGGTCCAGGTGCCCCGAGTACGCAGCGATGGCCCACCACATCTGTGGCAGCTCCTCCGCCGTGCCCTCCAACTCTGCCTGCAGGTTGCTGTCCCACGGCTCCTCCGTTGTCCGCGGGTCAAGCCAGTCCAGGACCTCCCAATGGCCCGCCCGTGCTGCAAGCTTCCCGGCGTACGACAGGATGCGCAGGCCGGCTGCGTCGAGCTTCCTCCTTCCTTCCTGCACAGGGCCGTGTGGCCGCCCTCCGCTGCAGCCGACAGCACAAACCCGCCCTCCTCGCCCAGTATGGGGCACTCCTGCTGCAGCAGCCAGTCACACACCTCCTCCTGGCCTGCGCCAGCTGCAGCTCGGAACACCTCCTCGTTCACCAGGCAGCCGGTGGAGCGAGACAGCTGCGCGAGAGCGGCGGTGTGGCCGCCCCGGGCAGCTTCCGACAGCAGCTTGATGCGCTGCTTGTAGGTCAGGCCGCGAGCAGAGCCCGGCTTGCCCCAGCGCGCCAAAAGTGCGTGCTCTGGTACAGGCGGCTGCTTGCGTTTGACGCCAATCGGGATTATTAAGAGCTCCTTGGAGCTGAGCTCGCACGCGAGCGCTCTGCAGGTCATGCGGAGGCTGTACGCGGGTTCACCGGGCAGCAAGAAGCTGGCGATGTGGGCTATAACCTCGCATGGAAGGCTGAAGAAGGGGCTGGTATCGCAGCGCTGCTTGGAGCGGCTGCCCATCCTAGGCTGGCGCGGGCTTCTCGGCGCGGAGGTGTCAGAGATGATGTTGCGGGCTACAACTGGAGCTCAACGCACGAAAACTTTAGGTGTATTGTGAGGTGCAGCGTGCACGCTTTGTTTGTCTGTCGATTGGTGACTACGGTACCTCTGCCCAGTGCCCGCGTCCAAAGTCCCAGTCTTCGGAGCCCATGCCCAAATGTGTTCAGCATGGACACGCCTGTTGTTCAATGGCCACCACACCTTTGATCTCATAACATGCTTAAAAGTAAAGTGTATCGTCTTTCAGGTACATCGTCCCTGTTGCAGTACGCTCTGGGAAGGGAGCTTTCCTGGGCTTTCCCTCCTTGGCCGAGACCAATAGCCTTCCCACAGGAGTGCCGACATGCACCTTCCCATACCGTTGCTTCCAGGTTGCCATGCCTAGTCCTCCTGTTCAGCCAACAAAGCCCGTGACGTGCCTTGGGATTCGGCAACCCGTCACGTCCAAACCCCGCAGCACCGTGGCGCTGAGCAGCATGTTTAAGCAGTCGTCCCTCTTACAGATCCGCAGAGCGCGCGTGACCTACGCACCCCTCCACCAGTCGACACTTCCGTTACCGTTATTCCCGCACTGCCTCGTAGGGCGGCTTGGCCACAGACCCGTCCATCGTTCGGGCATACGAGCACCAAACACGACCAACACGGTGTCCACGTGTCAAGACCACGTGCCCCCTCCCGAAGACCATGCGCCACACTATTGAACGCGGCCCAGCTCCAAGAGATTGCGTTCGTTCCATCCACACAGCCAGCGGCCTGCCATGGCAGCCCGCGTCAAAACCCAGCTACCCTCCACCCCCAGGCCCGCCCGTAGGACCACCGCGAGACTGACGGAATGCCACGTGTGCGCCGCGGCTCGCGTCCTCCCCACGCGTCAGGCCACGTGCAGCCGACGGCGCGGCGCTGGGCCGCAAAAGCCAGCCCTGCCCTGTGACACCTACGACACACGGCCACGCAGGGCAGGCCCATGGCTAGTACCAACACGCTTCAATTGTCCACACCGACCGCACGTGCCTCCCACCAGCACCCGGTCGTGACCGGCTGGTGGCCTCGGCAGCCGGCCAGCATCCGGCCAGGACCGTGTGCCCCAGCAGCCGGCCATGCGGTGAGCCCGCAAACCCCCACGGCCCCCTCCAGCTCCTCCCGACAGCCGCATCCGTTGCTCCATATGCCGCCGCCACTGCCGCTGCCGCTGTGCCACCTCAGCCCTCCATGCGCCCTCTCACCCCAGCCAACCAACCCTAGACATCCTCCTGCCTCCCCCATGCGTGCGACCTTCGCCTGCGCCCGCCCCCAGCACCCTTGCTCCCCGCCTCCTCGTCCTCCTCCTGCTCCCTGCCTCCTCCCTGGCCCCCGCTCCTCCCTTACTCCCCGGCCACGATGCCGAACCCGAACTTGTAGTTGCTCTGCCAGTGGTCCATCTCCGCGCTGAGCACGAAATTGATCCCGGGGCTGAACCGCTCCTCCAGCAGTGCCGTGACCACCCCGTTGGTGTCCACCTTGCCGCGCAGGCGGCACTGCCGCAGGTTGCAGTCGTAGCCCACGGTGGCCGTCACGTCGCGGCTGGAGATGTGCCACAGGAAGTCGGCGGCAAGGGCCACCTTGTCCGTCACCTGCGGCACGGACAGGGCGTGTTGTAGGGCGGGGGCGTGACGTATGGGGGCGTGGAGCTTGGCACAGCGCCAGGGACTGCCGTGTCGGAGCCACGGGCAGCGAGGGCATGGCTGTGTAGTGGTTCATGTGTCATGCGGCGCGCCAAGCGGTGCGGTTGTGGCATGTCATGGTGTGTGGTGGTGTGGGGGTTGAAAGGCACAGGACCGCACGTCGGGACGAACACGTGAGAGCATGTCGTGCAGCCGCTAATGTGCCTGCTTTGTCCTCTGCCAGCAGCGGCCTCGGCCGTACGGTGCACGCTGCCCATGTCCTTAGGAAACACCGATGACAACGCTGTGAATTTGCACTGGCGCAGGATGCGGCCCGGGCGCATGCGACAGCCGACACCCACGCACTCCATGCCACCGTCCCTGCCGCACCCGAGCTTCGCCGCCGCCCCTCCCTCCCCCTCCAACCACCCAAGCGCCCCACCACCACGCCCCCAACGAGTGACCCCCTAACTCCCTCCCCTTGGGCCCGCGCCCCACCTTGTGCTTGTACTGCGCGTTCATGATCCCACGCTGCTGGCCCTGCCCCTCCCAGCTCCGCCTCCGCTCCTCCTCCCTCCCGCCCTCCGAACAACCCTCCAACCCGAAACACGTGCCCCCATCCCATGCCCCCACCTTGTGCGTGTACTGCGCGTTCATGATGCCCGTGGTGGCGATCTGGCACGTGGCAACGTGCTTGTCGCCCTGGTGGCGCACCGCCAGCCCCACGCCCGACTTGGCGTTGGAGGGCAGCCAGAAGAACTCCCCGCCCGCCGACAGCTTGGGCGTGATGGACTGGAAGTAGTTGAGGCCCAGGAACCCGGGGGCCCCAACCTTGACCTGCGCGTTCCAGTCCCCGCCCTTGAGGTCCGTGTCCATCATGACCTGGGACTGGTTGGGGTTGTTAGAGAGCTGGCAGTGCAGCTTGAGGCCCAGCCAGTTGGTGATATCGTACTTGACACGGCCCGAGAGCCGGCCGTCTGTCCCGATGCGGCCCATCATGAGCAGCGACTGCGCCTCGTTGACCACGGTCGCGCCAAACTCATACTGGCCCACGGGCGTCTTGATGATCTGCCGCCCGCCCGTCTGCATCTCCATGTTCCCCATGAACAGGCTGTGCGAGAGGAAGAAGTGCTGGTTGATCGGCTTGTTGATCTCAAACCGCATGCCCTCGAACGTGTCTGGCTTGAGGCTGATGATGCCCTCGCGTTGAATGTCTGCGTCCCCATAGTGCACAACGCGGTTACCCAGGTAAACCACAATAGATCACTCACAATCCTGTATCGCACCAAAGGTGCTAGAGGGTCATTGGTATTGTTTCCGCCAGCGTCACTCAGGCCGATGGTCGCCCGAACCCCTCCAAACTCGCCGCCTGACCTTCATAGCGCACGGGCTGAGGCAGGTCCAGGTAGTTCGGCCGCTCCTTCTCTTTAATGTCCTTTGCTACGGCCGCTGCGCTCGCCGCGAAGGAGAAATTCGGCAGTGGGGGAGGCGCTGTGTCATTCTTTGCTGCCAGTGGTGCTGCCCCGTCCGCAAGGGCGTGCACACTGAGTAGCTGCCCCATAACGTCCTGTACAAGCTAATTATTCAACCCTGTGCTGCCTAGACCGTGTGCATCACAGCTCAAAAAGCTTTAGGTGATGTAATCAGCGTGTCGGCCCCGCTTGGGCGCTCAGGGGGGTTGAAGCAAATGGTGTAGGTATTTGTATCGACCGGCAACAAGCTCCTCCCTGCGCCTGTGGTGCGAGTGATTGGGTTTTCGGATGGGCGGTCCTGTGTACGGCACGTGGCATGGTAGCAGGCAAAGTGGGCAAAACAACAAAAGCATGGCATCGGCAAGGAACCACGGATGTGCACCCTCCTTGACATCACTTGCACCAGCAGTTGAAACACCGGCTGCAGTTTGCGAAGGAGGCCCGGCAATGTCTCCTGGAGACAGTGCGTACAGTGCGCCAAGGCCCCCTGCAACCCGCCACTGCCACTCTAGGCTCATCGTGTGCCGGGAGCAACAAAGGCCGTGAATTGAAACACAAACGTGCCGTGAGTGAGGTAAGGACTGCGTGGACAAACTAAAGGACACAGAGCAAATTGTAACCAGGTGGCCTCGTCGACGCACAGCGACCGTGTCCTTCAGGTGTCCTTGACACGTGGCCACTGCTGCCCCAAGTGCAGAGTGTTTTGGTGACCCCTGTCCGTAATGTAAAATGCAGGCGGTGAAGACTAACAATGCAACGTGCGCCATACAACTCTGGCTCGTGTTTGCTACTCATGGCTCCAGAACCCGACGCACGCGAAAACGTGTTACCCCTTTTGCGGGGCAGGTGACAGCTTGCACCAGCACCAATGCGCTCTACGGCTTTTTCGCCCGCTGCTTACAAGTGTGATCACACGCTTCGCGCACGGTTCCGGGCTAGCTCCTATCGCACAGGCCTGCCCAAGCTCCTTGTAAGGGCAGGCACTCACAGCACTCTTGGTCGGGTTGCCCAAAGCAAGTCAACTGCATCGGATATCAGCACTATGGCTGGAGAAAAGCCGCTGGTGGTTGTCGGTTCTGTGAATGCTGACTTAGTCCTCCCTATCGACCGTCTGCCAAAGCCCGGAGAGACGCTTGCTGCGGCATCCATCGAAGTAGTTCCCGGGGGGAAAGGTGCTAACCAAGCAGCGGCAGCTGCCCGGGCGGGCTACCCCACCTACTTCATCGGGCAATTCGGCAAGGACGACCCCAACGCCGCGCTGCTGCGCAACGCGCTGACGGGCTGCGGCGTCAATCTGTCGCACTCTAAAGACGTCGAGGGTCCTTGCGGCACCGCCCTCATTCTGCTCCAAGCCGGTGGCGAGAACTCCATTATCATCGTAGGCGGGGCCAACCAGGCCTCATGGTCCCTCTCAGACGCCGACAGGTCCCTCATCCAGGGCGCTGGCGCGGTGCTCCTGCAGCGCGAAGTCCCTGAGCAGATCAACATTGACGTTGCCAAACTCGCAAAGGAGGCTGGCGTGCCTGTGATACTGGACGCGGGCGGTGTGGAGGGGCCCATCGCCCCCGAGCTGCTCCCCTGCCTCTCCGTGCTCAGCCCCAACGAGACGGAGCTGGCCCGCCTGACGGGCATGCCCACAGACAGCGAAGCGCAGGTGCAGGAAGCTGCTGAGAAGCTGATGACGCAGGGGGTTAGCGCTGTGCTTGTCAAGCTGGGCAGCGAGGGCAGCCTGCTGCTGCCGGGGCCGGGTGCTGCACCCATCCGGCAGCACGCCATCAAGGCACCCGTGGTGGTGGACACAACAGGTGCGCTATGGGATGGCGATAAGATATACATGTATGGTGCCGTGTTCGAGGGTTTCAGGGTCAAGCCGTGGGCAACTGGCTGCTTGGCTGTTCTTGGGCACGAGATACGTACGGCAGGATGTGCAAGGGAGGCGTGTGGGGCGCTAAAGCGGGGCAGCGGGGAAGGCCAGGCGCCACATGGGCGGAATGGCGCTCACATGTCCAGCAGCACGCAGTAGTCCTGAGCTGGGCGACTCGCTCAGTAGCGGGGCGTACCCCCTCTATGCCCCCGCCTCATCCTTATCACGGACGGCAGGCGAGCAATGCCCACAGTGCCGTTAGCAGCTTAGCACACGCAACCCGACCACTCCGCCAACGTGCGCCCTACCAAACCCTAAGCCCACGCCGCCGATCCTGTGCTCGTTATCCTTTCCAGGCGCCGGCGACTGCTTCACGGCCACCTACGCCGTGGCGGTGCTGGAGGGCAAGGCCCCGCAGGCGGCGCTGGCCTTCGCCTCCGCCGCCGGCAGCCTGTGCGTGCAGCGCAAGGGCGCCATGCCTAGCCTGCCGGCACGGGGGGAGGTGGACGAGCTGCTGGCCAAGCAGTAGCGGAACAAGGAAAACGCACCTTCATTCATGGCATTAGTCTGCGTGCGAACAGTAGGGGCAGGAGGGTGATGGCGCCGGCGTGTGCGCGGTTACCGGCTCGGTGGCGTGGGTGCGGGAGGGGACTGCGGGGTATGGGTGTGGGTTTTGGTTGCATGCAGGCGGCCGCACGGGTGCTCGTACGGCGGTAGGGGCGGATGCAGCTGGCGCGGGCATGGTTGGGGGATTGGGGAAGCGTGCGGAAGGGCATTACGGGTAAAGTAGGCTGGTGCAGACCGTAAGAAGGGGCTGAGACTGGTGGAGGGTGGTTGTGAGGGCTTGGGGAGGGGAAGGTGTGGTGCGATGGCCGGGCCGTCAAGCGCAGCGTTGGGCCGTGGGCTGTGAGCGGGACGGGGCAAAGCAGAGCGCGCAGGGTGTGCGGAAGGGTGGCTAGGAGGGCGACGCGGCTGTTGGCAGTCTGTCGCCAGGCCATAGATACTGATGCTACGGATGAAGCAGCATTGCAAGCACCATATTGACGTGGCTGGCGTGCAAGGGTTGGGCGTGGTAGGCCTCGTTGTCGGTTGGGGCCGGGCCGGTGCTAGTACGCTAGCTGGCAGGCTGTGGGGCTGTGGCCTTGGTGATCCTGAGGGCTGAAGACGGCATGCGTGGTTGCTTGGACTCCACCAAGGAGAAGGTGTGGCATGCAGGCTGGTTATTGTGAGGTGTCTGTGCGTGATGCCAGCTAAGCGCGCGAGCTGCTTGCCATGCCGGTGAACTGCGGTATGCTGCATTCCCTGATGTGTGCCCAACGCGCTGCTTGGACAAACCGTATTTTGGTATGCAGCATTGGTATGCCAGGGCATGCCAAGTGTCGTTCCGGATGCGGCATCAGGATAATGCAGCAGCAGCGTGTAAGGATTTTGGCCTTTTACAAGTACGAGTGCGTTCAGTTGTACGAGAGTACGACACTTAACGAGCCGTACAGCAAGGCCAGGGGCCGGGGGCCAGCAGTCTAACGGAAGCGCAGCCAGGGGAACAGGCTGTGCACCACGCTTTCGCCTCTCGTTTGTACCATTCCCGCACCAACCGCTGCCGGGATCCAGGGCGTGAAACTCAAAAGGCCCAAATCCATCACACGATCACCCCGAAGCCCCATGACAACCGGCATCCCACCGCCTCTCATCAGCTCATTTCACGCCATCAAGTAGACCCTCGCCTGCACTCCGCCTATCAACCGCAATACCACCGTCCCTTCACAACCCGTTGTCACGACCCAGGATAGTACGGGCGACGCTTCCGTGTGCCTACGAGTCACTGT
>VFQN01002850.1_pt1 | contig 25854 bp, 14 predicted proteins | sample 3512371 | NCBI WGS metagenome assembly VFQN01 (sample SAMN10412370, study PRJNA504923) | tailings metagenome | isolation source: Replicate 2 from Balatoc abandoned mine | place: Philippines: Itogon, Benguet | collected 2017-08-28 | reverse complement strand
CAAAAATTTGAGCAAAATTTGATGAAATAAAAGATATTAATAATATCCAAACAAAGCAACACAATCTAATCAAACAATCTAACAGATAAGATCTCATCACTTCTTAGAAGATTCTTAAAAAAAGTAACCCTTCAACTCTTCAATCAATATCTAATTCAACAATGGCTCCAGTGAAGAATAACACTCAACGAAGACTCTTTTCTTCTCCTTCCAAATCGTCTCCCCCTTCCTCTCCAACAAAACAACAGAAGTCAGTCGTTGCAATCTTTCCCCACAAACATGGCTATAGCTTGCGATCGGCGGCTCATGTGAAGCGAACAAGAAAGCCGATCGAGAAGTTGAACTTGGAGGCACCAATCGTGAAGAAGAAGGAGGTGCGAGCTGGGAGCGGAATGGCACTCAAGCACATCACCGCGATCCGTACAGCGATCAAAGAATCTGAAGCAGCAGGATTGCACGATGACTTGAGTGTGTTGCACAATCTGATGTATGGCTTCTCGGGCTCCTCCAAGACTCGTGTGAGGAACATTCTCAACTTCTCGGGTTATCCGGCTGAAGTCAACCGCGACAATAAGCTGAAGAGCATGTATGCTTCAGAGCCTCTGCGTTATGGCAACAATCACTATATAAGACTGTTTTTAAGGTTGTTTGGTTTGGACTCGGCAGGGAAGAAAGAGGAACTGTTCGATCGCTTCTTAGACTTCATGTTCCATCCAAACTAAACGAAACTAAACAACAATGCCTCCTAGTATACAGGAACCTTATTGATTTTTAGTAAATACCTTCTTTCTGTGAATATGTAAATAATCTGAACTCTACTAAATACTCCTTTCTTTTTATCTTTTCACTTTGTGATCAGATATGATCAGATACTTATTTATGATACAGACAAAAAAAAAAAAAAAAGAAACTAAAAGCTTAAAGAGATAATAAATTGATGAAAACTCTACAATCACCTTCGATCCTTCTCTTTGTCTTTGTCGCGGACTTCTGCTTGGAAGATATTCACAAACAACTGATTGAACAAATCATGAGCGATCTGTCCAAACATCTCATCGCTGTAGATCGGCTTCGTTAACGTCAGTGCATTGATTTCTTTGCTTTGTGTTAATGAGATGGCATCATAAGTCGCTGACGTGTCGTTCTTCGTCGTTGGCTGTGATATTCGTTTCAGCGCTCGCAGTCTCTCATCCGTCACTCGAGGGAGGATAGCCTGAAGAATGACGTAGCATTTCTTGGGAAGCACCTTATCAATGAATTCTTTCACTCGCAATGCCCTGACGCCACCGACATTGACGAAGGCGGAGCTGGCAGCCATCGAGCTTCCTGGAGTGCTTCCAGCTAATGCACCCATGTTAAAGCTATTCCCTCGCGACAACATGCCTGGCATCAGTGCACTACTATTGCCAGTAGAGCCCGGAGTGCCACCAGTAGGATTGGCAGGAGGCGGTCTATAACCACGTCATAATAAGAGTGAGAAAGAGAGAAAGGAAGAGACTTCGTCAGATATTACCTGTTATCGAGTGCAGAGATGACATCATCAAATTCTCTCATTTGTCTTCGATTCTCTCTGACGTGTGTATCTAACCATCCTTTCAGATTGTCTAAGAAGTCCATAGATCCAATCGTATAATCGTTTTCGTCTTGTAGCATCGTATATTCGTCCATCTTCTGCCACGGCTTCTTCATGCTTGTATCGTCAGAGTTTGGTTGATTGAAGACGATCAAACCTGACAACGTCGTGCTAATCGAGTAATAACCACTGTGTTTTAACTCTAAGATAATCCTCTGAGCTAACGTCAGTGTCTCTCTCGTGACCTCTACCTCGGGGTAGTAGATGCCATAAGGTAGTGGTCGTTCAGGTGCCTGAGATTCAATAAAAGGATTTAAAGGTGGCGTGGCAGTTAATGCAATAAAATCACTGTTTTTCCCTTTCCCTGCTTCTATTGACGTCGCAATCCCTGGAGGAGGTGCACGAATCTCATCCACAACATTCCTTAGACATTGTTCAATCTCAAAGGAATTGAGTAAATTAGAGACAAGTAATTGACTAATACTTTGATTTAAATATCGAAACTCTTTAAATCTTGGTTCTAAGAAAGAGATATTTACCTTTGCTTTACTTTTAATTTGTGTCATTTCATTAATAAAGTCTGAATCATAGAATTTCCTTGGTAATAATGGTATAAAGTTATGACGTTGTTTATAGGTTGGAATTAAGAAATGAGGATTAATGACGTCATAATGATTCGCTTTATTCTCTCCATGAAGGGAATGAATGCGTTCGATCGTTTCTCGGCCATACACCTCTCCAGCAAGACGGATGATCAGAGAGAAGGAGATGCCGTAGCGAATGGCTTGGTTGTTGCCCTGTGAGGACAAGGAATGCCCTGACGACAGCACACCACCACGTGATGCACCACCTCCTTCAGAGACTAATCCTGAAGAGAACTTGGCACCACCAGAGCGAGAGACACCTCCTCGTTCATTCGTACTCATCGGAGTGATGGCGCCACCTCCTCTGCTCGCACTTCCTGCACTCCGATTAGATTGACGGGAAGAAGGCGATGAAGCGCGATCACCAACTTGAAGGATATCTTGGTTGCCCTCGTGAGTGTAGTAATCGCCTGGCATCATCAAACCATCGGGGTCAGTGCTGTATGGTCTGAGTGACTTGACTGCCTTCGTCAGATCTCCTTCTTTCGTCTTTCCATCTTTTCCAATGGTATTTGTAAACTTTGCTGTCTTCCATTGCTTTTCAAAAGGATTGTGTTGATTGCCTGTATGGGCATTATTGTTATCGTCTGCACCTCCTCCGACTCCTCCTTCACCAGTAAGAGAGTGTTGTGATTTCGAGTTACTAGCAGCAAGAGCACCTGTTAATCCGAGTTGTTCTGCTTCTTCCTGCTGCTGAGCAAGAAGATCTAACTTAGATAAGACTTGACCCTTCTCTGTCGATAAGATCTGCACTGATCGAGCAAAAGTGATATGAGACACAACACTCTCATGTTGCTCAATACCATTCACCTTTCTTGACTTAATTCGATCAATGAGTTGTTGTCGAGTCCCCCCACGACTTTTATTGGCAGCTTTTAAGATCTCTCTCACCATAACCTTCAATGACGTCTCTCCATTGAGGATGAGCGGTTGACAGTAGGCTTTGAATGTTAACTGCAATAATACCTTTCCTCGAGGTTCAATCTTGCCAAATAACGGTGAGATGGTTAAAAGCCCGTCAATGCAGAGAGAACAGGACGTCTCATCAATGGCGAACTCATAAGATTGTGTGGCGGAGAAGTTATTGAGAATGAAAACACGTGTGATCACAGCTTCTTGTGGAATGATGTGGAAATCGATCAAATCACTCTGCAATGCCACTGGTCTGTCCGGAAACTCGAGAACAGGTACTTTAGGAGGTCTTCCTCCAATATATTCGTGTTCAAATGGAATTGGCTTAGGAGTGCGAGGGTCAAAGCCTTCAGCTTCGATCGTGGCGTTCAGGTATTCATAGACTAATGGAACATTCGCTTGTGTATCAACCACACCAAGGCCAGAGAAACCAACACCTCCACGGGATGTCTTGTTGCTTCCCTTTCCACTCCTCGTTCCGTTGGCAGTGCCTGACTTGACACCACCGCGAGACAGGGCCGGCTTAAGCACTAACGCACTTCCTTCTGTTGTCGTCAGACTGCCTCCGAGACCAGGTCCGTTGCCCATACCTCCATCTAGTGAGGCGGTGTTCATTGTGAGGGAACCAGCTGTGGAAGGAGCAACACAATACTTCACCGTGAAGGGGAAGGAATATTTCTTGGCTTCAAGTGGGATGAAATAAACATCCAGGAAGATCGATGAATTGCTTGGAATCAATCCATTGCTATTCGAGCACTGGAAAATATTCATATCATAGTTCTCATCGGCAATTAAATTCGGCATTATCGAAACTGTGGAGGTAGAACCAACTGCACCACCTGCAGGAGTCATATCAGTCGCTTTCGTCACATGGCTACCAAGAATGACTTCATAGAGCACAGAATAAGCCGATACATTGACCAGTTCAACACGTTGGAGAGGTGCGAAGTCTTTTCTTGTTCCTTGTCGCACTGGCATCGCGTTAATCATGATGGGCGAGAGACCGAGAGGCACAGGAGCAAGACGGAGAATGTTCTGGCGGTAAGAATTTGTGGCGCAATTAGGTAAGAGAAGAAGGATATCGGCTGGGTTGCTGTTCATCAACAGATTTGCCGCAGTACTGCTCTTCCTCTCCTCAGAAGCCGCAGCACCACCCGCGGTACCTACTTGTGTACCAGCACGAGAAACAGGAGAAGCAGGTGTTGCGAGGCTCCCTTTCGCATCAATGAACTTGACAGAAGATTTCCTCGCCATCGCTGCGAGTGTTTGACCTCTAACATTCAGGTAAAATTGTTTGCCTTGTGAAATTTTGACTAAAACAGGAATATTATGAAGTCCGTGATACTTCAGTGACGTATGACGGTAAGATATCGTTAAATCAACGGTCTCACCGGGCATAAGGTCGGCATGCTTTGGTTCGATGTGAAAGAGTTTTAATTCTTCAATAATACAGATGAGTCGATTCAGCTCCTCTGACGGATCTTCCTCATCGCACCAGTTCTCTAATTCTAACTGCTTCTCGTTCGGGAGATGGAAGTGGAATGAAGTCTTCAGATAGCCGTGATTTCGTAGACGTACATTCATTACTTGGATTGGACTGTTGACGACTTGAGGAGTGAAGTCGAAATTATAAACCTTTAACTTGGACAAGTCAGGGGAAGAAGAGTTGTTAATAGCAATTTCCTCTGAAGTCAAAGGAATCGATAAATCGTAATTCAATGTGGCGAGTGAGAACCTTTCCCATAGATAATCGATGTTGCTCACAGGCAAATCAGCATTTTCGAGACGAAGATCCTCGAACAAGAGCTTAGGAAAGGCGGCGCGCGCGGTAAATTCTGCTGTAAGAGGTAAAAGTGAGAGGATCGCTTGACTTTGCTCCACTTCCTCAACAGAGAGGCGATGAGAAGTTGGACTTCGTGCAGGCGGAGACGGTTGCGAGAAGGATTGAGTATAATTTGACGAAGGAGATTGTGGTGGAAGAGGCGGGAAATCATCGAGAGCGATCGATCCTGTAACTTTCATCAACGCCGCCGTGTCATTAGGGATCATAACTACATCCTGCGTAATGTGATTACGAGTGTGTATCTGTGCGTAGACAGTGAAATCGAAGAGCCCAGACTTGACGGGATTGTATGTGAAGACACATCTCAACCGAGACCTTGCAGGAATAATTCCTTTATACTGCTCACAGAAGAGACTATGATCGAACTCATCACCCAACGCATGATTGACATCGCTCATAGTCGCAATCCCAGCACCATTTAATCCTGACTGGGACATGGAAAGTGTCATCGAGTGTGACGTTGTCGAAGTTTGTGCCTGGGTCTCACCATGGCGAGCTTTCTTCTTCTTATTCTGCTGGTCTAGAGTCGATGGCATTGCTCGCAGTGGCATAATATCAGTAACAAGCGTCGTTATTTTCTGATCGACCGAATCAGGTTGGAAGGACTCTCGATAAAAGAGTTGGTAAGAGAGGTCAGAGTCAGAGATATTCTCTAACCAAATCGATTTTTCTTCGCTTGTATGCACCAACCTCACATCAGCTTCAGTTTTTGGTGGATCAAAAATTAAAGCGCCCATTTCTCCTTTTGCATTAATCGCGACGTGGAACTCTTGCAATAACTCTGGTGCGTCGACGGGACCTGCTTGATTCGCATCAATTACACGTCTCTTTACCTTCCCGCCAATCGGGAAAACTTGCACTGTCACCTTGAAGTAATATTCCTTCATCTTCTTTGGTGAAAAGACAAGCGTTAGACGAGTATCATCATTGCCCTTCAAAACCCCAAACATCGGAGAAATTGTTAGGAGATTGTCCGCTGCACTTGCGGGAAGAATGACGCGATATTTGAGAGGAAGGCGTGTAGCATTCTTCAATGTTATTGTTCGCGACGATGATAGGCCGACACATGTTGGCTTCATATACAGCTGGCCTAATAAGCCTCTCGGAATGCTCTCCACTGAAGTCATGGAACGCTTGGTGATGCCGTATATCTCCTCGGGAAAGAGCACTTGTCCCTCATATAAATCTGGCACGATGATATAGGGTAACGCACCAGTGCCTTCGAGTAATAACTTGCCTCCATCATCACCATTGATAGTTAAGCGGAGAAGATCGCTGTACTTCTTCAATTGACGCGGTGTAAAGCGAATACAAACCAGAATAAATGACTCTGCAGCAATTTCTCCGACGTCAGGCTTTACTGAAAACACACTTCCATTACTTTGGTGTTCAGAACTTGTGGCAGCGAAATCTTCATTGTGGCCATCCCCTTGATTCTTATTCTTCCATCCAATGGCAATATGAAAGGTACAAGGCAAGTTCGAAGTATTGCGAATCATAACAGTCTGGTAGATGCTCTCATCAAGAAAACAGCAAGGAAAGACGAGTTTGCCATGCGACACATTTCCTCCAAAGAAAGAAGCCTTCGCTAGCAACTGGCCTGAAGAGAAGGTGTGACCAAGACAAGAAACAGTAAGAGACCAGGGTGGAGTTAATGAGAAGTCATTCACAAGTCTAAATGTTCTCTGATTCTTGAAATAGACGTAGGCTTCAAGTTCTGACAAGAAGTTTCTTGATGATTGCTTTGGAACGAAAGTAATAAGAAAAGTCTGACTTTGGCCCGGGTTAATGTCAGCAACGAGTGGCGAAATGGCAAATGCTTGAAGTTGTGCGATTTCTCGTTCTTCTTGATCAATCGAAATAATTTCATGCGTCTTCGACAAGCTTTTGCTATTGCTCTTATTCTCTCCCATTCCTTGCACTATCGGCACATACCACTGCACTACCACCTTTCCATTGGTATTATTGTGAATGACAACCTCGCGAGGTGCTGAACTCGTCTTAAAAGTTGTATAACCGAAGTCTAATGATAAGCGATTAATAGTTACTTCTCTGGCAGTCTGGTCTGTACTTTGGATAAAGAACTCATGCGCCGGCGCAACTAGGTTACGGAGGGCCTCGCCAGTTCGTGTAACAGGTCGTTGAAGCTGCGTCACTGAAAATGCACGAGTTCCAACACGTCCAATATGCGCGAAAAACGATTGTGCAATGTCAGAAAATCGATTGCTCTCATACAATGCATCGAGTTCATCAGGATTAAGACCACCATACCCTTGTACGGAGCGATTCCGATAAGCTTGAATGTGAGCATGTCGGAGAGGCGCTGGACGTTGCTCTTTCACTTCTCCCTTCGCTCGAATAAAGCCAGTACCAAGGCAGTCATAGAAGAGGGGTAGTGCATCACCGACCAGGACGAAAAACCGCCTGTAATAGTTAATCGGCTTCGTCGGTACGAAGACAACTTTGACAGGATATGACTTAACGAGTGCAGGAATAATACCTTGCTTTGGTGTCATCTTAAAGATACCATGTTCATCGCCCAGGACGTAGAAGGGAACATCACGTGGACTATCATTCTGCAAAAAGAACAAACGTGTTTCAACCTTTCCCAATTCAATATCGCGAAAGTTAAGTGAGAAGATAGGAGCTCCTTCTTCACGCAAACTTCCAGATAAATCCGCAGTATTGGTAGTTTGTTGCGGTTTAGGCTTGGTCGGGACGACTTCTTTGTAGAGTGTAATCTTTGGAGGCATCGAAGTACCCTTCAAGGTAAGAACTGTATTGCAATTACCAGGGGTACGATAGGCGTAGCGATCATGGGTATAGCATCCCATTGCTAATGCGCGGTAATTAATAATAACATTAACCTCGCTGCGAGGAGGAATAATGCCTTGCTTTGGATGGATGTCGAACACCTCGTCGCGATCATTGTCGAGTCGGATGAGCTGAAATTCTGCTGGGACGACACTACTGTTCGATAAAACAATCTCTTTGGACTCTGGAATCATTCCACTCACCACTTCGTCAAAGGAGACAACATTATCAGAGAGGGAGATGTAAGCAAACTTGCCGATGGCCGACAACTTGGTTGAAATAATAGGCTGAGGAATAATGGCATGGACTCCTCGGCCGACATGACAAATAGCTTGTGCTACAAACACTGATGCATCAGTGGGCCTAATACTAAGGGTAATTTCATGAGACTTGCCAACAGGCACCACACCTTGCGAGGGAACGAGGGAGAAAGGCTCCGGTACATCCCATTCGTACGGCGCATCAATTTCACCGGTATTAATCAAGTGAAAGGTCATTTGTGTGATCTGATGTGTCGTACAATAGCCAAGATCTAATCCCTCTGGTGCTTGGAGCGAGAGGTTGTCGATTGTAGCTCTGACAGGAATGTGGAAGCCATTGCCTGAGATGCCGTCCAACATCTTTATATAAATTGTATCATCGTATGGCTCGTACTCGACTGGTCTAAAGACAACATCTACCTCTTGTGCTAATCCAGGACTCAAAATGATGGGTTCCGGATAAGCCATGGAGAAATAGCGAGTTGAGGGAAGCTTATATTTGAGTTTCTTCACCTCTGTACTCACATTTCGAATGATTAATTTCTGGATATATTCACCACCTGGGCGCCAGGTACTTGCTCGAAAGAAAATACCATCTCCACCACCAGGACCAAGGCATTCGATGCCGAATCGCTTTATTCTTTCATCGCGATTCATTGTCAATGCTGCAGATCCTGTGGTAACCGAGAGTTGGCTGGCATTCATTTCTTTAAAATCTGAATGGCTTATTCCGTAATTGAACTGTTTTAAAACTCCAGCAATCCCTTTGAGCTTCTAATCTGAATGAAAAAAGGGTTGCCTGCAGTAATTGGTAAAGTTTGAAATAATAGATGAAACGGATGAACAGAAAACACGATATTTCAGAAAATCTAAAAATTAGATATTTTCGAATGTAAAACCACGATTTTATGGAAACTAGGGATGAAGTAAAATTAAAAGAATTTACAAATGACTTTTACTAGCCGTTGATCCACAGAAAAAGCGCTTCCAGAAGTTCAAGAAAAATTCGAGAAATCGAAGGAAAAAGTGTAAATTTATCATAAGAAAATCCTCTTTTATTGATTTTTATGAAACTCAGTTTCCTTAAGAATCATAGTGGAATTGCATCATCTTCAAGGAAACGACAGTCTCGACTCGCTAGTTCATATCTTGTGATTGGTTTTGATCCTTCCAAAAGTCGTGAACAAGACTAAAATAATTTTTTGGAATCAGATCGGGGTAATCATCGCTCCTTGCTTCCCAAGAAGGCAAACAACTGGAAAAGTGTCCGTTAGTGTCCAACTACCAGTCATAACAAGGTGGATAAATCAAGAGATTTATCACTCAAATGGATTACTATATCAATAATAATGCTAAAGTAGAGAATAAACTATCACGAGACAGTGTAATTAGCTTTCAGATCCCTTCAACTAGTACTGACTTCACAGAAATGGCGGACGAAAACGACTCCGACTTAGAAGAAAGTGATATGATAGAAATACAGCCATCAACATCAACAGACAATCTCGCTCCAATGAAAAGAAAGGTGGAGAAGGCGAAATGGTCGAAAGATGAGGTGAAAAACTCTCTGATAACCTATCCGCTCTCAACGTTAAATGCTTTCTTTTCTCTCTATGAAATCGAAATAGGATGAAAAGCTCAAGCAAGCTGTAGCCTTATTAAATGGAAAGAATTGGAAGCTGATTGCGAACTATCTTCCAGGAAAGACAGAAGTTCAATGTTTGCATCGGTGGACGAAGGTTCTTAATCCAAACCTCACGAAAGGTCCTTGGACAGCCGAGGTAGAGCCAGTGTCGAATTTTTGTGATCATATATTCTAATATGATCAATTCTTAGGAGGATCAACTGCTACGTGATCTCGTGATGAGACATGGGCCTAAGAAGTGGTCTGCCATTGCCGCTCATCTTCCTGGCCGTATTGGCAAGCAATGTCGCGAACGCTGGCATAATCATTTAAATCCAGACATAAACAAGGAGCCATGGTCACTTAGCGAGGATACTGCCATTATCGAGTCGCATCATAAGATGGGTAATCGATGGGCAGAGATTGCGAAGATGTTACCAGGACGAACAGACAATGCAATCAAGAATCATTGGAACTCCTCAATGAAAAAGAAAGCCGAACAATATATTCTCACTCGTGAGGGTAAAGAAAAGCATCAATTTGGTAAAGACTATGATTTCGGTGAGTTTTAAAGCTGTAATGTCACCCTCTCAACCTCTAACCCACTATGATAGACATCTACTTTACAACAGTAAAACTCGAGAAATATGATGTCGATGAAATGATCAAGTTAATTCGTCCTTTAGTTAAAGGAAAAACCAATGAATTCGAAGGGATTGAGACGACGATTGGAGGTGCGGAGGTGTCATTGAAGAAAGCTCGATTGAGCTTAGGAGAACCCAGTAACAGCTATTTACCTGCAATTACGCCACTAAACAATGTAAAAGGCGGTGCACCTCTTATGTCCATTCTTCCGCCATATGAAAGAGATGGAATTATGAAAACAGCGCCGCTCCCACCTCCACCAGCTCATTCTCTAACCTCTCACCCATACACCAACCAATACGTTATGATGAAGCAATTTAATCGGAATACGAATGGATTTTATTCCTCTCACTATATCAACCACAGCAATGATAGTAACAACAATAACGATCATTTGAACAACTCAGCAGCCTATTATCCTTTATCAGAGGATATGCTTCAACCGTCCCTCAATTCAGGTAAATAAATCCATTCTACATTATTTCATCTCTAATATTATTTCTTTTTGTAGGATCAGGCTTAAATTCTTCGCTTAATACTTCTTTTGAGCAAATGCAAGTACCGAACTTGAACTCGACGAACAAGAGGAAGAGAAAGAAGCTGAATGAAGACGAGGTTCAACCAGCCTTACACACCACCGGCAAAAAGTCAAACCGCCCATCCATTTTAGGATCTCAAAATCGAACTCCTTCAAAGAGATCAAGTAATTCTTCAGATCTGTCAATCCGCTTCTCTGAAGGAGTTCATGAAGTCTCCGGTATTTCTACTCCCGGCTTACAGCAAATTACTCCAATGGCCGGAAGAAGAGAGAGTCTTCCACGTAGCAAGAAAGGAACCAACGCGAAATATCTTGATGAAGAAGTTGATACTCCACTCACCACGTTGACCACTGGCGGGAAACGAAAGAGAAGGGATGGCAATTCATTATCTGATACGCCATTGACTGGATTCGAACTACATTTAGATGAGATGGATGTGCGCACAGGATTAACTCCGTTTCATGCCGATGGGTTGTTATTTTCTGATTTTTCACTCAATAATCAAGGACAGTTGCCTGAGCCTCAGCGTCTGATGCTCTCCGGTGCCAAGCCACCACGCAAATCTAACGGAGGCGCAAAGTCATCCAATGCTTCATCTTTGGCAAGAAAATCTCACTCTAACATTAGTGAGAAAGAAACTCCTCAGGCTCAACTCAATACACACAGCTCCCCTCAGACTCATTATTCTCTGTCAATCTTAGCTGACAGCTGTATAGCCTCTGCAGAGAAAGATTCGTACCTCATGGCTCTTCTTTCATCAACTAAAAAGCCAAGAATGGGTTCTTTGTTAGAGGAGTCAGATGGAGAGAGAATAGGAATTGCGGAGAGCAATGATGACAATGATGTCACAGAAAATGATCGATTAGCATATCCAGCTCCTCCCGTCGCTAATAGAGGAGAATCCACTTACTCTGACCTTGAGAATGATCCTGATTTCATGGAAACGTCATCAATTCTCGCATTGCTACATTCTACTCCTCGATTTCCTCCAACTATGTCTTACACGGAGAAAGAACGAGCGAAGAATGAGAATAAAGCCGGAAACTCACCTGTATCAAAAGGAAATCCTTTACAAGAAGAGTTAGAAGAGCGCAACAATGCAAATACAACGTCAGAAGAGGAAAATGGTGAAGCAGAAGAATCGAAAGAAAGTTTAAAGGTTGCCGGAGCGAAAACTCCTTCGATGGCAAAGAACAGAACAAGTGTTTCTGACTTCATGAGTCAGTCCTTGACTCCTCTATTTAATGATTTGACGAAGGATCTCCAAGAAGCTCACGGAGATTTGAAAAATTTGCTATCCCATACTGATTTGAGTCAAATGGATGAGGAAGATTCTACTGATACTGAAATTGTTGCCCTAAATCGATCTCATCTTGGCCACTCTCAACTACTTCCATCATCATCTCCAGAAACAACAAATTCAGCAATTAGCAATCAAAGTGACTTGAAAGAAGAGAAGACTTTAAATCAACTCAAATCACCTTCTCGAATGAGGTAAGTTGAGTTTATCCGCTTCATCGGCGTTCTGTTATTATTTATTTGTTCGATTAGTTCGACTAAATTGACAGGACAACACGCTTCATCGCCCCAGAGACTTTCGCGACCTTCTTCTTCGTCACTATTGAAGCGCACGATGGTAAGTTATATTGCATCAAACCGACTTTTATGTTTTCTAAATGCATGATTTAGACTGAAGCGCTACAAGCTGAAGCCGCGGCTGGTCTCTTGTTGCAACTGCAGTCGAACTTGATTGCTGATATGTGAAGTGTTGTTGTCTCCCGTCTAAAGTCTGTAAGTCCTTTTGCTTTTGAAAGTTGTGCTGTTGTGTTATGCTCCTCTGTGGTTGGATGGCTGTTCCATGTATTTTTCTTTTCTTTTTGGTGTGTTTCTTCGTATTCTGGTATTATGGTTGATTATCACTCGTGTTACTTTTGAACTTCCGGATTAAGGGTGAAAAATTGTGTTATCCTTTCATTATCTATCCGCATACATGCTCATCGCATAATTATTGGATTGTATCGGTAATAGCAAGAGTAGGGAGGGGAAAGAGTTCTTTCATTGCCGCAGTGTGCTGTATTGTGACAGGAAGTTTGCTCTGATATTGTGTGTTGTTTTGTCAGTAAAGAGGTTGGTTGGTTGATATGAAAGAAACGGAAAGTATTTATTTGAGTTTTTTTTCTTTCTTTCTTTTCTAATTTTGTTTTATTGTTTTTGAATAAGAAGTAACCGGTATTAGTATAATTTTGAATATAAGTTGTTGTGTGTGTGATGAGAGATAAAGAGCATGAAGTGCATGATCATCATCATGCAAAGTGCACAAGTTGATCTCCCAACCCAATCCTGGGTGGGTGGGGTTGTTGGTTGGGCAAGGCAGGGCGGGCAGAAGAACATTCCTTGTGTTTGAAGTGAGGTCTGCGATGGGCTTGGGTGATGATGCGTGGCTTGGGCGTGAAAGGAGTGGAGTAGGTGCGATTCATTCATCTTCTACGATCCCATCGGATCTTATAAACAACTTATCTTCCCGAGATTGAAGCACACGACACACCGAGACTACGGTCTAGTTGAGTTCTTTATTGTTGAGTCCCTTCACAGAAGCGCAAATCAGTTTTTTTCTCCCCTCCCCTCTTCTTCGTACGAATAATATATCCTTTGGTGGTGGACTAGGTCTCTCTCCTCCTTGTTGAGAAATTTATTAGTCCGATCTGAACTGGCTTTTTCCTGATATATTAGTATTATTGTCATCATCATTCTATTACTTTAGTTTGTTTGTTTCTTTAACCCCTCCATTTTCTTTGCTTTTTCATCTTATTAATAACTCATTTTCATCTTGAAAGAAAATAAGAAGACAAAGTAATAAGACAGATTTAAAATATTTCGTTGTCAGTAAATTTAAGAGCTTTTTCACAAGGAATTTTTTAAAACCCCATTAACTCTATATCTTGAAAGAGATTCTCCCCTGACAACGATCATAATAATTATTTCCTGTTTCTTTTTTATCACATTCAACATAATAATAATAAGAATTCATTATCTTCTTTTTTTCTGAGTAAAACATTATCCTATATTATCGTAATAAGTATATTATTTATATTTCTCTCTTAGTTTTTCTTTTTCCAACTGTCTTTGTCTTATCTTTATCCCCTGTTATTGTAATCATATAATAATAATAATCATGGAAGGTAAGTCACTGTGCTTTCACTCGGTTTCTTTCTTATTTGAACCTTCTACTTCTCTTTCCATTAGCTGGTTCAAAAACTGTGTTTATTGGCAATTTATCGTGGACGACAAACAACGATAGTCTTTTCGAGTTTCTCTCTCAAGCTGGAGGTGTTCTGTCTGCACAAGTGCAAAGACACGAAGATACCAATCGATCTAAAGGATGGGGGTAAGCCAGGCTCTCCTCCTCTCTCTATTCTTTGTTATCTAATGACATCATTCCCTTTCAGGCTCGCAGAGTTCATTAACCCTGAAACTGCTGCCCGCGCAGTTGCTTTATTAGATCGAAGAGAATTCAACGGACGTCAAGTCCATATGAGATTAGATCGCTCTCATTTAGATACCAATGATGGTTTTCAAAGCGTCTATATTGGTAATCTTGCTTGGTCTGTGACTGAACAAGAGCTTTTGCAGCTCTTTGGGAGTTATAACCCTTTAACCTGTCACGTTCTTACTAATATGTATGGACGTTCCCGAGGTTTTGCTATCATGAAGTTTCGTAGTGAGCTTGAAGCAGCTGCAGCGATTGAAAGCTTCAATCATTATGAGCTCTCTGGTCGCAAGTTGGAGGTAAGATCTGAATACAAAGACATCTTATGACATTCTCTAATACCTTCTTCTTGTTCTCTTATTAGTGCCGCTTTGATCGTGGACCAGTGAAGCCTGATGATACTGATGGAAAGAATTCTATCTTCGTGAGCAAGTTAGGTCCTGCTATCGTTACTGATACAGAGCTTGTTGCTTTGTTTCGTCACATTGGACCAATTGCGACGGCATCTTTACAGAAAGCTACTAACGGTAGATCCAAAGGGTGGGGGTGAGTTTATTATTTCCTTTACCTCTCTGTCTTCTTCTTCTAATCCTTGTAATGTTCTATAAATAGAATTATCAAATTCCACACCTATGCGGATGCTAAGCAAGCTGTGGAGACTATGAATGGTAGAAAACTCCCAGGTGCATCATATCCTCTTGAAGTACGATTCGACAGAAAATAAAGACGATTCACTGAATCTATTCATAGTAGTAGTAATACCATTCTTTTCTGTCTGCTTTTCATCCCTTCAACACCTCTCTCTCGCCCCCTACAAGTAGTATATATAATACATACAACATATATAGATGTAAACATCATATAATGAAAGTTTTCAATGAAAAAAAAAAAAACATAAAAATATATGAAATATATGGAAGAAGTAGTAAGTAACTAACGCAGTATATAGTAATAGTAGTAGTAACAATAATAATACAATAGAATATAGATTGTAATTGGTAGTATGAAGTGTAGAGTTATAATTCTCTTCTTTCTGATGTATTATTTTCCTTCCTCGACTAACTCTTTCCTTCTTCCTTCTTCCTTCTTCCTTCTTCCCTCCTTCTTTCTCTTTTGTTTTGTCATAATGGTTTTTTTCTTTTAGTGGTATAGTAGTTGTTTAAGATCAAATTCATCATTGACTCATCTCCCCTCATCCTTACTCTTAATTATCGAAAGCTTTCACATTTCCCTGTTTTTTCCTTCTTCTTTCCAGGAAAAATGAAGGAAATGTGCACTCCTTTGTCGGTAGTGTCGTGTGGTGCATATAGCCGATGAATCATCGCACTTACAATAATATACAATCATAAGCATAACATCTGAGAAGGATTTGAAGGCTTTGCAACCACCAGAACCAACCAATAGATAGTACAAAGGAGTAGCAACAACACAACTACTTTACTCTTCTTCGTCTTGCGCGATATCGATTACTTTCATTGGCTTTATTGTTTTTTTTTCTTTTCTCACTCTTGCATCATATATTATATTTATTGCATTTATTTTTTCACATTATTTTGTTAACGAAGAAATTTTCAACCACAAATTTCAACGTTAATCTTTGAAGAATTTATCTGGGTGGCAGAGCGCGAGTTGTGAAGGCCTCAACAGTGCTCCATTAGTTTTCTTTCTTTTTCTTTCTTTTTGTCTTTCCTTGTGATAAATCCTTTCTCATTGTCCCCGTGAAGTAGGATCTATTCTTTCTCTTTTCAATTTAAACCTGTTCTATTGCTTTTTTGGTGTGATTTATAAAGACTTTCTCTGACGAAGTTCTTTCCTAAACCGACTTACAGCACTTCCAAACACACTATTGTTTTATCCCCTCCGCCTCCCCTTCACGTATTATCTTCCTAATCGTCATCATCATCATCTTCATCCTCACCGAGTTACTACTTACATTTCTCTTCTGTTTTTATTCATTCGTCATCCTTCTTTGTGTATTCAAGAACAATCTTCTAGAGTGAAGGAATACTAACACAGCTCCCGACCTCTTTTTCAGTTAATAAGGTAATAAATCAGACTCTATTCCCTATCTCATCTAATGGTTTCTTTTGATAGCTTTGTTTACGCTTCTTTTTCTTCTTTTACTTAATATAGTATATCCAATAAATATGAGTGGCGGTGGTGAGAAAAGAGCTGAAGAGATTACTCAAAGTCTTCCAGTGCCAGAGAATAAGATTGGATGGATTGTTGGGAAGCGAGGTTCCTATATCAATCAACTCTGCAAGAAATCAGGTGCACAGATTGAAATCTCTGAATCCACCTCTCGTGAGTATGGGATGATCTGGAAATATATCCAAATTACTGGCACAGGACGGGCTGTTGATCGTGCGAAGAAACTCATTCATATTCGCTTAGAACGTTTAGCTGAGACAAAAGCAGTGAAAGGAGATTCAAGAGAAGATCGATCAGGCTCTAAAGAAGATGGAGGTGGCGATGAAATGACTGGTTGGGATGATGAATCTTAACACGACTCTCTAAGCCTTTATCTAAGATTTCTCCTTCTTGTGCTGCCTTGATTTGTCTTCTTCTCGTTTTTTTGTTCTCATGTCATGAAAGTGTTTTAAACTCTGCTAGTACTACTACTATAGTCATATTCCTAATCCACTAATCTATGGTACACTTGTGCGATTCTTTGTCCTTTGAAGGAAGAACATTGTTTGACAACGTATCATATTGCTTATAGTCGTCACCACCTGGTGCGGCCTATGGGTGCTGAAAGAATCCTCATCAAGAAGCAATACCAAACAATGGAAACAAATGACAGGTATCGAATAGACACGTATCCAATGGCAGTAGGAATGAACGAAGGGAAGACTGTAGAGGGCGATTGATGAGTATGTTCAGTTAAAACTAAAGCCACAAAAATTAGTAGAAAACCGCTATATGAGAAATAGGAATCAAAAAAATAAACAAAGAAACAAATGAATGCTTTGCTGACGATGATGAGGACGATGAATTATGAATCAAAAAAGAGGAAAGAAAAAAAAGAAAAAAGAAAAAAGAAAGTGAGTGAGAGAGAGAGAGAGAGAGACTAAGATGCCTTGTGAGACATTTATGAATCTGCTGAGAACATAGAAACAACACATGCACACACTAGAGAGAGCAAGTGATTCAGTGATATATACATTGGTAATCAAAGAGAGGAAAGAAACAAAGAAAAAGAACAAAGAAGCCAACGAAAACCTTGATATTCTTATATCACCTAGTAACTATCTAACTATCAACTCAACTAATGTGTCGTCGTAGGAATGCGATGAAGATGCGATGCACAGAGAAAGAGAAAAAGAAGAAAACCAATAAGAAAAACAAAACAAGCAAAACAAACAACTAAAAATGAAAACAAAAGAAAAATAAAAGAAACAAAACAAACAAAACAATAATAAATAAAAATAGACTGGAGGTTATAGAAGCAGGAGGAGAAGAAGCAGAAGAACTGGAAGGATAGAGATAGAGACAGGGATAGGGTTAGAGATATAGAGATAATCGCCTTTAATTTTGATACAATGAAAGGACAGAAGAAAAGGCTACTGCACATCTTTTCTTGTGTTTCTCATTATTCACAATTATATATTTCATGGGAAAACGAGCAATAACATGGTCATATAGATCACTACTATATTATATATATGACAGTTGATTGCTCTTTTCCTCATCCATCACTTGTTAACGAACACTCACACAACACTCAAAGGGAACACCATTAATAGGAACAACATTGAAAGACACTCCCACTAAAGATGACGATGAAGAAGAAGATAAAGATGACGAAACACATGAGAACATGAAGAAGAAAGGTTCTTTTTAATATGTGCGAAACCAATCAAAGACCAAGAACAACCAGCACAACAACAAAGAACAATAATATTAAGTATTATTTCCTTGCTGCTATGAGGAGTTAAAAGCGATAGAGATATCTAATGGATGTTAGGTAGAGAAGAAGAAAGACAGGAAATGAAAAGGATATTAGCAGAGAACAGAGGGGGTGAGGGGGAAATGTGATGAACTCTGATGTATTCAATAGTATAATATCAAATGAAAGGATAAAACAAATAATAAAACAATCATCAACTATAAAGAAAAGAAAACCAAGGAAGAAAGAAGTAAAGCAACAGCGTAGTAATAATAATCGAGGAACATCATTGAGACAGCTGGGTAGCTTGAAAAGCTGCTACGTTGATGATGAATCCTTCTTCACAACATCATTTCAGAGAAGACTTCTATCTCTTTGCTGTTTCATTCACTATGAAGGAAAGATGTTATACAATCTCTAATAATAATAGTAGTTCATCTTCCTTGCTTCTTTCCCCTCCTTACAATGTTCATTTCGTTCTAATGTTTGTTTTTAATCATAATAATATATTTTAATAGTTTAAAAACAAATTTTCTTTCTCTTTGATTGTTCTTTATATAATGATTGTCGTTGACTCATATGAGGTATTTATTGAATTAATTCATCTTCTTCTCTCTTTTTATTAATATAATTTATTCAGATTTATCTATTCTTCTATCGTACGTGGTCTTTAGTTGGTTTCTTCCAACCGTCATAATCCATCTTCAAACTTCACATTTTTATCATTTGTATGTCCATCATTGCTCTCAACACTGCCTGTGCCAGATCCTCGCTTCAGAATATTCTTCTTCTGTTTCGTTACACCAGGTGAACCATTAATAGGAGGTGGCTGATTCTCTCGATCTTTCACATCAGATAAAGTGCTGCGTCCGGTAGAACTCGATACAACACTTCCATTCTTATGATGATCATTATTAATGGTGGCCATACTCATAGCAGAGCGATTACTTTCACGCGTCGAAACAGAATTATGTTTACCATCCTCTAATGGACGTGATGTTAAATTTCTTAATGGAATAACAAGAAATAAGAAGACGAAGGAGCATATTAATTGAATAATCATTGGACAAAAGACAATAAACATAAATGCTAATACATAATTATATCCAAATCGAAATATTTTCACAAATGCATAAGCTAATGCCATATTCATACTGACCAATCCAATGACAAAGACTAAATTACGAAATTTCATAATATTTTCAATTTTCTCACTAATAGCAGAATCTTTCCCCGTTGCGCGATTTCCCCAAGTTGTATCCCATAAACGTGCAAACGAATAAGATGGTATAAACACAAGGAAAAATAAAATTAAAAATAAAAACCATGGTAAATAAGCACAATATAATGCAGCGGAGGTCGCTGATTGTGCTAATGCGATAATAATTGGTAAAAGTAATGATGCAATCACAAGTCCATCAACTAAATCAACACCTTGAGTGAATATTTCATACCAAACAGCAAAATAAACAGGAAACATAAAACAAAATCCTAATATTGCTAAGATCTGACACCAAAGTTCTGGCATCTTTCCTCGGGGTGCATAGTATGATCGGATGGACCAAATTGCATAAAGAAACATAAATAGACTCACCCAAATTTCTGCTCCTCCGATTGGACCATATACATTCATTGTTGCCCATCCAAAAGCAGCTGGCCAACGATTTGCACAATCCAATGATCCAATGTAAATGGCCGAACCGAAGACAGCAGGCGCGATTAAAACAAGAATTAATTGCATTAATTGAAGTGACCAAAGACCATTAATAAAACGAATATTTTTCCCTGCTTTATGAGAGTCGAACATTCCACCGAGAACTCGAGCATGAGCACGTTGAGAATTAAAAAAGAATAAAAAACTTGCAAAAGTACCATTTAACCATCTTCTTCTTTGCGTTAACAATGATTCCCAGCAGATTTCTGGTTGATAGAAGAATGTTGCACCAGGAATCCACTTAGTACCATAACCAGTGGAGAAAACACAGACGAAACTTAAAATACGATCTTCAGCAAGACGCATATTAACACGCAAGAACTCTGTGAATGTGATTCCTCCACCACCCATCGATGCTTCTTTTACTTCATTAACGGATTGCTTTGATGGCGCGATAGCAGCCTCGACATCTTTTTGCTCTTCGATCATCGGATTTGTTGTGGCAGGATTTCCTCCCACATTCATTACTGTCGGCTTAAAATTTGGAGGTAAACTTGTTGAGGATGGTCGACTCATGGAGCGAAACTTCTTTGGTAATTTGGGTACTTTCTTAGTGCTCTCTCCTTTGAAGAGGAGATTGAAGTATTCGTCAACGACCTTAAATCGCTTCATTTTACGCCAATTTAACAATTGACAAGGTCCAGGCATCACTGGAAGAGCTTCTACAAGGTTAAACATTGCAGAGTTCATGATTAATGTTGCTTCGAACTCAAAGCCTTGAAGCGGGCAAGGTGAAAGAAAGAACGCCGCCCAACAGCGCCAACAAGGACGCGCATCTCCCATCTCCGCATGATTGTTCTTCAGAAGACGGAAAGGGGTATCTTCACAAGGATGGAAGTAAAGGTTTGGAGTCTCCACGCGCTGTCTGGCGGTCACACCGATGAGGTCAGTTTTGAAGTATAACTCGTACATCAGACGGGCGATGCAAGTTACGTTATACGTTGTGCCGCAGTCAGTGAGGAAGGCGAACTCTACTTTGGTGTCTAAAGCGTCACAAATAGAGTCAAAGAACCATTGATGGGAGTTGTGTTTGCGGTGGTTTTGACGTTTAATGATCGGGATTAAATTGAAGTATAAGATCTGATCGGCATTGAAATCGCTTGGCATTGAGGAGCGCATCGAATGGCCAAAGGATAGTTTAAAAGAACCATCCGGATTGAGACAGCGGTGGTTGACAGCAAGTCTCTGTAAGACCTCGTCATCAGCGATAGAAGTGCGGCCGGCGTTATAAGCGTCTTTCTTCTTCTTTAAATCAAAGGTTGAGTCATGTTCCTCATCAGCAGGCATCAAATCATCTGAATAATACCACCATTTAGTACAAGAGACACGGACATCAACTTTTCCCTGTTCAGAAGGACCATCCATGCCATCGAGGAAGCCTGGGAAGTTGGCGTTCAACCAGGCACGCATAGATGGATGCAACGCCTTGATTCCATCAAAGATAGGTACTATTACAGGTCTAATAGAATTAAATTCGTCTTTGAGAGACTTCCCTGCAGTATCATCATGTAATCTTGCCTGTAGAAGAAGATCAATGAGAAAATTGAAAAGACTGTAAAAAGTTGTACCTTCTTAATCATGAAATCAAAATTTTCCATTAAAGAAACTAATGTTTTTAAAAGTTCTTCTAAATCTTCGTTATAAGCAGGTACACAAACACAGAGATACTTAGTATTCTCTACTTCAGCTCGATCAATTAAATATCTTCCAATATTACGACTGGGAAAGGCTTTACATTCTCCTTCTTTCACATCATCATAGTTAAAATCATCATTGACTGGTTTCCCTTCAAGGGGTCCGAATGGGAGATACAGATCTGCCATGGAGGAAGGGGGATAGACTATAGATTCAAGAGAGAGATGATAACAATCGAATCAATGAAGATGGTGAGAAAGATCGTCCAAGCTACTCTTAGGCTGCAATTTCGAGTTTTCGAGTTTTCGTTTGCAGCAGAGAGAGATGGGAGGAGAGTGTAATGCCAAATTGAAAGATAGAATTTGGAGCTCAATTTTGCATTGTGAGTTGAATTGCCCTTTTTAATTCGATCTCTTTCAAGGCAATTCGCGCGTTTCAGTCTGAATATTACTCTGAGAATATCGTAGATAGTCAGTTTGTACGATGATACAGGAGAAGGATCTGAACGAAAACACGCATCTGTTGTATAACACGAGTCAAAACTCTGGGAGACTTGCCAACACTTCAAACGCGAACAAAAATGAACTGAACTTTGTTTCTCCCTCAACTGTGACTTCTTTAGAAGCATTACAAGAAGATTTAGAGAAAGGTCAGGCGAAATCTGAGGAAGAGACTTGGGAAAAGTTTGGTCGACGAACGTTGTATGGTTCTTTACCCTTTATGGCAGCCTTTGGCATGCAGAAGAAAGAATCCGCTATGAAAAAGGTGATCTCGGCGGTTAGTATTAATACTCTTGCGAAATTGCACCTGGATAAAGAGCTAATGAAGGAGGTGAGTCCTTTCCCATCCCTCAAACCTTTGCATTTTAATTACACGATTACCTCTGATCTAGCCGGAACAACTACAAGAAATCGATGTAGATGAGGTAAGATCATAATTTTCCCAGCGACGAAAATCATTTAACCTCTAACTCTTAAAGATTACCATGACTTTTCATCTTTTGATGGCTGTCGTGATTGCAATCATATCGCAGTTCTTAGTCGGATTCAACACATCGGTTCTTAATGCACCTGAAGCTGTTGTATTTCCTGGACACTCTACACTCTCTTGGTCACTGGCAGTATCAGCTTTAGCGGTCGGAGGTCCAATCGGCTCGATTGCAGGAGGATTTCTCGCGAATATCTACGGCAGGAAAGGAACAATGATGATCAATACTTGGATCTTTCTTGCGGGTGGTTTCTTAATGACGGTTGCTCCTTCCATGTCTTGGTTGATTTTATCTCGTTTCATCATCGGCTGCTCGTCTGGCGTTGCAATGGTCGTCGTTCCAGTTTATCTTGGTGAGATTGCTCCTCCAACATTGCGAGGAACTTTAGGCACATGTACACAGTTTGCTATTGTTATTGGAATTTTATTTAGCAATCTTGTAGCATTTCCGCTTGCTACTCCCACCGGATGGCGTTACATGTTTGCTATCGGTCCTTTCCTGTCCCTAGTACAGCTACTCTCATCTCCTTATCTCGTTGAATCTCCGCGTTGGCTTCTGTCCCATGATGAACGTTCCGCTCAAGCAAGAGTTGAAATTAAGAAGCTCCGTGCCTTTCGAAATTCATGTGACGTAGAGCAAGAGGTTCAAAACTATCTGTTTGCATCAAAACAACACAAAACTGCTCGATCATCAGCTCACTCTTCTGGTGCTCTCTTTGATCTTCTGAAGGCAAAGGATATTCGAATATTAGTAGTATCATCAGTTGTATTGCAAATCGCGCAGCAGCTTAGTGGTATTAATGCAGTTTTCTACTATTCGACAACCTTCTTCAGAGGTGTGATCGATAATCCTCTTCTAGGCACTACGCTCATCGGGATTGTGAACCTCCTTGCTACTATTCTCGCCTTAAAGCTTATGGACAACACTGAACGACGTACTCTCTTGTTATGGAGTGCATTAGGATCGATCTTCGCGATGCTTTTGATCATGGCAGCATTGTCCGAAGTGATTAACCGCGCTTTCTCCCTCGGCGCAATGCTTTTATTCGTCACAAGCTTTGCAGTAGGATTGGGTCCAATCCCTTGGCTCATTGTTGCAGAAATGTTTGACTCGAAGTACGTTGCGACTGCAATGTCTTTGGCGTGTATTGTTAATTGGACGTGTAATTTCATCGTTGGACTGTCCTTTCCCTTCTGCACTCAATACCTTGGACCTTACAGCTTCGCTCCCTTCTGCTTCATCCTGCTAATCAGTGTTGTGTTTATCTATTTCTACTTGCCTGAAACTCATGGGAAGACGATCGAGGAGGTGTATCGAGAAGTGACTCGTAATCGTCGTTCGCGTAGTTATGCTGGTGTTCTTTCTGCCCGACATGCGGATCAGAGGAAACAGAGTGTCGACTCTTATGCCGAGAACCTCGTTGATCTGCCTGTGATTCAAGCTGTAGAGATGCTCGATTATCGCGATGATGATGCTCCAGTAGTGAAGAGTACTAGTGGCAAGTCACCAAGAGGAGATACTAGTATAGTAGATACAGGAAGTGGTAAGATGACTAGTTCAAAATCTAATGAAGGAAATAATAATAGTAGTAGTAAGAAATTTAATGAAGGGAGTAGTAAGAAAGGTAAAGAAACAAAGTAATAAATTCTCATAATAATATTATTATATATTCTTTTCTAATAAAACTATCTTTTCATTGTTTCTTTTCTTTTCTTCTCTTTTCTTTTAATATTAATATGAATCATCTTGAAATACACGAGTGATGTAGATGCCAATAAATGCTACCAACTGACTATGTCTAATCTATACTATTCTCTTCATTGGAGGAAAGAGAGCAAAGACATCAACAAGTTAATATCATAATATCACCACTTACTATTATTCTACCCTCCTATTCAAAATTCTACATTCAATATTCCTACACTACATCATGCGATTACAAACACACACTGCACTTGCAGACTAAGAACTCTACCGCTAATTAACCTAAAGCTATGAGGAAGAAGATCATCAAAAATGATTCTATGAAAAGAAGTAAATTCAGTGAATTTTAAGGTTTTGTGAAAGAGATAAGTCTTTCATCTGAGATTACACGATATCCTATCTTATAATAGATACTATTGGATACTGGGTTATCCGCATCGGTGTTCGGAGAACATACTTTCCCTTCATCCAGAAATTGCTTCGTGAGAAGATTTACTAAAATACTCGCATAACCATGACCTCTATCTTCCTCAGGAGTATAAACAAATCCGAAGCGAACCATATCCGGCGCTACAGATGCGCAGGCCATCGAAACAGGTCTTTCTTGTGTCTCACTCTCTGACGCTGGCACGACCCACAAATACACAGTCTTCTCACGCAGCCGAGGACCAATCAACTTTTCTGCCAATTCACGATTGACGTTAGCGACAGGAAGTTTGGCATCAATATGAAACTGGATTATCCAAGCAATCAAGAGCTCTAGATGACTCTCATCAGCTTGGATCAGACGTCCAGGCACTCTCCGATGAGGTGGCTCATAATCCTTCAATACATGGAAGGATTGTCTCGTGCACGATGCCTCGGAGAGGTGAGTAGTCTGGAAATATCTCTCACAGAAAGCTGCGACTAAATCTGTTCTTCCTATCACTCCAGGTGAGGTGTTTTGTGGGAACTGCTTTGCCAAATGATCAGCAAGAAGCACGGTTGACTCAATATTACCATAACCTATAATGGTAAAGAGCAGCATAGAGCTAGGTGATGAAGGTGATAGTGCAAAGAGTTCGCAGTGATTGGTTTCAGTGTTACGAATCAAATATTTCCCTTCTTTATCATTATCTGTTGGATTCTGGATCATTCTTCTTACTAATGAGAACAATAAACTTGCTCGATAATAATCATCACGATTTCCTGCATCATCATCATGATGATGAAGAGTATTAAAATGATGTAAAAGAAGTTCTAAATATTCTTCTGCACTTTCTACTAATTCTATCACGAACATTTCTCAATTTTTTTTCACTTTGAGGTAGATAGTGAGTTGATTGCTATCTCAAGTTGAGGTAGGAGCTATTTGCAGACCTGGAATCTCTGTCTCTTGGTAGATAGAGGGCAATGAAGATCTTTCAAACTGGTGAGAATTACGTGAATGCTTTTCGTGTCTCCAAAAGTGCACGAAGTGGGATCGAAATTACGGTAATAGTCGATAGAATGAACAGTTAGATAGAGAGAATTAATTATCAACAGCAAAAAGAAAGAAAGAAAGAAAGAAAGAAAAACCAAGAAGAGAAAAGAAAAACAAAACT
>VFQN01002849.1_pt1 | contig 25860 bp, 29 predicted proteins | sample 3512371 | NCBI WGS metagenome assembly VFQN01 (sample SAMN10412370, study PRJNA504923) | tailings metagenome | isolation source: Replicate 2 from Balatoc abandoned mine | place: Philippines: Itogon, Benguet | collected 2017-08-28 | reverse complement strand
GCAGGCGGCGCAGCAGTCGCTCGACCGCTACTTCGACCGCAGCTCGCGCCGTGCGACGGCCGCCAGCGAACTGCTGCGCCAGGTGGCCATGCAGGCGCGCCAGACCTCGCTGCCGCGTCCCGACGACACCCTCGCGGCGCTGGCCACGGCCGCCGCGGGCCGCTGAGCGAAGTTCGGGACGGCGATGCGTGCGGTCATCTGGTTCGTGCTGCTGTTCGTGGTCGCCGTGGTGGCGGCCACCACGCTGGGCGGCAACGACGGCCTGGTGAGCATCTACTGGGCCGGGCAGCGGCTCGACCTGTCGCTGAACCTGTTCCTGATCCTGCTGGCCGCACTGTGCTTCGTGCTGGTGACCGTGTTCAACGCGATCAACGCGCTGATCGGCCTGCCGCGCCGGGCCCGCGAGTGGCGCGTGTCGCGGCGCGACCGCACCGCGCAGGCTTCGCTGCGCGAGGCGCTGGCGCAGTACTTCGGCGGCCGCTACAGCCGCGCGCAGAAGGCGGCTCAGCGCGCGCTGACCATCCAGGCCGACACGCCCGAGCTGGCCCAGGACAACGAGTTCACCGTGCTCGGCCACCTGCTGGCCGCCGGCAGTGCCCACCGCCTGCAGGACCGCGCCGGCCGCGACCGTTCCATCGAGCGCGCGCTCGAACTGGCGCGGAACAGCCCCTCGGCGCGCGTGGCCGAGGAGGGAGCGCGGCTGCTGGCGGCCGAATGGGCGCTCGACGACCGCGATGCCGACCGCGCGCTCGAGCTGCTCGGCGCGCTGCCCACCGGCGTGGCGCGGCGCACCCATGCCCTTCGCCTGCGCCTGCAGGCCACGCGGCTGGGCCGCCAGCCGCAGGAGGCGCTGAAGACGGCGCGGCTGCTGGCCAAGCACCAGGGTTTCTCGAAGGAAGCGGCCCAGGGCCTGCTGCGCTCGCTGGCCTTCGAATCGCTCGACACCGCGCGCGACGCGGAGCAGCTGCGCCGCGTCTGGGCGCAACTCGACGCGATCGACCGGCGCGATGCCTTCGTCGCCGCACGTGCGGCCAGCCTCGCCGCGGGCTTCGGGGCGACCGACGAGGCACGCGGTTGGCTGCGGCCGTTCTGGGACCGGCTCGCCGACCTGGGCACCGACGAGCGCGCCGTGCTGGCGCTGGCGCTGGCCGAGTCCGTGCAGGGCCTGGGCGTCGAGTGGCTGCCCAAGCTGGAGGCGGCGGCGCAGGCCTACGGCCGCGAACCCGCCATGGGCTACGCCGTCGGCATCGCCCTGGCCGACCGCCAGCTCTGGGGCAAGGCGCGCCGCTTGCTCGAGGACGCGGCGGCCGACGCCACGCTGCAGCCGGCCGCGCGGCGCAAGGCCTGGCTCACGCTGGCGCGCATCGCCGGCGAGGAAGGCGACGCCGAGCGCGCCGCCCGCGCCTACGAATCGGCAGCCATCCTGGCCTGAGCGGGGAGGCTGCCAAAGCCTGCTATACTGCGCGGCTCGCGCGGCTGTAGCTCAGTTGGATAGAGTACTTGGCTACGAACCAAGGGGTCGTGGGTTCGAATCCTGCCAGCCGCGCCAATAACAAGAAGCGGATCAACGGGTTACGTCGAAGGGCGTAGCCCGTTTTTTCTTGGCCTTGTGCTATTCAGCAGGGATTGTGCTATTCGCTGCAGCCACGCCGCCAAGACCGCTGAGCGGCGATGGGAGCCCAAGCACACCTCGCGGGTCGCCGAGAGCCAGAGTTCGCTTTGGCGCCTTAGGATTGTTCGGTAGGTCGTCGCCGTGCTTGAAGCCCAGGTGGGTTCGGCCACACCTCCGACGCTCTACTTGCCCCGATGAACTTCAGCTGCAGACTGGAGACGGTCATTCGTTCCTTGGCGGTGAGTGTCGGCGGCAGTCGCAACCGGCCGTTCGACTTCTGCCGCGGCGTGTGACCGCAGTGCACATGAAGCCGCCATCGCACGGGTACGCGGATGCCCTACGACGCGCGGCCGTTGATGTACCGGGGGACGTCCGATCGCTTCCTGGCGCCGACCCAAGATGTTCCGCTGCCTTCGGCCGACGACGGTATCGACTTCGAAGCCGCGTTCGGCGTCATCACCGATGCCGTACCGATCGGCAGCTCTCCGACCGAAGCCTTGTGCCATGTTCGCCTGGTCGTCGTGATCAACGATTGGTCGCTTCGTCGCATCGCACCGATCGCGATGAAGACCGGGTTCGGCTGGATCCAGGCCAAGCCGGCCCGCGGTGTCGCGCCTATCGCCGTCACGCCGGACGAACTCGGCGATGACCGCTCGCTCGACGCCGGCCGTCTACTGCGCCCATCTTGGCATCGTGCAGCGACATGCACCCGGCGAGCACGGGCACGGCAAGACTTACCCACAACGCAAGCACCGTGCGCCTGCTGGCCGGGGCGTCAGACACTTCTCTCACGTGTGCGGCCTTCTCGGATTCGCGCTGAAGTCGGGCTGCCTGGGTGTGCGCAACACGAGCCTGCGCACCACCCATTCACCGACAGCGATGCTGAGCAGCCACATGCCGACCAGCGCGAAGTCGGAGGCCAGCCCCGTGAGCCGCTTGCCGGTGATCAGGTAGATCGGGAGCACGGCCAGCCAGACGGTCGTCGTTCCCATGCCGATGGCATAGGCGCGGACCATCCAGGCCAGGTGTTCGCGCATGTCGCGCGCGCGTGCCGCCGCCACGGCCAGCTGGAGCGCTGCGATCAGCACCAGGCCCAGTATCGCGCGTGCGCCATCCAGCAGCCCGGTTGCGATGCTTTCCACCTGCAGCAACATCGCCAACCCCGACAGCGCCAGCCCCGCGCCCGCCACGACAAAGACCCGCCCGGCCAGGCGGTGCAGCACCCCGAAGCGGCGACGAAGTGCGAGCACAAATTGCAGCGGCCCCAGCACGCCGAACAGCACGCCCGCCAGCGAGTGGAGGAACCAGGCGACAGGCGCGGAGGCCAGCCGCAAGGCGTCCTCGGGCCATGCGCCAAGCGGGATCTGCACCACGCGCACGGCCGTGACCATCAACGGTATGCCGGTGGCAAAGGCCAACACCAGCGCCAGCGGAAGCGGTCGCGTGAACTGGCTTGCCATGCTGCCCAGCCGCTGCGGCCTGCGGCGATCGGCCACGGTGGGGGGTGCTGCCGGCAAAGAGGGTTCAGAACTCATAGGCAACCCCCAATGCCGCCGATGCGCCATTGCGTCGGCTGACGAGAGGGCTCGCCGCAGCAACGTCACCGAGTCGGGTGAAGCCGGCGCTGGCCTGCAACTTCCAGCTCGATGCCAGCGCATACTCGGCACTGACACTCGCTTCCACCTTGCGACATCCCGACTTGGGCGTGTAGACGGAAAACGATGTGGCCTGCGCTTGGGCAGTCGTTACGCCGAAGTAGGTCTGCATGTAGTCTCGGTTGGCCCACGTTGCGCCAAGCGCAAAGCGAAGGTTCAAGCGGTCGGACGCCGACCACGGCATCTCGACGGTCATGTCCACCTGAGCACCCTTGGGTCCGCGTTCGCTCAGCGACTGTCTCGCAATCACCATCAACGGGCCGTAGCCGATTCCCACGCCGGCCTCGGTGCTGGACGGCACCTTGCCCATGCCGGCCAGGCGCTTGTCGCCAGGGGTCGGGTCCAGGGTCGAGGTGTCCCTGTCCTTGCGGCCAGGGTCAAACTGCGCAACCAGGGCGAATCTGAAAGATCCGGATTCGACGGCACTCCAGAACAGGCCACGCTGCCCGAACTCGACGGTGCCCCAGTCGCGGCTGCGATAGCTGAGCGTGAGATCCGGAACCGCCACCATCCGGCGGTTCGGGCTGCCTTCGTATGTGGGCACGTTTGCCAGGCCCAGGCCGATGCGGCCGCTGAGCCCATAGGCATGCTCGATCGAGACCGGCTGCGCCTGCGCGAGCGGGCTCAGCGCGATGAAGGTGGCAGCGAGTATTGCCTGCAACGCCGTGAACGTGGTGACGGCGGTGTTGCCGTGTCGATTGGCTCCGCCACCGGTTCCCAAGACCGAAGCCGCGTGCGCGATCGGTGCGAAGGTAGGTCGTTGAGCAAGGCTCGGCAAGTCTGAGAGGGTCGGCATGTGCAGCTTCTTGCATCGATGAGTCGAAAAGGCGGGTCCTGCGAAATCGACAGGGCGAACGAAGCCCGACCCCGTCCTGAGTCGGGGCCATAAATGAGGTGATGGAATGTCAGGCTGGCTTGCGGGCGACGATGAAGACCCGGAAGTCCTTGCCGCGGGTGCCGTGGCGCTCGACCGAGACGATGTCCATGCCCTGGCGGGCGATGGCCGACTTCAGCGCATCGGCGTCGAAGCGCAGCACATGCGGCGCCTTGCCGACTGCCCTCATCACAGGCAAGGCAAGGTAGCGAATCAACGGGTTCAACTCGGCGATGCAGGCCGTCTTCGAGATCAACAGACCGCCCGGCCGCAATGCCTGCATGGCCAGTTCCAGCGCACGGTCGAGGTCGGTCACCAGGTGCAGCAGGTTGAATGCCAACACTGCGTCGTATTCGCCTGGACTGGCCACTGGTGTATCGGCGTCGGCGAGGTCGAAGCTCAGTTGCGGCACCGGAACGGCTGCCAGCTTCTTGCGAGCGATGGAGATCATGCCGGCTGAGACATCGGTTGCACGTAGCCGCCGGGTGAAGGGCGCCAGACGCAACGCGGTGGTACCAGTGCCGCAGCCGATCTCCAGAACGTCGTGGTTCGTCGACAGTAGGCCTTGCACTCGCCGCAGCGTGGCCTCGTAGCCGGCCATGTCGGAGATGGGATCGGCGGCGTACTTGACAGCGATGCGGTCCCAGAAGCGGGCCTTGCGGGCAGCAGACCCCTTGGGTCCATCTGCGGGGGTCAGACTCATAAGCCGGCAGGCGAACGTCCGGTGCAACGAACGGTTGGGCATCACCGCGACCCCGGCTGCAGCGCCGCCGTCAATGCAGCTTCCATGTCTTGCGGCAGCGTCGCCACACCCTTGATGATGCCCGGGCCACCGTTGCGCCAATGCACTGAGAATGAGCGCCGCTTTTCGTTGGGCGGCTTGTACTCCTCGATGTCGAGTACGACTTCGGTTCCACCTTCAACCAGCGCCGCGGACGAGCCTAGCCTGACGACCGGCCCCAGCTCGCGAACTGCAAGGCCAACGAGTGTGTCGTAGCGCTGCGCAGCTTCAGAGGCTGCCGACTGAACATAAGGCGCGGACAGCTGCGGGACTCGGCGCAGTGAGACCGACGCAAAGCAACCCGAGACTTGGAAGAACCGGGCGATGCCTTCGCTCGCGGCAAGTTCTCGTGCCTGAACGTCCTTTTGGTCTGCACGCCATTGCGGAGACCAGACGACCACTGCGTTAGACGACACGTCGCACACCGGTTGCTGCGGCGAGGGTGTGAAGTGCGTGCTGGTGGTGGCGGCGCAGCCGCAGAGCGCGAGAAGAGGCACAGCGGCCAGCAGGGGACGCTTCAGAACGGAGTGCATGTCAGTCCATGACACCTCACCGCGCGCATCGGTGGGAGGCGTGGCTTCGGCATGAGGGTCGATGGCGGAGGACGGCATGGACAGAAGGGAGGCTCATTCGAGGCAGTGCACAGATGCTACCCATGCGCAACTTCTATAGGAACTGCGGTAGATTGCAGTGAACTTATGCATTTGCGCATGGATAACCTCGACTGGAACCAGCTGAAGGCGTTTCTGCAAACCGCGGAAACCGGCTCACTGTCGGCAGCCGCTCGGAAGCTGGGTCTGACCCAGCCCACGCTGAGCCGCCAGGTGGCGGCCATCGAGCGGCGCATGGGCGTGACCCTGTTCGAGCGGGTGGGCAAGGCCATGGCGCTGACACCGACCGGGCTCGACCTGCTGGAGCACGCACGCGCCATGGGCGCCGCCGCTGAAGCTCTGGGACTGGCGGCCAGCGGCCGATCGCAGGCGGTGGACGGTGTGGTGTCCGTCTCGGCCACCTACGGGGCGGCGGCCTACTTCCTGGCCCCGCTGGTGCGCAAGCTGCGCGAGAAGGAGCCCACCATTGCCATCGAGGTGATCGCCTCCGATGCCATCAGCGACCTGCTCCGCCGCGAGGCGGACATCGCCATCCGCCATGCCAAGCCCGATCAGCCGGACCTGATCGCCCGATTCATCAGGGAGGCCACGGCCAACTTCTACGCGTCAGAAGAATGCGTGCGGATGCACGGCTATCCGCGCCGTGCCGAGGAGGCGGCCCATCTGCCCTTCGTGGGCGCCGACCGTTCAGGCCACTTCCTGGCCTATCTTCGCCAGCATGGCCTGCCGCTGAGCGAGGCCAACTTCAGCTGCTACGCAGACCACTCGATGGCTCAATGGTCGCTGGTGCGCCACGGCATGGGCATCGGCGCCATGGTGGACGAGATCGCCCGCGACACTCCGGGCATCGTCCGCGTGCTGGACGACGTGCCGCCCGTGCGCTTTCCGATCTGGCTGGTCACCCATCGCGAACTGCGCACCTCACGGCGCATCCGGGTGGTGTTCGAGGCTCTGGCGCAAGGGTTGTCTTCGGGCCACTGAGCCCACCGCTTTGACGGCACTTCGACCGTGGCTGAGCGGGAGTATCAGGCGACCGAAGGCACCCGATACACGGCGGCTCTGTGGGCAGGTGCAGGCCTACGCCGAATTCGTGAGCGTCCTGAAAGGCTGCCAAGGCATCGAGCTGGACGAAGAGCTCAGTGACGTTGTCTCAGGTAACCAGTTCACCTGGCAGGACACGCAACAGACCGACCTCTGGGACTTCGCCGATCTCAGTCATCGCGACTAGCCAACGAGCAGTACGGCCGCTGGGAGACCGCTGGAATCCGTGCGGCCTGGCCGTCGCCGCGTGGGGATCGTGTTCGTTGAGCGACTGGCGGACTCCGTGGCCACGGACCTCGCATAGGGCATTGGCTCATTCGGGGGAGCATTGGTCGGAGCGATTTCCCTCGTCTCTATGATGGGCTGCAGCCCTGCTCACAGCACTGCCTGCCTTCATCCGTCTCGCACCGATCGCCACACTTGCGGCGACACCCGCCGAGCGAGCCGTGACGGTATCGCTAGTTCCCACGTTGCTGACCACTTGATCAACCGTGCAACTATCCAAGTCTGCCTTCACCTGGCCGTTCCAGGCACTGGGCGATGAAACTAGATTCAGGGTTGTCCGGCTGCTTGCCAGCGTGGGACATCAACTGAACGCCGGCCAGATCGCCGGCGCCCTCGCGTGCCTGCCAAGTCACCTGTCACGCCACCTACAGGTGCTCGCGGTCAGCGGCGTCATCCGCGTCAAGCGCCATGGCCGCTTCCACCGCGTAGAACTCACTGTCGGCGGGCCGAACGAATCTCTGGCTGCCGCAGTTCTCAGCATGGAGGATGCCGAGGGGAGACTGGCAGATGACCTGGCGCGACTGCTCCGTGCAATCGCGCCAGAGCCCCGCGATGCGTGACGGTCAGACTACGGAGTCGCCGCCCGGCTCAGACGGCGGGGCGACACCAGGGGGCGGACAAAGCCCCTTAGGTCTGACGGTGCGCCCGAATGGCACTTGGAACAGTTCTATCCAGTGCCCAGATGCGTCCGAAATGGCGCGCCAGAATTTCGGTTCTAGATCAACGCCTTAGAGGTTTGCGCCTCTAGGGCGTTTGTCTTTCTGCGCGAGGACACCGGCAACGATGACGCCGATACGGCTGCACGGGAGAGCGCGTCGACCGGGTCACCCATGCCGCGGCTCGAGGAGTTCCTGCGCCTGCAGGAACGGGAGTTCATCCGCCAGGCCCTGCAGCGTCACGACTTCCAGATCGGTGTGACGGCCGATGCGCTGGGCATCAGCCGCAAGAGCCTGTGGGAACGCATGAAGCGCCTGGCGATCGGCTGAGCCCCTGGAGCCGGCGTCAGGCCGTGTCGGGCACCTTCGGCTCGCCGTCCACCAGTCGCCTCAACGCAGCGACGCCGACCGGAGGCTCCGGCACCCACGGCACGACGCAGGTTCGTTGGGCCAGGCCCCCTGTGACACGCGCGAGCTGGGCGGCTTCACCGGCCAGGCGCGCGGCCAGCACCGGGTCCCGTGTGCCCGAGGCCGCCAGGCTGCGGTTGACGACCCAGGCAAAGGGTTCGATGCGGGCGCGGCGCAGATCGTCCTGCAGCCCCGACGCCTCCGACACCGGCGTGACCTCCGGCAGCGTGACCAGCACGATGCGCGTGTAGTCCGGATCCTGCAGGCGCATCAGCGGCGTGACGACGCGCGCTGCGGCCGATGCCTCGAACTCGCGCGTCATCTGCCGGTGGTAGGCGCCCGTGGCATCCATCAACAGCAGCGTGTGGCCGGTCGGCGCGGTGTCGAGCACGACGAAGGCGCTGCGTGCCTCGCTGACGATGCGCGAGAACGCATGGAAGACGGCCACCTCCTCGGTGCAGGGCGAGCGCAGGTCCTCCAGCAGCAGCGCGCGCCCGGCCTCGTCGAGGTCGCGGCCGCGGCTGGCCATGATCTTGTCGACATAGCGCTGCGTCTCGGCGACCGGGTCGATGCGATCGACCTGCAGGCCCGGCGCGCTGCCTTCGAGCGTGGCGGCCAGGTGCGCCGCGGGGTCGGTGGTGGACAGGTGCACCGTCTTGCCGCGAGCGGCCAGTGCCACCGCCAGCGCGGCGGCGATGGTCGTCTTGCCCACGCCGCCCTTGCCCATCACCATGACCAGGCCGCGGTCCTTGCGCGCCAGTTCGTCGGCCAGGGCCTGCAGCGGCATCACGTCGTCCAGCAGGGGCGTGGCCGCAGCGCTTGCCCGGGGCAGCGCGGGATCGGGAGCCAGCAAGGCCCGCAACGCGGGCAGGCCGACCATGTCGAAGGGTCGTAGCGGCACACGATCCTGCGGCAGGCCCGCGAGGCTCGCCGGCATCGCCGCGAGCGCCGCCTCGCCGAGTGCCTGCAGCGCAGCGGCCACCTCGTCGCCGGCGGCCGTGGCCCGGAAGACGGCGTTCACCACCAGGCGCTGATTGCCCAGTCCCAGATCCAGCAGTTCGCCGTGGGTGCGCGCCGCCTCGTGCAACGCCGCACGATCGGCGCGCGTCACGAGCACGATGGCGGTGTGAGCCGGATCCGCGAGCGCGGCCAGGCCGGCGCGGAAGCGCTGCTCCTGCATCTTCAGCCCGGAGTGCGGGCCCAGGCAGGAGGCACCGCGGTCGTTGCCTTCGAGGAAGCCGGTCCAGGCCTTGGGCAGGCTCAGCAGGCGCAGCGTGTGGCCGGTGGGCGCGGTGTCGAAGATGACGTGGTCGTAGCCGTCGGCGTCGCCGGCCAGCAGGCCGATGAATTCGTCGAAGGCGGCGATCTCCGTCGTGCAGGCGCCGGAGAGCTGCTCGCGCACGGTGCCGCGTTCGGCGTCCGTGCTCTCGGCCGGCATCTGGTCGATCACGCGCCGCCGGTAGGCCTCTGCGGCCGCGTCGGGATCGATGTTCAGTGCGTCGAGGCCTGGCGCACCCGGGATGGCCCGCGGCCGGTCCGACAAGGCGGCACCGAGCATCTCGTCGAGGTTGGAGGCCGGGTCGGTGCTGACCAGCAGCACACGCTGGCCGGCGTCGGCGAGCGACAGCGCGCAGGCGCAGGCCAGCGAGGTCTTGCCCACGCCACCCTTGCCGGTGAAGAAGAGGAAGCGCGGCGGGTTCCGCAGCAGCGCGAGGGGTACATGGGCCGGGGCGTTCTTCGTCGCGTTCATGGTGGGGGCCGGCGCGGTCGGTCCGTGCCGGCCGGTGAGAGGGGCAGCGCCTCGATTGGAGCGCGCCCGGCAGGCCGCTCGATGACGTGCATCAAGCCGCGCCGAGCCGGGGCGAGGCGATCGCTCAACCGCAGCAGCGAACGGGAGCCGGCACCTTCGGTGCGGGCACGGCGCCTCCCGCCGCTGCGGGTGTCCCGCAGGCGGCCGTGGCGCAGCTGGGTTCGGCCGGCGGCGACACCGCCACGCCGGTGGGCTCGCCGCTCCCGCAGCAAGCCGTGCTGGCGCCGCCAGTCTCCGCGACGCCCACGCTGCAGACCCCCGTCTCCGGCAGTTCCAGCTCGACACGATCGGCGGCCGCCAGGTCACCGGCGATGGCGGCGACGACCGATCGCGCCTGCTCGAAGCCGGTGGCCATCAGGAAGGTCGGCGCGCGGCCATAGCTCTTCACGCCCAGCGTGTAGAAGCCGGGTTCCGGATGTGCGAGTTCGCGATGGCCGTGCGGGCGCACCGTGCCGCAGCTGTGCAGGTTGGGATCGATCAGCGGGCCGAGCGCCTCGGTGGACTCGAGCCACGGATCGAGCTTCAGGCGCAACTCGCCGACCATGGCCAGGTCGGGGCGCTGGCCGGTCGCGCAGACGATCTGGTCGATGCCCTCGACCTCGAGGGGCTGGCCCGCGCTGTCGAAGCCCCGCACGGTGAGCGTGGCGCCGGTGCGTGCCACTTCGGCGATGCGCAGGCCGCTGACGAACTCCATGCGGCCGCTGTCGCGCAGCGACTTCAGCGCCGAGCCGAGTTGCCCGCGCGCGGGCAAGGCGTCGGCGTCGCCGCCACCGAAGACACGCGTCAGCACCGGCGAGCGCACCGCCCACGCGAGGCGCGTGCCCGGCACCGCCTCGGCCAGTTCGGCCAATGCCAGCAGCGCGTTCGCCGCCGAGTGCCCGGCGCCGACGACCAGGGTGCGCCGGCCGGCATAGCGCGCGCGGTCGCGGCCCAGCACGTCGGGAATGCCGTAGAAGATGGCCGACGCGTTCTCGCGCTCGCCGAGCGCCGGCAGGCCGTTTGCGCCCAGCGGGTTGGGTGTGGACCAGGTCCCGCTGGCGTCGATCACCGCGCGGGCGCGGAACTCGAGCGGCTGGCCGTTGCGTTCGGCGCGGATCACGAAGGGCGCGCCCTCACGCCCGGTGGTCTTGACCTTGTCGAAGCCTTCTCGGCTGATGGCCGTGACCTTCGTGTTCAGGTGCATCGCCCGTTGCACGGCCGGCAAGGCCGCATAGGGCTGCAGCACGCGGTCGACGATCTCGATCGCCCGCGGCAGTTCATCGGGCTTCGGCGCGGACCAGCCCGTGCCTTCGAGCTGCGCGGCCATCGCGGGGTCGACGTTGTAACGCCAGGGCGAGAACAGTCGGACGTGGCCGTAGTCGCGCAGGCTGGTGCCGACGCTGTCGCCGGCTTCGAGCAGCAGCGGCTCGATGCCACGGTCGATCAGGCGCGCGACGGCGGCCAGGCCCACCGGGCCGGCGCCGATCACGGCGACCGGCAGGTCGGTGCGAGGCGCCTTCGTCTCCGCCAGCGTCAGCGACATGAAGGCCGCGCAGGCCGGGCAGGCACCCTGGAACTCGGCCGAGGCCTTGAGGGCTTCGGGGGCCTCTTCGATCTTGGCGCGCTTGAAGCCGAAGCGGGCGAAATACTCGGGCGCCGTGACGGTGAGCAGGAAGAGGCGCCGGATCTGCCGGCGCGTCGCTTCGAGCAACAGGCGCTCGACCAGCAACTGGCCGATGCCCTGGCGCTGCAGGCCGGGCGCGACGGCGACCGATCGCAGCAGCGCGATGTCGCCATAGACCTCGGCGCCGGCGCAACCGACGACCTCGCCGTTGCTCACGGCCAGCAGGTAGGTGGGCAGGTGCTGGCGCGCACCCTCGGTGGGCAGCTTGTTCGCCCGCAGCAGCGCTTCGACGGCGGGCCAATCGGCCGCGCCGGCCTGGCGCAGCGAGACGTTCTGGTTCAGCAGCATGACTTTCTGTCCTTGGCGGGTGCCGAGGCCGACGGGGCGGGGCAGCAGGAGGCGATGTCGATGTCCTCGCGCAGGGCCTTCAGCAGGATCAGCAATGACTTCTCGACCGTGGCGCGGTCGCGCTCGCTGAGGTGTTCGAGCACGCGCGCCGCATGGTTGTCGAGCGTGGCGTTGAGTTCACGCACGCGCGCTTCGCCATCGGCGGTGAGCGTGACGAGCCAGCTTCTCGCGTCGAGCGGATTCGGTTCCTTCGTCGCCCAGCCACGTTCGACCAGCCCATCGACGGCCCGGGACACCCAGCTCTTCTCCAGGCTCAGCCGCAGGCCGATCTCGTTGAGTGGCAAGGGCCCGGAACGCCCCAGCTCGACCAGCAGGTGGCACTGCGTGGTGCTGGTGCGGCAGCACTCGGCCACGGCACGCTGCGCGCGCGTGTACAGGCGCGCCACCTCGCGCAGCAGTTCGCCGGGCAGTTGCGCCTTCGAGAGGGTGGTGCTCATGTGGTTGTGAATAGCAACGATGTGCGTGCACCTTAGGCTCCAATCAACAGGTTGTCAATAGCAACTACTTGAGCCGAAACAACGGAGCCGAAGCTCCGTCTGCCGGCGATGGGTCAGGCCTTCGCGCCGGCCTCGTACCAGCCCTTGCTCTGGTTGACGACGCGCACCACCAGCAGCATCACCGGCACCTCGATCAGCACGCCGACCACCGTGGCCAGTGCGGCACCGGACTCGAAACCGAACAGGCTGATCGCCGCCGCCACCGCCAGCTCGAAGAAGTTGCTCGCGCCGATCAGCGCCGACGGGCACGCCACCGCGTGCGACTCGCCGAGCCGGCGGTTCAGCCCGTAGGCCAGCGCCGAGTTGAAGAACACCTGGATCAGGATCGGCACCGCCAGCATCGCGATGACCAGCGGCTGCTTCAGGATCGCCTCGCCCTGGAACGCGAACAGCAGCACCAGCGTGGCCAGCAGCGCCGCGATCGACCACGGGCCGATCCTCGCCAGCGTGGCATCGAACGCCGCGGGGCCCTTGCGCAGCAGGGCCTTGCGCCACGCCTGCGCGATCAGCACCGGGATGACGATGTAGAGCACGACCGAAGTCAGCAGCGTGTCCCACGGGACCGTGATCGACGACAGGCCGAGCAGCAGCGCGACGATGGGCGCGAAGGCGAACACCATGATGGTGTCGTTCAGCGCCACCTGGCTGAGCGTGAACAGCGGGTGGCCGTTGGTGAGGCGGCTCCAAACGAAGACCATCGCCGTGCAGGGTGCGGCGGCCAGCAGGATCAGGCCGGCGACGTAACTGTCGAGCTGCTCCGCGGGCAGGTAGGGCGCGAAGACGTGGCGGATGAAGACCCAGCCCAGCAGCGCCATCGAGAAAGGCTTGACGGCCCAGTTGACGAACAGCGTGACGCCGATGCCGCGCCAGTGCTGCTTCACCTGATGCAGGGCGCCGAAGTCGACCTTCAGCAGCATCGGGATGATCATCACCCAGATCAACGCGCCCACCGGCAGGTTGACCTTGGCGACTTCCATCCTGCCGATGGCCTGGAAAGGCCCCGGCAGCATCTGGCCGAGCGCGATGCCGACGACGATGCACAGGAACACCCAGACCGTCAGGTAGCGCTCGAAGACGCTCATCGGGGCCGGCGCCGCGGCGCCGGCCGCAAGGGTGGTGGTATTCATCTCAGCTCTTGCCGATCTCGACCAGCGCCGACTGCAGGGCCGCACGGTCCATGGTCGCCAGCGGCAGTGCCAGCAGCTGCAGCATGCGGTAGCCGATCGCCTGGCGCGTCAGCTCGAATGCGCGGCGCTTGCCTTCGTCTCCGCCCTCGGCGTGGGACGGGTCGGGGTAGCCCCAGTGCACCTTGACGGGCTGACCGCCGGTGCCGCCGAAGAAGACCGGGCACTGCTCGGCCGCGGCGCTGTCGCACACGGTGATGACGATCGACAGCGGCGGCGCGCCGTCCCGGCTGAACTCGTCCCAGCTCTTGCTGCGATAGTGGCTGGTAGCGATGCCGGCGTTGTTCAAGGCCTCGATCGCGAACGGATTGATGCGCCCGCTCGGTGCGCTGCCTGCGCTGTGCGCCTGGACGTCCTTGCCGAGCCGGGCCGCCAGGTGGTTGAGCATCCCTTCGCTCAGCACGCTGCGTGCCGAGTTGTGGGTGCACAGGATGAGGACATGCGTGGTCATGGCTCAGCGGCTTCCGATGTCCGTGATGTTCCGCTGGATCGCCATGCGGTCCAGGCTGGCCAGCGGCAGCGACAGCATCAGCTGGATGCGACGCTTCATCGTGACGAAGGTGTCCAGGAAGGCCCTCTCGCGGGCCGGCTCGTCACCTTCGACGGCCGCGGGATCGGGCAGGCCCCAGTGCGCGGTCATCGGCTGCCCGGGCCACGCCGGACAGACCTCTCCGGCGGCCTGGTCGCAGACGGTGATGACGAAGTGCAGTTCCGGCGCGTCCGGTCGCGCGAATTCGTCCCAGCTCTTGCTGCGCATGCCATCGGTGGGGATGCGGTGCGCGGCCAGGGTCTTCCGCGCCAGCGGGTGCACGACGCCCTTCGGATGGCTGCCGGCCGAGAATGCCCTGAAGCGGCCCTGGCCGAGGTCGTTCATCAGGCCCTCGGCGATCACCGAGCGCGCCGAATTGCCCGTGCAGATGAACAGCACGTTGTAGATCTTGTCCTGCATGGGGCCTCAGCAGCAGGAGGAGTTCGACGACTTCACGGGGATGCCGATCGGCTTGCCGCGCGGGGCCGGCGTGCAGCAGGCGGAGGCGGCCTGCGCCTTCTGGCCTTCGCTGAAGACCGGGATGTTGGCCAGGGTGTGGAACTGCTCCCAGGCGATGCCCTGCGGGTCGGTGACCCAGTGCTTCTCGCTGCGTGCGTAGCAGCAGGTCGTCTCGCCTTCATCGAGCAGGGCCATGTCCGCGGACTCCGCGCGCGCCTTCATCTCGGCCAGTTCGGCCGGGTCGTCGGTCTGGAAGCCCAGGTGGTCGATGCCGGGCCGGCTGCCGCGGGTGGAGATCGCGAAGTTGATGCGCGGGTCGTCCAGCATCCACTTGGCATAGTCGTCCTCGACACGGGTCGGCTCTGCGGCGAACAGCTTCGAGTAGAAGGCGATGCTCTTGTCGAGGTCCTCGACGTGCAGGTGGACGTGGAAGCGCTTCATGAGGGTGGTCTCCGGATCAGCAGGTGGTGCGCCGCCTGGCGGTACTCGGCGTGCAGGACTTGCCCATGCAGCAATGGGCGGTGAGGTAGGCCAGCAGGTCGTCCATGCGCCCGAGTGCCGGGCGGTAGTGCAGGTTGCGCCCCTCGCGCTCGACGCTCACCAGCTCGGCGTGCACGAGTTCCTTCAGGTGGAAGGACAGCGTCGAGCCGGGGATGTCGAGCATCGCCGACAGCGCGCTGGGCGTCATGCCGTCGGGGCCGGCGCCGACCAGTGCGCGGAACACGCGCAGGCGGGCTTCCTGGGCCAGCGCGGCCAGCGCGGAGACGGCGGCTTTTTCATTCATGGTTCCAAGTTTATAGAACTATCGTGAGCCGTCAAGCCCAGGGTCACTCGCTCGCCGTTGCTCTGTGCCTGCGCCAGGTCCAGGGTGCGTGTGGCGGCGTGAATGTCCGGGACCGTCTCGATGGACCGCCAGAGGTACCCGTGGGCGATCAACGCGGGGCGTGTTGCCCATGCCCGCCAGAGCATGCCTTCCGTTGTGCCACGTTGCGGCACTTGAGTCGCCACCGCCGACCGCATGGCCGAGTCCCACCGGCCCTGCGCCGCCATGGGTGTGCAGCCCGTCGAGTTGACGTGAGCGCAGGCTTGAACCATCGTTGCGGCTCGTTGCCTCTTCCGCGGAAGTCAACGTGCGCCCTGCGACGACGGCGCTGCAGGCCGGCGATCGGGCGTGGGTCTTCTCCTGGCAGGAGTGTCCCTTCGCCCGTCGCGGTCCGGCAAATGGCCGATCGTCGGGGCACGGGCTCGAATCGCCTTCGTCAGGTCCTTCTCTGCCAACCCGGTCGCGCATGTCCGAACGCCTCTTCCTCCGACTGCCAGACGACCCGCCCTGCGCCCCCGGGACCACCGTGCCGGCGAGCACCCTTCGGGCGTTCGCCGTGCCCGCTGCCCTGCGGCCGGCGGTGGCCCATGTGACGGCCTATGAGGAGCGGTTTGCGCAGGGTCATGAGGTCGTCGAGCGTGTGCTGCCGGACGGCGCGTCGCGCCTCCTCATCGTGCTCCAAGGCGGCAGTGCGTCCCTCCAGGTCGCCGGTGCAAGCGCCAGTCCCGTCGTGTTGTCGATGCGCGGGCACATGCATGGCCTGTCGATCACGCTGCAGCCAGGGGCCACGCTGGGGCTGTTCGGCGTCTCGGCCGACGAACTGGCGGGTCGCACCGTGCCTTGGCATGACCTCGTGCCCCAGGCGCATCGCGACCTGCCCGACCAACTGGCCGCGGCAGCCGACGACGCCACGCGGGTCGGCCTCGTGCTGACCTCGCTGGGTGAGATGCACCGGCCCTCCGACCCCGGTTCCCGTCAACTGGTGGAGCACGCCGCGGGCCGCCTGAGTGCGAGTGCCGGGGGCATCTCCGTGCGGGCGCTGGCTGCCGAGCTGGCCCTGAGCGAGCGGCGATTGCAGCAGCTGTTCGCCGCGCAGATCGGCCTGGCGCCCAGCGTCTGGCGCCGCCTGCAACGCCTGCACGGAACGCTTCGCCTGTTGCGGACGGCCGAGACGCCGCCATGGGCTCAGATCGCGCTGCACAACGGGTACTACGACCAGTCGCACATGATCAACGAGTTCCGCGCGCTGTGCGGCCTGACGCCGCAGCAGTTCCTGCGGCGCGTCGTTTCGCATTCTTCCAATACGGCGGTCGGGGCCACCGACTAAGGTCGCCGACTTGCGGAACCGACTTTCGCCGACACCCATGAAGAGACTCCCAGAATGCATCGCCGTCGTGACCGGCGCCAGCCGTGGCGCGGGCCGCGGCTGCGCCGTCGAACTGGGCGCGGCCGGCGCCACGGTCTACGTCACCGGGCGCAGCCGGCGTGATCAGCCTGCGCCGGGCTACGTGCAGATCCAGGCGCTGTCGAACCTGGCCCGGGTGCCAGGCAGCATCGACGAGACGGCCGAGGAGGTGACGCGCGCCGGCGGTCGCGGCATCGCCGTCGCCTGCGACCACACGGACGAAGCACAGGTCCAGGCACTCTTCGAGCGCGTGCAGCGTGAGAGCGGTCGCCTGGACCTGCTGGTCAACAACGCCTGGGGTGGGCATGAAACCTTCGACGGCGTGTTCCAGGCGCCGTTCTGGGAGCGCCCGATGGTGCACTGGGACGCGATGTTCGATCGCGGCGTGCGCAACCATCTCCTCTCCAGCCGGCTGGCCGCGCCGATGTTCGTGCGTCAGGGCCGAGGGCTGATCGTGACCACGACCTTCTGGGACCGTGACCAGTACATGCAAGGCAACCTGTTCTACGACCTCGCCAAGGCCGCGATGACGCGCCTGGCCTTCGGCATGGCGCAGGAACTCAGGCCGCATGGCGTCGCCTCGGTGGCGGTGTCGCCGGGCTGGATGCGTACCGAGTTCGTGCTGGCCGGGCACCAGACCGACGAGGTCCATTGGCACGAGCGGCCGGCGCTCGCCCGGACGGAGTCGCCTCGCTACCTCGGACGCGCGGTTGTGGCGCTGGCCAGCGATCCGCAGGTGCTGGAACGCAGCGGCCAGGCGCTCCGCGTCGGCGATCTGGCGCGCATCTACGGCTTCACCGACATCGATGGCCGGGCGGTCCCGCCCTTCGAACTGGACGCGTCGTGACCGCCGTCGTCTGCAGCCGCGAACAGTCCCTGACCGTGGAGGAGTTCCGGCGGGTGCTGATCGAGTCGGGGCTGGGCGCGACCCGGCCGATCGATGACGAACCGCGATTGCGACAGATGCTGGCCGCAGCCGGACTGGTCATGACGGCCCGGACGCCCGATGGTCACTTGCTGGGTGTGGCGCGCTGCCTGAGCGACGGCGCCTGGGTGGCCTATCTGGCCGAACTGGCGGTGTCGAGGCGCGCGCAGGGCCGGGGCGTGGGCCAGCGGCTCCTGAGGGCGGTGCGTGATGAACTCGGGCCGAAGCTGACGCTGGTGCTGGCTTCCGTGCCCGACGCAGTCACCTTCTACGAGAAGGTGGGCATGCCACGGATGCCGGATGCCTTCTTCTACCGTCGCGAGGGATGACGAGGTCGGGCACGCCCATGGATTCCTCGAACAGGGCCTCCGTGCCGCAGGCCAGCAAGCACGCCTTGCTCGCGGCCGTTCCCGAAGTCACGCTGCGCGTGATGACCGAGGCCGACCTGGAGATGCTGCACGCGTGGCTCCATCGACCGCACGTCGTCGAGTGGTGGGGCGGAGATGCAGCACGGCCGAGCCTCGAAGACGTCCGGCAACACTATCGGCCGAGTGTCCTCGCCGAAGAAGGCGTGACGGCCTACATCGCCATGCTCGTGACCGAGCCGATCGGCTACGCGCAGTCCTACGTCGCCATGGGCAGCGGGGAGGGCTGGTGGGAAGGAGAGACCGACCCCGGCGTTCGAGGCATAGACCAGTTTCTCGCCAACGCCGCGGACTTGAACAAGGGGCTCGGGACTGCGCTGGTGCGGGCCCTGGTCAGCCTTCTGTTCGCCGATCCCAGTGTCACCAGGATCCAGACCGATCCCTCGCCGGACAACCTTCGCGCGATTCGCTGCTACGAGAAGGCAGGCTTCGTCCAGCACGGCGTCGTCACCACGCCGGACGGCCCGGCCACCTACATGGTTCAGACCCGTGAGGCCTACGAAGCCGCTCTCCTCGATGCCGATCGTGAACGCTCTTCCACCTGATTGATCGGCAGGACCGTCGTCACGACACCATCCCGACGGGAGCACGTGCGAAGCATCGCGGTGCGGCTGTCGCGGCATGGAGCCTGCGCGACCATGGCCTCTCAGGTCATGAGCAACGCGGCGACGTGCCTGGAACTCTCGGTGAGAAGCCGCCGGCGCCCATCACGCAGGCTGCAGCTTCTTCCACGCCTGGAACCCGCCGGCCACCGACAGCGCCTTGGGATAGCCCAGCTGGCGCAGCATCGCCGCCGCGGCCAGGCTGCGCCGGCCACTGTTGCAGATGCACAGCAGCAGGTGGTCGCGGCCGTGGTGCAGGCGGTTCATGGTGCCGAAGAAGGTCTGCGCGTCGATGTCCTTGGGCTGGCCGGCGTCGAGGATGTCCTGCTCGTCCTCGGTGAGGGTGTGGCCAAGCATCAGCTTCACCTCGCACATCGGCACGTGCACGGTGCCGGGGATCGCCCCCTTGAGCTCGATCTCGAACGACTGGCGGATGTCGATCAGCGTGGCCAGGCCGAGCTGGCACAGCTCGAGCGCCGAGCCCAGGCTGATCTCCAGTCCGGGGGTGGCGCCGTCGGCAGAAGGGGCGAGTTCGGTCATGGGCGTCTCGAAGGCGGGCGCGGCGGCCCGGGTCTTCAGTCTGCCAGCTGATCGGCCACCAGTTCCAGCAGGCTCTCCGGCCGGCGGTCCCAGCCGGCCTGCCTGGCCCCCGTCTCGAGCGTGATGCGGCACTGGCCGCAGCTGGTGACGAAGTGGCGCGCACCGGTGGCTTCCACCTGCTGCTGCTTGATGCTGAAGACCTTCTGCCGCAGCGGCGCGGCGCGCTGGTTCGAGATCACGCCGCCGCCGCCTCCGCAGCAGTAGGCGGTGGTGCCGTGGTCCTGCAGTTCGATGAGCTCGAAGCCGAGCGCCGCGAGCACGCGCCGCGCCGCCGCCTCCAGGCCGCCGCGCCGCACGATCTGGCAGGGGTCGTGGAAGGTGGCGCTCTCGCCGATCGGCTTGACGCGGATCCGACCCGAGGCGAGGGACTCGTCGAGGAACTCGGTCATGTGGATCACGCGCACCGGCAGCGCCTGGCCGTACCACTTGGCGGCCTCCCAGCGCGCTGCGCCATAGGCGTGGCCGCACTCGGGCAGCAGCACGGTCTTCGCGCCGATCTTCACCGCCGTATCCACCAGCGCACGCGTCAACCGCTCCTGCAGTTCCAGATCGCCGTTGTTGAAGCCGACGTTGGAGGCGTCGAAGCCCTCGCTGTGCATGGTCCAGCGCACGCCCATGCGGTTGAGGATCTTCGCCGCATCGGCCAGCGCCTTGGTGTGCTCGCCGAGCTCGGCCGGCGCGGCCGTCACCAGCACGTCGGCCTGCGGCAGGTCGCAGGGGATCGCCACGCCGTGTTCGGCGGCCACGTCGGCGAGGATGTCCGGCAGGTCTTCGCCCGGCGTGGCGGTGCTGCCCCACTGGCGCGCCGTGCGGTCCATCAGCGCCAGGCGCTCGGGCACCAGCCCTGCCTTGAACATGCCGTGGCGGCCCACACGCACCAGCTCGGCGATGTCGATGCCCATCGGGCAGACCATGGTGCAGCGGCCGCACATGTTGCAGGAGTCGTAGAGCAGCTCCTGCCACTCCTGCAGGTCCTCGATGGTCGTGCGGCGCACCAGGCCGAGGGCGCGCACCAGCGGCGCGAAGGCGCTGGCCTCGCGCTGATAGGCGCGCTTGAGCGGCTCGAGCTTGCGGATCGGCGTGTACTTCGGGTCGCCGGTGGCCACGTGGAAGTGGCAGGCGTCGGCGCACAGGCCGCAGCGCACGCAGCTCTCCAGGTGCAGCGCGGCGGTGACGCCGAACTCGCGCACGAAGCTGCCCATCGCCGCCTCGACGCGCGCGGCGTCGTCCTGCGTGCCCTGGCGGTCGAAGGCGGCCGGCTGGCCGCTGGCGCCGCTCACAGTCCCACCCCGCGGTGGCTGAGGCGGATGCCGGAGGCGCCGCGCGAGAAGGCGAACAGCACGGCGTGCATCAGCTTGCCGAACGGAAACCAGATCAGCAGCAGTTCCAGGCTGAGCAGGTGGATCGCCAGCGGCACCGGGTAGATCACGTGGTCTCGCGCGAGGATCGCCGCCGACGGCTCGCCGGCCACCGCCATGCCGGTGAACATCGGCAGGAAGGTCACCGTCCAGGTGATCGCGTCGTCGGCGTTGGAGATGCCGTGCCGCACCGGGTCGACGATGCGCATCGCCAGCGCGATCAGCAGCGCGATGATGGTCACGGTGGCCGCCACGTACATCACCGCATCGGGCAGCGCCGGCCAGTGCGCGCCGGTGAGCCGCTGGATGAAGGCGATGTGCGGCGCGTAGCCGAAGAACACCACCGCCAGGCCGACGTGGAAGGCGTAGCCGTTGAGCACCGCAGCGGCGGTGCCGCGGCCGAAGGCGCGGCGCGGCCACATGGCGCGCACGTTGGCGTGCAGCGCACCGGCCAGACGCGACGGCGCGCCCTCGCGCGCCGGCGAGAGGTCGGGCAGGCGCGGGCGGCGCAGGATGCCGGCCAGCCGCCACAGCGTGCCGAGCACGAAGATCGCGAGCGAGGCATACAGCGCCGGCCCGCGGGCGAACTCGAGCAGCGTCATCGTGTGCTCCCGGTCAGTGGCGGTCGGCCAGGCGCACGATGCCCAGCGCCTTGAGCACGTACTTCTCGTAGACCGGGTCGGAGTTGCCGGTCTTCATCTTGCGCATGAAGTACTTCTCGAAGGCGATCTTGGCGTAGTGCACCCACTTGCCCTTCTTGAACCAGTTGACGTTGCGCGGCGGGATCTGCGGCAGCGCCACGAAGGCGGCGCCGGTGTCGCCCATGTCGGCCAGGCAGATGGCGTTCCAGGTGCCCTTGGCGGTGGCCGGCTTGCCGGCCAGTTCGTCGGCGATGTTGTGCGCGATGGCGGTGACCATCGTCTCGATCATGTAGCCGGTCTTGGGCGCGCCGCTGGGCACCGGCGTCACCTCCACCGGCGGGATGGCCACGCACACGCCGGCCGAGAAGATGTTGCGGTACTTCCTGCTGCGCTGGTTCTCGTCGATCAGCACGAAGCCGCGCGGGTTGCACATGTCGGGCACGGCGGCCACCGGATCCACGCCCTTGAAGGCGGGCAGCATCATCGAGAGCTTGAACGGCACCTCGTGTTCCTTGAACACGTTGCCGAGATCGTCGAGCTGCGTGGTGAAGAGCTTGCCGGGCTCGACCTTGGTGGTCTTGGCGTTGGTGATCCACTTGATGTCGTGGCCGCGCAGCTCGCTCTCCAGCATCGACTTGCTGTCGCCCACGCCGCCTAGGCCGAGGTGGCCGATGTAGGGCTCGGCGGTGACGAAGGTCATCGGCACCTTGTGGCGCAGCTTGCGGCGGCGCAGGTCGGCGTCGAGGATGAAGGCGAACTCGTAGGCCGGGCCGAAACAGCTCGCCCCGGGCATCGCGCCGACGACGATCGGCCCCGGCGCCTCGAGAAACTTCTGGTAGTCGGCCCAGAACATCTCCGCGTGGCCGACGGTGCACACCGAGTGCGTGTGGCCGCCGTGCGGCCCGGCGCCGGGCACCTCGTCGAACGAGAGCTTGGGGCCGGTGGTGATCACCAGATAGTCGTAGTCCAAGGCCTGGCTGTTCTCCAGCGTCACGCGGCTGGCCGGCGCGTCGATGGCCGACACCGCGCTGGCGACGAAGCGGATGCCCTTGCGCTCGAGCATCGGCCCGATCGGCAGCGTGACCGCCGAGCGCTGCCGCCAGCCCACCGCCACCCAGGGGTTGGAGGGCGTGAACTGGAAGGTGTCGGTCGGGTTGACCACCGTCACCTGGTGCTCCGCGCCGAGCAGCGCGCGCAGTTCGTAGGCGGCGGGCATGCCGCCGAGTCCGGCGCCCATGATCACGATGTGTGCCATGTCGTGTCTCCTTGCCCGCCGCGGCGGGATCGACTCAGAACTTGCGGCTCCAGGCCAGGCCGAGCGAGTACTGGCGCATGCGCACGGTCTCGTCGCCGCCGGCGCCCGGGCCGAGTACGGCATTGAACAGCGACGGCCCGCTGACCGACTGACGTGGCGCAAACATGAACGAACCGCTGAGTTCGTCACTGGCGCTCATCGCCCAGGTGAAGCCGGCGGTGTAGTGCTCCTTCATCACGCCCGGCGCGAGGATGTTGAAGGTGACGTTCTCCGGGGTCACCGGGTTGGTGCCGCGGTTGAGGCCGGCGCGCAGCGTCCAGGCCGGCGACATGCGCCACTGCACGCCGAGCTTGACGATGTCCACGTCCTTCCAGCCGAAGCCCGGCCCGCCCGCAGACCCGAGCGGCAGCGGCACCGAGCTCGGGTTGCCGACCGAGCCGACGCCGCTGTACTCGATGCGCTCGACGTCCAGTGCCAGGGTCAGGTCCGGCGTGGCCCCAAAGCTCAGGCCCAGCGCGTAGTGGGCAGGGATGTCGAAGTCGCCGTTGTCGGCGAACAGTCCGGCGTACTCCTTGAAGCGGCTCATGTTCATCTTCGGCGCGTAGGCGGCGCCGACGCTGAACGAGTCGGTGAGGCGGCCGTAGTAGCCCAGCCGGACGCCGAGGCCGTGCGAGCGCGAATAGCCGTTGTTGGTGACGTTGCCCGGCGCGCCGGTGAAGGGCGGGAAGCCGGGTGCGTTGTCGAAGGCCTGCAGGCCGTTGGCCTTGAACTGCTGGTAGCCCAGCAGCAGCGCGGCACCGACGGAGTGGCGGTCGTTGAGCTTGTAGGAGACCGTCGGCGCGACCACCAGCTGCATCAGGTCCACGCCCAGCGATCCGCTGCCGCACAGCATGTTGGCCGGGCCGCCGCCGCAGTTGAAGTCGCCCTGCGGGTAGTCGGTGTTCATGCCGCCGTTGCCGTAGACGGTCACACCGACCGACAGGTCGCTGTTCAGCAGCTGGTTGTAGCCGAACTCGGGCACGAAGAAGAGCGTGCTGTCGCTGTCCACGCTGCCGTTGAGCGTGGGGAAGCCGGCGCCTGTGCGCTGCGCGTCGCGCCGCGGCGAGAACAGCTCGAGGCCGGCGTCGAGGCGCGAGCCAGCCCACACCATGGTGGCCGGATTGTTGGCGCCGCCCATGCTGTCCTGTGTCATCGCCACGGACGCGCCGCCCATGCCCTTGGCGCGGATGCCGTAGCCATGCGGGAAGTAGCCGTCGGTGGCGAGGGCCGGGCCGGCGACGAGCGCGGCGGCGAGGGCAACGCTCTTGGGAGTGAAGCGAAGGCGGGTCATGGTCTGTCTCCTGTCGTAGTAGTAGTGATGTGGCGGGCGCTCGAAGGAACTCGGTGGCCCCTACCAGCGTGCGAGGACGCGACCGCCCTCGATCCGGCTCTCCCAACGCGTGAGCGGGGTGTTGCCCTTGGCGATGCAGGCACCGCTGCGGATGTCGAAGGCCCACTCGTGCTTCGGGCAGGTCAGCGTGTGGCCGTGCAGCGCAAGGTGGGGGATGTCGGTGGTCTGGTGCGGGCAGCGGCTGTCGTAGACGCGCCAGTCGTCGCCCTCGCGGTGCACGAAGAGCGCGCGGCCGTCGCACTCGATGCGCTTCGTCTGCCCGCTGGTCAGCTCGTCGACGCCGCTCAGGTCGTGCCAGCGCGTCTCGCCGCGCAGCGCCTCCGGGCTGAAGCCCGGCAGGTTCATCTCGAGGATGATGTCGGTGGCCCAGACGATCTTCGCCAGTCCCAGCGCCGGAAAGGCCATCAGCAGCGCATCCAGCACCTCCATCGGCGTGCAGCCCTCGCGCAGCGCGCGGTTCAGGTACTGCTTGAAGCCGCGCTCGGTCTGCGCATGCACCTTGGTGATCACCGAGATCAGGTTGCGCGTCTTCGGGTCGAGGTGCTTGCCGCACTCCTTGAGGAAGCGGAAGTAGTGGCCGACCGCGTCGGGGCGGGCCTTGACGAGGTAGTTGAGCGCGTCGCTCATGAGTCTCTCCGGGGCGTGGACGTGGGGGAGGCGCACACCAGCACCGGCCGCTCGGCCAAGCCGATGACCTTCTGCGCCACGTCGCCCAGCCAGGCGCGCGGCAGGGCTTCGGCGCGGTGGCGGCCGATCACCAGCAGGTCGGCGCCGGTGTCGCGCAGTGCGTCGACGATGCGCTCGTGGGCGCGGCCGGACAGCAGCCGCGTCCCGGCTTCGATGCCGTAGCCACGCGCAGTCGCCAGCGCGGCGCGCAGCGTGCGCTCGGCGGCTTCGTGGCGGCCGGCGGCATCGGCCACGCTGATCAAGGTGAGCGGCAAGGCGCATTCGGCGGCGATGGCCGCGGCGGTGGCCACCGGCGTCATGTCGGCCGTCTCGGGCTCGATGGCCGCGAGCACGCGGCCAGACCACATCGCCGCGCCGCGCGGCACCACCAGCACGCTGCAGCGCACATGGGTCACCACGTTGCGCACCATCTCGCCGACCAGCAGGTTGGCCAGCAGGCCGCGCCGGCCGCGCCGGCGGATCACCAGCAGGTCGGCGCCGCGCTCGGCGGCCTCGTCGACGATCTCGCGCCATGGCTCGGGACCGCGGCGCGCCTGCAGCTCGAGCACCAGGCCGGCGCGCCTCGCATCGGCCAGCAGCGCGCCGATGCGCTCGCCGGCCTGCGCTTCGGCATGCGCCGCCAGCTGCGGCGCGATCGCCTCGTACTCGGGGTTGCTGGCAATCGGCAGCACCGCGCGCAGCGGCAGGCCGCAGCGCTGCGCGAGCGCGAAGGCCAGCGCCTCGGCGCCCTCGTCCTGCTCGGAGTGTTCGGTGGCGAGCAGCAGGTGCGAGAAGGGGTGCGTCACCACGGGCCTCCGCATCAATGCCCGGCGGTGAGCAGGCCGGAGGCGGCCAGCAGCAGCACCACGACCTCGGCCACGCACAGGCCGGCATAGAGCCGATCGCCCCGGCGCAGGTACAGCGGCACCAGCGCCAGCAGTGCCAGCAACGAAGCGCCGGCCAGCACGCCGATGCCGATGAGGTTGGCGATGTCGCCGCGGTGGGCGTGCCGCAGCCAGCCCCATCCATCCGGCAGGCCGGTGGCGGCGAGGAATTGCGACACCGGCAGGTTCCACACCTCGGGCAGGCGCGCGTGCGGCACGTGCGGCTCGATCAGGCCGATGCCGTAGGCGAGGAAGACCGCGATCAGCAGCGCCAGGCCGAAGCGGCTGCCCCACTCGAGCCAGCGCGCGTAGCGCAGCTGCTCGGGCGGCTGCGTGAGGCTGAACGGCTCCACCGCCAGCGCGCCGGGTTCGACGGGCTTCAAGGCCACACCCCCGTGCCCTTGAGCAGCGCGCGCAATCCGGCGAACAGCAGCACGCCGATCACCATGCGGCGGATCACCGAGCCCTTGAGC
>VFQN01002848.1_pt1 | contig 25862 bp, 16 predicted proteins | sample 3512371 | NCBI WGS metagenome assembly VFQN01 (sample SAMN10412370, study PRJNA504923) | tailings metagenome | isolation source: Replicate 2 from Balatoc abandoned mine | place: Philippines: Itogon, Benguet | collected 2017-08-28 | reverse complement strand
GGAATCCGATTACCTTGAGCGGCTCCGCGAGTCGCCCGCCCCGCCGGAGGAGGCCGCGGATGGCTGCTGACACCCTGCTGTCGCTGTTCGACTCGTCGGCCGTGCGCACGGTCGCCGCGGGCACCGCCGGGCTCGGCCTCGCGGCGGGAGCGGTCGGGGCGTTCGCGGTGCTGCGGCGGCAGAGCCTTCAGGGCGACATGGTCTCGCACGCCGCCCTCCCCGGCCTCGCGGCGGCGTTCCTGCTCGGGGCGCGCGAGCCGGCGCTGCTCGTACTCGGCGGGGCCGCCGCCGGGTGGCTGGCGATGCTCGCCGTCGGCGCGATCACGCGGCGGTCGCGGGTGCCGTTCGACGCGGCACTCGGCGGGGCGCTCGCCGTGTTCTTCGGCCTCGGGCTGGTGCTGATGACCTACGCCCAGCACCACGTCCCCGACGCCTCGCGGCACCCGCTCGACCGCTACCTGTTCGGCCAGGCCGCCCTGCTCCGCGACACCGACCTCTGGCTGATCGGCGGCCTCGGTGCCGCGGTCGCGCTCTTGCTCGTCGGGTTCTGGAAGGAATTCAAGATCCTCGCGTTCGACCCCGACTACGCAACGACCCTCGGCTACCCGGTGCGCCGGCTCGACCTGTTGCTGACCACGCTGACGGTCGCGGCGGTGGTCGTCGGGCTGAAGGCGGTGGGCGTGGTGCTGATGACGGCGCTCCTGGTCGCCCCCGCCGCCGCCGCGCGGCAGTGGACGAACCGCCTCGGCGGCGTGGTGCTGCTCGCGGGGGCGTTCGGGGCCGCGGCCGGGGCCGGCGGGGCGGTGTTCAGCCACGTCGCCGGCGGCGGGGTCAGTCTGCCCACCGGTCCGACGATCGTGTTGACCGCGACCGGCCTCGTCGCCCTGTCACTGGTGTTCGGGACCGCGCGGGGGCTGGTGTGGGCGCCGCTGCGCCGGGCGGCCGCGGTGCGAGAGGGAGTGTAGCCGTGTCGTCCACAGCTCTCACCGCCGTCGTGCTGGCGCTGGTCGCGGCGGCGTGCGCGCTGCCCGGCGTGTTCCTGCTGCTGCGGCGGATGGCGCTTGTCAGTGACGCGATCGGCCACGTCCTTCTCTTCGGCATCGTGCTGGGGTACTTCGCCGTCCGCGACATCGACTCGCCGCTCCTCCCTCTCGCGGCGGCGGCGGCCGGCCTCGCTACGGTCGCGCTCGTCGAACTCCTACAGAAGACGCGGCTCGTGAAGGAGGATGCGGCGATCGGGCTCGTCTTCCCGGCGCTGTTCGCCGGCGGCGTGCTGCTCGCGTCGGTGTACCTGCGGAACACCCACCTCGATGCCGACGCGGTGCTCCTCGGCCACCCGGACCTGGCGACCGGCGACGAGTGGGAGGTCGGCGGCCTGTACCTCCCGGGGGCGGGGGTGAAGCTCGCCGTCGTGCTCGCGCTGAATCTCGCGCTCCTGCTCTTGTTCTTCAAGGAACTCAAGCTGACGACGTTCGACCCGGCACTCGCCGCATCGCTCGGCTTCCGCCCCGGGCGCGTCCACTACGGGCTCATGGCGGCGGTGTCGGTCACGGCGGTGGCCGCGTTCGATGCGGTGGGGCCGGTGCTGGTAGTCGGGTTCTTTGTCGTCCCGGCCGCGGCTGCGTACCTGCTTACCGACCGCCTCGGCGTGCTGCTCGTGCTCGCGGCCGCGCTCGGCGCCGGATCGGCGTGGGCGGGCACGTTCGCCGCCGCCGCGCTCGACGCGAACACGGCCGGCGCCGTTGCCGCAGTGCTGGGGCTGGTGTTCGCGACGGCGTTCGTGTTCGCCCCCGGGCGCGGACTTGTGGCCCAGGCGGCGCGGCGGTGGCGGCAGCGGCGGGCCTTCCACGAAACGATGCTCGCCGTCCACTTGCTCCAGCACGAGGGAACGACGGCCGAAGCGGACGAGGCCGCGGAGGCGGGGCTGCACGCGCACCTGGAATGGACCGCCCGCGACACGGCGGCGGTGGTACGGCGGGCCGTCCGGAACGGACTGGTGGAGCGAGTCGGGGCCGTGTTGAAACTGACCGCCGCCGGGCGCGAGCGGGCACGGGAGATTCTAGGAGAGTCGCTTCCGGGCGACCGTCCGGCGTGAGCCGGCCGATCGCCACTGATGGTCACGGGTTCGCATAGGGAATGCGGTCCGGTGTCTTCGGCACGACCGGCGTTGGGGGTGCGGGCGCGGCAGTGACGAATCGCTCGATCGACCATGGGAACACGCCCAGCCCGCGGTCGGCCGATACGGTTTGCGTGCCGTTCGCCAGGAACGCCGCCGACACCACCGGCGCCAAGTGGCGGCGGAAGACCGCGGGGTCGTTGAGCGTGCGGCTGTCCCACAGGCGGGCGGTGCGGTCCGCCGACGCCGTGAGCACCCAGCGACCGTTCCGCAGCGCGATCGACCGGACCGGACCGGCGTGAACCTTCATCGCTACCGCGCCGCCGTCGTCCTTCACGCCCCAGAGCCGGACCCAGCCGTCGTCGTCGGCCGTGGCGATCAAGCCACCGGCCGGGTCGAGCGCCACCGCGGTTACCGCCGCCGTGTGGCCGGGGAAACTGCGGATCTCCTCGCCCGTGTGCAAGTCCCACAGAAAGACATTCCGCCCAGCGGCGACCAGCGCCGTCTTCCCGTCGGGTGACACCGCCACGGCGGTGACATAACTCCCGGCGTCGCGGCGGCGCAGTTCCTCGCCGGTGCCGGCCTTCCACACCGCCACCACGCTGTCGAACCCGCCGGACACGCCCCACTTCCCGTCCGGGGTGAATGCGACCGTCGACACCAGTCCGTCGTGCCCGGTAAAGCGGGCGGTTTCGAGCCCGGTCTGCAAGTCCCACACGCGGGCGGTACCGTCGAGCGAGCCGGACATGCCGCGTTTCCCGTCGGCCGACAGCGCCACCGCCCACACGCTCGCCGTGTGGCCGACGAGGCGCTTCAGGTCGCGGCGGCCTTCAACCTCGTAGAGGCGGACGCTGCGATCGCCGGAGGCGATGAGCGCCCGCTTGCCGTCGGCGGTGAACGCGGCCTGGTTCGCAGTCTCGCCGCGGGCTTCGAGCGGGTCGGTCTCGCCGGTGTTGTCCGGCAGCGTCGGGCCGTTCAGCGTGCCCTGGTAGAGCGCTCCGAGGTGCAACTCACGCACGTGGTCGCCGAACGCCTGCACCCAGATCTGCCGGCTGACCGTGCCGCCCGCAGCGCGGAGCGTGCCGACGTGCCGTGCCAGCGTCTCGGAGGCGTTGACGCGCTCGACAAACTCTTCCGCCTTCAACCCGACCTCGGCTGCGGCCGTCGTTACGTCCAGGTCGGCCTCGTAGCGGCCGGTGATGGTGCTGACCGGCTCGAACCGCGACACCTTCGTGCCGGTCTTCGCCAGCGCCGCGGCGTAGCGCGTCATGTCCTCCTGCATCAAGGCCAGCGACTTTTCCTTCGGCGGGTACAAGGCGCGGATGACGTCGGCGTCGGCGCGGCGGAACGCGGCCGGATTCTTGCCGACGTGGTCGCGCACCTGGTCGGGCTTCGGGAGGATGCCGGTCACGTGGCACGACATGCACGACACGCCGGACTCGACCGCGCGGTCCGGTCGCTTCGGGTCGGAGACGATGGCGACCGGCGCCTTGTCGAGCCGGGCGTTGGCGGCGTTGGCGAGGAAGAAGGCGTGCAGCCCGTTGGGCAGCGCGAAGATCGCCTCCCCGCCGGCGTGCTGAAACGGCTGCTCCGCCACTACCGGACCGAGCGGGTGGGCGAAGACGTTCCGCCGATCGGCAAGGAGGGCGCCGTTGAGGCGCTCGGGCAGGTTCGCGGGCGGCTCGTCGAAGTCATAAGTCCGCCAGTACATCCCCTGCGCCGAGTCGTGTCGCTCGAGCACGCGGTTGAACCGCGACACGCCAGACCCGTTGAACCCGACGCGGACCACTCGCTCCTGCTGAATGTTGAGCGTGCTATCGACCCGCAGTTGGCGCTCCAGGTCAGCGAGGTTCGACGGCAGTTGCAGCACGTCGTAGTAAAGCGGCGCCCGGCTGGCAGTGGCAACGAACCAGTCGGCGCGGATCGCCGGCAGGCGGGCCGCCGTATTCACGCTCACGGCGCGGGCGGCGATCGTGTCGTCGAGGACGCCGTAGGGGTAGTCCTGGAGGATGCGATTCCAGATGGTCGCGTCCCACAGGTACCAGCGCAGGTCGATGCGGAGGACGGTGCGTGCCGGGTCGATCGTCACGGGCTGCTTCACGGTCGCGTGCCACGACAGGCTGTTGACCAGTTTCGCCAGCGCGTTGCGGTACGTTTGCAGCTCCTCGTCCGAGAGGCCGGCGTTGTAGAGGTGGGTGAGCGTGAAGTAGCGCTGGAAGCGGCGGGCGCGGCGGTCGTGCGTGTCGAGGTCGGCAAGGACCGCGGCGTGAACCTCGGCCGGCGTCAGCGGTGCGCGCGTCGCCGCACTCGCGCCGGGCGCGCCGGCCTGAATCCATGCCCTGAGCGCGGCGACGTCGGCCTCCGACGGCCGCGGCTGCTCATCGGGCGGCGGCATCGTGCCGTCGGTGATCCGCTTCATCAGCCGGGAGTCGTCCGGGTTACCGGGGACGACCTTCTTGCGGGCGACGAGCTTGCCGAGGTCGGCGACGTAGTTCAGCCCGCCCTCGACGGCGCCCTCCTGCCCGTGGCAGCGGTAGCAGTGCGCCTTGAGTACGGCCCGCGCCTTCTCGGCGAGTTGTGGTTCCTGGGCCGTGGCGGGGACGACGAGCGCGGCGAGTAGTGCGGCGGCGAGCGGGAAGCGACTCATCCGGCGGTCCTCCCGGGGCTTGGCGCGGGCCACACCTCCCCACAATAATCGAATACCACATACCCCCGCCGCTTCCCACCCGCCGCGTGTCACGCGGACGTAACATGACCCACTCGCGCCGCGACTTCCTGAGCTTTCCGGCCCTCGGGCTCGGCGCCGCGGCGGCGGTTCAACTGCTCGCGCGCGACGGCGTGCTGTCGGCGGCGACGCACCACCCGGCGAAGGCGAAGCGGGCGGTGCAGATCACGCTCGTCGGCGGGCTCAGCCACCTCGACTCCTTCGACCCCAAGCCGGCGCTGCGGAAGTACCACGGCCAGGCGCTGAAGACCGACGAGCGGCCGGACGTGTTCTTCAACCAGGTCGGGCTGCTGCGCCAGGCGGACTGGGAGTTCCGCCCGCGCGGCCGCAGCGGGGTCCAGGTGAGCGACCTGTTCCCGCACCTCGCGCGCCACGCCGACGACCTGGGCGTGATCCGCTCGATGACCGCCGACAGCGCGAACCACACTCCGGCGTTGTTCGTTCTCAACAGCGGGTTCCAGTTCAACGGCTACCCGGCGCTCGGCGGTTGGCTCAGCTACGGCCTCGGCAGCCTGACCGATGAACTGCCGGCGTTCGTCGTCCTGCCCGACGGCCGCGGCGAGGCGAACGGGGCGGCGTCGAACTGGACGAGCGGGTTCCTGCCGGCTCAACACCAGGGCGTTGTCTTCCGCGGCGGCGCCGTGCCGGTGAACGACCTCGAGCCCGCCCGCCCGATCGACCCGCACGCCGAACGCGAGGCGCGGGCGTTCCTCGACGCGATCAACGGTGCCCACCTGGAGCGAGCCGGCGGCGAGGCGGACCTGGCGGCGCGGATGCGCAGCTACGAGCTCGCGGCGCGGATGCAGCGCGCCGTGCCGGCGGTCGCCGACCTGTCGCGCGAGAGCGCCCGTACGCACGCCCTGTACGGTCTCGACCGCCCCGAGACGGCCGACTGCGGCCGCCGCTGCCTCCTCGCACGCCGGCTGTTGGAGCGTGGCGTGCGCTTCGTGCAGGTGTACAGCGGCGGACCGATCGCCGGGTCGCCGCGGACGAGCTGGGACGCGCACGAGAACGTCCGCGAGAACCACGGGGCCGAGGCGGCGCGCATCGACCAGCCGGTCGCCGCGCTGCTCGCCGACCTGAAGCAACGGGGCATGCTCGACGACACCCTCGTCCTGTTCACGACGGAGTTCGGCCGCACGCCGTTTGCTCAATCCGCGGCGGGGACTGTTGGCCCGGGCCGCGACCACAACCGCTACGCCTTTAGTTGCTGGCTGGCGGGCGCCGGCGTGAAGGCCGGGAGCGTGTTCGGCGCGACCGACGACATCGGCTGGAAGGTGGCCGAGCACCCGGTCCCGTGGCACGACTTCCACGCCACCGTGCTCCACCTGCTCGGCATCGACCACGAACGACTGACGTACTACCACAACGGCATCCGCCGGCGGCTCACGAACGTGCACGGGGAAGTGGTGCGCGGGATTCTGGCTTGACCGACATGGTCACCATGAGCCCGGACGAAACAGCCTGGATCGACCGCTAGCTCCGCCTACGCCAGAATCCCGCGCACCACTTCCCCGTGCACGTCGGTGAGGCGGTAGTAGCGGCCCTGGTGGCGGAACGTGAGCCGTTCGTGGTCGATGCCGAGCAGGTGCAGGATCGTCGCCTGCAAATCGTGGACGCTGACCGGGTGCTCGGCGACGTTGTACCCGAAGTCGTCGGTCGCGCCGAAGGTGGTGCCCGCCTTCACGCCGGCGCCGGCGAGCCAGACGGTGAAGCAGCGCGGGTGGTGGTCGCGGCCGTAGTCGGTCGCCGTCAGCTTCCCCTGGCTGTAGTTCGTCCGCCCGAACTCGCCGCCCCACACCACCAGCGTGTCGTCGAGCATGTCACGCTGTTTCAGGTCGGTCAGCAGCGCGTAACACGCCCGGTCCACGTCGGCACACTGGCGGCGGATGCCGTTCGGCAGACCGCCGTGGTGGTCCCAGCCGGGGTGGTAGAGTTGGACGAAGCGCACGTCGCGCTCGGCGAGGCGGCGGGCGAGGAGACAGTTCGCCGCGAACGTGCCGGGCTTTGCCGCCTCGGGACCGTACAGGTCGAGCGTCCGCCGCGGCTCGCGCGACAGGTCCGCCACCTCGGGCACGCTCGTCTGCATCCGGAACGCCATCTCGTACTGGGCCGTGCGGGCCGTCACCTCGGGGTCGCCGAGATCGGCGGCCTGGAGGCGGTGGAGCTCCGCAAGGCCGTCGAGCGCCTGCCGTCGTGAATCGGCGCTGAGGCCCGGCGGATTATCGAGGTACAGCACCGGCGCGCCGCCGGCGCGGAACTGGACGCCCTGGTGGACGCTCGGCAGGAACCCGTTCCCCCACAACCGGGCGTACAGTGGCTGGTCGATGCGGTCCTTCGAGACGAGGACGACGAACGCCGGCAGGTTCCGGTTCGCGCTGCCGAGCCCGTAGCTGAGCCAGCTCCCCATGCTCGGGCGGCCGGCGAGGTGATGACCGGTCTGGCAGAACGTGATGGCCGGGTCGTGGTTGATGTGCTCGGTGTGGACCGACTTCACGAAGCACAGTTCGTCCGCGACGCGGGCCGTGAACGGCAGGAGTTCGCTCACCGTCGCGCCGCTTCTGCCGTGGCGCGCGAAGCGGAAGATCGAGCCGGCCATCGGCAGCGACGCCTGGTTCGCCGTCATGCCGGTGACCCGCTGGCCCATGCGCACCGTGTCCGGCAGATCTTGGCCGTTGCGCTCGGTGAGGAGCGGCTTGTGGTCGAACAGGTCGAGCTGACTCGGCCCGCCGGCCATGAACAGCGAGATGACCCGCTTCGCCTTCGGCGCGTGGTGCGGCTGCGCGAGGATGCCGGCGAATGGGTTCGTCTCCTGCGCGTCGGCGCGGAGCAGATCGAGGAGTGCGGCGCCGGCGAGACCCATGCCGAAGCGGGCGAAGAACGCCCGGCGGTTCACGGCGACATCGACGTTGCGGCAGAACACGTCTTCTCCGGGTTTGAATGGAGGCATTTTTTGACAGGATGAACAGGATCGGCAGGATGACGGAAATCAAGCTCTTGCTTTCATCCTGTCGATCCTGTTCATCCTGTCAAAAAACGGCCTTACTACCGCCGCGTCACAGCCTCGTCGTGGCTCATGAGCGCGTTGGCGACCGCCGCCGCGGCGGCGAGGTCGGTCGGTGACAGCGTGGCGTCACACGGTTTCTCGCCGACCGCCAACAGTCGTCGCGCCGCGGCCGGGTCGCGCTCGAACCCCGTCTTCTGCTCGGCGAACATCCGCACCAGCACCGCCCGCTCGGCGTCGGTCGGGCGGCGGCCGGTGAGGAGGCGGAAGGCCCACGCCGTCTGCTCCGCCGGCGTGCGGCCGCCCTCGCGCAGCATCCGCTCGCCGACGAACCGCGCCGCCTCCACGAACTGCACGTCGTTCAGCAGCACGAGCGCTTGCAGTGGCGTGGTGGTGGCCTGGCGCCTCACCGCACAGTTGCTACGGTCGGCGGCGTCGAACGTGGTCATCGCCGGCGGCGGGACGGTGCGCTTCCAGAACGTGTACAGGCTGCGGCGGTACAGGTCGGCGCCGCGGCCCTGGTCGTAGCGCGGGCGGCCCATCGCAAGTTCCTCCCACAGCCCCGCCGGCTGGTACGGCCGCACGCTCGGCCCGCCGAGGCGCTCGACGAGCAGCCCGCTCGCCGCGAGCGCCTGGTCGCGGAGCATTTCTGCGGTGAGCCGCTGTGCCGGGCCGCGGGCGAGGAGTTCGTTGTGCGGGTCGCGGGCGAGCAGTTCGGGCGTGGCGCGCGAGCTCTGGCGGTACGCCTCCGACAGGGCGATCGTGCGGAGGAGTGCCTTGTGGTCCCACCCAGAAGCGACGAATTCGCGGGCGAGCCAGTCGAGGAGTTCGGGGTGCGTCGGGCGGGCGCCCTGGGTGCCGAAGTTGTCGGCCGTCTCGACCAGCCCGCGGCCGAACATGGTCTGCCAGGCGCGGTTCACCGTCACGCGGGCGAGCAGCGGGTGGTCCGGGTCGGTGAGCCAGCGGGCGAGGCCGAGGCGGTTCCGCGGCGCGCCGGCCGGGAACGGCGGCATCACCTTCGGCGTGTCGGCGGTCACGCGGTCGCCGGGCGCGTCGTAGGCGCCGCGCTTCAGGACGAACGCCGGCTTCGGCTCCGACAACTCGTCCATCACCATGATTTCCGGGATCGGGTTCACGAACGCCGTGAGCGCCTTGCGCGCGGCACGAAGGTCTTCCGCCGCCCGGCGCGTCGGCTCGTGGTGAACCGCCGTGAAGTACTCGAACAGGTCGGGAACCGGCAGCCCGTGCCTCGACGCGACCTCGGCTGCGGTGAGGTCACGGTTGTAGACACGAAACTCGTCCACCGCGCCACCTTTGAAGCCGTTGTCGCGGAAGCGATACCCGAGCGCGAGGTTCGGCTCATTGCCGCCGTAGGTGATGTCCTTCGTGAGCTTGTCGCGCACCACCTCCAACTCGACCGGGCGGCCGTCGACGTACACGCGCACGCCGGCGGCCCGGCTCGACCCGTCGTAGGTGACGGTGACGTGCGACCACGCGCCGGCGGGCACGGCCGCCCTCGCTCGTACCTTTAGCGCGTTGCCCGGCCACATATGGTGCAACCCGACCGCGACGCGGCCGTTCTCCAGAAGCAACTCGTACCCGCGGCTGCCGGCGTCGATCGGCGCCATGCTGTGGTGGACGACGACGGCGCGCGGCGCGTGGTCGGCCGGTTTCACCCACAGGCTCAGCGTGAACGGGTCGTCGCGCGTGAAGTGCCCGACGCCGGGGAACGTGAACCCGTTCTCGCCGGTCAGGGTCACCGCCTGCCCGACCTTACCCGCGCCGAGCTTCGGCCCCTCGACGGCGTTACCCGGTTTCGTCGCGTCGGCGGTGTTGGGGAGCTTGTTCCCGGTCATCTCGTCGAACGAGTACGCGGCGACGAGGCCGGGCACGTCGAGTTTGTCAGGCCGCTTCCACGCGGCGAACGCGGCCCGCGCCGCCTCGCGCTCCTTCACTGCGACCAGTTCGTTCGCCGCCACGGCGCGCTGCAACTGGTCGAGCTTCGCGTCCTGCTCGTCGGTGGTGAGGAGCAGTGCCGGCACCGGCGTGGCCGCGGTGAAGTAGCTCGTCTGCCCGCTCTCATCAATGTTCTGGAAGAACGCGAACAGCGAGTAGAAGTCGCGCATCGAGACCGGGTCGTACTTGTGGTCGTGGCAGCGGCTGCACTCGAACGTCATCCCGAGGAAGGCGGTGCCGAAGGTGTTCACGCGGTCCACCACATAGGCGACGCGGAACTCCTCCTCGACGACGCCGCCCTCCTCGTTCTGCATGTGGAGGCGGTTGAAGGCCGTCGCCAGGCGTTGCTCCTTCGTCGCGTTCGGGAGGAGGTCGCCGGCGAGTTGCCACGTCACGAACTCGTCGAACCGGAGGTTGCGGTTGAACGCGGCGATGACCCAGTCGCGGTACGGCCAGACGGCGCGGTAGCGGTCCATCTGGTAGCCGTGCGTGTCGGCGAACCGGGCCACGTCGAGCCACTCCACCGCCATCCGCTCGCCGTGCCGTGGCGACGCCAGGAGGCGGTCGACGACCTTCTCGTAGGCCTTCGGGCTGGTGTCCGCGAGAAAGGCGTCGATCTCCGCGGGCGTCGGCGGCAGGCCGCTTAGGTCGAAGGTCACGCGCCGCAGGAGTCGTTCCTTGTCCGCGGGCGGCGACGCGTGTAGTCCTTCGCGCTCCAGCCGGGCGAGGACGAAGGCGTCGATGGGCGAGGCCGCGGGCGTGCTCGTCTTGGGGACCGCAGCGGCCCGCGGGCGCTCGAACGCCCAGTGCGTGCCCCACTTCGCGCCCTGGTTGACCCAGCGCGTGAGCGTGTCGATCTGTTGCGGCGTGAGCTTCCGCTTCACGCTCGGCGGCGGCATGACCCGCTCGGGGTCCGGGTCGGTGAGCCGCGCGACGAGCTCGCTGGCGTCGGCCCGCCCCGGCACGATGACGCCGCGGTCGAACGGGCTGTCCTTGTCGTCGAGCCGCAGCCGAGCCTTGCGGGCCTTCGCGTCCGGCCCGTGGCAGGCGAAGCACGCGTCCGACAGGATCGGCAGTACCTCGCGCCCGAAGTCCACCGGTGCGGGCTGGGCGGAAGCGACGGGAGAAGCGGCGACGAGGGCGAGGAGCGCGAGAGCGGCCCGGGTCATACGGGGACACCTCGGGGCGGGCGGCGGGATACCGCCATTATGCCCGCCGCGGGGCGTCGCGTCAGGGGGCGAACAGCGCGACGCCAGCGCGGACCGCGGCGGTGCGGAGGCGGGGGTCGACGGTAGCGAGCGGGAGGTGCGAGCGGAGCGCGAGTTCGAGCGCCGCCGCGGGGCCGACGCGGAGGCGGCAGCGGCGGGCGACGGCGAGAACGGCAGGCCATGTCACGTTAAGGCGCCGGTCGTCGATTGCGAACCGCACGACATCGAACCCCGCCAAGAGCGATTCGGCTTTGGTCCGGGTCACCGAGCCGGACTGGTCCGCCGATCGCACCCAGGCGACCATATCAGCGGGCCACGTGATCGGCACAAGCGGCACGTCCCGGATAATCCGGGTCAACACGTCACCGGGGTAAATCTCGTGCGACGTACCGGGTAGCCATGCGCAACTGACCCCGACATCGAGTACGAACGTGGGCAACTCGTCCGTCGGGGTAAACAGCGGGCGGCGTGGGATGGTCATTCCAAGTTACCGCCCGCCGCAAACCTCCGGAGCGGGTGATCCGAAGGGATTGGGTTCCCCGCCTCCTCGTAGTTCTCGATCACCATCTGTACGAACACCCGCATCTTGGCGATGCGTTCCTCTTCGGCCATCAAGTGCCCCGAAAACAACGGGCGTCGGGATCATCGGGCGGATCGTATGCTCCATCACCGTGCCCTCCTCACTTACCCGCATCGACCTCAGCCGGGGTTAGTCTTGAGGAAATCATCGATCTCCTCGACCTCGCCCGCCGTCAGACGCCAGTCGGCGGCGCCGATCAGCCCCTTCAGCTGGCCCGGACGGCGGGCGCCGACGATCGCCGCCGTCACCGCCGGGTGGCGCAGCACCCACGCGATCGCCACCTCGCCCGGCGACTTGCCGTGCCGCGCGCCGATCGTCTTCAGCAACTCGACGAGGTTCAGGTTCCGCGTCAACAGCGGCTCCTGGTAGTGCTTGTTCTTCTCCTTCCGCCAGTCGTCGGCGGGCAGCGCCGCCAGGCGCTCGCGCGTCATCGCTCCGGTCAACAGGCCGCTCGCCATCGGGGAGTAGGCGATCACGCCGACGTTGTGGGCGAGGCAGTACGGCAGGATGCTCTGTTCCACCTCGGGGCGGATCATCGAGTACGGCGGCTGGAGCGACGTGATCGGCCCGAACGGCGCCACGCGGGCCATCTGCTCCGCCGAGAAGTTCGACACGCCGGCCCAGCGGATCTTCCCTTCCTCCTTCAGCTTCACGACCGTCTGCCACCCCTCCTCGATGTCCTCGTCAGGCTCGGGCCAGTGGATCTGGTAGAGGTCGATCACGTCCACGCCGAGGCGCTTCAGGCTCGCCTCGCACTCGCGGCGGATGCTCGCCGCCTTCAGCGACTTGCCGATCTGCCGGTTCTCGTCCCACACGCGTGCGCACTTCGTGAACACGAACGGCCGCTTGCCCGCGGGGATGTCCGCCAGCGCCTTCGCCACCACCTCTTCCGAGTGGCCGAGGCCGTAGACGGCGGCCGTGTCGATCCAGTTGATGCCGAGGTCGAGAGCCTCGCGGATGGCGGCGACACTGTCGGCGTCGTCCTGGGCGCCCCACGCGAACGCCCACCCACCGCCGCCGATCGCCCACGCCCCGAACCCGATCGGCGTGACGTGCAGGTCCGAGTTGCCGAGCCGCCGCGTCTGCATCGCCGTCCCTCATGCTGCGCCGGCGGACGCCGGCCGGTCACGGTTCTACCCTCACCGTATGCAACCAGTCGTGCTCATCAACGCCGTCGGTCTCACCCCGCGGCTGCTCGAATACGCCCCGCGCCTCAAGGCGATCGCCGCCGTCGGGTGGGCGGCGAACATGCCCGAGGTACTGCCCGCGGTCACGTGCACGGCCCAAGCGACGCTCCTCACCGGCAAGCTCCCGCGCGAGCACGGCGTGGTGGGGAACGGGTGGCTGTTCCGCGACACGAACGAGGTGCGTTTCTGGCAGCAGTCGAACAAGCTGATCCAGGCCGAACCGCTGTACGCGACGGCGCGCGAGCGCGCGAAGCAGCGCGGGCGGGCGTTCAAGAGCGCGAAGCTGTTTTGGTGGTTCAACCAGGGCGCCGCGGTGGACATCTCGGTGACGCCGAAACCGTGGTACGGTGTGGACGGCAACAAGGTCTTCGGCGTGACGGGAACGCCGGTCGACATCGAGACCGGGATCGAGGCGCGGATCGGCAAGTTCCCGTTCCCGGCGTTCTGGGGGCCGATGGCGGGCCTGCCGAGTACGGCGTGGATCGCCGGGTGCGCCGCACTCGTGCTCGCCGACCACGCCCCCGACCTGACACTGGTCTACCTCCCGCACCTCGACTACGACCCGCAGCGGTTCGGCCCGGCGGCCACGGACATGGCGAAGTGCGTCAAGGAACTCGACGACGCCTGCGCCCCGCTGCTCGACGCCGCGGCGAAGCTCGGGGCGCAGGTGTGGGTGGTGAGCGAGTACGGGCACTGCGACGTGACGCGCCCGGTCTTCCCGAACCGCGAGTTGCGGAAGGCCGGTGCCGTCGGCGTGCGCGGCGGCCCCTTCGGCGAGCAACTCGACCTGTACACCACCCGCGCGTTCGCGGTGTGCGAGCACCAGCTCGCTCACGTCTACGTCGATCACCCGACCGGCATCCCGGCCGTCGCACAACTCTTCCGCACGCTCCCCGGCGTGGCGCGCGTGCTGGTCGGCGAGGAGCGTGCCGAGGTCGGACTCGATCACCCGCGGTCGGGCGAAGTGATCCTGCTCGCCGAGCGCGACGCGTGGTTTGCGTACCCGTTCTGGCTCGACGACGCCGTCGCTCCGGACTACGCGCGGGCGGTGGCGATCCACCACAAGCCCGGCTACGACCCGTGCGAGCTGTTCTTCGACCCGGCGCTGCGGTTCCCGAAACTCCACGCCGCACGGCGGCTGCTGCGGAAGAAACTCGGGTTCCGCACGATCTTCGACGTGGTGCCGCTCGACCCCGCGATCGTCCGCGGCAGCCACGGACTCGCCGCAGCCGACCCGCTCGACGGCCCCGTCCTCATCGGCCACGGCCCGAACCCCGGACCGAGCGTGCCGATGACTGCCGTCCGCGACCTGATCCTCGGCGCCCTCGACCTGAATTGAATTTCAAGGCATTTTTTGACAGGATGAACGGGACGAAGCCGGATGAAAACCCAAGCAGAGTAAACCCTGTTCTGGCTTTCATCCTGTTTCGTCCTGTTCATCCTGTCAAAAATTCTTCCTGTCAAGAATTCAGCCGATGAGCCGTCGCAGTTCGCGGACGAAGCGCGGGACCGCGACCTTTGGGTCTTCCGCGGCTTCGTACTCCAGCGCGACGTAGCCGTGGAAGTTCCCGTCCTTCAGGATGCGCACGACGCGCGCCAGGTCGGCGTCCTCGCGGCGGCCGTTCGGGAACATCTCGGTCTTCACCTGCGCCACCACACCGTAGGGCACGATCGCGGCGATCTCGCGGTACGGGTCGGCGGTGCGGAAGTTCCCGGTGTCGATGTTCACCCCGAGCGCCTGGCTGCGGACGGGGCGCACGAGGTCGAGCAGGTGTTCGGCGGTGTCGGTGATGCCGCCGTGGTTTTCTAGCGCGAGCTGCACGCCGAGCCGTTCGGCAACCGGGCAGCACTCGTTCAGACACTCCACGACGCGGCGTTGGGCGTCGGCCAGCGTGTCGTCCTTCCCGAGGTTGCCGGCGAAGACGCGCACGGTGCGGGCGCCGAGGCGCGCGGCACGGGCCGTCCAGTCCTTGACGTGCTGGACCTCGCGCGCCCGGGCGGTGTCGTCCCGCAACGTGAACTCACTGCGGATCGGCACCCCGGAGATCGGCCGACGGCGGCGCTCGGCGTGCTCGCGGAGCTTAGCAAGATACCCGTCGGACGTGTCGGCGAAGTAGTATGACGTGAGTTCGACGGCATCGAGCGGCAGGTCGGCGGCGAGGTCGACGAAGTCGAAGAGGGTCATCGACCCCTTCTTCACGTCGAGGAACTGGCGGAAGCTGTACGCGGCGAGGCTGAGTTTGAGGTCGGCGACCGGGCCGGGCCGGCGGATCGGGTCGATGGCGGCCGCGACGCCGGGGCTCGCGGCGGCGACGGCGGCGGTGCGGAGGAAGTCGCGGCGGGTGAAGGACATGACGGGCCTCCGGGTGTGTCGCCCCGGCATCTTACCCCTTCGCCGCGTCGGCCGCCAACGCCTTCACCCGCTCCTCGACGACGGTCATCACGCGGTTCCAGCCGTGCTTGTCGTTCTTCACGTCGTCGAACTTGACCGACGGGCCGACGCGGATGGTGATGCGCCGCGGGCGCGGGAAGCGCACCCCCGGCGGCATCGCCTCGAACGTGCCGGTGATGTGGCACGGCACCACGGGCACCGGCGTCCCCGCCACCACCATCCCCACGCCGCCCTTGAACGGCGTCATCTTCCCGTCCCGGCTGCGGCCGCCCTCCGGGAACACGACGAACGCGCACGGCGTGTTCACCAGCTTCTCGCGGAGTTCCTTCAGCGCCTGCGGGGTGCGCTTCTTCCGCCACAGCGGCAGTGCGTTGATGAACCCGGCGGCGAACGCGGTGGTGAAGGCGCTGTCGAAGAACACGTCGCCGGCGGCGAGGGCGAACGTCTTCGCGCGCAGGTCGAAGCGCAGCGGCGCGACCAGCGCCAGCGCGTCCAGGTGACTCGAGTGGTTCGAGCAGAGGATGAACGGGAAATCGGTCGGCAGGTTCTCGGCGCCGACGACGCGCAGCCGGTGCCAGAGCGCGAAGTAGGTACGGGCGAGCAGCGCCCAGCCGACGTGGACGGCGGAGAGCACCGGCCCACTTTCGCGCCGCACGCTCGACAGCCGTTCCCACGGGCGGAGCCCGAGGTCGTCGGCCGGGCGGAGCTGGAAGTCGTCCATCTGCGGGAAAGCTTCGGGATTCAGAATTCGGGGATTCAGAATTCGGGGATTCAGGGACAGAATACGCTCGCGGCGACCGCCGCGCAGGTCGGTGCCGTCCCGGAACGCCGAATCCTGCCCCTATCCAGAGAATACTCGCCCCGCCGACTCGACGTTCAGTCCGCCAAAGAAGTGCATGACGTGGTAAGCCACCGGTGCGACCAGGATGAGACTGTCGAACCGGTCGAGTAGTGCGCCGTGACCGGGGATCATCTTGTCGAGGGTCTCCACGCCGGTGTCGCGCTTGATCGACGCGAGCATAAGGTCACCGAGCTGGGCGGCCAGCGCGAGGAGCAGGCCGAGCACGACCAGCGGCACCGGGGCGGCGAGCGGGGTGCCGTCGAACACCAGCCAGCCGACCGAGAAGACCACCAGCACCACCACCACCGCCCCGACCACCGAACCGTAGATGTTCCGGTCGGGCGTCGTGTTCGGGGCGACGAGCGGGACGCCGAGCAGCTTTCCGGCGGCGTACCGGGCCACGTCCCAGAACCCGACCGCGACCAGCACCAGCGCGACCTTCGGGCGGTAGTCGGCGTCGTTCGCCATGTAGCTCAGGTGGCCGAGGCAGCTGCCGAACAGCGCGAACGCCACCACGCCGAGCGCTGTGCGCTGGAGGTAGCCCTTCGGCCGGTCCTGGGCCGCGGCGAACCCGGCCACGCAGGCGATCGCCAGCGGGAACGTGGCCACGAACAGGCGGTAGTAGTTGTCGAGCGCCGCGAACTGCACCACGCCGATGCCGAGCAGCACGAGGTAACAAATGAGCTTCTCGCGGAACAGACCGGTCGCCCGGGCGTAGTCGCGGAAGCACAGCGCGCTGAGGGCCGCCGCCCCGACGATCACCCACGCCGCCCCGAGCAGAACCGGCGCGGCCATCGCCGGGACCACGACCACCCACCCGCGGTAACGCCGCCAGGCGTCGTGCCGCGTCTCGGTGCCGATGCGGTTCCGCCAGAACCTCAGCGCGAACGGCCCGGCCCAGAGTGGCACCGCGGCGAGCGCGAGGAGGACGAGCGTGGCCGCCGAATCGAACGCCCCGAGCGGGTTGATGAGGCGGTCGCGGGCGGCGTCCGTCACGGGGGCACCGGGTCACGAGTCGGAACGATGGGGGGAATGCTACCGTAACGCGGCGCAACGACCACCCGCCCGCCGCGAGCCGTGGTGCCGGCCGTGGGATATCATCCGACGTTGCCCGCACACCCCCACCGACCGGGAGACGCGATGTTCTCGCTCCGCCTGTTCCGACCCGCCGTGCCGGGCCTCGCCGCCGCAGTCGCGGTCGTGGTCGCCGGCACCGCCCCGGCCCGCTACATGCGCGTCGAGACCGAGAAGGTGCCGGTGAACCGGGTCGTTTCCAACCTCGAAGCCGCGGTGAAGGAGAACCCGAAGGACGCAAAGGCGGTCCTGAACCTGGCGCGGGCGCACGCGATGGCGTTCGCCAAGCGCGCCGACGAGTTGGAGGTCCGCAAGGACGGCAAGAACGGCGGGCTGTGGTTCGGCTACGAGCCGCCGATCGTGCCGTTCGGCAAGGCGATGCCGACGAGGGACGAGGCGAAGGAGGCCGCCGCGAAGGCCCACCTGGCGAAGGCGGTGGCACTGTACGACCGGGCGGTGAAGCTGATGCCGGACGACCCGGCCGCCAAACTCGGGCAGGCGTGGGCGCTCGACCAGTTCGGCGAGAAGGCGAAGGCGGTCGCCGCGTACCGCGCCGTCGTCCGCGACGGGTGGGAGAAGGAGAAGGACTTGAAGGCGATCGGGCTCGGCGGGCATACGGTCACCGCGGAGGCGGTCGGCTACCTCGTGCCGCTCCTCGACCCGGTGGCAGACAAGGGCGAGATCGACGAGCTCAAGGCCCGCGCCGACACGCTCAAGAAGCTGCCGCGGCCGGTCACGCCGATCGCCGTGCCGCTCCGCGACGGGCTCAGCGCCGCCGACCTGGAGGACGCCACGGCCGCGGTCCGGTTCGACGCCGACGGGTCGGGGATCAAGAAGCGCTGGACGTGGATTACGAAGGACGCGGCGTGGTTGGTCTACGACCCGTCCGGCCGCGGCGAGGTCGATTCGGCGCTGCAACTGTTCGGCAGTGTGACGTTCTGGCTGTTCTGGGAGCACGGCTACGCCGCGCTCGGCGCCCTCGACGACGACCGCGACGGCCGCTTGACCGGCGAGGAGTTGCGCGGGCTGGCGCTGTGGAACGACCGCAACGCGAACGGCGTCGTGGACGCCGGCGAGGTGCGGTCGCTGACGGAGGCGGGGATCGTGGCCGTGTCGTGCCGCCACGAGCGCGACGAGGCCCACCCGGACCGGATCGCGTTCAGCCGCGCCGGCGTCACCTTCCGCGACGGCCGCACCCGCCCGACGTTCGACCTCGTGCTCAAGCCGCGCTAACCCGTCTCCGAAAGCCGGGGGACGACCGTCCCCCGGTTCTGCTAAAATCCCACCTCCCGGGCCGGAAGCTCAACGGTCGAGCAGTCCGCTCATAACGGATTGGAAGTGGGTTCGACTCCCACACGGCCCACTCACCGCTCGCGTCCGCCCGCCGGACTCGCTAAGCTAACACGACCTGCCCCACCCGCCCCTTCCCCGAGTGGTGCCCATGCGGTTTCCCCTCGTCGTCGGTATTTTCTGCCTCACCGCGACGCCGGTCGTGGCCCAGCCGGTCGATTTCGCCCGCGACATCCGGCCGATCCTCTCGACGCAGTGCTACACCTGCCACGGGCCGGACGAGAAGTCGCGCAAGGCCGACCTGCGGCTCGACGCGCGCGACGACGCCGTGAAGGCCGGCGCCATCGCACCGGGAAAGGCGGACGCGAGCGAGATACTCAAGCGCATCACGACCGACGAGCCGGGCGAGAAGATGCCGCCGGCCAGCGCCAAGAAGCCGCCGCTGACGCCGCAACAGATCGACCTCTTGAAGCGTTGGGTGAACGAGGGGGCGAAGTACAGCGAGCACTGGTCGTTCGCCAAACTCGCGCGCCCGGAGCTGACGCCCGGCCCGGCGGGGAATGCCATCGACCGCTTCGTCCGCGACCGGCTCGTGAAGGAGAAACTGAACCCGTCGCGCCCCGCGGACAAGGTCACGTTAATCCGCCGGCTCTCCCTCGACCTGACCGGTCTGCCGCCGACGCCAGATGAAGTCCGGGCGTTCGCAACCGACCCGGCGGCGGACGCCTACGAGAAGCTGGTCGACCGGCTCCTCGCGTCGCCGCACTACGGCGAGCGGATGGCGCTGTTCTGGCTCGACCTCGTGCGCTACGCCGACTCGATCGGCTACCACAGCGACAACCCGATGAACGTGTCGCCCTACCGCGACTACGTCATCCGCTCGTTCAACGCCAACCTCCGCTTCGACCGGTTCACGGTCGAGCAACTCGCCGGCGACCTCCTCCCGAACCCGACGCTCGACCAGCGCGTGGCGACGGCGTACAACCGGCTGCTGCAGACGACCGAGGAGGGCGGGGCGCAGGCAAAGGAGTACGAGGCGAAGTACGCCGCCGACCGCGTGCGGAACTTCGGCCAGGTGTGGCTCGGCGGCACGATCATGTGTGCCGAGTGCCACAGCCACAAGTTCGACCCGTACACCCAGGCCGACTTCTACGCGATGGCCGCGTTCTTTGCCGACGTGCAGGAGGGCGCGATCGGCCGCCGCGAGCCCGGCATGCCGGTGCCGACCCCGGACGAGGAGAAGCGCCTCGCCGAACTGACCGCGGCCGCGGCCGCCGCACAGAAGACGCTGCTCGCGCGGGCTGGCGCGGTCGGGGTCGCGGCGCTCAAGACCGAGCGCGGCACCTTCAACACGGCCGAGAAGGCCCGCGCCGGACTGGACGCGGGCATCCCGCGGGTGCTGGTGACGACCGCCGCCTCCCCCCGGACGGTCCGCATCCTGCCGCGCGGCAACTGGCTCGACTCGACCGGCCCGGTGATGGCGCCGAACACGCCCGGCTTCCTCCCGCCGCTCCAAAAGGCCGACGCGAAGGCCCGCGCGACGCGCCTCGATCTGGCAAAATGGGCCGTCTCGCCGGACAACCCGCTCACCGCCCGCGTGTTCGTGAATCGCACCTGGAAGTTGTTCTTCGGCGCCGGTCTGTCGCGGTCGCTGGAGGAGAGCGGCGCGCAGGGCGAGTTGCCGACGCACCCCGAACTCCTCGACTGGCTCGCCGCCGAGTTCCGCACCGACTGGGACGTGAAGCACCTCGTCCGCCTCATCGTGACGTCGGAGACCTACAAGCAGTCATCGGTGGAGACGCCAGCCCTCCGTGAACGAGACCCGTTTAACCGCCTCCTGGCGCGTCAGGGCCGCTGGCGGCTCGATGCCGAATTTGTCCGCGACAACGCCCTCGAAGTCGGCGGACTGCTGAACCGGCAGGTCGGCGGGAAGAGCGTGTTCCCGTACCAACCCCCGGGCTACTGGGCGGCGCTCAACTTCCCCGTCCGCGAGTGGCAGAAGGGGACCGGCGAGACGGTGTACCGCCGCGGGCTATACACGCACTGGCAGCGGACGTTCCTCCACCCGGCGATGCTGGCGTTCGACGCCCCGAGCCGCGAGGAGTGTACGTGCGACCGCCCGCGCTCGAACATCCCGCAACAAGCACTCGTGCTCCTCAACGACCCCGAGTTCGTCGAAGCCGCCCGCGCCTTCGCCGCCCGCGCGCTCGCCGCCGGCGGCGCTGACGACACCGCGAAGGTGGTGTGGGCGTTCGGCCGCGCCACCAGCCGGGCGCCGACGGCGGAGGAAACGAAGGTACTGATCGATCTGCTCACGCGCGGGCGGGCGATCGAACCGGCCGCGGCGGCCCGGCTGATCGCGGTCGGCGACCGACCGAACCCGGCGGGCGTCAACCCGGTCGAACTCGCGGCGTGGACCAACGTGTGCCGGGCGCTGCTGAACCTGCACGAAACGATCACGCGGCAGTGATAACTGGCTTTGGCTCGGGGCTTGTAGGTCGGATCGAGTCTGCGAGGCCCGACGCGGCGCGCGGGCAACGAGTGATGGAGACCGGGAACGAAATCAACTGCGAGATTGGTGACTTGTCCTCTGCCCTTGCTTGATACACCCCCGCGTCGGGTCTCGCAGACTCGACCCGACCTACAAGCCCCGAGCCAACAACACGGCTGCGCGCCGAGTAACACATGAACCCCATCCACCTGCTCAAACGCCGCACCTTCCTCGGCCAGGCGGCCCGCGGGGTCGGCGGGGCCGCGCTGGCGTCGCTGTTCGGGCAGGAGGCCGCGGCGCAGGACCGCTGGGCCGGCGTCGTCGCGCGGCCGCACGTGCCGCCGAAGGCGAAGCGCGTAATCTTCATGGTGATGGCCGGCGGGCCGAGCCACCTCGAACTGTTCGACAACAAGCCGGTGCTGGCGCGGATGCACGGCCAGCCGATGCCCGAGTCGGTCACGCGCGGGCAGCCGATCGCGCAGCTCCAGGGCGCCCGCCTCGTCTGCTTCGGCCCGCAGTGGGGCTTCCGCAAGCACGGCCGGGGCGGCGTGGAGATGAACGAGCTCTTCACGCACCTGCCGGCCGTCGCCGACGACCTGTGCGTGATCCGCTCACTGCGCACCGAGGCGATCAACCACGACCCGGCGCACACGTTCATGAACACCGGGTCGAGCGTGTCCGGCCGCCCGAGCATGGGGAGCTGGCTCACCTACGGCATCGGCGCCGAGGCACAAGACCTGCCCGGGTTCGTGGTACTCACGTCGAACGGGCGCGGCGGGCAGAACCAGCCGATCGCGTCGCGGCAGTGGGGGCCGGGGTTCCTGCCGGGGCGGTTCCAGGGCGTCCACCTGCGCGGCCAGGGCGACCCGATCCTCTACCTCACCAACCCGCCCGGCGTCGCGCCCGCGCAGCAGCGCGACGTGATCGACGCCGTGTCGCGCCTCAACCAACTCCACGGCACCGCTGTCGACGACCCGGAGGTCGCCACGCGCGTCGCGCAGTACGAGCTCGCGTTCCGCATGCAAACAAGCGTGCCAACATTGATGGACCTGTCGAACGAGCCGCGTGCCGTGCTGGAGAGCTACGGCACGAAGGGCGCCGACGGGTCGTTCGCGGCGAACTGCCTCCTCGCCCGCCGGCTCGCCCAGCGCGGGGTGCGGTTCATTCAGCTCTACCACCGCGACTGGGATCACCACGGCGGGGTGAAGGACGGCATCCGCTTGAAGATCGAAGAGGTGGACCGCCCGTTCGCCGCGCTCGTGCAAGACCTGAAGCGCCTCGGCATGTTCGACGACACGCTCATCGTGTTCACCGGCGAGTTCGGGCGCACGCCAATGTCCCAGGGCGGCAACGGCCGCGACCACCACATGAAGGGGTTCTCGGCTGTGCTCGCCGGCGGCGGGGTCAAGGGCGGCGTGACGCACGGCGCGACCGACGACTTCGGCTACCACGCCGCCGAAAAGGTCGTCGAGGTGTTCGACCTGCACGCGACCATGCTCCACCTGCTCGGCATCGACCACGAACGACTCACCTTCCGGTTCCAAGGCCGCGACTACCGGCTCACGGACGTCCACGGGAAGGTGATTCGTGAGATTCTTATGTGAGCCGGCGGTCGCGTGTAAAGACTGAACCGCGGCCGGGTATTCCCTCCCGCCACGCCAGGCACCCGCCGGACGACATGACGCTGTCTCCCACCTACCCCTCTCTCCCACGCGCGCTCCGCGCGGCCGGGGCGTTTTCCCTCGGCGTCGCGCTCGCCGCCCTCATCGGCTGCGCGAAGCCGCCGCCGCCGCTGGTGAAGGCCACCGCGCCGGACGTGTTCGTCGAGCTGCCGGTCGTCCGCGGCGTCACCGACTACGAGGACTTCACCGGCCGCACCGAGGCGTACAAGGTCGTGGACGTGCGCCCGCAACTGACGGCGCTGCTCGACCGCGTCCACTTCAAGGACGGCGCGTTCGTGCCGGAAGGCACGCCACTGTTCGAGCTCGACGCCCGCTTCTACAAGGCCCAGGCCGACGGCGCGGACGCTAACCTCAAGCTCGCCCGGGCCAAGCGCGACCTCGCCAAGGCGCTCCTCACGACCGCCGAGAAGTCGAAGAACAGTTCCGTCATCTCGGCGGACGAGTACGCCAAGGTAGCGGCCGAGTTCCAAGCCGCCGAGGCTGCCGTGAAGGTGGCCGACTACGACCTGGAGAAGGCGGCCACCACGCTCGACTACACGCGAATAAAAGCCCGCTACACGGGCCGGCTCGGCAAGAGCATGGTGGACCCCGGGAACGTGGTGAAGGAGAACGAGACGATCCTGACGCGGCTCGTCGTCCTCGACCCGATCTACGTCGTGTTCGACATCGACGAGCGCACCCTGCTCCGCATCCGCCGGCTCGTCGCCGAGGGCCGCGTCCCGTCGGCCCGCGAGAACCCGATCACGGTGCGCGTCGGCCTCGCCGACGAGGACGGCTTCTCGTTCACCGCCCCGCTCACGTTCGCCGACAACCAACTCGACGTGGGCACCGGCACGCTCCGGTTCCGCGGCGAGATGCGCAACCCGACGCTCCAGCGGAGCGGCCTGCCGGCGCTCGTCGGCGGGGCCGCCGCCACCGGCGCCGACGTCAACGCCCCGCGGCTGCTGTCGCCGGGCATGTTCGTGCGCGTCCGCTTCCCGGTCGGCCGCGAGCACCCGGCCGTCCTCGTCCCCGAGGAGGCGATCGGCGCCGACCAGGGGCAGCGGTTCGTGTTCGTCCTGAACGACAAGGACGAGGCGCAGTACCGCCGCGTGACGCTCGGCCCGCAGGAGGGGCGGCTCCGGGTGGTCGAGGACGGGGTGAAGGCGGGCGAGCGCGTGGTGGTGAGCGGCCTGCAGCGCGTCCGCGCCGGGCTGAAGGTGAACCCGAAGGCGGCGTCGCCGGGCGGCCCGCCGGCGGGCGGGAAGAAGGGGCCGTGACCGTGCGGACGTCGTCATTCCGCACCCCGCACTCCTCACCCCCGACTTGAAGTGATTGCCCGCTTCTTCATCGACCGGCCGATCTTCGCGGCCGTCCTGTCGCTGGTCGTGACGCTGGCCGGGGCGCTCGCCGCCCCCGTGCTGCCGGTGTCGCAGTACCCGGCCGTCACCCCGCCGACCGTCCAGGTCGACTGCAACTACCCCGGGGCCAGCGCCGGGGTCGTGTCGCAGACCATCGCCTCCCCCGTCGAGCAGCAGGTCAACGGCGTCGAAGAGATGCTGTACATGTCCTCGCAGTGTACGAGCGACGGAACCTACACGCTCACGGTCACGTTCCGCCCGGGCACCGACCTGAACATGGCCCAGGTCCGCGTGCTCAACCGCGTGGCGCTGGCGATGCCCCAGCTCCCCGACGTGGTGCGCGCCACCGGCGTGACCACCCGCAAGCGGTCGCCCGAGCTGCTGATGACGATCAGCATGAACAGCCCGGACGAGACCTACGACCAGCTCTACCTCAGCAACTACGCCTCGCTCCGGGTGAAGGAGGAGCTCGCCCGCATCCCCGGCGTCAGCGACGTGACCATCTTCGGCCAGCGCGACTACGCCATGCGCGTGTGGGTGAACCCCGAGCGGCTGGCCACCCTCTCGCTCACCCCGGGCGACGTGGTCGCCGCCCTCCGCGGGCAGAACCTGTCGATCGTCGCCGGCCGCGTCGGGCAGGCGGACGGCGAGGGGCGGACACCGTTCGAGTTCACGGTCTCCGGCGTCGGCCGGCTCACCACCGAGGAGGAGTTCGGCGAGGTGGTGGTGAAGGTCGGCGCGGCCGGGCAGGTGGTGAAGGTGAAGGACGTGGCCCGGGTCGAACTCGGGGCGAAGGTCCAGGACGTGAACTCGCGCTTCGACCGCAAGCCGACGACCGGCCTCGGCATCTTCCTGATGTCGAACGCCAACGCGGTCGAGACGTCGAAACTGGTCATCGAGAAGATGGAGCAGCTGGGGCACGAGTTCCCGCCCGGGGTCAAGTGGGAGATCGGCTACGATACCGCCCCGTTCATCAAGGACTCGATCAAGGAAGTCGTCTACTCGCTCCGCGACGCGATCGTGCTCGTCGCGCTCGTCGTGCTGCTGTTCCTGCAGAGTTGGCGGGCCGCGATCATCCCGCTGGCCGCGGTGCCGGTGGCGATCGTCGGCACGTTCGCGGCAATGTACGTCGCCGGGTACAGCGTCAACAACCTCACGCTGTTCGGTCTCGTCCTCGCGGTCGGCATCGTGGTGGACGACGCCATCGTCGTGGTCGAGGCGGTGCAGCACAAGCTCGACCAGGGGTTCGCGCCGCGCGAGGCGACCGTCCGCGCGATGGACGACGTGGCCGGGCCGGTCGTGGCGGTCGGCGTGGTGCTCGCCGCGGTGTTCATTCCCTGTGCGTTTCTGTCCGGGATCGTCGGCAGCTTCTTCCGGCAGTTCGCGCTCACCATCGCGGTCAGCACGCTCCTCTCGACGCTGAACTCGCTGACGCTCAGCCCCGCCCTCGCCGCCCTACTCCTGCGGCCGAAGACCACCGCCCCCCCGGCGACGTGGCTCGGCCGACAGGTCGTCCGGCTGTTCCTCCCGCTGACGCTGTTCGGCCGCGGCTTCGACTGCGTGTTCGGCTGGTCGAACCGCTGGTACGTCCGCGTCGTCGGCCTCGGGCTTCGGGTGCCGCTGCTCGTCCTCGCCGGCTACGGCGGGCTCATCGCGGCCGGCGTGTACGGCTACCGCCAGCTCCCGACCGGGTTCATCCCGCAGCAGGACAAGGGCTACCTCATCGCCAGCATCCAACTCCCCGACGCCGCCTCGGCCGAGCGGACCGTGGACGTGCTCCAGGAGCTCGCGCGCGTGGCGCTTGAGTACGAGGTGCCGGTCGCCGCGAAGGAGGGCGAGGAGGGCGCCGCGCCGGTCGAGAAGGACGGCGCGGCGACGTGGGTGAAGAAGGCACGCCCGGTGGCACACATCAACGGCATCGCCGGCAACTCGTTCGTGCTCAGCGCCTACGGGTCGAACTTCGGCTCGATGTTCAT
>VFQN01002847.1_pt1 | contig 25867 bp, 15 predicted proteins | sample 3512371 | NCBI WGS metagenome assembly VFQN01 (sample SAMN10412370, study PRJNA504923) | tailings metagenome | isolation source: Replicate 2 from Balatoc abandoned mine | place: Philippines: Itogon, Benguet | collected 2017-08-28 | reverse complement strand
CTAGCCATGCCGGCATTGGATCTTCATTCCCATCATCTTGAAAGCAAATTGGAATCAGGACCCGGCGCTTCACCCCGCAGTCCGCCGCGCGCCTCATCTCCACCGCCGCCCACGCCATCCACCACGCCCATCAACGCGGCGTCATCCATCGCGACCTCAAACCGTCCAACATCATGCTCGACGCCGCCGACGCCCCGTTCGTCGCCGACTTCGGCCTGGCCCGGCTGCTGGACGACGACTCCCATCCCACCCGCACCGCCTCCACCATGGGCACGCCGGCCTACATGGCCCCCGAACAGGCCCTCGGCGACGGCACCCCGGTCGGCACCCCGGCCGACATCCATGCCCTCGGGTCCATCCTCTTCGAACTGATCACCGGCCACCCTCCATTCCTCGCCGCCACCCCGCTCGAGACCCTTCGCAAGGTCGCCGACCACGACCCTCCCGACCCCTCGCGCACACATCCCGGCACCGACCCCGACCTCGCCGCGATCTGCCTGCATTGCCTCGAGAAGAACCCCGACCGCCGTTACACCAGCGCCGCCGCACTGGCCAACGACCTCGATCGCTGGCTTCGCCACGAACCCATCAGCGCCCGCCCAGGCTCAACCGTCACGCGCCTCGCCAAATGGGCCCGGCGCCACCCAGCCACCGCCACCCTCGCCGTCACTCTCCTCCCCGCCCTCCTCGCCGGCCTCGTCACCACCTCCTGGCAGTGGCGCCGCGCCACCCGCAACGAACAGCGCACCGCCCAGATGCTCTATGCCGCCAACATGAGCCTCGCCCAGGCGGACTGGCAGTCCGACAACCTCACCCGCCTCCGACAATTGCTCGAGGAAACCGCCGACTCCCCGGAGCGGGGCTTCGAATGGTTCTACTGGCAGCACCAGGCCAATCAGCAAACCACCCGGTTCCAGGCCCACGCCGGCGCCGTGAACGACCTCCACTTCTCCCACGACGGCCGCACCCTCGCCACCGCCGGCGAAGACTCCACCGTCAAACTCTGGATCCTCCCCGACGCCCACCCCTCCTCCATCCTCCCCCACCCCGCCCCCCTCCACTCCGTCCGCTTCTCCCCCGACAATCTCTCCCTGCTCACCGGCGATTCCCTCGGCACCGTCCGCGTCTGGGACCTCCCTTCCGCCCTCCCCAAACTGTCCTTCTCCGCCCACGAACGCCCCGTCACCGCCATCTTCTCACCCGACGCCTCCACCATCTTCACCGCAGGCTGGGACGAAACCGTCAAAGCCTGGGACGCCGGCACCGGCACACTCCGCTTCTCCGCCCGCCAGCACAGCGCCCGCGTCAAATGCATCGCGGTCACCCCCGACGGCCGAACCCTCCTCACCGGCGGCGAGGACCGCACCATCCGCCTCTGGGACGCCCTTACCGGCGAGCACCTCCGCGCCATCCATGCCCACCAGGGCGATGTCAACGCCATCAGCATCGCCCCCGACGGCACCCGGTTCGCCAGCGCCGGCTACGACGCCCGCATCAGGTTCTGGAGCCTCCCCGAGGCCTCCGAACTCGCCTCCCTCACCCGCCCCAGTTTCAAGGTGTCCTGGGTCTCCTGGGCCAACGACGGACGACACCTCGCTTCCTGCAGCATCTACAACCACTACGCCCCCTGGGTGTGGACCACCTCCCACCCCTGGCCCGCCTCCAAACTGCCCCCGCACGCGACCGGCATCTCCCGCATCGCCTTCTCCCGCGACAACTCCCGCATCGTCACCGCCTGCGTCGACGGTTCCGTGCGCCTATGGCCGGCGGTGCCCGCCAGCGGAAACCTCGGTGAACCCGCCGACGGCAACCAATTCATCCTCTCCCCCTCCGGCCGCCTCGCCCTCCTTCTCCGCCCCAACCACCTCGCCTCCCTCCTTCACACCACGTCCAATTCCCCCATCCGCAACCTCCCCAACATCACCACGCCCATCGCCTTCTCCCCCGACGAGTCCCTGCTCGCCGCAGCCCAACCCGCTGCCTCCACGCTCGCCGTCCTGACCCCCCACGACCCTAACCCCCCGCGAATCCTCCATGACCTCCCGCACCCCCTTCCCGATCTCACCTTCTCCCCCGACGCCTCCGTCATCGCCTGCTCCGGCACCAACCACTGCGAAATCCGCGACTCCCGAACCGGCGCCACACTCCAGCACCTCCCGAATACCCGTGTGCCCGTCCATTTCGGGCCCCTGCCCGATCTCCTCATCACCGGTGGCAGCGAAGGCTGGATTCTCTGGCACTGGCCTTCCGCCACCCCGAAAACCCGCTGGCCCGCCCTCTCCGCCCCCACCCACGCCATCGCCTTCAACACCGCCCGCATCGCCACCATCGGCACCCACGGCACCATCGAAATCCGCAACCCCCAGGGCCGCCTCCTCCGCTCCCTCCCCCAGGTCCACGGCGAAACCCATCACATGGCTTTCTCTCCCGATGGACGCCGCCTCGCGGTCGCCTCCGCCTGGGGCCAGATCGAGGTCCCCGTCTGGGACGTCGATTCAGGCACACAGCATGTCGTCCTCGAGGGTCATACCGGATTCATCCGGTCCATCCGCTTCTCCCTCGACGGCCGGCGCCTGCTCACCTCCAGCACCGACGGTTCAATCCGCCTCTGGGACGCCGAGACCGGGCGTGAACTGCTTCAGCTGCCGCCCCCCGAAACCTCCCACCCCCAGCCCTACTTTCCCGTCCACGCCCAGTTCATCGACAACGACTCCGCGATCGTGGCGACCTACCCGCACGGCCTCGCACGTCGATGGATCCGTGCCTCCGATGCCCAGGTCGCCGCCTGGGAATCCGCGGAACCAACCCGCGCCCGATTCCCCCCGCGCTGGCCCTAGCTCCGGCCAACCGCCGGCCCACCCGCGAAAATGCCGGGCGCAGGCCCCCCGGCCCACGCCCGGCATCCGCACCCGAGCCAACCGAAACCCGCCGCAGCGGCCGGGTTCAGGGATTCCCCAGCCTGAGCAACTGCCCCCGGATCTCCCCGGGCCGGTTCGCGTCCGTGTGGATGTTCACGTACGTCAGCCCGCCCAACAGCGCCTCACGCTGTTCCGTAGTCAGCCTCACCACCCCGGTGAAGGCCCCGGACGCCGCGAGCGGCCCCACGTGAAACGGCGCCAGGTTCACCAGCACCCCGGCGTTCGCCCCGGCGGCCGCCGGCCCATGGATGTGCGCCATGATCGCCGGCCCCGACAACCCACCGTACCGGATGTCGAACGACAACATATCCCCCTCCAGGCGCATCAGCGCCCGACCCACCCCGGCCGTTTCCACCGGCGGCACCTCCGACGCCCCGTTGAGCGTCGCACCCAGGGGCACCCCGGTGACGCTCGGCAGGATCTGCCCCCGGATCTCCCCCGGACGATTCGCGTCGGTGTGGATGTTCACGTACGTCAACCCCGACACCACCGCCACCAGCTGCTCCGGCGACAGCGTCACCGAACCTTCGAACCGCCCCGACACTCCGGTCGGCCCGTCGTGGAACGGCAGCAGATTCACCAACACCCCAGCGCTCACCCCGATACCCGCAGGCCCGTGGATGTGCGCCATCGTCGCCGGCCCCGAAAGGCCCCCGTAGGTGATCACGAATCCCAGCCGATCCCCTTCCAGCACGAAATGCGCACTCCCACGCCCAGGACCCGCCACCGCCGTCGGCGCCTCCTGCGCCCCGTCCAACACCGCCGCCATCGCCACCGGCACCACCTGCCCCCGGATCTCCCCGCCACGGTTCGCGTCGGTATGCACATTCACATACGTCCGCCCGCTCAGGATCGACGCCTTCTGCTCCGCGGTCAGCACCACCGACCCCTCCAATACGCCGGAAACCCCGAATCCACCCCCGTTGAACGGCGCAAGATCGATCATCACTCCAGCCGTCCCATCGGCCCCCGACGGCCCATGGATGTGCGCCATGATCGCCGGTCCCGACAACCCGGCATACTCGACCCGGAAGGTCAGCGTGCTCCCCTCCACCCGCATCCAACCCGAACCCGTCCCTGCGGTCTCCACCGCCGCCGGCCGCTCATACGCCCCCGACAACACCACCCCCAGCGGCGACACCTCGCCCACCGCGAGATCCGCAACCCGGAACAACCCGCCGTCCCCACGGAACGCCACCACCCGGCTCAGCCCGGTCGTCACCTCCCCGACCGAACACCACGGATCCTCCGCCGCAGGCTTGCCCTGCACCACGTACGGACCCCCGCCAGCCGTCCACTCCACCTCCACCCCGGCCTCACTCCGCGCCACCCGGGTCACCCGCGTCGCCTCAGGCGCGTTCACCGTCAGGTTCACCGCCGCCGAGGTCGCACTCGCCCCGAGATTGTCCGTCGCCCTCGCCGTCACCACGTGCGCCCCAAGACTCCAGTCCACCAGCAACTGATACGGCGCCTCCACATCCACACCCAACAGCCGGTCCCCATCAAAAAACTCCACCCGCGCCACCGACCCGTCCGCGTCCGTGGCCGTCGCTTCAACCGTCAACACCGCCGGAGCCGCGCGCACCGTCCCGTCCACAGGCGCGGTGATCGCCACCGTCGGGGCGACATTCTCCGGCGGCCGGCTCGCCGCATTCCCCGGATTTGTCACCGCCGCCCCAGCCACCGGCGTCCCGTCCCCGTCCGGATCCCCAAGCTCAACCCCGTTCGGCGCTCCATCCCCGTCCGAATCCAACGCCGCCAGGGTCGCCGACCAGAACGGCCGGTTCGCCGGCCCGCCCACCACCCCGAACACCGCCAGCCCGAAACTGTTCCGCGCACCCCCGCCCGCCGGCGACACATGGCAGTTCGCACACCCGAACTGCGCCCCGTTCGGAATCTGGTTCACCCGGAACTCCCGCCCCAACACCCCCCCGGACAACCCCACCCACCCCGCCAACACCGCCCCGATCACCCACCTCGCTCCTCCTGCTCGCTTGTTTCTCATGGCTTCTTCGTCCTCGGTTCGTTTTCTGGGTTCTGTCCCACCTGGGTTTCCCCAACCGCGGTGTGACGCGCGAGCCCCCGATGCGGTTCCCGGAAAAATTCACCTCGCCCGGAATCCCCCCGATCTCCAACCCTTCCCCCGAAATCGCATCCTGCCCGGGAACCTTCCCCCTCCCTCGTTACTCCCATCCCTGACCCGACGGCATGCGCAACGACGTGGACTTCGAACAACTGGTGCACGATCACCTCGATGCACTGTTCCGCTTCGCCCGCAGCCTGTCCCGCAACGACGCCGATGCCCGCGATCTCGTCCAGGAAACCTTCCTCCGCTGGGCCCGAAAGGGCCACCAGCTCGCCGATGTCCAGCGCGTCAAATCCTGGCTCTTCACCACCCTCTACCGCGAGGCCGCCGCCCGCACCCGTCGCGCCATCCGCTTCCCCCACGAACCCGTCGACACCGCCGATCCCGACCTGCCCGACATCCCCCCGGACGCCCCCCTCCGCACCGACGGCGCCCTCGTCTGCCAGGCCCTCCAGGATCTCGAGGAGCATTTCCGCGCCCCCGTCGCCCTCTTCTACCTCGAGGACTATTCCTACCCGGAAATCGCCGAGATCCTCGGCGTCCCCCTCGGCACCGTGAAATCCCGAATCGCCCGCGGCGTCGCCCAACTCCAGCGACGCTTCGCAAACCCCGCCCCACTCCCCAGGCCCGCCAGGCCCTGACCCCATGGACCACACCCACGTCACCACCACCCTCGCCCGCTGGCGCCCCGGCCTGCCGGACCAACCCCGCCTCGACCCCGACCCCGAACTGGCCCAGGCCCACGCCGCCGCCGACGCCGACCCCCACCTCGCCGCCTGGCGCAACCGCCATGCCCGATTCCAGGACGGCACCCGCCTCGCCCTCAGAAACCTCCCCGTCCCGGGCGATCTCGCCGATTCCATCCTCGCCAACGCCCGCTCACCCATCCTCCGCCCCGCCTTCCCCACCCCAACCCCAGGCTGGTTCGCCGCAGCGGCCGCCGTCGCCGCCCTCATCGTCGCCGCCTTCCTCATCCTCCGCCCCACACCCAACGACACCGCCGATTTCACCACGTTCCGCCACCGCATGGTTCGCGCCGCCCTCCGCGAATACCGCATGGATGTCACCACCCCCGACCTCGCCGCCATCCGGAACTTCCTCGCCCAAAACCAGGCCCCAGCCGACTTCCAACTGCCCCCGGGCCTCGCCCAACTGCCCGCGGTCGGCGCCGGTACCCTCGCCTGGAAGGACGGCCGCTCCGCCATGGTCTGCCTCGACGCCGGCGCCGACGGCATGTTCTACCTGTTCATCGTCCCCACCGCCAAACTGGCCGGCCAGCCCCCCGATCCACCGGAGTTCGCCCAGGTCAACCGCCTCTCGACCCGGTCCTGGACGCTCGACGACCGCACCTACGTCCTCGCCACCACCGCCAGCCCGGAAGCCCTCAAAAACTACTTCTGAACAACCCCGGCCCACCGCCGCCCAACCTCAGGGCCAACCCGCGTTGGCCGCCGGCACGTACCGGGTGGTCCGCCACATCAGCCAGTCGTGGTCCTCGGTCTCCCCCGCCGGGATCGCCATCGGCAGATCCGCCGCGTCCGGCCGCGCCGGCGGCCGCGTATGCCCGCGACGCCACCGACGCACCTCGCCGTGCCCGTCCAGAAACGACACCACCCCCGCACCCCCATGCCCCGACCCCGGCAGATCCACCCACTCCGCCCGCCCCACCCGGTTCAGAAAATACCCGTCGTTCACGCTGTCCGGATGCTCGTCGATAAAGGTGAAAATGTCCGACACCGCCCGGATGTCGCCGAGCCGCAGATACTGCCGGTAATACGGGTTGTTGGTGTTCCGCCCGCCCGCCATGAACTCCCCGGCATCCCCCACCATCGCGTTCAGCGACACACTCCGCGCCCGCCCATCCCAACCCGCGGCCCGCTGGATCGGACTCAGCACCCGGTCCGCCGGACACCGATACACCCCCACCCCGCCACCCAGAAACGGCCCCAGCCCACCCGCTCGCAACCAGTGCAGGTTCGTGTTCGATGGATCCAGCTCCCAGTTCAACAGACTCGTCGCCCAGTTGTCGTACCGCCCCGACGCCACCGCCGCCAGCGTGCCCGCCGCCCCGTGGTTGTACGGAAGCCGATCGTCCGCATCCCCGGCATACAGATGCAGCGCCAGCGAAAGCTGACGGTGATTCCCCACGCAAACCGCCGTCTGCCCCTTCACCCGCGCCCTCGCCAGCGCCGGAAACAACAACGACGCCAGCACCCCAACCACGGCGATCACCACCAGCAGCTCCACCAGGGTGAAACCCGCCGTGCGCCCTTCGCCTCCTGTCATCCCCGTCTCTCGCACGGACCCCGGACATGCCCCAATCCACCCCCACTGGCGAGGCGATTCTTGAGCCGCGCCAAAACCTGGAAGCCGGCCTGAGTCCAGGGAACACCCCCTCCCGCCCGACCCCGCCCGCTTCCCACGCTTGCCACCCACCCCGTGAATCGACCATTTCACCCCCCGGAAATGCCAACTCGCCCCAAACCGGCTTTGCGTCGATCCTCACGTCCCATACTGCGCCGCCGTACCGATCTCGTTAAGCCAGCGTCCTTTTGATCATGAGCCCCGCCACACCCCCCCAGCCCCCCCGCAAGCGCGCCTACGTGCGCGCCGTCGGCCCCAGGCTGCGCTGGGTCCTGTACCTGGTGTTCACCCTCTTCGGAGTCCTCGGCGCCAACTCCGCCTACCTGTCCGCCATCACCTTCCTCGAATGGCTCCACCAGCCCACCCTCTACCAGAACTACTTCTACCAGGTGATGTTCGGCCTCCACCTCCTGGTCGGCTTCGCCTTCATCATCCCCTTCCTCATCTTCGGCGCCATCCACCTCAAGAACTCCCGCAACCGCCCCAACCGCCGCGCCGTCCGCGTCGGCTACGCCCTCTTCATCGCCGGCATCATCATCCTCGTCACCGGCGTCGCCCTCACCCGCATCGATGTCTTCCAATTCAAGAACCTCGGACTCAAGGACCCCAACCTCCGCTCCGTCGCCTACTGGGCCCACGTCATCACCCCCGTCCTCTGCGTCTGGCTCTACATCCTCCACCGCCTCGCCGGTCCCAGGATCCATTGGCGCTTCGGTGCCATCGGCGCCGCCGCCGTCGCCGTCGTCGTCCTCTCCATGGTCCTCCTCCACTCCCTCCACCCCGGCAAAAGCCAGCTCGCCTCCAAGGAAGGCCGCCGCTACTTCCAGCCGTCCAGCGCCAAAACCATGTCCGGCAACTTCATCCCCGCAGAAACCCTGATGATGGACGACTACTGCAAGAAGTGCCACGAGGACGTCTACCAGGGCTGGTTCCACAGCTCCCACCGCTTCAGCTCCTTCAACAACCCGTTCTACCTCTTCTCCGTCAACGAAACCCGCCAGGTCTCCCTCCAACGCGACGGCACCGTCCGCGCCTCTCGCTGGTGCGCCGGCTGCCACGACCCCGTCCCCTTCTTCAGCGGCGCCTTCGACGACCCCAACTTCGACATGCACGCCCACCCGACCTCCCAGGCCGGGATCACCTGCACCTCCTGCCACGCCATCACCTCCGTCGACAGCCCCACCGGCAACGCCGACTACACCATCGACGAACCCATCCATTACCCGTTCGCCTACTCCACCAACCGCGCCCTCCAGTGGATCAACAACCAGCTGGTCAAAGCCAAGCCCGCCTTCCACAAACGCGTCTTCCTCAAGCCCTTCATGAAGTCCGAGGAGTTCTGCGGCTCCTGCCACAAGGTCAGCCTCCCCGGCGAAGTCACCCAGTACAAGGAATGGCTCCGCGGCCAGAATCACTACGACACCTTCGTCCTCAGCGGCGCCGGCCACGGCGCCCGATCCTTCTATTACCCCCCCCGCGCCGAGGAGAACTGCAACGGCTGCCACATGCCCCTCGTCCCCTCCCAGGACTTCGGCGCCAACTTCTTCAACCCCACCAACACCTCCCAACGCTACGTCCACGACCACCTCTTCGCCTCCGCCAACAACGCCCTCCCCCACCTCCGCGGCGACCACGACATCGTCGAACGCCACGCCCAGTTCGGCACCAACTCCCTCCGCGTCGATATCTTCGGCATCAAGGAGGGCGGCACCATCGACAGCCCCCTCGTCGCCCCCATCCGACCCCAGGTGCCCACCCTCCGCCCCGGCGCCTCCTACCTCCTCGAAGTCGTCCTCCGCACCCTCCGCGTCGCCCACCCCTTCTCCCAGGGCACCGTCGATTCCAACGAAATCTGGGTCGACGTCCTCGCCCGCAGCGGCAATCGCATCGTCGGCCGCAGCGGCGGCCTCGGCTCCCACAACGACGTCGACCCCTGGGCCCACTTCATCAACGTCTACATGCTCGACCGCCACGGCAACCGCATCGACCGCCGCAACCCCCAGGACATCTTCACCCCGCTCTACAACAACCAGATCCCCCCAGGCGCCGGCGCCGTCGTCCACTACGCCTTCACCGTCCCCCACGACCTCGACGCCCCCCTCGAATTCGAGGTCCGCCTCGCCTATCGCAAGTTCGACACGATCTACTTCAACTACGTCTTCGGCTCCGGCTACACCAACGGCGCACCCCTCCAGCTCACCAACAACCTCCCCATCCGCATCATCGCCAGCGACTCCGTCTCCTTCCCCATCCAGAACCTCGCCTCCTCCCTCACCCCCACCAACCCCCCGTCCACCATCCCCCCCTGGCAACGCTGGAACGATTACGGCATCGGCCTGCTCAACAAGGGCGACAAAGGCAGCGAAAAAGGCGAACTGATCCAGGCCACCCACGCCTTCCAGGAGGTCGAAAACCTCGGCCGCCCCGACGGCCCCCTCAACCTCGCCCGCGTCTTCTTCAAGGAAGGCCGCCTCCTCGAAGCCGTCGACGCCCTCGGCCGCGCCGCCGACACCAACCGCTTCCCCACCCCCGCGCCCCGCTGGACCCGCGCCTGGCTCACCGGCCTCGTCAACAAACAGAACGGCTTCCTCGACCAGGCCATCGCCGACTTCACCTCCATCCTCGAGGACCGCTACCCCGAACTGGACCAGCGTCGCTTCGACTTCAGCCGCGATTACGAAATCCTCAACGAACTGGGCCAGACCCTCTTCGAACGCGCCAAAATGGAACGTGGCCCGTCCCGCAAACCCGACCGCGAACGCTTCCTCCGCGAAGCCGTCCGACGCTTCGACCAAACCCTCGCCATCGACCCCGAAAACGTCACCGCCCACTACAACCTCGGCCTCATCCACGCCCAGCTCGGCGACGAACCCCGCGCCGCCGAACACCGCCGCCTCCACGAAAAATACAGGCCCGACGACAACGCCCGGGACCGCGCCGTCACCGCCGCACGCCTCCGGGATCCCGCCGCCGACCACGCCGCCCAGGCCATCGTCATCTACGATCTCCAACGCCCCGGCGCTTTCGAACTCACTCCCACGCCCGCCCAGGTCTCCTCCCCGGACCCAGCCCCACCCGCCCGCCCCCTCGCCGCCCGCCAACCCTGAGCACCCGGCCGCCAGCCGTCAGTCCGGCAGCCTCGATCAGCCTCCCTCGCCCAGGATCGACCGGATCGCGTCGATCAGGGTGTCCCGCGTGAACGGCTTCCCCAGCCGGATCGCCACGCCCAACGACTCCAACTCAGCCTCCCGCGACGCGTCGATCAGACCGCTCGCCACGATGATCGGAACTTCCGCCAGGATCCGCCGCAGCATCCGCGCGAGTTCCATCCCGTCCATCGTCGGCATGCGCAGATCGGTGATGATCAGCCGCAGTTGCTCCCGGTTCTCCGAGGCCGCGATCAGCGCCTCCGCCCCGTCCGAGGCCGTCAGCACCCGGAATCCCACCGACTCCAGCACCGCCGAGAACGCCTTCCTCAACGGCGCTTCGTCGTCGACCACCAGCACCGTGCGGCCGCCCCCCACAAGCTGCGCCTTCCGCGCCGGCCCCGGCGCCTCCTCCACCTCCACCACCCGCGCAGCCGGCAGGTACACCGCAAAACACGATCCCTGCCCGGGCTCGGACTGCACCCGCAGAAATCCTCCGTGCCCCTTCACGATACCCACCACCGTCGAAAGCCCCAGCCCCGTCCCGTGGTCCGGCCCCTTCGTCGTGAAGAACGGCTCGAAGATCCGGTCCAGCAACTCCCCGGGAATCCCGCACCCCGTGTCCACCACCTCGAAGAGCACGTACTGCCCGGGACGCGCCTCGGGCACGCCGCTGGCAAACACCTCGTCCACCCGGAAGTCCCGCGCCTGCACCGTCAGAATCCCCCCGCCCGGCATGGCGTCCCTCGCGTTCACACAAAGGTTCAGCAGCACCTGGTGAAGCTGGGTCGGATCCCCGAGGATCGGCCGAACCGCCGGCCCCACCTCGGTCCGCAACTCGATGTTCTTGGGAAACGTCCCGCGAACGATCTTCTCGATCTCCTTCACCAACCGGCCCGCCGCCACCGCCTGCCGCTCCCCCTCCGCTCCCCGCGCGAACGTCAGCAACTGCCGCACCATCTCCGCACACCGCGCCGCGCTCGTCTCCACGGTGTCCAACATTTCCCCGCCCTCCGGGTAGTCCAGCTTCAGCAGCGGCAGGGTCATCAGGATCGGCGCCAGCGCGTTGTTCAGATCGTGCGCCACACCGCCCGCAAGCTGCCCGATCGCCTCCAACCGCTGCGACCGGTTGGACTGACGCTCCATCTCCAACCGCTGCGTGACGTCAAAACAGTGCCCGATGTGCCCCAGATACTCCCCCGTCGTGTCGAAACGCGGCGTGCCCTGATCCTCCATCCACCGATACTCCCCATCCGCGCGACGCAGCCGGAACTTCTGCGTGAACCCCTCCCGCCCCGCAAACGCCTTCCCACGCACCTCCACACACCGCTCCCGATCCGCCGGATGCACCCGCTCCAGCCACCCCCCCCCGCATTCCTCCCCCAGCGTCCGCCCCGTGAACCGCAGCCACGGCAGGTTCACATAATCACAAACCCCCGAACTGTCCGTCGTCCAAATCAGCGCCTTCCCCGAATCCGCCAGGGTCCGGAAATGCGCCTCGCTCTCCGCCAACGCCCTCTCCGCCCGATGCCGCGCCACCGCAATCCCCGCCAGCCGCGCACATTCCCCCATCCACGCCCGATCCACCTCCGTCACCTCCAACCGAACGGCATGCGCCACCACCAGACTCCCGAACAGCCGCGCATCCGCCAGGATCGGTATGCTCCAGACCGACACCCACCCCTGCTCCCGCGCCACCTCCCCGACCAACCCGCGCGCTCCCGCTGCCCCTTCCCCCTCCCCCACATGCTCCGCCACCGTCAACCCCCCGGCCCCGGCCAGAACCGCATCCTCCCCCGGCGCCGGTCCCGTCAACCGACCCGCCACCACCGGATCCAGCGACGGCCCCGACAACACCCGCGACACCTGACCCGCCTGACGCTGCATCACATAACAGGCCTTCGCCCCATGGTCCTGCTCCACCCGCGCACACAAAACATCCAGCACCCCCCCAAGACTCAACCCCCGCGTCAACGCCCCCAACACCTCGCTCTGCAACCGCAACCGCTGCGAATCCCGCACCCGGTCCGTGATGTCCTGCACCGTCCCGTGCGTCATCAACGGCGTGCCATCCGCTCCATACCTCGTCTCACCCCGCTCCTGCACGTACCGGATCCGCCCCCCGTCCAACAACAGCCGATGCACCACCTCGTACGGCCTCCGCTTCGCCACCGACTCCAGATACTCCGCATGCACCCGCTCCCGATCCTCCGGATGCACCCGCATCATGAACACCTCCAACGACGCCTGGTGTCGCTCGGGATCCACTTCAAAGATCCGGTAGATCTCGTCCGACCACACCAACCGCCGCGCCACCAGGTCCTGCGTCCAACTCCCCAACTGCGCCACCCGCTGCGCCTCCTTCAGGTTCCTCTCGCTCGCCACCAACGCGTCAATCGCCCGCTTCCGGTCCGTCACGTCGATCAACACACCGACCGCCCCCAGCGCCTTGCCATCCACCCCCCGCCAGTCCACCGCCGCCTCCGCCACCCACCGCTCCTCCCCACCCTTGCACCGGATCAGCGTGTCGCACCGCCATTGCGAAAGCCGCCCCGACCGCGAACGCGCCACCGCCTCCGCCACACTCAAACCCGCCGCCTCACCCTGCATCACCGACTCCACCCCGATCCGATCCCACAACTGCGGCGTCATCTCCTCCACCGTGTACCCCGTCAACCCCTCGATCCCCCGCCCCATGAACGAAAACCGCGCCGTCCGATGATCCAACACATACGGCACCGCACCCGCCGCCTCGATCGCCCTCCGATACACCGAGTCCAAATCCTGGCTCAACCGCTCCGGCATCCGGACCTCGGTGGGTTCATCCTCCAGGCCCTCCACCCCCCGCTCGGGCTCATCCCTCAACACCGCCCGCATCCACCGGCGATCCCATACCGTCCTCGTTCCCCCGGACCCCAGCCTTGCCAGACTCCCCTTCACCCGGCGAACCCGACCGTCGCCCCCGAGAAAGCGCCAGATCACCCCCCCAACCTCCCCGCCCAAGGCCTTCTCCAGATCCGCCCGAAACCCATCCCGCCCCTCCGGCACCACCCAGCCCGCCACCTCAACCCCAACCTCAGCCCCCGCCTCCAATCCCAACCCCTCCCGCACCGCCCGGTTCGCCATCAAACACCGCCCCCCCTCGTCCATCACCAGCATCCACTCCCCAACCGCATCCAGAAGTTCATGACACCAGCCTTCGCCTGGATCGCTCGTCACCATGGGGATCGCAAGCCGGAACCTAATCCCCACGGCAACACAGGGTCGATCGAAAATCAGGGAGCCGCAGGCAACACCACCCCACCGACACGAACCAACTGTCCCGGCGTCCGCACCAGAAACCCTCCCCCCACCACCGCGACCCCCACCACCTTCCCGTCCAAACTCAGCTCGTTCGTCCCCAGCGGCCTATACCCGTCCTCCGCCGCAATCACCGTCGTCCGCCCCCGGTCCCCGAAGAAATACACCCGGTCCCCAGCCCCCACCGGCGACGCCCAGACGGATTGCCCCATCCGCTCGTCGAACAACACCCGCCCCGTCCCCGCCTCCCGCGCATGCACCACACCGGCGGTCCCCACGAAATAAACCCGCCCCCGGTGCACCAGCGGTGAAGCAAAACCGCTCGAGACGTCATCCGCCCGCCACCTTTCCACCGGAACCGCCTCCTTCCCACCCCATGCATACCCCCCATTCGACCCCTTCCCGCCAGCTCCCACCACCAGCAACCCGTCCCGATACGTGGGCGACGGCACCAGGTTCCTCACAAACCCGCCCAACTCCCATACCACCTTCCCCGTCGATGCCTCATACGACACCACCGCACCCCCGGTGCTCATCACCACCTGCGCCCCGGTCCCTTCCCCCACCACCAACGCACTGCTCCATCCCGTCCGTCCCGGACGCGCCGCCTTCCACCGCGTCTCCCCCGTCCCACCATCCAACCCCATCAGACACGACGGCCGTTCCTGATCCAGCGGCACAACCAACATTCCGCCAGCCAGCGCCGGCGACCCGCCCAAACCGTGGTTGCCCGCGAACTCCCCCACTTCCTCGAACAAGGCCCGATGCCAACGAACCCGCCCATCGTGATCCAACGCCACACATTCCCCGCTCTCGAACACCGCATAAACACCGTCCTCCCCAGCCACCGGCGTCGGTGCCGCCAGACTCCGCGTGTCCGATACCTCCTCCGGCCGAAGCGACGCCCGCTCATGCCTCCACACCTCCCGACCCGTCCCGGCATCCAACGCCTGAACCACCCACGTCTCCTTCCGCGCCCCCTTCGCCCCGGTCACGTACACCCGCCCCTTCCACACCACCGGCGAGGATTGCCCCGCCCCCGCAAGCGCCACCCGCCACGCGACCTGGTTGGTATCCGACCACACCCATGGCAGCCCCGAGGCCAGCGGCTCGGCCACAACCGAGTCCCCCGCCCCTCGAAACCCCGGCCAGTCGCCCGCCCCCGCCCAGGACTCCCCCGATGCCGCCAGCAGCGCCAGCAGCCCCGCCAGCCACACCGACGCCCCCATCCTCCCCCACCGCACCCTCGATCGTCCGCAGCTCATGGCCGGTCACCCCGCGCCATGCCCCCCTCAACCACCGGCAACACCAGCACCTCCAGATCCCTCCGCTTTCCCTCGCTGTCCTCTCCCCCGGCGGCCACCAGATGCCCCGTCCCCGCCGGCACCAGCCGATGGAAAAACCGCGGATGCTCCAGATTCCCCACCAGCGACCACACCCCCGCCTCGAGGTCCAACCGCCGCAGTTCACCCTTCATCCCGCTGTAATACACCCGCCCCGCCTGCGCGATCGCCGATGCCCCGAACCCTTTCATCGGCCCCGGCGGAAGTTCCGGGCCCTTCGACCACCCGCCCGTCCGGGTGTCGTAAATGTCCACCGCAAGCGAGGTGTTGCCCTCCGCATCCATGCCCCCCATGCAGTACAGCCGATCCCCCAGCCCGGCTACCGCCAGCGCCCGGCGACGGAACGGCTGCGGGATCTCCCGCCACCGCGGTTCCGCCGCTCCCAGATCCAGCGCCAGCAGCGTGTCCCGCCACACCGCCTTCGAGGTCGCGCCCGCCAAGGTCCAGCCCCCCGCCACGTACAGCGTCCGCCCCAACACCACCGCGTCATGACTCGATCGCGCCTCCGGCATCGCCACGTACTCCTCCCACGCCCCACGCCCGATGTCGTACCGCGCCACCGACGCCCGCGAATGCAGGTCGCTCTTCTCCCCGGACGCGTTCCGCGCCGCCATGCCACCCACGCGATAGATGAACCCGCCGTACGCCGCCAGCGGCGCCCCCTGCGCGGGCTCCGCCGGCGCCAGCGATTCCCAGACAGCCCCGTCCGATAGCCGCAGCCGATGAAACGCCCCCGACACCATCGGCGCGGAATACTCGTGCCGCTCGCCCTTGTGCCCGCCGCAGACATAAAGCCAGCCGTCGTGCGCCACCGCCCCAAAACTGGTCACGGCTTCAGGCATCGGCGCAAGCGCCGCGGCAGGAGGAGGCTCGGGTCTCATGGTTCCGGAACGATGGGTCGCACAGGCGCCGGTCAGCAAGACGCCAGCCAGGGACGCCACCAGTCTCAGTCGTGGATGCTTCTTCATGGGTCGATGAATTGTTCCTTCCAGAATCAAGGGTTCCCAAGCCCGCTCTCACCACCGGCGGCTCACGGAACCGCCGCCTCCGCCCGCAGCACAAAATCCGGCGCATCCGCGGTGTTGCACCACCGCGTCATGTCCTGGAGCGACCGCAGCCCCGCCAGGCCCGCATGCCCGTCCATCCCCGCCGCCACCGCCCGCTCCGAATACCGCGGCGCCACAAATCCCCAATCCCGCGGCTCCCGCACCGCCGACCAATCCGGCACCCACCGCCTCGTGGTGAGATACGGCGGCAGCACCTGGAAGTATCCGTGGGCCTCCCCCCCGGAGGTCGCCGACCGCGCCGACACGAACGCCATGAGTTCCGACGGCCGCCGAACATCCCCGAACCGCGTCACCACCGTGCCCGCCCCGAACCGGTCGTTGGCCGACCCCGCCGGGAACTCCGCGTCGTTGCCCCCGATGAAATACGAGTTGATGCCCAGCGAGGGAAACACGCTCACCGAGTAGACGTACCCGCCCCGGTCGTTCGCCCCGCGCATCGCGCGCAGCCGCGCCCGGTTCTCCGCCGCGTACAACACTTCCATCGAATGCGCCAGGTACGGGGCCAGACGCCAGGGATACCGCGCATTCACCGGAAACGGCACCAACTCCCCCCGGTCGTCCCGGAGCTCCGCGTCCACCCGGTACCCCGGAAACACCGCCTCCTGATGATCCCCGGCGTACACCTGCATCGCCACCATGAGCTGCCGCGCACTGGAAAGCTCGTCCACCATGCGCGCCTTCCGCTTGGCCTTCGCCAGCACGGGCAGCAGCAGCGAGGCCAGGATCGCAATGATCGCGATCACCACCAGGAGTTCGATCAGCGTGAACCCCCGCCGCCACCCCCACGCACCCTCCCGCATGACCCGCGATCCCTTCACGGCGCCGTCACCCCCCCGACGTCAACCCGCACCCTCAGGAACGGGAACCCGGCAACCACGCCGCCCGGAACCCGGAACCCGGCCCACGCTGTCCCCACCTCGTAGGCCGCCTCCACCCCCGCCACCAACGACCATTCACGCAGGTCCGCCGACGCCTCGAGCCCGTAACGCCGCCCCGGCGCATGCCGGAACCGCACCCGCACCCCGTCGCCGTCCTCCGCCCGCTCCACCCCCATCACCAGCGCGTCCCCTCGCTCCGCGGGATCCGTCCCGGCGGCATACTCCTCCGCGTCGCTGGCGCCGTCCCCATCCGAATCCCCATCACCACCCCCACCCAAGCCGCCCAGGTAATGCCGCTCCCAGTCGTCCGGCAACCCGTCGCCATCCGCGTCCTCCTCCCCGAACACCACCCCGCTCAAAACCAGCCGCGGCGGATCCCCAAGCACGCTGTCCCGGGTGTGGAACTCCGCCCAGGCCGGCGTGCCTCCAAACCCCGAGGTCTGAAGACTGGTCACCATCACCCGCAACCGCCCCGATCGACAGGCCTGCCGCAAATACGCCTCCACCAGCGGATCCGCCAGGTTCAGATCGAAGTGCATCACCGTGCCGCCCAACACCGTCTCACCCGCGGCCAACCCCTCCACCCGACCCACCGCAAACGGCCGCGCCACAAACGACGAAAACAACTCGTTCGTCTTCCCCACGTTGTTCCCCACGTCCACCAACTCCCCCCCCACACCGTACCCCGCCGCGTACGCGTTCCGTTGCCCCATGTCCGCACGCCCAAATGGCGAGTCCTCCCGGAACGTCTCCTCGGTGAACCCGTTCCGATACCCCACCCCGAACAGTTCCACCGGCCTCCCGGGATCCGGATCCGCCACCGCCCCGGGCAACCCCGCCTCCAGATAACTCCCCACCGGATCCTCCGTGTCGTCCAGGACGTAGGCAAGATCCCGACTCACGGTCAGCGACAACCGGCAGCCCAGGATCCGATACCGCCCAGGGTCCAACCCCGACGGCACCCGGCCGTCCAGATCGAACCCCACCAGGAACTGCCCGTGCCGGCTGTCCACGCCCGACTCGTCCCCCAGCGTGCCGAACACCGGCGCGGTCGGACGCTGCCCGGGCGTGGCGTTGTGCGGGTACATCCAGCGGTCCATCGACGGACGATCGAACCCGACCTCGAAAGGCTGGGCCCCCGCCACGCCGACGCCCACCCCGACACCGCACGCGAGCCACACCCAGACGCGCACCACCCGCCCCATGACCCGCTTCCACCACGACGGATTCATGGCCGTCGACCCCGGCGGACTCGGGTTCCCAGCGCCAGCAGTCCCGCCCCAACCCCGAGCAGAACCGCCCCGGATGGCTCCGGTACCGCTGAGAACCCGGTCCAAGTGTCCAAAGTGATCGCGTCCAGACTCAGACTGGAATCCGGAGTCCCGAACGAAATGCTGTACTCATCCACCCCCAGACCCCGCAGATCCCATTGCCAGATCGCCGAAACCGAGGCCCCCAACTGCGTCCCCCGATCGAGTTCCCCCTGGTACCACGGCGCCAGCGTCCGCGTCTCACCCCCGTCCAGGTAGCTCAACCGCACGCCGCCATAGTCGAGCTCGCTCCCCAGCGTCCGAATCTGCAACACCACCGTCCCCAGCGTGAACGGCGTCGCGTCCGCCAGGGTGAACGCCATCGCCGCCGATGGGTCGTAGATGTTCCCGCTCCCGGTCGCGAACGCGCCCGGACTCAACACCTGCGTCACCATCGCCCCCGTGGTGCTCCCGGCCTGGTCCGCTCCATTGCCCGGCGCCCCGTACGCCACGGTGAACCGTTCCCAATACCCGTTCTCACTCTCCGCCATCCCGCGGAAACCCGGCACCACAAAGTTGTTGGTCGCCGCACCCGCCTCCATCGCCCCCGCCACCAGCAGAACCGCAGTAACCGCGGTAACCGCGGGGCACCTCATCGAACTCCAGTTGTCAGATCGTATCATCGGTGTGGTCGGGTCGCGTCCGGCTCCATGCCGCACCGCCCCGTTCATCGCCGCCCAGCCTGCCCGCTTCCCGCCCACCCGGCTTTCGGCTGCTTGTCCAGGTTTTCCGGGCCCTTGTGCGCCGACACCCCGGCACCCCGCGATTTGCCCCAATCCCCAACCACGCCCATGATCCGCCCCGTTACGGCCAGCCAACCCGACGCGCCACCCGCCCAACGCAACCCGACCGCAATCCATCGCAAGTCGTCGCAAGCACCCGCCCGCCCCACCGCGCCACCGTCGATCCCGCTGTCATGCATCCCTACCCATTGCCCCCCTCCAACCAACCCCGCCCCTTCGCCCTCACCCCCGCAGGCGCCTTCGCGTCCGCATTCGCGTTCGCATTCGTATCCGCGTTCGCCCTCGCCACGGCCTCCGCTTCCGCCGCGGAAACCAACTTCCTGTCACAAATCCGCCAACTGACCTTCGAAGGCCGCCGCGCGGGCGAAGGCTACTTCTCCGCCGACGGCCGACGCCTCGTCTTCCAAAGCGAACGCGAACCGGACAACCCGTTCTACCAGATCTACACCCTCGACCTCGAAACCGGCGACAGCCGCCGCGTCTCCCCGGGCACCGGCAAGACCACCTGCGCCTTCCTCCGCCCCGGCACGGACGAAATCCTCTTCGCTTCCACCCACCTCGACGCCAGGGCCGCCGACAAACAACGCGAGGAAAACGAGTTCCGCGCGTCCGGCAAACAGCGCCGCTATGCCTGGGACTACGACGAAACCATGGACCTCTTCGTCGCCAGCCCCGATGGCTCCACCCTACGCCGCCTCACCGACGCCCCGGGCTACGACGCCGAGGGATCCTACTCCCCCGACGGCCGGCTCATCGTCTTCTGCTCCCTCCGCGACGCCTACCCGTTCGATTCCCTCTCCCCCGCCGACGCCCAGCGGTTCGTCCTCGATCCCTCCTACTTCGGCGAGATCTACCTGATGAACGCCGACGGCTCCGGCCAGCGCCGCCTCACCCGCACCCCGGGCTACGACGGCGGCCCGTTCTTCTCCCCCGACGGCCGCCGCATCATCTGGCGGCGCTTCGACGAAAAAGGCCTCACCGCCGACGTCCACACCATGGCGCTCGACGGCTCCGATGTCCGACGCCTCACCGACTTCGGCGCCATGTCCTGGGCCCCGTATTTCCATCCCTCGGGCGATTACGCGATCTTCACCGCCAACAAGCTCGGGTTCTCCAACTTCGAGCTGTTCCTCGTCGACGCCGCCGGCACCCGCGAACCGGTCCGCGTGACCTCCACCGACGGCTTCGACGGCCTCCCGGTGTTTTCCCCCGACGGCCTTACCCTGTGCTGGACCAGCGCCCGCACCCCCGACGCCAAGTCCCAGTTGTTCCTCGCCCGATGGGACCACGCCGCCGCCCGCGCCGCCCTCGCCAGCGCCCCGCCACGCCAATCCCAACCCCCCGCGTCCGACCCCAAACCCACCCCCGCTTCCACCGCAGCCCGCGAACCCGGCCCCACCGTCACCCCCGCCGCCATCGGCAGCTTCTCCCCCGACATCCGCGAAGGCGACCTCCGCCAACAGGTGGGCTTCCTCGCCTCCACCGACCTCGCCGGCCGCCTCACCGGCTCCGAAGGCGCGCGCCTCGCCGCCGAATACATCCGCGACCACCTCCGACGCGCCGGCCTCCAACCGCTCGGCGACGACTGGTTCCACGAGTTCGAGTTCACCGCCGGAACCCGGCTCGTCACCAACGAAAACCGCCTTCTCGTCGATCAACACGCCTTCACCCCGGAACAGGACTTCCGCCCGCTCGCCTTCTCCGCCAACGCCACAGCCTCCGGCACCGTCGTCTTCGCCGGCTACGGCCTCCGTCTCCCCGGCAAACCCGGCGAAGGCTACGATTCCTACGCCGGCCTCGACGTCTCCAACAGGATCGTCCTCGCCCTCCGCTACGTGCCCGAGGACGTCGCCCCCGAACGCCGCCAGGAGCTCAACCGCTACGCCGGCCTCCGCTACAAGGCCATGATCGCCCGCGACCTCGGCGCCCGCGCCATCCTCTTCGTCACCGGCCCCAAATCCCCCGGCACCGGCGAACTGATCCCCCTCTCCTCCGACAGCAGCCTCTCCGGCTCCGGCATCCTCGCCGCCAGCATCACCACCAACGTCGCCCACGCCCTGCTCACCGGCTCCGGCCACGACCTCGCCTCCCTCCAGGCCGCCCTCGACTCCGAAAACCCACACGCCACCGGCACCCTCGAACTGACCAACCGCACCGTCACCCTCACCACCCGCCTCGAACAAATCCGCCAGCGCGACCGAAATGTCGTCGGCTGGATCCCAGGCTCCGATCCCAACGCCGGCATCGTCATGCTCGGCGCCCATTACGATCACCTCGGCCGCGGCGAAGCCTCCGGCGCCTTCAACCGCAAAGGCGAGGAAGGCCACGTCTGCCACGGCGCCGACGACAACGCCTCCGGGGTCGCCGTCCTCCTCGAAATCGCCGCCCATGCCGCCCACGCCGCCCGATCCCCCGACGGCCCCGGCCGCCCACGCCGCGGCGTCGCCTTCGCCTTCTGGTCCGGCGAGGAAATGGGACTGCTCGGCTCCTCCCACTTCGCCGAACATCCCCCCGCCGGCCTCGCCATCTCCAACGTCGTCGCCTACCTCAACTTCGACATGGTCGGCCGCCTCCGCGACAACCGCCTCATCCTCCAGGGCGTGGGCTCCTCAACCGCCTGGAAACGCCTCATCGAAAAACGCAACGTCGCCGCCGGCTTCAACGCCATCCTCCAGGACGATCCCTACCTCCCCACCGATTCCACCGCCTTCTACCCCCGACGCGTCCCCATCCTCGCCTTCTTCACCGGCAGCCACGAGCACTACCACCGCCCCACCGACCGCCACGACACCCTCAACTACCCGGGCATGGAACGGATCGCCACCTTCGCCCACCGCCTGCTCGACGACCTCCGCCGCGACGACCCCCGCCCCGATTACGTCGAAGTCGTCCGCTCCTCCAACAACCCCGGCAGCCGCGACTCCCTCCGCGCCTACCTCGGCACCATCCCCGACTACGCCACCGAAATCGAAGGGGTCAAACTGAGCGGCGTCCGCGCCGGCAGCCCCGCCGACCAGGCCGGCATCCGCGGCGGCGATGTCATCGTCTCCATGGCCGGTCGCAAGATCGGCAACATCTACGACTACACCTACTCCCTCGACGCGGTGAAAATCGGTCAACCCACCGATATCGTCGTCCTCCGCAACGGCGAACGCATCCTCCTCTCCATCACCCCCGTCGCCCGCAAATAAACCCGCCCCCCACACACCACACCCCAGCCTCCGCCAAGGCCGCGCCCTCTCCCCACCCGGCCAACCACCCCTCCGCAGTCCGCGTCCGCGATCGGCGTCCGCAATCCCCTTGCGCCACGCCGCACCCCTGCCGTTGGCTTCCCCGGTGAACGCCCCCAGGCAGCCCACCTTCAACCCCGTCCACAAGCTCCGCCGCCCCTCCGCCGAACCCGATGGCCTCACCTTCCGCTCCGCCTCCGCCTCCCTCCACATCCGCGCCCTCGACCACGACCTGCTCCACCTCCGCATCCTCCGCGGTCGCTCCCGCCCCGAACCGTCCTGGGCGGTGATCCGCGATGCCTGGCCCCACGTCCCCGTCCGAACCGCCATCCACAGGGGCCTCGCCACCCTCACCACACCCTCATTGGTGTTCCGCCTCCACACCGTCACCGGCGCGTGGTCCGTGGCCGATTCCAGCGGCCTCACCCTCTTCTCCGCACCCCCACGCGCCACCGGCTTCGCCGGACCCCACGCCCGCCTCACCCTCCACCTCGCACCCCGCGAGGCCGTCTTCGGCCTCGGCGAATCCACCGGCCCCCTCGATAAACGCGGCCTCATCCGCGAATTCTGGAACCGCGACGTCCTCGGCCACGCCCCCGCCATCCATCCCGGCCTCCGCAGCCTCTACGTCTCCATCCCCTTCGCACTGTCCCGCCGCGACGGACGATTCGCCGGACTCTTCTGGGACAACCCCGCCCGCCAGGTCTGGGACCTCGGGAATTCCACACCCGACCTCTGGCACCTGTCCGCCGATTCCGGCGCCATCGACCTCTACATCTTCGCCGGGCCGACCCCCGCCCGCGTCCTCCACACCTATTCCCAACTCACCGGCACCATGCCCATGCCCCCGCGCTGGGCCCTCGGCTACCAGCAGTCCCGCTACAGCTACCCGTCCCGCCGCCACCTCGAGGCCGTCGCCCGCGAGTTCCGCAAACGCGACATCCCCTGCGATGTGCTCCACTGCGACATCCACCACATGGACCGCCACCGCGTCTTCACCTTCGGCAAGACCTTCCCCAACCCCGCCGCAATGACCGCCAGCCTCGCCCGCAAAGGCTTCAAGGTCGTCGCCATCGCCAACCCCGGCGTCCAGGATTCCACCGCCTTCCCCGTCCTCCGCCGCGGTCGCGCCCTCGACGCCTTCGTCAAGGACCCTTCCGGCCGCGCGGACGCCCTCGGCGAGGTCTGGCCCGGACGCTCCCGGTTCCCCGACTTCACCTCCGCCCGCGTCCGCACCTGGTGGGCCTCCGAACAGGCCGCCCACCTCCGCCTCGGCGTCGCCGGCATCTGGAACGACATGAACGAACCGGCCAACTTCGCCCGCCCCGACAAAACCCTCGACCCCCGCGCACGCCACCGCACCGACTTCGGCCCGCGCCGCCATCACCAGGTCCACAACATCTACGGCATGCAGATGGCCCGCGCCTCCCGCGACGGCATGCTCGCCTGGCCCGCCCGTTCCAACCCCGTCTCCCAATCCAAACCCACCCCGCCCCACCGCATCCCCCGCCCCTTCGTCATCACCCGCGCCGGCTACGCCGGCATCCAGCGCCACGCCATCGTCTGGACCGGCGACAACTCCTCCTGCTGGGAACACCTCGCCGACGCCCTCCAAATGGTCCTCAACCTCGGCCTCAGCGGCGTCCCCTTCACCGGCGCCGATGTCGCCGGCTTCCTCGACAACCCGTCCCCCGAACTGTTCATACGCTGGCTCCAGTTCGCCATCTTCACCCCCTTCCTCCGCAACCACACCAACATCGACACACGCCCCCAGGAACCCTGGGCCTTCGGTCCCGAAATCGAATCCATCGCCCGCGACCTCCTCAACCTCCGCTACCAGCTCATCCCCTACCTCTACACCCTCACCCGCGAAGCCTCCCTCTCCGGCACCCCCATCCTCCGCCCCCTGCTCTGGCATCACCCCGGTGACCCCACCGCCGCCGCCTGCTCCGACCAGGCCCTCCTCGGCCCGAACCTCCTCGTCGCCCCCATCCTCCGTCCCGGCACCTCCGCCCGCAGCGTCTACCTGCCCCGCGGCGAATGGTTCGACTTCGCCACCGGCGAACTCCTCCCCGGCGGCGGCCACGTCCTCCGCCCCGCCGCCCTCGACGAGATCCCCATCCTCGTCCGCGCCGGTGCCATCCTCCCCATGACCCAGCCCCGACCCTTCATCGGCCCCGCCGAACCCCACACGGTCTTCCTCCACGTCTGGCCCCGCGACCACTCCTCCCTCGACTGGTACGACGACGACGGCCTATCCCAGGCCCACACCGCCGGCAACCACCTGTCCCGCGTCCTCACCCACGAATCCCAACCCTCCGGCGGCCTCCTCCGCATCGGCCCCGCCACCGGCCCCTACCAACCCGCCACCCGCACCTGGCGCGTCGTCCTCCGCTCCCTCAACGCCCCCGTCCAGGTCACCCTCAACGGGCGCCCCATCCAATGCCAACAAGCCCCGGAACTGGGCATCGCCGCCTTCGACATCCCCGCCACCCCCCACACCTTCGAAGCCCGCTGGAAAACCCAGCGCCGCCGCAACCGATGAACACCATCCGCCCCACCCTGCCGCACCCTCCCGGCCTCCCCCTCCTCGCCCTCTCCACCTTCCTCGCCCTCGCCGCCATCACCACCGCCACCCGCTCCACCCACGCCGCGGATCCAATCCGCCTCTTCAACGGCCAGGACCTCCACGGCTGGTCCTCCTGGCTCGTCGACTCACGCCACGACGACCCACGCGGCGTCTTCACCGTCACCAATGGCGTGCTCCGCATCTCCGGCGACGGCCTCGGCTACCTGGCCACCGACCGCGAGTTCGCCGACTACCACCTCACCGTCGAATGGCGCTGGGGAACCCGAAACACCCGCTGGGGCGATCGCATCGGCAAAGCCCGCGATTCCGGAGTCTTCCTCCACGCCACCGGCCCCCACGGCAACAGCCACGATGGCAACGGCGCCTTCATGGCCGCCCTCGAATGCAACATCTTCCAGGGCGCCACCGGCGACCTCCTCCTCATCCGCGGCACCAACCAGGACGGCTCCCTCATCGCCCCGCGCGCCCTCGCCGAAGTTGCACCCCACCCCGACCCGGACGGCTGGCACACCTGGCTCGCCGGCGGCCGCCCCCAACCCCTCGAACGCTGGGGCCGCCTGAACTGGGCCTCCAAATCCCCCGCCTGGCGCGATGTCACCGACTTCCGCGGACCCCGCGACGCCGAACTCCCTCACGGACAGTGGAACGTCCTCGAATGCATCGCCCGCGCCGATACCCTCCGCTTCATCCTCAACGGCATCCTCGTCAATGAGGTCCGCCAGATCCACCCCCGCCGCGGCCGCATCCTCCTCCAATGCGAAGGCTCCGAAATCTTCTTCCGCCGCGTCGACCTCCGCCCGCTCGCACCGGAATCCCCCTGACCCGGACCTTTCCACCCTCGCGTCCGAAGCCGGATTGACATCCGCCCGCACCACCGGGCGACACTGGCCGC
>VFQN01002846.1_pt1 | contig 25870 bp, 41 predicted proteins | sample 3512371 | NCBI WGS metagenome assembly VFQN01 (sample SAMN10412370, study PRJNA504923) | tailings metagenome | isolation source: Replicate 2 from Balatoc abandoned mine | place: Philippines: Itogon, Benguet | collected 2017-08-28 | reverse complement strand
CTGCCCCCTCCCCCCCTCCCTCCTCAAGGACGCATCCTGTCCCGGGCGTTTGGGGACACTCCCCCAGCCAGGCTGGCACCACCCGGGCCCCCGCTTCCATGGCCCCCTGACCCCGCTTCCCCCAGCTCCCCTCGCGGGTCCTTGTTTTACACCAAAATCGCATGCAGTACGTGCAGTAGCTCTGTTTTACTGAAAAGAGGCAAGGACGCACCCTGTCCCGGGCGTTGGGGGACACTCCCCTGGCCACCAGCTCCCCCAGCCGGGCCAGCAGGTGGGGCCGGTCCTCCTCGGAATAGTCGGACTGCTGCGCCTTGCAGATCAGCAGCAGCTCCTCCTGCGTGTGTATTAAGGACACCAGTGCGTGTGGTAAGGCGTGTGCGTGTGCAGGGAAAGACATCGCGCCGCGTGGGTTGGGGAGGGTGTGTGCAGGTGTTCAGGTTGAGCCGTGCCATGGCGTTGAGCTGTATGGTCGGCCTCATCCTCTTGCATCCCCAATGCCGCCAACCCTCATATGCCGTTGCTGCTGGAACTGGTCCCAACAGCCAACACCACAAGCCTCTCCCTGGCTGGCCATCCCACACCTTTCCCACGCCGCCTTGCCCGTTAACCCACCGTGTTAAGCCACATCTCGTCCTCTCCGTCCACTCCCGCCGCGTCGGGTGCTGGCGGCACCAACATGGGCGCCACAGGCAGGATGGGCCCGTCCTCTGCAGCACAACGTGCAACACACGGGGGACGCACCGTCAAGACATGCACGCAATAACACTCAACACTGGTAGCGTGAGACAGCAACGTCCCGGTCAGCCTATGCCATAAGCCTATAACACACCGTTAGGCGCGTCCGGTAAGCACGGCGAACGTTCGGTCAGGTGCCTTTGCGTGCAGACGGAGCTTCATAGTGTACGTTGCTCTATGGGCTCTCTGGTGTAAGGCCATGCCATCGCCAGAGTGTACCGTACATGGACGTACAGTAGCACGGGGCTCACCTGAGGCACCCACGGCATCAGCTGCCACCCTGTGCAGCTGCGCCTCAGCCTCCCCCTGCTGCTGCTGCTCCTGCTGTCCGCCCTGCTCCTGAACGCTCCAGCCCTCATCCTGTTGTTGCCCCTGCTCTGGCTGCAGCTGCCCCAGCTCCAGCGGCCCCTGCTGCCCCGCCTCCCCCTGCTGCGCCCCCTCCATCCTGGACACCGCCGCCTTGAGGTCACGCAGCTCCAGGATCAGGGACTCCAGCTGGTCCTGCGCATAATACACACGTAATACACATGTAACGCACGCATAGATGTTGCGTGTGTCGCAGGCTTTGAATTTGTAGCTAATGTAAGACATAGGCCGACGGCGATGCCACGCGTGTCGCATGAAGCCTTGAACAGGGTGATGACACGTGTGCCTCTCTGGTGCCATGCGGTGTGTGGATCCTCCGAGGGCAGGTCGCCGCAGGCAGCGAGCAAGCCCAGTATCAGGGAATATGCTTCATATGTACCTTGGTTAGGGAGGCGTCATCCCGCATGGGCCCAACCGCCCTCTCCAAGACTTGGATGAGCAGCTGGGCGCCCCCCACCTGCGGCCGATGGCCGGGGGCATGCGTGGAGCCTGTGGCGTCCGCCTGCGAATCGGGCGTGTAAATGGGTACTTATATGTTAATTAAACGTCAGGTGGTTTTGCGTGCTTGCTTGGTGTGACCTAAGTTGCAGTTACCCCGCGGGTGCTGGTGGAGGGGTCCGGCGGGAGCGAGAAACGGCGAGGGAGGTGCTTTCGGGGAAGTAGCTTTTCAGGGCGTTGGATGTTGAACATGTGTTACGACAACGTTGCTCTATGTCTTATCGCTGTGCAGGGCGTCCAACGAGGTGACGTCGCATGCCAACCTACGTCGCGATGCCTCTTCGCCTTCTGACCCACGAAGCCATTACGGCTCAGTGACCCACCGTAATTGAGCCGTTTCCTAGGCCTCCGGGACGCCTTAGGACCGAAACCGAGCCGCTTCGGGCGTGCTCATTGGGTGCACCGTCGCTAACGGCCTTTACTGTTACCGACGACGTCATGCGACGTTGCCGAAAAGCTGAAGCAAAATGAGAACGACATACACTATTGTTCGTGTTAGAGCGCTGCCCCAGTCGAGTATGCGCTCTGCCAGCGCGACTTGCAGAAGCTCCGACGGAAGCGACAGAGGACTGCATTCTTTCAGGACAGTTACACCGATACGCTTCGTGTTAAACAAAAATGTTCTATGGGCCATACGTGTAGTGTAAAGCTCCCGCATTGGCCCATTGCGCCTGTCCCGTCAGTGCGAACGGTTGCACCAACTCCTGATGTGACCCTTCGCCAATCGTTACCTTGCGCATCACAAAAGCCCTATGTCCACCGAGACCCACAGACAGAAGATGCGGTTGCCCCCTAGCAAACGTCCGAAGCCTGAACGTCTCAAGCCAGCTACAACACCTGACGCAAGGGCGGGACAGGTGCACCAGGCCCCGCTCCCTCCGTAACCGACAAGCAGACCCCTAGCCGACGCAAGCACCCTAGTCCCATCAAGCCCCAAGCCAGAGACGTCCCGTCGTACCCTGAAACTGGCACCTTCGCAATCCAGTGCGTCCGGAAACAAGTTTGCCGCCGCTTTACCGAACCGCACGTGTGCAGTGCCGGAAACCAACACAAGCACCACATCTGCCGGGCAGCCCGGCGGCAGCTGGTGCAAACATACTCACACCACACTGGAGCATTCGTACGTCCGAGTTGTCGAGGATGCACGCTCCACTCATGTTACCAGTTGCACATGCCAAGCCCGTCAGCCTCTTCTACCGCCACATGACGCTCCCATTGGGAGCCTCCCACCCGCTACCAGGCTTTGCGGCCTTCCTACCTGCGCCCCTGCCCCCGCATACCGTAGCTCGGTCCCACACGCCACAGCCCCAGAACATTGCTGACATAGCACTCATCGTCCGTCAATCCGAAAGATACCCGGCGTGCTGTACCGCACACAGCGCCTCACACTATGCTGCACGAGCGCCAGGTTCCTCCATGATCAACGCGTCAAGCCACAGTCTGTGTGTGCACCGTAGGCGACGGCGCCGCCGGTGGGCGCACCCCCGGGCCCCCCAGTGTCATACCCGGCCCCGGTGCAAGCCCCACACCTCCCATGACGCCCCCTGCCCCGGGCGGCGGCGCCAGGGGCGACAGGTAGGGCGGCGGCGGCGGCGGCGGCGGCGGCAGGCCGCCCTCCCCCAGGATGGTGGTGGCGCCGAAGGGGGGCTGGGGCCGCCGCGCGGCCGCCGCCATGGCTGCCGCTTGTTGCACCTGGCGGTGTAAGGGACAGGGGGTAGCATACATGATGTCAACAGCTGCAACAAGCTCCATCCAGCCATCAAGCTCCATCTAGCCGTCAAGTCCTATCCACCTGGCGTCGTAGGGGACAGGGGTCAGCGGCATCGCAACAGGGGCAGAGTTGGGTTGGGGCAGGCTGAACAGGCGGGCGCAGGTACAGGCATGTGCGCCTGCCAAGTTTGCGGTCGTGGTAGGCAACCCGCACGGCTCCCAAGCCGGTCACTGCCGGTAAGTTTGCCCGGGCCATGCCTGGGCCAGACCGCTGAACCCAACCCACGCCTTCCCCACCTGCGGCAGGCCCCCCGCCAGCGCCTTGACCACCACCGCCTTCATGCCCTCCAGCGCCTGCCGCTGCGCCAGCAGCCCGTCCAGGTCGGAGCGCAGGGCGTCGCGCTCAGCCTGCAGGGGGAGGAGGAGGGGGAGTTACCGTGTTAGTTGGCAGTGTCCATGATAGGAGGGTGGAGGAAGGACATGTTGGTCTGGGGTGGTGTAGATGGTATGAGTACTGGTAGGAAGGGCACATCGGGCAGATGGTGATACGTCTGACTACTGCGTTCAGGAGCGCACAGGAGTGCGAGTACGGAAGAACGAGTAGAAGGGCATGGACATACGTCACCCACTCAGCGGCTTGCAACAAGTGTGGTAGGACACACCCGACACAGCTGGTGTTACTCTCCTTCAGTTAAGTCCTCTCAGCGCATCCACAGCTCACAAGCGGAGACGCCTCGATGTCCGCTTCCAATCGCCGGACATGCCACTTGCCTCGCCCTCTACTAGAACCTGCTTGCTAATTTGCGATTTTGTCCACGCAACTGCATACGCTACACAGCAGGGCCGAATGGTCCGGCGCCGAAGTGAGGGCTGGAGGGGGAGCAGCCTGGAGCAGCAAACGCTGTTGCTAATAAGCAAATTCTGCTTCCATCGGTGCGGGTTACGCAAACACCCACCTGCAAGGCCTCCACCTCGTTGCACCGTGCGTGCAGGGACGCCTGGTGTGGGGGCAGCAACAAGCGGTTGCAAGGGAGGTCCTTAGTGCAGAGGGCGGAGCGGCCGTGGCACACGTAGCGTACCTTAGGAATCAGGCGGCGCAAGGAGCTGCCGCATGTGGGTGGCTATCACGGTTGGCACCTGTGCGGCCCCGCAGCATCGCGCATGCGTACACCACCCCCAGCACTCCCCCGCCTCGCTCTGCAGTTGCGCCTTCCTACCTGCAGCGCCGCCAGCTTGGTCTCCGCCTGGGCCGCCCGCACCTTGGTCACCTCCAGCTCCTGACACATACCAGCAGCAATGGCAGCAACAGCGGCGCAACAATTCTTAGTAGCCGCCACAGCAGCAGCAATGGCAGCAACAGCGGCGGCAGCGCATGGGAAACGCACAATGCAGTACGGACAGCAACAGCCCGGTGCATGCCTACTGCACTATTTTGAAGCAAATCGGCATACACCACACGTAAAGTGCACGTAGCGCGTAGCAAACTGTCACCGGTGCCGCACAAGCCACATACCGGTACCTGACCTCACCCTCACCACCTCCGGGTACAACACAACTTCACCTAACGCTCCACCCCACCCCCCTGCGCTCTGTGCCCCCCTCCTGCAGGAATGCGTGCAAGCTGATCCCCGTGCCACACAAGCCACACTCCTGGCCCCTCACTCGCCGCGTCAAGTAATGCACAGGGACACAACCGCGCGGCGCACCAGGGCCCCACCCCGCTTGTGCCTTCCGCAGGCCGACTGGTTCCGTTTGCCCCTTTGCTGCTCTGCGGTTAACCCCCTGTTCCCCGTACCCACCTCCAGCAGGAAGGCGTGCGTGCGGCTGCGAGGCCAGCACCGTGCACGGTAACCAGTGCGATTTGATACCGGTGCCGACTGACAAGCCGTATCCCTGACCCCCCTGACTGCCCCAAGGTATGATCGTGGGGTATGATACAGCCTTGCGCCGCGCAAGTCCGTGCCCGCGTACCCGCCTCCGGCAGGAAGGCGTGCGGCTGCGGCTACTCCTGGCCCCTCCCCCCGCACCACGTGAGGGTAATACACAACCGTGCGCCCCCCTTCCCCCCTCCCCACCCCTGCGTGCCCACCTCCAGCAGGAAGGCGTGCGGCTGCGAGGCCAGCTTGAGGCTGTCCTGGGCGGAGCGCAGCCGGATGGTGAGCGACTCCACCTCGCGGGCCAGGGAGTCGCGATCCTGCAGCAGGCAGCAGCAGCGGCAACGGCAGCAGCAGCGGTTATCACACTAAAGTGGCAAAGAGTACGACAGATCAGCAGACGGCCTTAGGGCCGTGCGTGCGGAAACAACGCTTATGTGTGAGGGCATCCGAGCAGCGGGTGCAGGGCAGTCGGCACCCCGCAGGCGTTACCGGTGGTTCCCAGGGGTGACAGGGAGAGCAAGCGATTTGCAACTTGCGTGAGGTAGCCTAACGCCCTTGGAACCAGATATGCACGCCACGGCGTACCACACGACGGCAAGGGAACAGCTGGTGTGCACTTGGGGCTGGATGACTGACAAGCCGAGGCGTGTTTGTCTAATGTCCGCAACGCACCTGCTTGAGCAGAGCCAGCTCCACCTGCGTTACCACACAGGCAGGACCATCAGGGCGGGTTGCGAATTAGCACAGCAGCAACATCCACCCGACCAGATATGTTGCAACATGCAATGAGCAGGTGCTGTGGAGCTACATGTCTGATGCTGTAGGACAGCATGCTTGCCGTGGCGCGTTCCCTGCGCCCGCCTCAAGACGCGGACGGATTGGCCACCCATGCAGCCCCACCGACGAGGCCTGGTGGGGGCGCTCCCGGAATACCGTAGCCTCTCGCCCCATCGCTTTAAGGGACGAGCAGTAGCACTGGTCCTGCTCAACGGGTAAGCACTTCGGTGTCCCCGCCTGAGGGCCCTGTGCACCTACACGCACCTGCAGCTTGCTGGGCGCCGGGCCGTCCCCAACCGCCCCCGCGCCGTCTTGCCCCTGCCCCCCGTGTGCCGCCACCGCCTCTGCGGCTGCGACCAGGGCACGGCTGACATGCGAGTTGTGCTCCACCTGGGGTGGGGGTTAAGGGTAAGGACGGTGGGGTGCAGGTCGTACTGGAGGTTGAGTGCACGGTGCACATTGCAAGGCAGGGGCTTATCAGGGTATGATTGGTACGGTGTGTGCCAGAGCGCACGGGGGCGCACACAGGGGGGGGGGGGGGCTTTACCCTTTCCGCCACATCCCGCGACCCGAACCCACCTCCAGCGTGCGGTACTTGTCCATCAGCACGTTGAGCTTGTCCTGGAGCAGCTCGATCTGTGGGAAAGGATTTGAGAGGAAGACAGATACGTGTGGGTAGGCGAGGGTGCAATAGGTGATCTACCCTTATACCCCGTTTGTACACTGTCGTGCGCTAAGTGAGCTGTTACGTGTGGCCAGGGCGCAGAAAAACGGTTGCCAAGGTCTGGTACAACCTCCTTAAACATGCACAAGGTGTGTCGGCATGCCATGTTCAGCAGCGTAAAGCCACATGAACGCCCCATACCTGCATATTGGACCGCCCGACCAACTGCTCCTTCTCCGACACCACCACCTGCGGAGACACACGTTCGGCACTCATCGGCATACTGTACACGTGGACGTGCATGAGCGCACAGCAGGACAAGGCGCCGTACGGATTCACCAGGCACGGTACGTAAACCATCGTGCGGCAATGCCAGTGCGCGCAAGGCGACATACCGTCAGCCCGCACGGACCTCCGTTCAGCTGTGGCCACCGTGCGCCCCACTGCCATGCCAGGAGCGCCGTGTCCCCTCCTGCCGCCCGCTCGCACACAGCCCCCGCACCTTGAAGTGGCTTAGCTCGAAGGCGCGCTGCTTCAGCTCCGTCTGCAGGGCCACCACCTGCACGCACGCGCAGACGCACAGGCATGCTCCTTCAAGCCCGGGGGCTAGCACCTCTCCAGCGCCTCATCAGTCACAACACACATGCCCCTGAGGACCGCATGACGCTAGCAGCATGGGTACAGGTACGCAGCCTGTCGCGGCCTCTGCACCTGCACCCGCCCATCACCTCACGCCCCAACCAACCCTGCCCCACCCACCCACAGGCCCCCATCCCACCTGCCGTTCCGCAACCCCACGCCCCACCTGCGGCACCATCCTCCTCGTCACCTCCCCGTTCCCCAGGCCCCACACAGCAACCCGGCCTAGGCCCCTGGACGCCCCCTCCTCGCCCTACTGGTTCCCGTTTCTTTCACTTCACCAATTTGCAGTTACCCCCCTTCCTCCACCCCCCATGTGCTGCTCCACCCCCCAGATCGCCTCATTGTGCATCGGGCCCCACACTGACGCCACGCCTGCCCCCCTGCCCCTGCCCCCTCCCCCTGCCCACCTGCTGCTCCATCCTCCGCGTCACCTCAGCGTGCGCCAGGCCGCTCCTCTCGTGCAGCGCCTGTAGCTCCGCCAGCTGCGCCTTGGCCCGGGCCGCCTCCTCCTGGGCACCGTCGCGCAGCTCACGGAGCAGCCGGGCCTCGCGCTCGTAGGCATCTGGCAGCACAGGCAGCATTGGTATGTACAGAGTTATTGCTCCACCCCCAGTACGGGGTCAAGGGGCACCGTATGAAAGCTGCCAGAAGTCGAGACGGGGTTGACGGAGCAGCCGCGCCTCGCGCGTATAGGCATCTGTGCGCAGGCAGCATAGAATCATGCAGGGTAAGGGGGCACCGCGAAGACTTCGGGAGCTGGGGCAATTCAACGCATCAGCCGCGCCTCGCGCTCGTATGCGTCTGCGTACAAGGGCGCAATGACAAGTGTAGCGCAAAGGGGTGCCCCATAGGGCTTGGGAACTGGAACAGGGTTAGAGCAGCATCCGGGCCTCGCGTTGGTAGGCGTCTGCGCACACGCGGCACCATGGAACACCTGGTGCGGAAAGCATCGCAGGACGACGGGAAGCTGGGACAGGGCCAACGCAGCAGCCGGGCCTCGCCCTCGTAGGCGTGTCAGCATAGACAGCGTACAGGTCTTTCCCCAGTACGGCAGAGGCGCAGTCGGGTTCAGCGGGGGTGGTTGGGGTAGAGTCCGTGCGAACGCCGTGACCGCGCGTCCCACCTGCCGTCTCCACCCGGATCTTCTCTAGGTCGGCGTGCGTGCGCTCCTGGGGTAGGCATGGAGGGGGAGGGGGCCGGGGAGGGAGGGTAAGAGGGGCTCGGCGGTGTCGGTGCGGGGTGGTAATCAGGCAATGTCGGGAGGTGAAGCTAAGTATGGCAGGAGGACGGCAAATGCCGATGAGCCCGATCCCGATGCCCGGCACGGAAGCCCCGAAGCCCCCCCTATGCACGCTTTATCGGCGTCAGGACTGCAGCCGTCAACTTGCAAAGTGGTGTGGCGTTGAGCAATGAGGCGGCTTGATAAGGTTGGCCCCCCCCGCACTGCCCCCTTCCCCCTCCTTCATGCACCTGCCCCACCCCTCCTCTCGCACTGCCCCCTCCCTTCCCCTTCATAAGGCACCTGTGCGCCCCCGAGGGCCTCGTGGTCCAAGCGGTGCGATCATCAGCAGAAGACGGGTCGGGAGCACAGGCCAAGTGCTGCATCCACCCACCTGCAGAGCTGCCAGCTCCTTCTGCAACCGCGTCTCCTCGTTGCGGCCCTGGAAAGGGAGAGAGCAGAACGGAGGTACGGTAAGGGCCTCATCTGCACTGCGCAACACCGCCCAGTGTACAGGCGTGTGCAGGTGTACAGGTGCTGATAGTGTCGCTCAGGAGAAGCAGGGTGTCCCGTCTTATGCGGTGGCTGGTGGTGCATGCTTGCGCGCCGAGCAGCGCAGCCCCAGCCTGACACAGGCAGTACTGCACGCCGTGCACCCACCTTGAGCGTCTCCGCCGCCATCAGCTTCTCAAACAGCTCCGACTGCAGGGTGTGGCAGATGATGATAGGTAGGGTCAAGAGGTCAACACAGGGGGAGGAAGGCTGCAGGAATATACCGGTCCTAGCCAGCCAGGTCTTCCCTCAACGTACGCCCACAGCGCCTTGTTCCATGCCAGCACGGTAACCCGTCACTCCTGTCACCCCCCGGACCGCTGCCCCGCCCCCACCGAACCCCGCCGCCTGCCTGCCCCCCCTCCCCCTCGTACCCCTCCCCTGCCCCACCTTGTGCCTGGCCAGCTCGTTGATCTTCTTCTCCCGCAGCTCCAGCTCCGCCTCCATCTTGCGCTGCTGGTCGGTCAGGAAGTCAACCTGCGCGACGGGGGACAACAAGTCAGGACTCTACCCACAGCTGCGCCCTAGACACGGTAAGTGCCGGGGGTGCACATGCAGCTGCACCCTTGCCCCGTGCCCGCCGTTCCGTGGCCCACATGCACAAGGCACGCGTATACTGCTTATACACATGCACACATGCAGGCACGCAAGAGCAGCTGCAGCGCAGCACTCACAAACCTGTGCGCGCGCACCTGCTTGCTGAGGTAGGCCTTGTCCATCATGAGCATCTCGAACGTGTGCTCCTTCTGGGTGGCGTTGGCGCGGTCGCCGGCAGCCTGCTGCTCCAGCCGCCTGCGAGGGCAGCAAGCGGGGCATCACAAAGCATCCAGGGATTCAACTGGATGTGCCCCACAGGCCACGAGCTCTTGCAGGGGGTGTATGTGTGCACACCAATAGGAACACATTCGGCACATCATCTGCACATCATGCACATTTGAGAGCCAGGTGCTGACGAGGACAAAATGCATGCCGTGCCGCCCTTGCCCCTTGCAAGCGTGCGTCGCTCCTGAACCCCTTCCCCCTTGCCCCCGTACTGAGACCACCCAGGGCCCCGCTCACTTGAACGTGGCCTCCACAACCGCCAACCGCTGGTTCTCCGCAATCGCCGCGTCGTACTTTGCCCGCAGCTCGTCGTACATGGCCCCCTTGGCGCTGCTCAGCTGCGCCGAAACCATCGCGCTCTCCAGCTCCGAAGCCAGTCTGTCAATCCTGGCCTGCATGCCCTCCGTCACCAGCGACAAGTCCTTCTCCCTCTCCGCCAGGGACGCCCCCGTCCTCGCCGCCTCGTTCCGAGCCTTCGCCGCCGCCTCATCCGCCCGCGCCGCCGCCTCTCGCGCCGCCGCCAGCGCCGTACGCAGCCGCTCCGCCTCCGTACGGTGCTCCGAAACCGCCTCGTGCACGGCGATGCGCACCTCGTCCAGGGGGGTACGGGCGTCCTTTGGCAGCAGCTGCAGCTCCTTGTAGGCGGAGTCGGAGACGCGCAGGTCCGACAGCTGGGCCCGGAAGTCCTCCAGGCGGAGGCGCAGCAGCGGGGCAGCTGCCTCCAGCTCCTGCTGCCTGGCCGCCAGCTCACGCACGGTGCCAGCCAGGTGGGCCTGGGGAAGGAGGGGGAAAGAGGGTACCGGTAATGGCCCATTGGAGCAGGGTAAACGTGAAGGGGTTGGTGGGTGCGCGGGTGCTTGCTACCTTACGACATGTTACAGAGGCGCTTAATGGATGCCATGCCGGAGGCTGACTTCAATCCGCTGCCCGGGAAACACCTGACCGCTGGGAGCCCTCTCTGTGCTGCACCACTGATGTCAGCTGCCGCTGGCAGGTAAGTGGTCCCTAGCACTATCGCTGGTGCACCAGACTCCATGCCAGTTCGTCACTTGCCTGCAGCTCCGCCACCTCTGCGTTCTTGCGGGCCATGGCCTCCGCAAACGCCGCCTGGAGGTTCCTGTTGTCGGCCATGAGCTGCATGGCCTTGCGCTCCATGCCGGCGAGCTTCTCAGCGTTCGCAGCTGCTGCATACTGGCGCGGAAGAGGCTGGCGCCTGGGATGCGAGGGGGTCGTCTCCAGGGACGATGCTGACGGCGTTGCTGTCATGCTGTCGTCCATGGGAGTGTCACCGCCAAACCCTATCGAGCTGTCCGAAGCGTCAAGGTCTGCAGCGCTGCTACCCATCCCAGCCGACGCCTCGAAGGCTGCGTTGAGGTCCGTCGCCACTGTTGATGGCTGCTCGGTGTATTCTCCCAGCAGCTGCGCTCCTGGGTCTGCCCCCGACGCTCCATCGTCGTCCTGGTCCAGCTGGCGCAGCAGCCTCTGGATTTTGCTTTTGACTTTTGCGGCCATGATGTTTCACGTTAGATGCAATTGAGCTGCTGTAATGGGTGCTCGCTCTGGGCCCTTCGGGGTGCTGATAGTGTTAACATGGACCTCGCGCGAGCTTTGACGAAAAAGAAACTGCAACCGCAAATTGATATCGTTGAAAGATACACATGTTCATATATTTGCATTATGGATTTACATACACGCGCAAGGAGTGCTGTCTGAGGAGCTGTCGTTCCGCGGTCGCGGCTCCGGTGCCCATGCAACGCGAGGACGACCCAGGCCCCTCAGGTCCCAGTACCGGGGAGCACAAGTGCATGCGCTTGGGCCATTGTAAACAAGCTGCCTATACTGCTGTCAGACAAGTAACAAGTCGTATCCGCACTTCCGCTCAGGGGATCTCCCTCTCGTTATACATAGTCCCGCCCTAGGGGCGGGCAGTCACTGCTACCATGGACTTCTTCGTAGGCATTAAGGGCAAAGACTTTGTTATGGTGTGCAGCGATACACAAGCTGCGCACTCGATCATCTCCATGAAGAATGACGAGGACAAAATTGTGCCCATTGACGACCACAAGGTGTTCTGCATAGCTGGGGAGGCTGGAGACCGTGTCAACTTCAGCGAGTACGTCATCGCCAACGTGAAGCTGTACGCGCTCCGTAACGGGACAGAGCTGAGCACCAAGTCGGTGGCGAACTACACGCGCGGGGAGCTTGCGACAGCGTTGAGAAGCGTGAGCACCGTCACTGCTGCACAGGCGTGCTGGCTCGCATTTGGGGCAGGCTGGCGGGATTGAGGAGTTGGCGGCAAACCAACCCTCCTGTTGTGTCCGAAACACATGGGGTAAGCCCTCCACATGACGTGATGGGCCCCGGGCTTGACACCCATGTACGGCTGCACTGCCCGCGCAGTCACCATACCACTGCAACCTGCTCCTAGCGGGGTACGATAAAGAGACGGGGCCAGCGCTCTACTGGCTGGACTACCTAGCCACGCTCAACAAGGTCAACACGGGAGGCACCGGCTACGGTGAGTGCGTTATGGGTCCGCACACCTGGAGGGATCGCGGAGTCCCAAGACACCCGTTTCCCTCCAAGTGAAGCATGCTGGACTGCGTTCCACAACAGGGAGCCGATGCAATTGCCTAATTTGCGACGTGCTCGCTGTGCGGCATTCCGGCTTGGCCCCCTGGCCCCTTCGCCGCTGGGCGCTGCGCATACGCCTCAGACTCTGCTACCTGTTCGTGCCCATACCACACACTAACGGTACCTGCAATACACTCATTGCCACAACCCCCCGCGCCCCCCGCCCGCAGGCTCCAACTTCACCATGTCCCTGTTCGACAAGATGTGGCACCCCGAGCTGACGCAGGAGCAGGCGGTGGCCATGATGGAGGCGGGCATCGAGGAGGTGAAGCGGCGCCTGGTGGTGGCGCCGCCGCACTACATCATCAAGGTGGTGGACAAGGACGGGATCAGGACCGTCAAGACGGTCTGAGCGGGCAGCGGGAGGTCGAGGAGTGGCTACGGTGTGGGCGGCTGGCCACGTGAAACGGGCAGGGCGGAGGAGTGGGGCGCAGCGCGCATGACCGTTTAAACCGCATGATGGGTTGCTGCAGCTGGTATCAGGGGCATGGGGTTGGGCCTGATTGTTGTATGGCAGGGTCGGTGAGCATTTCGGCTGCACGGAAGCGCATGGGAGGCTGGGGCTCGGCAGGTGGCTGATGGGGGTCCTTGTTGTTACGGTGCGTCTGGGGCAGAGCATACACGCTGGAGGTGGCGCATCGTTACACTCTACTTGATAACCGCATGCCCCAGTGTACGGCGTTCAGGATGCACAATGTGCTGCAGCCTGCCGCGTTGCGTTGGCAAGAGGCGCAGCGTATCGCTTCTTGACAGGGTGTCATAGTATGCGGACTCCATAAATGTTGTCCCACAATGTAACCTCCTACGTTCGGCAAGGATACCATGGATGTGTGATAACTGGCTGCCGATGTGGAATGACTGGCCGCCAAGTGGGCCAGCTAGTGCTCATGTGCTCTCCCCTAGGCCACACAAGGCACATGATCCCCGCCCGAATAGCTGCAAGCTAACGGCTTACTCATCTCCTCCAATACAGCACACAGTCACGTAATGCCTTCACTGCTGACGGCGGAACGACGCGGCGTGGCCAATGCCCCCAGCCGCTGAGTAGCTCGTCTGCCACAGCGACTCGGGCTGCGCCGCCCCCACCGCGGTGGGCCGCCACGTGCCCTTCACCGCCGCCTCCCACGCCAGCTTCTCCGGCGTATCTCGCTGCTTGCGGTCGTCGCCTTGCCCCTGAACCTGCGCCTGCCCTTGCCAGTTGTACAGCTTCGGCTTCTGCTGGTCCTGCGGCGTGCCCAGCCGCTGCTGCTGCTGGTACTGCTGCTGCTGCTGCGGTTGCAGCACCGGCGGCGTGGGCACACGCGGGTGGCCAGGCACCGGCCCCGGCCCGATGTAGTCGGAGGGGGGCCCGGTGCGCGGGCGCACCAGGGACTGCCCCGGCCGCGGCGCCCAGGCGACGCGGCGGCGGTGGGCCAGGTCCGGGGCGGGGAAGGGCACGGTGGGCTGCGGCGGCGCTGCCGGCTGCGGCTCCTCGGCCTGTGCGGCACAAACGGCAGTGGAGCACAGTAAGCACCGGTAAACCAGGAAGACAGTGGGTAGTCAATATACAACCCAGGTTTGGCTGTTGTGCAGCTTGCTCGTCTACCGGTATACGACAGCTAGCAGCTTGCCTGGTCGTTTTGCGGCTGCACGTCCTGCGGCGGCGGCGGCGGCGCCAGGCCCAGTGCCACCAGCAGCTGCTCCACCAGCAGCCCCTGCCGGTCGGCGCCCAGCTGCCGCACCAGCGTCACCACCTCGTGCGGGCCCAGGTCCGAGCCCAGGCCGCTCAGCAGCGCCTGCAACACACGCAAGGCACACCCAAGGAAGCAGCAGCAACTGTTACCACGCGCGTACCAGGGCCATAAGGAACACGCCGCATTACGCCCTGGTGCGAAATGGAATGTCCAGAACACAATCCAACTCACGTATAGTTTGAATTTGTCGATGTAGCCGCTGCCGTCCCGGTCCGCCGCCAGCAGCTCCGCGCGCAGCCTGTCGGGCAGCTGCTCCGCGTACATGGCCACCCAGTCGGCCAGGCGGGCCAGCACGCGGGAAGGGTCGGCCCAGGGGAAGCGGCCGGGGGCGGCCACCGCCTCGCGCTCCATGTACTGCAGCGTGAAGGCGTCGGCGTCCAGCAGCTGGAAGCCGCGGCTGTACACCTGCAGTACGGCGCCGACCTGGGGGGAGGGAGGCGGGCGGGGGAGAGCGAGGGAAGCAGGGTGGGGAGTCGGTACAGTGGGGGTGCGCCAGAAGGAGATTATGGTGAATTGGGCGGTGTGTGTGCAGGCGCCAGTATGGAAATGGCCGGGAAGAAGACTTTGGGAAACAATCGGTGGCCGGTAGGTAGGGCTTCCTTGTTGTGCGAGTAAATTACCGTAAGCTTGCACCACTAGTGACGGTCCAAGCACCATGCCGGTATGATACTGTACATTGCGACCCGTGCAATGGTTACTATCGGTCGCAACTGCACTAAAAAGGAATGCAAGCATCGGTCCAGGGCAGTGCAACCAGCAGGGCCCTCTGCTGCCCACCTGCATGTCGTTCTCGGTGAAGGCTTGGCCGGTCTCCGGGTTGGGCACGCGTGTGCGCTCCAGGAACACGCCGCCCTCGCGCCCGCTGTTGTTGCGCCGCGGCTCCCACACCGCCAGCGTGCGGTCGAGGATGTAGAACGACACGATGAACCTGGCATCACAAGAGAACACACGATCAATCACACAACCAGCTCGGTCTACCGGTATCACTCGCATGTTACGGTCCAGGATGTAGAAGTACAAGATGAACTTGGTGGGGTGACGGTGAATCGCCAGCGCACATGTGCAGCTTCAGCAGTAGAGGCGTACCAGTCAACCTGGTGCTTAATGAGGATATCCGTCTGATCAAAGCAACCAGCTCGGCCAGTCACATTCGTGAAGCCTTCCGGTCCTGCTTGTGCGTTACTGGGTCGCCCCAGAGGGGCAAGCCCGCAGGTACAACTTGATCCCGCTGCCCCGCCATGCAGGCCCCGGCACCATACCCCAGCCAACCCGACAAGCAGCCCACGCACCACCCACCTGCGCTCCCCGTCGTCCGCCTCCATCTGCTGCGGCCTGCCCCCCGGCCCCGTCAGCGGCACCAGGCCCGCCTCGAAGCGCAGCACCTTGTTCCAGTTCTCCAGGTAGTCGGTGTAGGGCTTGGGCGGCGGGCGCGGCACCAGGTGCAGCACGTTCTGCAGGCTGTCCTCCTCGCTGCCGATGCCCGACACGTGCGGCGGGATCATGAGCGGGGGCCGCTTGGGGTCGAACGGGTGGAAGTCCACCTGCGCAACGCCACACCACGTGAACGTCATACCACACAATCTCCACATGGTCAACACAGTCCTTAGCACTGACCCCCATGGCTTTTTTGTCATCTTCACGCAAGGGGGAATACGGTAGGTGGGGGCATTGAGGCAAAATGTGGCTGTTGGGTGGGTTAGGGGCGCTGGTGTGGTGTACACGGCGTGCGCAGCTACCCACCGGCACGGTCTGCAGCTCCTCCTCCGGCACCTCGGGCGCATGCTCCCTGACCCAGGCGCGCGTGGTGTCGTCGCAGTCGTACAGCAGCAGGCTCCTGCCGTACATGTTGATGGTGCGGCCCAGCCGCAGGTCGCGCCACGTGTAGTACTGGATGCCTTGCGCGGCGCGGGTGCGCGGAGACATGGGCCGCCCGTCTGCGGGCGGAAAGCGTACAGCGTGCAGCATTGTCATGGCGTGCCCAACGCAAGGAAACGGGAACGCTCTGGCATGCCCCGCGCCCGTCTGCGGGCAGAACGGGTACAGTAAAGAACCCAGTGTGAACGCGCTTGTCCAGCGCGGTAAAAAAACCCTAACGCTCCAGCACACCCCGCGCAGTATTGCAGTGCAAGTCCTGGGCAGCTAGGTGGTGCTGAGTGAGGGAAGTGCGGTGGGAGACTCACACACTGGCGGGATGGTCTTGGGCAGGCGCCGGCGGCTGAGCAGCAGCGGGAAGGGGTCCCGCCCGCTGTTGCGGCCCAGCACCTCGCGGATCTCCACCGTGCCGTCCCGCACGTAGTAGTGCAGCTGGAAGGCCAGCACCTCGCCGAAGATGTTGGACGTGTTGTCCCACGCACACATGAAGCGCAGCACTGCGCTGTCACGGGCCTCGATGGCGGGAACCTGCGGCACGGGGGGTCGGAGTAGACAGCAGCAACATGTCACCGGCGCTGGATGAGCTGAACCTGTAGCTGAGACATGCTTACTATACCAGCACACGTACCACCCTGGCCTTTCTGGCGACTAAACGTGTAGTCGCCAGAAAGGCAAGGATCGTACATGTGCAGAGCGTAAACGGCATGGTAGGGTGACATTATGCTCTCTGTGCGGCGTACGGCACTAGCAGCCGGCATTCGGCCTAAAGAAAGCCCGTATGACGACAAGCTTTTTAGCGACCTAGCTAAGGGCACAGCCTAGCGTGTGCTGTCGCACCTGGCGGCCGGGGAAGGTCTCGAAGATGGCGTTGGGCCCACGCGGGGAGGTGCGCCGCACGTCCTCTTCGTCGGCGTCGGTGAGGGGTGCGCCGTTGAAGCCGGGCGGCGGCGGGGCCAGGCGGGCGGGCAGGGGGTTGGGCCGCGACTGGGTGGCCTCCAGGTACTGCACGCGGGGAAGGAAAAAGGGGGTGCGAAAGGAGCACGGCGATAAGGGTTGGGTAGTGAGGTTGAGCACAAGGACAGCTGGTGCGGCTGCAGGAGATGCGCATGCATCACGCTTACGCTGTAGCAGTGCCTTTGCAGGGCTCTGGCTAACCACAGTGACACCCAGAGCGGCAACAACCCCTCATGCGGCATTATGCTGCAGGGGGCCAGCCCTCCCTTGTACACAATCCGTCCCCTGGACATCCATCCGCCCCCAGTGTACAGTGTACTTGCAAGGTCAAAACTCCCGCCGGCCCCCCCCCCCACCTACAGTGGGTCGACGTTCTCCTTACCGTCCTGCTTTTATTACTACACTACTACTACCACCACCTCGCGTTACTAGTACTTTGTCCCCCCCCCCCCACCTTGCGGCGCAGGTCGTAGGGCCCCTCCGGCATGGCCTCGTCCGGCGGCTGCCCCTGGCCCCGCTCCGCGTACCAGGAGCGCGTGAAGGCGTCGCAGCACACCAGGCTGTAGGTGCGCGCGTACAGCGTCACGTCGCCGCCAATGCGCAGGTCGGGCCAGCGCAGAGGCATGCCGTCCGCCTTGACCGCGCTGCGGGGGGTGGGGGTGTGGGTGGGGGCGATACAGTACTAGGAACGCGAAAAAGTACGTTAATCGTGGTAGTGGCACAGTAAGTAAAAGGGGTAGCAACGAGGCAAAGGGGGCACGATGGTGCGGGGAGCAGGAACAGCGGGACTGGATGTGTCCTGGGCAGGTCAGTATGATGCTCGTGTGAGGCAGGAGGTACAACTGTGTATGTAGAGATGGAGGTGTGTGTTGTTGCGTAACGTGTGGAAACGTGAACTGAGTGGCGCAGGTGGGGAAAGGTGCCCACTGCCCAGCAACACGCGGCAGGGTCTGCAGCATCCCGCCCCACTCACCAGTGGCGCTTCAGGAGGATGCCCTGGGGGAAGGGGGCACGTTGAGGGACAGAGGGCGGGTGAGCTTCCGTAAGTTGTGACATGGTCCCTGCAAGTGGAAAGACAGGTGCCTGCTGCTCTATAGGCCCCGCAGGGCACCTAACAGAGCCCTCTGGTGAGGCCCCAAGGGCACGGCACCCCACCTGCGGCATGCCGCTGTTGGGCTCCCACAGCTCCATGATCTCCACCTGGTCGTTCTCCAGGTAATACCTGCGGGAGGAGGTGTGTACAAAACGCTGGCATCTGTGGCGGTAATGTATGGGGTTGTGCAGCGGGTTGCCGTAACAGCTGCACGGTGCACCTGTGCCTAGGCTACCGCAGGCTGCAACTGCGCTTGCGGTTACACCCATAAGCAGCAAGGCTGCCCACCTGAACTGCACCCGCCGCAGCCTCCACGTCTCGATGGGGCTGTTGGGCACCTCCTCACGGAAGTAGCCCAAGAAGCGAAGCACCTGAGAGCAGGTGCCAGGACGAAACCATTTGCGCCCACATCTACACCGTGCACAAAAAGTTGACCATGAGCTCATCTACTCTCCGCAGGTACAGCCACCGCCTTTCCCTTGCGACTGATGACGTCACCGGACAGAGACATTGCGTGGCAAGCTGCCGTTGCGAACATGGGTGGCCGGAAAACCCACCAGGCCGTTGTACGCTATCCAGTTCGGCACGCCGCCCTGCCGGCCGCTGGTGCTGGGCAGCTCCGGCTGCCGTACACCGCCCTCCTGCCTGCCTGCAGGCGCCCATTGGTTGCTAGGAGGCCTGCTGCCAGCCACCGGCTGCACACTGCCGAACGCAAAGGCCACCTCCTGGCCGCTTTGCGGTCTGCTACCCGCCACCTGCTGAGCGCTACCGAACGCACTTGCAGGGCCCTGAACGCTGGGCGGCGCCTGAACGCTGACAGGCCGGCTAGGGGGCATGTGAACAGGCTCTGGTCTGCTCCATGCTGCCTGCACGCTAGGCGGCCTGCTCCCCAGGGGCTGTACAGGCTCGCTTGCCTGTACAGCCCAAGGGGGCTGGGAGCTTGGGGGCCTGCTGGCCGCGGGCTGCTCGCTGGCCTGCACAGCCCAGGGGGCTTGGGAGCTAGGCGGCCTCCAGCCGGCAGGCCTGTCGCTCATCGGCGGCTGCTCGCTTGCTGGTCGGCTCCCAGCGGGCCTGTCACTCTCTGGCCTCCTAGCGGGCTGCGGCTTTGGATTGAGGTCCTCGTGTAGTGCGTACGGGGGCACTGGCCCCACCTCCGGGGGCCGGCCGCCCCAGTTGTAAGCCCGGTTAAGGGGGTCCGCAAGTGTTTGCTGTGGTGGGGTTGGGGGGCAAGGTTTTGGGTGAAGCGTTGGCGTTGTATGTAGTGCGTGAGGGGCTGCTGCGTGTTGGCCCACTTGGACCATGTGCCCCAAAGCCCCAACCTCACCGTGGGCTCAGCAATCGGGTAGCCGCTCACAAAGCGTAGTGTCTGCGCCTTTGCTTTTGGGAACATCTGCAGTTGACATTGTGTTGTGTTGACTTGGGTCGGTGCAAGCGGAAGGTTCGTCGGGGAGTCGAGCTGCATGGCGACCTACGTTCTCTGGCAAGCTGAGGCCAGGCAGGTTAGGAATGGGGATAGTCTTCGGCTTGTCGTCATTGTTGGACGAGTACCCAGCTCCTCTTCGCATCCTTGCTGTGTTTTTGGTGCAGTAGCTGGTAAAACACGCTTTGAACACACTTTCTCGCAAGGCCGACCAGTGAGTGTGACGTCTACTTAAAATCCATTCATATTCTTATTGCCCATTTGTCCAGTTGCAGGCACCGCTGCCGGGAAACGGTCAAACGTTGCGGGATTTGCACCAAGGTTAACAGACACAGACTACTCTCACGGCTATGTAAAAGTCTTACTTTGTATGCAGGGTGGCATAGTGCTTAAGGGCTTTCGTCTGTTGCAACCTCTTGAAATCCCAGCAGACGCTGGGGTGCAGGGGAGGTCCCCAAAGGAGGTCCCCTGCTGTCGGCCTGTTCCATGCCCGTGTCAGCTGCAGGCCCCATTCTGCCGAGTTCGCATGCATCATAGATCCTCCCAACAATGGGGTGTGCGGTGCCGCCCTGGCTTGACGTGTGGGAGAGGTTACACCTGCTTCTAGGCTTCTGCAACGGCCATGCTACGGTTGTTGGCGGCACACGTCGAAAAGCCCCCGTTAGCCAACACTCGAACGGCCCATGCGGACACCTGTACATCATGTGGCTGCTTTTACCGAGCCTAGCCTGCAAGAGGGTCTTACCAGCGCACGGTGCCCTGGCGCGTGGCGCCTACGGTACGCTAGGGGGCACCTTGACGTGCAGGTTCTGGGGCCTGGGGTTTTGGTATGCTTCCGCCCCCGTACCCCAGGGTGTGGGGAGACCGCACACACGCACAACACATCTTGTCAGAATCCCAGGTTCAAGGATTGACCCCTTCGCCTAATATGTCCGCCCCGGAGTCAGGGATTGACCCAGCAAGCACGTTAACTTGCACGGCGCTACCGGCCGCTCAAAACGGGATGCGCAGCAAGATACTTGCGGCCTGTGATGCTCCATACACTTGAACTTGATGCCACGCGTATATAAGATACCTGTCGCCAAGCGTCTCTGTCTTGCCCTTGAAACTGTAGCTGCGAGCAATAGGGTCCGAGGGAGAGCTCTCCTCCTATCCTAGCTGACATCGACCGCCATTACAGCTTACAATAATATTAAGGCTGCCTGAGAAACATCAACTGGGCCAGTCTGCCCTGGACTTTCGGAAACATCGCCGCGGACGTGCAGCAGCATGCTATCTTGCTGACGGCGAGAGGAGGCACCGTTGTGACCGCAACAGAGAAGAAACAGTAAGCTAGACCATACCATTTTTCGATCCATCACGTTGCTGAGGTGTTACCAGCTACACCCGTGGGGAACTCCCCAGCAGCCAACTGGAGGGCCCGTTTGCACCGCGGGTGGGCTTCGTGCAAGAGGTACGCACACCACATTTCGTCTGCTTAATCCATTGCAGGCAATGTCTTCAACGCTCTACATCAGACAATCCTTGGCGTCCTGTCACGCCGAGGGGAGTATGCACGGCAGCAACAGTGTCCCCGGCGCCAACGAGGTACGGAGGCCCAGGGGCACACCTTGAATGCCCATGTGGCCTGATGGCTTAAGCCTACAACGTCAAGTGTGTGCTTGCCAAGCAGTGCTCATGTCAGATTCGCTGTGCGCAGGATGGCGTCTCTTCCGAGCACCCAAGTGAAGTAGCGCTCGAGTTCACAGCAGCAGGTGTGGCCAGTGTGGTCCCAGTCGAGGATACCTCGTGATGCCCTGTGATACCCGGACCGGGGAGGACGGGGGACCGATACTGCCCGTGTGCCTGTTCAAATGGCGGCATCTTAGATGCTCAGCCTTCAATGATACCCATGCTGCACGCTGCCACGTGTCACACCGACAGAGTAGGGCATGAGGGCTACGCGAAGCACGTGCCCTGTCAGCGGGCTGACATGTAACCAGCCCGATCCCCCAAAAGCAACTTGGTGCCCAACCCCTGCTGCAACATGATGCGAACTCCACAGGTGGCATGCCCGACCCAGATGATGATAGCCTCCAGGTGGCTAGTGTACTGGCTAGTGTACTGACTGGAGGTGGTGCTAGTCACGGCGGCTGCGGTGCACCCAATTACAGCAGCAGCGTGCAGCAGGAGCCCACCCCTGGCGTGCTGGGCACCTGCACCTCGCAGCCGCCCGACGTGCTGCCGGTGTGCACCCAGGCACCCAGCCCGACGCAGGTGCAGGACAGCTACTCTACCAGTGGCAGTGCTTCTGTTGCTCCCGCGCGACCACCAGCTCCCTCAGCAGCGCTGATCTCAGCCGCAGGGTCAGCTGCCACCAAGGTACGTGGACTGAGGGGAGCTGGGCCGCTGGATGTGATACGGTACCGTGGTTAGCACGGTACCGTGTGACCACGGTACCGTGTGTTACAAACGCCGTATAGTTCAGTACTGTGTGTGTTGCAAGGCGCCTTGCACGCGTCATGTACCGTATGCATGTGCAGCAACACACTGCGCTGTGATTGGCCCGGTGACAGGACGCCCGAGGTCCCACGGCGAGGGCAAGGACGGGAATCCCCAGGGGAGCCCCCTTGCTGGGCATCCCCAGGGGAGCCCCCGTGGGCATCCCGAGGCTTCAGACGGGCGCCATCAAGCCACCCCCACCTGCAGCACTCAGACGCGCCAAGGAGGAACCCATGGGGCAGCAGCCAGGTGCCAGGTGCGCGCGAACGGCTCACGCTTGGGCAGGCAATGACTTATGCTTGTGTTGTCTTTCGGCTCGAACAAAGCACAGTAGTGCATGGCAACGTCTGCGTGCACCTGTCACCATCTGGGACATGAGCAAGGCTGGGCAGCCCGTTGAGTGTGCGCAGCACTGTTGTTGTAGGGGTACCCAGTAAGTGGCATGCTCGTACCACTTTGCAGGTTCAACAACGGCAAAGCAGTGCGGAAAAGCGCGAGTCGCCTGCCGCCGTGCCCTGCCGGGCCCAAGGGCCAGGAGGCAAGTACGGGCCCTTCTGAAACGACTGTGGTCAGGGGTGCTTAATACATCACCCCCACATGTCCAGTGGGCATGCATCTGAAGTACACATAGGCTAGCATTGCGTGCGACTCCTTTGGTGCTTGAGCTTGACACAAGTCTGCGATGTGCCCACGCACGGCAGGAGCGGCAGGCCCTGCGGCCGCTGAGGGACTTCGGCAACGCAGACCCGGCCGCGGCGCTGGCTAAAGCTGCAAACCGGCACCCCGTCAAGCGGTGCACAGCAGCAGCCCATGCCGCTGCCCCTGCCCCCGCCCCTGCCCCAGCGCCCGCCAAACCGCCCGCGCGCCTAGTGGCTGCCATCAGGTGAGAGGCCAGGACTGCAGCACGTACGGCGTTCCGTCTTGTGCCCTTCGAAACCTTATTGACAGGGTGTTATTGCGGGCCTCATCGCCCCTCCGGCATGTTGTGGCCCCCTGCAGACCTCCGCCGGCCGTGCGGGCAAGTCGATCCGTGGCTCCTGTGGAGCAGGGCAAGGCGGTCAAAGCGGGGCCACAGCGGCCCGAAAAGGTGGGCTGCTCCCCGCTCGCGCATGGCACTTGCGCATAGTAGCATGTGGGCTCCTGTACTTCTCGTTCCCCACTGTCTTTGCTTCTGAGGCCGCCGCCTTCTGTGCTTTGCCCGGTAACGCTCCAAAACTCTGGAAGCTGACAGCCTTCTGCCCCCTCCCACACCCGCAGGCCCCCGCCCCTCCACCGCCCGCCCGCCCCACGCGCCCCCCGCCCCCACGCCCAGCGCCACCACCGCCCGTACCACAGCCCCAGAGCCCGGCCGCCACCCGCCCGCCCCCCGACCCCGTGACCACGCACCGGCTGCCCCTTGCCGCCCGGCAGCACCAACTGCACGAAATGGTCAAGCGGGGGGACCCAGTGAGCCGCCTGCGCGACAAGGCGGCCTTCCTGGGCTGCAGCCTGCCCCTGCGGTCGCTGCAGCTGGCGGCCTCCCGCGGCCAGATGGACGTCTGCGCGCTGGCGCTGCCATGGCTGCTGACGGTTCACTCACCATCCGCATCCGCATCAGCATCGGTCACAGGGGCTGGTGCTGGTGCAGCCGCCGCACCACTACCGGCTGCTGGTGGAGCGCTTGCTTTCCGGCAGCAGGCGTTACTTAAATCGCTGGGTATGGACGACCGCAAGGAAATTCTGACGCTGCTGGGGGCGCTGTTGGAGCCGGCGGCCAAGGCGGGCAAGGCAGAGTTCGTTCAGGCGGTTGTACGGCACGTGCAGCACGTGGGCGAGGGCGAGGCAGGCGAGGGGCTGCGGGAGGAGCTGGCGCGGCGGGCGGAGGGGGTGGCGGGGGTTGCCGCGGCGGCAGGGCATGAGGGGCTGCTGGAGTGGCTGCTGGGGCAGGAGCTGCTTGGAGGCTGGGGCCCGGCGTGTGCTGCGGCGGAGGCGGCTGCTGGTGCGGGTCGGGTGGAGATGCTGAGGAAGCTGCTGGCGCGGTGCAAGCAGCTAGTAAAGGAGGAGCAAGAGGGGGAGTTTGACGGGGCCGAGAAGGACGGCGTCAAGGGCGAGGAGGGTTTTGAGGTGGAGCAGGGGCACGGGAGGGCAGCGGACCAGCAGCAGCAGCAGGCGGAAGGCGCGCGCTCGGGTGGCCAGCAGGGACAGGCAGAGGGGCTGCGTGGCGAGCGTGGTGTCGGGGAGGAGCAGCTGTCGACCAGCAGCACCGCATACGTCACACTGCAGTACACCGGTACCAGCACCGGCGTGTCGAGCCCTGCCCACCAACAGCCTTTAGGACGCGTCCCAGAGCTGCGAATGTCTGTCGATGCAGCGCGCGCTATCGTGCTGCGGTGGCGCGAGGTCAAGGACGGCTGGCGTGGTGCCCCCGGCACGTGGGGCAGCGGCACACCCGGCCACCCGCCCAGCCCGCTCCCACCGCCGGACGCTACCGGCTTGGCCGGGCTGGTGTCCCGCGTCTTCAACGCTGCAGCTCCCAAGCTCGGTGCGGAAGGCCTGGGAGGGGTGCTGACGGCGGTGCTGAAGGAGCTGGGGTGCGTGCACTTGCTGCACGGCAGCAGGGACTTGGTGCTCCTGGGCACCCTGGGCCCGGCGGCCGACTATCACGCCAAGGCCGACATGCTGTTATCCCGTGTGGGACTGACGGTGGTGGTGCACTGGGAGCGGTTTCTGGGGGCGGCGGCGGCGCAGCTGGGTCCGGGGGCCGGAGGGGGAGGGGGAGGGGGAGGGGAGGCGTTGCACCGACTGCAGGTGCTGGCGGGTGGCGGGTGGCCGCTGAGTGCGGGCCAGGCCGCGCGGGCGCTGTGGGCAGCGGGCAACGCGGCAGCGCTGAGGGAGCTGATGCTGCTGGGAGGAGGGGACGTGTGGGGGATGGAGGTGGCGGAGGCGGCGGAGGCAGCAAAGGCGGCGGCGGAGGTGGTGGAGATGCGGTTAGAGGACCCAGCTGCACACAAGCCGGGCGAGGAGGTGGTAGTACGGGATTTGCGGAAGCAGCACCAGGCCGTAGGGTTTCAGGGGGAGCTGCTGGCCAAGGTGGAGAGGTGGGTGGAGGTGACGCCGGGCAAGCGGCAGCAGGGCGCCGACGCCGACGCCGGGTGTGGGAGCGTGGCGGCGGGGCTCAGCGGTACGGACATGGAGGACTTGCGTATCGCGGCGGCGCTGGTGGCCCGGGATGCAGCGGGCCGGGGCGACCTGTGGGCGCTGAAGCAGCTGCACGTCCGCGGCTGGAGGATGACGCAAGGGGAGCTGGGGGCGGCGGCGCTGGCGGCGGCGAGTGCAGGGCAGGCGGCGGTGCTGGGATGGATGGTGAGCACCTTCGGGACGGAGGCGGGGAAGGCGGTCAACGGGGATGCAGGGGGTGGGGCGGAGCAGGCGGAGGCGCGAGCTGGGGGCCTCGGGGGCCCGCTGGTGCTGTCGCTGGAGCTGATGGTCGCCGCAGCTGAAACCGGCAGTCTGCCGCTGATGCGACGACTGCACGGCTGGGGCTGCCCACTGGGGCTGGAGGTGGCTGCCGCAGCCATCAAGGGCACGCCGGCTGCCACAAGGCCCGCTGACGGGGGTAGTGGTGCTGGTGGGTTCGCCAGTGCAGCTGTGCCGCTGCTGCAGTGGCTGGTGGACAGGGGCTGTGTATTAGCGCACACGGCGGTGCGGGTGGCAGCGGTGCGGCACGGGGAGGTGGCACTGCTGGGGTGGCTGGACGGGCGCGGGTGCGGGGGCGGGGGGGGGGCGGAGGAGCTGGTGGCGGCGGCGGAGCTCGGGTGGGGGGAGGTGTTGGTGTGGAGATC
>VFQN01002845.1_pt1 | contig 25873 bp, 43 predicted proteins | sample 3512371 | NCBI WGS metagenome assembly VFQN01 (sample SAMN10412370, study PRJNA504923) | tailings metagenome | isolation source: Replicate 2 from Balatoc abandoned mine | place: Philippines: Itogon, Benguet | collected 2017-08-28 | reverse complement strand
TACCCCAGTGCCGTGCCCCAGTGCCGTGCCCCAGTGCCGTACCCCAGTGCCGTACCCCAGTGCCGTGCCCCAGTGCCGTGCCCCAGTGCCGTACCCCAGTGCCGTACTTCAGTGCCGTCCACCAGTGCCGTGCCCCAGTGCCGTATCCCAGTGCCGTGCCTTAGCACCGTACCCCAGTGCCGCATTGGGACGTGCTGTACCCCAGTGCCGTGCCCCAATGCCGTACCCCATTGCCGTACCCCGGTGCCGTACCCCAGTGGAGTGCCATACCCAGCGCCTGCTCCCGGGCCGTGTCCCAGCCCCGTGCCCCGGTACCATGTCCTAGTGCCACACCCAAGTGCCGTGCCCCAGCACCATGCCCCAGTGCCGTGCCCCAGCACCATGCCCCAGTGCCGTGTCCCAGCGCCGTACCCCAGTGCCATGCCCCAGCACCGTACCCCAGCACCCCAGCACTGAACCCCAGCGCCGTATCCCAGTGCCGTACCCCAGTGCCGTGTCCCAGTGCCGTGTCCCAGTGCCGTACCCCAGTGCCGTACCCCAGTGCCGTGTCCCAGCGCCGTACCCCAGTGCCATGCCCCAGCACCGTACCCCAGCACCCCAGCACTGAACCCCAGCGCCGTACCCCAGTGCCGTGTCCCAGTGCCGTGTCCCAGCGCCGTACCCCAGCGCCGTACCCCAGTGCCGTGTCCCAGTGCCGTGTCCCAGCGCTGTACCCCAGTGCCGTACCCCAGTGCCGTGTCCCAGCGCCGTACCCCAGTGCCGTACCCCAGTGCCGTGCTGCAGCACTGTACCCCAGTGCTTAAGGCAGGCTCACCTCCCTCCACAGCAGCACCCTCAGCTGGTGCAGCCACTTGCGCAGGTTGATGGGCGGCAGCGTGGGGCAGGTGGGCGCCCCAACCGCATTCGCCTCCGGCTGGCCCACCTCCACCACCGCATTCATGTCCGGCTGGCCAAACTCCACGACCACCGCACTGCTGCTCGCTAACCCCATGGGTCCTGGGCTCGTGGCAGGCCTGCCAGGTGGCGCGCTTGTGCTGCTGCTGCCAATGGCCTCACCTCCACCCGCTGGTTCTGCTGCTGCTGCACCTCTGTTGTGCTCATCACCACCACCGTCGCCACTGGGTTGTGGCGTGCTGCTGCAGGCGGCTGCTGCCGCTCCGGCAGCACATGCCCGCACCTCCAGCACCTCACCGCCCTGCACAACACCATACCGTTACTTTGTTACTGGCGTGCTTGCACCGTTGGAAGTGGTACATGTACCGTTGGAAGTGGTACCGTTGGAAGTGGTACCGTTGGAAGTGGTACATGTACGAGCTGCATACGTGCTACATGCACGCTATGGCGAAAAGAGCTCAGCGGTGAGTGCACCAGTGAACTAACAGTACGTAAGCGGCCAGGGGCATGCGTTGCCACCTGCTCCCCGCCCGCCCTGCCTTGATAACCCCGAACGACCCGGCCAGCACCCGTGTCGCTTGGCACCACTGCCGCTGCCCTCATGACTAATGGCCCACAGTCCGTCCCTGACCTTTTGAGCACTGCTGCTACTGCTGCTGCCGCCGCTGCTGTAGCTGTTGATGCCGTGGGACGCCCGCCACTCTGCCACGAACTCCGTGGACGCGTCCTCCAGCTGCGCCCTAACCTTGGCCGCCAGGGCCTCATTGGGGTGGTGACCAAGGGACTTGGACCCCGCTGCGGCCCCGGACCCAGCACCAGCAGTGCCGAAGCTCATTTTTGTGGACGGGAGGGAGGAGGGCGTTTGGCTTCTGGCTGCGGCGCTTTCCCCGTTGCCACTGATCCTGCCGCTGCCAGTGTACCTGACACCCCCGGCCTCTTCCGGCCACTGCTGCAGCCTGCCACTGCCGGTGTACCTGCTGACGCCCGCAGCCTCTCCCGTCCACTGCTGCAGCCTGCCACTGCCGGTGTACCTGATGCTCCCTGCCTCTCGCGTCCACTGCTCCGGCTGCAGCCTGCCACTGCCGGTGTACATTGCGCCCCCTTCCTCTCCCGTCCACTGCAACCGGCAGGGAATGCGTGTACAAAAACGGGCACCATGCACGTTGGACCATTCTAAGTTAGAGCCATGCAATTGTTGGACGGAACTGTGTGCATCATGCGTGGGCACTGGGAACACCATGCATGGGCACTGGGAAGATCGTTTGGCCACCCATGAACCGGTATCTTGCCTGCACACGTACGCGTGGAGTGGGTAGGCTCGTCCACATGTATATACGTATGGTTCCACATTCATATTGGCATGTATGGGCAACACACGTGTGAAGCAAACGCGCGCACGTCGGGCCCCCACCGTCAGCACCTACCCGGTATTTTGGCCAGCTACACTAGCGCTAGGCATGGCGCTGGCCAGGCCATGCATCGCTCGGTGCAATGTACGCATGCGCAGGCATGAGACTGTGATACGTGCTGGATAGCTGCGCCGCACACCCACGCACCACGCTGCGCCGCACCGGACTGCAAACTTGTAACACCAGTGCGCGGCTGTGTGAGGGCGCACTTACCTTTTTGGCCAGCACGTCGGGGGACACCATGTCCATGACCCAGTCGCTCGGCAGGCCGTCGGCGGCGGGCTCGTAGGGGAAGCCCAGGCGGCCGCTGAACCAGGGCAACACGCCGTCGGGGGGCCCAAGGTACATGAGCCGGCCAAACGCCACGAAGAGCACCTGTGAGGTAGCGGGCTTAAGATTCAGCTGCTGGGTTCCCTGGGTGGGGGCACGCTGGCTGGCTATGGAGTACCTTACATACCGTACATCCACTACCGGTACTCGGTGTGCCACAATCATAACCAGGGGAGATCCCCTGATCATAACCCAACAGCAGTAGCACGGCGCAAGCAGGCGCAAGTGTGCAGGTAGGCTGGCCTGGCAGCCTCGCTGCTAGCGTTACTGAGTCCCCTTTGCTTCCAGTCTGATATCTTCGGTTGTGTCCACCAGTTGTCCCCAGGGGTCAACATGCAATTTTCAAATCAGCCCTACCTGTCATAGTATTGCCCGCCTGTCGCCCAGCTACCTGCCGCCCACCTCGCTGCCGTACCACCCTACCTTATCGAGTAGCGCCCAAATGGCTGCACGTGGCTGGTGAAGCGTTGCGATGATTGTGTGCTGGCGAGCGGCGTACGACTTCATGTACGACATGACCTGGGGGCCGGCGGGTGGGTTGTTGCAACCGACTGATGAGTCAACCCTCAACCGTGAAGCCAAACAGTCATGGTGTGGGGGGCATTACGCAGCTGGAAAGGCTGAACCGGATGCCAAGCATGCACGGCACGCCAAGCGGCCAACGGTCAGGAAGCTGCCGGTGTGCCAAAAACCAGCCCCAAGCAATCCCAACCGATGGGTGCAGACGCCACTGGTACGGTACGGCGCCCTGCACCCCTGCATGGCATGTGTGCGACAGCAAGCTGTCGGTATGCCAGCAGCCAACCCCAAGCCCAGCCGTTGGGTGCCGACGCTATGAGAACCAGGCATCAGTGCGTCGCATGGCACGTGTGCGCCACCGGCGGGCAACACGCACCTTGAGGGCAGCCGTGGAGTCCAGCCCAGACGTCGGCTCGTCCTGCGATGACACATACAAGCAAGGATATATTACAGCAGGCCTCGGGCTCTTGACCGCTTTGTATGACAGATGCATTGACTCCGTCCGGTCCGTTTGTCTACACATACTGCACGCACCGGTACCACTACGCACCAATGCAATGTGGCCCCAGACGTTGCAAGCCATCCTGCAGCAACATATATCAGCTTGCCTGACAGGCGTCTGCATCGCCCATCGAAGTAAAAAGCCGCGCAAGTAGTGCGTACCGGTAGTGCACTCCAGGACCACACCCTGGAGTCCAGCCACGCCCAGACCTCGCACACTGCCGCTATGGCGGGTTAACCACGCGGCCGGCCCCCCTAATAACCCCTGTACCGCATCCTACAACACCCAGCAGCCCAGCTCCCCACACCACGTCGCTCACCAGAAACACCACCGGCGGCGCCGCCACAATCCGGCACGCGATGTTTAGGCGGCGCTTCTGGCCTCCGCTCAGGCCCCTCAGCGGCACGCCGCCGGGCATCATGCCGCCCACCATCGTGTGGCTGTGGTGGCTTAGCCCCATGACCCTCAGCACCCCGTGGGCACGTGCCGACACGTGCCCCCGGGGCGTGTCGGGCGGCAGGTCCAGGGCGGCGTGGAACTGCACCGTCTCCAGAGCCGTCATGGATACCACGAAATGGTCTTCCTGGGGCACGAAAGCGCGCAGCTTGACGAACTCTGCGCTGCTCACGGACCGGCCGTTGGCGGTTACGGTGCCACGTACGGTGCCGCCGTGCAGGGCGCGTGCAGACAGCACGTCCACCAGCGTGGACTTGCCTGCGGTGGGGTGCATATAATTTCAATCAACTAATATCAACAAAGGCCGACGGCAGTCCGGGCCCAACGGACTGTGTCCTCGTAGCCTAACCCAAGCGACATCAAAAAGGTCTCCCCTGATCAGGCTGGTGTTGGTGTGCACGTGCGCGCGTGCGTGCGTGGGTTGCGATTGTATGTCTCCCATGTGGGCTATGGGGTTGCTGCTGAGGATAAGTGTGCGGGGTTGACCCCATACTGTGGCATGTGCGTGTTGGACACATGAGCCGGGAGTAACCTTGTGGTAATACGGGTGCCTGGAAGCCCAATGCACGGCTGAAGCTGCATGCATCTGGCTGGCTCACCATGTCCTTGCCTAATCTCGGTCGTATACCGGTACTCAGTTGCGCGCCGTTACCGCTGGCTGGCACTCACCTGCCCCGCTGGGGCCCATGATTGCAAGCATCTCCCCTGCCAGCGCCTCTCCACACTGGTCTGCAAGGGGCACGTGCCGGTACGGGCCAAGTCAAGCGTTGTATGCATGTCACCACAGCGGTCTAAGATGGTACCGGCATGGTCCCCATGACACACAGCTCCCCCCCATGTCCAAACGCTTTCAGGCAGCAGCGTCCCCCTCAGGTAACGGAGATACGGATGACTGGTGGGCATGCCATGAGCTGATAGACCGCACAACACAGACCTACGTAACTCCAAGCACGCACGCAGCTCAAGCCCCAGCCCCAGCGGGGGCGGTCCGTGGCGTGTCTTGTGTTCTTTGCGTTGACCCTGGAGCCCCTGGCTCGTACACGGGCCCTCACATGCCGGGGTCCGGGTCCTATCATGTAAGAAGCAATACAAACAGAAGCCCCAGCCACACCCCTGCATACCCCGCAGTACCTTAGCGGTGTGTCCCTTGCTCCCCTGCCAGCGCCCACCGGTAACGGTACGGGCCAAGTCAAGCCACGCATGAAACGTTACCACAGTGGTCTACGGTAAGCCCCCGCCTACCCTTTAGCACCGTGGTGGTGTGTCCCTTGCTGTTGGTGAAGGACACGGACAAGCCGTCCCACCGCAGCTCGATGGGGGTAAAGCTGCTGCCTGGTGCCATGTGGCCTCCGCCGGCCGCCGCCTGCACCCCACCCAGACCTCCGGGCGCCGCAGAGTACGGCAACCCGCTCTGATCGGAGGGCCCCATCACCCCTTGGCTGCCCGCCGTGTCGGCTGTTAAGACACCTGCCTCGTACGCCACGTGGTCACCCGTCTGGGCACGTGGGCAGGGGCAGCACGGGCGGCGGGATGCATGTTGGGACGGAGCGTGTGATTGTTGTGCATGGTGATTATAACTGCCCTGGCAATTGACAGGGCCGGCCGGCGCGGAACACGTGGAGGTTTGGGCAGTGCTTATTACGCGGCTCAGCCGGCTTGCGGCTGGACATGTGCCTCGGTGTCCTTGTGTATTGTGTAGTGCCAGGCTTTTCAGCAGGTCAGTCGGACGCGGAACTGAGCTTTGAGCTGATGCCAGTACTACTGTGCTCAGCGCACATGCACCTACAGACCGTTCCATGGCCCTGCGTGCCTCACCTTGGCCCCTTCTGCAGTAGCCCGGCCCCTCCTGCTGGCAACACCAGACAACGCAGGGTTACCGGTATACGTGCGTACAGGTATAGTGTCGTACCGTACCAGTACCGAGGCATCGCAAACGAGGCAACACAGGCCAAGCAGGCCGACGGAGGCAAGGGAGCGAGTAAAAGGGACCGGTAGGCTTCCTGCAGCTACGAGTAAAATGGCAACCTCGCGTAAGGGTATGCGCCAGTGCAGAACGCATGCAGCGCACCTGTATTTCATCAGCAGCATTCCAACCATCAAAATCACGTAAAGGCTGCCCGCCGCTGCTGCGGGAATCCAGACCTCGTGCCACACCGCCATGGCTCTCCGTCCGCCCTGTCCTCAATACGGTACTGTGGGCGAGTTGCTCCACAAGCTGCTTGGAGACCACGGCTGATATCACTGGAACGGTCAAGATCAAGATACTCGCAGTCCTGCCAAGGAATAGGTGTGTGAATGATGTCAGGTCGTGCCGCATGCATGCCTTGGACTGTGTAACGGATAAGCAGCAGAAGTGGGTTCGCCCGCACACGTGCGGTGCTGCCACGTGTGCCCCGCAGCGAGGGCGTCTTTCAGTTTCAAGAACCTTGATATGCGCAATGCTGAAGGAGAACGTATAGCGGTGTGTATTACCTGAATGCAATGGAGCTCCGTGGTGTCGCCGCACGCGCTGATGAAGGCGCTTCATGCTTCACATCAAGCCACAGCCACTGGCGATTCGGCGGCTGACAGCCCTGGTAACCAAGATGTGATGCTACTAGATGTTGAACGTACTCTCTTTCTCGCACCGTGGCTCAATGCAATGGCAAGGCCAATTTCACGTATGAGTGTTCGACGTGCAGGCTGAAGGCACCCTGCCTCTCTGCGCGTACATGCGACTAAATGCAGTTTACAAGTAGAAGCACTGCAGCACGGTCGCAACGTCACTGAGTACAATGAGCTAGTTCTCTGGGTTACATAACTTTCTTCGACGTTCATACTCAGGTTCCTACCACCAACAACGACTAACCAACGACCAACGGCCCAACCGCAGCACGGACCGCGGAGTGGCCCGAAGGAAGGCGTAGCGAGGGCCAGAAGTTGTGGAAAACGCGCTATTTGTTCTCATTGTCCAGCACGCTTGCCATACCACGCGGTATGCAACAAGATGTGGAGAAACGCGAGGCTCACCCAAGCACGCACGTGCCACCGTGGGACTGGTGTCGAAGGTTAAATTGCTTCATGCCCGAAAAGCGCTGACTTGTATACATTTTGCCTAAGTGCGAAGTCGCTGCGTTCAAAGTGCGGATGCGAAAAGCTCGCGCGGTTGCCAGGCCAGGCGCGGCGGCAGAACCGAACTCATTAATAACGACATTGCAACAACATACGTGGGCAAAAAAATTCCTGGAAGGAAACTTGGCACCGAAGTTGCACTGGCCGACAATAATGCTTGGCCTTGGGTGCCGCAACCAGCCCAGGTCGGAGAAACGCGGAGCACTGTAAGGAGCTGTCCCCTATCAAGGACTATCAAGGACATGTGCCTCGAATGGCGTGAGGCAACACAGGCATAGGGGTGGACGGATGGTACCGGTATACCGTACACAGGGAGTCCCTCCGTCCAGGTCCGGTATACCGTACACAGGGAGTCCCCTCCAGGTCCTGCCAGTTCCCTCCCCCCTGCTGTGTTTGGTCACCTGGTCGGGGTTGGCGCGGTGCTGTCTCAACGCTCACCATGGGAAGTCATCGTATAACAGTAGTTGCGTCATATTAAGTGATAACAACACAGCAGTTGTGCCTTGTGCGGTATCGGATAATGCCCTGCGGGTGTGGGTTGACCCAGGTTGACCAGAAACCAGCAAAGGGGCGTGCTGCCGGAGTGCCGGGCTGCCGGCGCTGGGCTGGCCCAGGCTGGCCCGGGGCGCAGCCCCCCTGTCCCGCCACGGTGTGCTGCAAAACGCACGGAGCAACCCTCGGCACGCTGAGGCGGCGTGGCGATGCAGGTGTCAATGTAGTTGCCACTCTCGCGGTCGAGGGGGGGCAGCCATGTCATGTCATACCAGTGCATGCCGGCTGTGCGCTTGTGCCCTAGGGCACGTTTCCACCGATCCACATGAAAGCGGTCCTCGACCTGACGCCCAACGCAATGAGACCGCTACGTCTTACAACGACCCCTTTACGAACACCATCATGGCACGTGTTCTTGTGCAATACTGTAGCCAGCCAGTGGAAAGGCACCTTCCTTGTCCAGACACGGTCATCTGCACTCCTAGAATCCTGCACCAAATTCCAGTCGTCCATTCACTTTGTCCAAAGTCCACGGTAACATGCCTCTTGAGTGCAGGACAGACGCAAGCGAGGACTCCGACGCAACCTCGCCTCCGCAGATTCCACACACCATTCCAAACACTTAATTGCCCATGCCTTAGCTATGCTCTGATGCTTGCATTGTCCTCCCCTTCACCGCATCCTGTTCTACTATAGATTTTCGCCGCACGCCAGCTATTCTCCTCTGCACCATGCCGCCATCACTTCCGCTATGTACAGCTATTTATGTCAGCCGAGCACCACCCTCCCCTGTCGTCACCGCTGCGTACGCTGCCACGCATCACACGCCCCGACACGTGCCAGAAAGGCCAAAGGGTAGCTACCCACATTCAACACACTACAAGAATTCATTATAAGCCGCCACCTTCCTGCCTTGCCCCCTGTTCGCCGCCAACGCTCAACACACTGCTAAGTCTCGGCTCGGAGCGAGCCAGACCGCAATGTGGGGGGTGGCCTTTCACCTTGGCCTTGTACCCTCTGTGCCACAGTTGTCACCGTCGGCCTGAAGGCCTCAGGATGCTGCCAGGCAGGGCATGGGGTACAGGGGGACCTCCCCTGCGCGGGGTGACCCCCGTTTTCCTCACCCCCTTAGCGCCGCGGTGGCCACGCACGACACCCACAGCAGCGCCACGGCCGCGTTGCCCTCCGCCACAGCCTGCAACGGGTAGGGTTTAGGATGGACCACAGGCCAACAGATGGAACGAATAGATCAAAGTCAAATCAGAAAAAGGGCCGCGTTGCCCCCCGCCACAGCCTGTAGCGGGCAGATGTGAGAACACAGGAGAGGTGCAAAGGCGGTAAGGCACAGGCACCAAGTAGCTCTTGTGCACGCACTGTAGTAGACGGCCGTCAAGACCATTTATGACAAAACCAGCGAAAAGGAAATGAAACCAGCACCCCCTTCCGTTAGCATCCCCAAGCCAACACGCGGAAGCAGCGCACATGCCCGAGCACGAGCGGATGAGGCGGGTCCACAACGGGTGTGGTCTCCTCCCGCCAGACAGTTGGTGCCCCTCATGCAAAATCCCTTAGTGCCCACGCGAGTACATGCCAAAGCACGTGTTGCCATGCATACATACGGGTATACCGTGCCCTTTGAGCCACGTATGGCGTAGCTACCCACCTGCGCGGATCGTACAACGTACGGCACCAGATAGCCCTCCCCCACCGCCGTTGTTTAAAAGCCGTGCCCCAAGTATGTACTATTTGCTGCTACCCACCTGTGCGAACCGTATGACGTAGGGCACCAGGTAGTTCTCCCCAACGGCCAGGTTGTCAACCAGCCAGAAGGGCTTGGGCTTGTAGCGCCATGGGCCGTACAGCACGCTCTTCTGGGGGTGGTCGAACAGCAGCGTGTTGTGCACCGCGCCCACGCCCGACTCGATGTCCTGCAGGGGAGTGGCGGGTAGCGTGTGGGTTAGCATGCTAATACACATGCCGGCATGTAGCACGTGCGGTGTCCGTGTGGCATAAGAGTCCGACGGCGAGGCCAGATTTGATGGTCCATCGGGTCAGAAGGATGTACATACAGCCAGGTTGATGCATCTTATAAGTGACCTTACGTGTATCATCCAAAATTCGCACCTGCGGCGTGTTTCCAGGGAAAGCGCCCCACGACAGCGCCGTCTGCCCGAACAGGAAAATGATGGGCACGTTGACGGCAATGCCGCCGTAGCGCAGCGAAGAGATGAAGCCGTCCCACGGCGCCGCGTGCGCCGTCTGCGTTTTTATACAATGGTACGGCCCAAAGGTACATGTAAACAGGTCCAAACCGATTAAATGAGGTGCAGCGGAGAAGAGATGAAGCTGTCCCACGCCGCCGCGTGCGCCGTCTGCGGCAGGTAAGCATCAGGTAAGTAGTGTGGCGTAACAGATACGGGTACAGGTACATGCCGTAAGTCAAATCCCAGTGCAGGTGGTAATGCACGCTTCAACAGGCCAGCGTCACTGCCATACCCGCCCATGCATCCCTCGCCTCCCGGTGCCTGTGCACCTTGCATGTGTATTAACGCTGCCTCACCCACCCCGCCACCCCAAGCGCCACCCCCCTAGTTAGCCCACCTGCACCTGCGGGTGCGCAATGACGCCCACCGCCAGGTTGCCCCATATCCGCTCGTTGGCCAGCTGCACGTGCATGTGTACTAGCAACGCCTTACCCGCCCCTCCACCCCTGTAGCTAACCCACCTGCACCTGCGGGTGCGCGATGACGCCCACCGCCAGGCTGCCCCATATCCGCTCGTTGGCCAGCTGCGATGCTGCGGCCATGAACTTGGCGGGGTCCCCACCGCAGCCCGGAATCGACACCTCCTGCGCGCGTGGGAGAGGGCAAAATCATCCCGTCTCCACAAATTGCGGGGATGGACATCTGCGTGTGTGGGAGGGGGCGCTAGCTTCATAAGCATTGAGGTTTCCCTGCGCTATCGAAAGCCGCGGGCCACTTTTCCATCGCCATAAACAATAACGTGTGCGGCCACAGTAGCCATGAACTTGAAGGGATCGCCGCCGCAGCCGGGAATCGACACCACCTGCCGCGACGATATGCTCACACAGTGTGCCAGCCGTGGGTTATCCTGAATACTGCCATTTACACAGCGTTCTCGCAAAGCCCCGAGGTCAACTGCACACAGCCGACGTACGGGAACCTGAGCCTTCTGCAGTGGCTGCAGTTGCTGGCAGAAGTGACACCGTACTTCAGAATGTGGTGGCGTCTGGCGACTCCAGTTGCCAACATGTGCGTGCCTGGAACGATATGATACGCCTACTGCAGCGGCTGCATTTGCTGACACAAGCGATGGCGTGCTGCAGGTCGGTGCCGTCCAGTGTCGGTATGCGTACCTGGAACACGGTGCACCAGTTCTCGTGGCCCAACTCCGCGGCCTCGATCCGTGGGTCACCGGCAGGCGCAGCCGTGCGGCACGGCGGAAGCGCTGACGAAACATGGACGAGTGTGGCGATGGACGTTCAGCCCGGAGCCCCTTCAGAAGTCTTGCATGCGTGACAAGGCAGCCGCGCATGATCACCTGTCGTACTTCTCCTTGGCGCCCGGATAAAAGGGCTGCCGCTGCGGCAGGCGGCCCAGCGCCGCCCTGACGGCGGCCAGGAAGGCGGCCCGCTGCGGCCACTCGCGGTCCGTGACCAGCACCTGGCGTGCGCAGGGGCGGAAGAGCGATAGGCGAGTGGAACAGGTAGGGCGTAATAGAAAACAAGCTGCTGGCTGATACTGGTGGCAAGGGGCCAGTGCATGTCTGCGCATGGTACAGGTAAGGGGGGGGGGGCAGGGAGGACCAAGCTGCGTGTGTCTGGGCGCGCATGTTCCCAGTCCAACGCACCGTTGTCATGTCAGCGCATGCTTGACTGTGGTGCGCAGCACTAAAAAGCACGCCGCGCGTCCACAAGCCCACGCATGGAGTTTGCCAGGCAGGCAAGTGCGTCCCGCGGTCTGCCGTGCGCTCCAGGGCATGCAGCCAGCAGGGTCACTACGCAGGCCGACACACGAAGCATGATGTATCAACAGTGCACACATAGATGTATGCACATCCTCTGTCGGGCCCCACCTCCAGCGCTATGCAGTTGTGCCCCGCGTTGTGCGCCAGCGCCGTTGCCACCGTGGACGCGTGGTACTCTATGTCGGACTGGCTCCACGCCACGTCGCCCCCCGGTACGACAATGTACGGCGTCACGTTGCCCAGCTCGGCGGTGATGTGCTTGGAGGGCGGAAGCCGCGTGGGGCCCTCGCGCTGTGTGGACGGTGTGGGGGAGGTCAGGTCAAGTTGATTAGGATGTATCGACGCGTTAGGAGTTGTCAAGGAGTGGTCATTTATACACCAGCTCGGCGGTGATGTGCTTGGAAGGCGGAAGCCGCGTGGGGCCCTCGCGCTGTGTGTGTTGGGAAAGGGGAGGCAGGGGTGAAGCAGGAGCAGGGGTAGCACGCACACTACAATCGCGTGTTGAAGAGTACCTGTGCTATGGGTGGAATATGCTTTGGCGTAACGTCCAGGGCGGACGGGGCAGCGTCTGTTAGGTGAGAAGGATTGGGAGGTAAGCTGGAGCTGGGCTCTTGCAAGGGGAGGCATGGCGTTACCCAGCGTGGCGGTGAGGTTCTTGGCGGGGGCTCGCCGCGGAGGGCCCTCGCGCTGTGTGGGGAATGTTGTAACAACCGAGGCAGGGGTAAGGCAGGGGCGATTTGCATGCATACTTAGGTGCAAAACCTTTGTCAACCGTTGCCCAGCTCGGCGGTGATGTGCTTGGCGGGGGCCAGCCGCGGGGGGCGGGGCGGGAGGAGGGGGGGCTGGCGCTGTGTAGGTCGTGTGGGGGCCGGGGGGCCGGGCGGAGGCGGCGTTTACATGCCAGTCCATTGGTGGCAGTCGCATGGCATTGCAATAGTCAAGCGCACCGTACCTTGGCTGTGGGTGAGCCCCACACGATGGCGTTGTACGTGTCCGCTGATCCGGTGAGGTGGATGGAGGTGACCCGCGGGTCGGAGGTCAGCTGCTCGCCAACCTCCCTGCGGGGTACGGTAACCAGTAGGGCCACTCAAGCACATACTGTTTTGTAGGACACGTCATGCTGGAGGGCTGCCGCATGAGCTAAAGCGCCCGAGGTCAACGTTACGTTACGCGCATATCCCTTGCCGCCGTACAGCCGTACCTTCCTCCGTACACGAACTCCACGAAGTTCGCCTCCACAAAAGGCGCGAAGGCCCTAACCAGAAAGCGGAGAAGAAAAGGTCAGCAAATAGGGAATGGATGTGTCAGTGGGGTGTAGTCCAGGGAAATGCAACCGTGGCCTATCCTGCGCACCTCCGTTTTCTGCAGTCATCACGAAAAGCCTCGCATACTAGTTGACCAAAACCTAGTATTGTGGTGCTGTGCAAGCCAATTTCTGCGACTGTTACGTCAACAGCAGCACACCCACTTTCTGAGCAGCGGCCCCACGTAGTCGTTGACGGGGTTGGTCTTGACCACCACCACCTCGTCATCCGTCAGCAGCTTGTGCAGGATGTCGCAGCCCACCACCGCAACCTGGTTGCCGGCGCCTGTGGAGTGGTACGAAGAGCACGTGCGCGAACATAAATCATCACTCACAGTAAGGGCGACCATGGCAGGACGTGGCACCACCAGGTCGTACGCAGCAACGGTCCGCCCCGTCACAGGTTCACAGCGCACGACACCCCTCCCCCGGTCCTCTACACACAGCGCACGACTCCCCTCCCCCGGTCCTCTACACATAAGGTATGCAAACATGTCACAAGAAGGGAGTATTTCCTGGCCATGCGCCGCCCCACCCACCAAGCACGAGCGCCACGCCTCCCTCTCCCCCCGCCCCTCTCTCTTCATTGAATACAGAAAGAAAGGTACGGCATATGCGTGGCGAGGTATACCCACCCAGCACCAGCGCGACGCCACCCTCCCCCGGTACATTGAATGCTACAATTATTTACTATGTCATATATTTCTCATGTTGAAGATGCACTGCCACAGAAACGTACCCAGCACCAGCGCGACGCCTCCCTCCCCCGGGCCCTGCTCCCGTTTCCTGCGGTACACCGCCCCCTGGCTGGCGGGCTGCCCTGGCTGCAGCCACACCTCGCCACGGAAGTTGGGCACCAGCAGACCCATGGGTCCCTGGGGCAGCACCTGTTTGGAGTTGGAGGCAGAAAGACAACCATGTGTTAGGGGGGACTGTCGGAAAGCAGGGCAACAGATAGGGTCACCAGCAGACCCATGGGTCCCTGGGGCAGCACCTGCGTGCGGAGTAGGAGGAAGGAGAGGGATAGCAATGGAGTAATATGTGTAAGGAGGGACTGTTTCTGGCCAGGGCGGTAGGTAGGGGCACCGGCAGACCCATGGGTCATTGGGGCAGCACCTGCACGCGGGGGTGGTTGCCTGGGAAAGTAGGCACGTGCCATGACAACACACCGACTTTGCAGCGTTCGGTGAAGCTGCCGGGGCATTGCCCAAGGGCGGGACGCACCGCTGACCAGTGAATTTTTGACATCGCTGCACCACCGCCCTACCATCACATGCGCACAGACGTGACGCACTGTGTCATGGCCGGGCCCGACCTACCGTGGCCACCAGCTGGCCGTCCGGCCGCGCCTCCACCTTGAGGGGCTTGGGCTGCCCCTCCGCCCTCATGGCAGCCATGTAGTCGGCGACCGCGAACACGATGGGTAGGATGGCAACCCTGTGGCAAGAGGGGATCAGGTACAGTAGCCAGTATAGGGTGTGAACATAGCGTGGATAACATTACCGAATAAATACGAGTAGTCGGCAACCCTGAACACGATGGGCAGGATGGCAACCCTGCGGCCAGGATAAACCATTGAGCCAATATATCAATATACCAGTATCATAGGCTATGTACATGAAATGGATGGCACTACTGGTACGTGGACGTCAGGATGGCACAGGATGCAGCAGGAGTGTACATGACTATTGTGCATGTGGTATTGGGCGCCGAACCGGCCGGACTGGCATGCCCCAGCGTACTCTTTACGGGACCTTACGAGGTGAGTACATCAGGTGCGTTTGCGGGTGCAGTCGCACGAGCTCTGTTTTGCACTGCCGCTGGAGCCGAAGCCGGACATGTCAACACCTCCGCCAACACCACGTTCCGCTCTACAACTTCAAGGCTTTGTGTTTAGCCGGGTTGATATGTGGTAATGGGCGGAGCGCTGGCGGCATGCGTCGTACCTCTCCTCGCCGATGCCAGCGCCGTACGAGCCCTTGGCGGTGGTTAGGGCGGTTGCCAGGTCCTTCTCGACCTGCGCCCATACCAACAGAACACGACTGCTGGACAAACAGGGCTTAAGAGCAGAGGCTGAACCAAGGCGTAAAGACGAAAGGAAGCCGAGCAGAGCTCGCCGCAAATTTTAGTGCACCGCGCATACAGTATACATGGTTATAGGCAACCGCCAGCGCTGCCAACCCGCATGTGCCTGCCGAGCCGCTGTAATGAGGACCCCCCAACGCCAAGCCGCCGGAAGAGAAGCCAGCCACCACAGTGCCCATATGGCCCCCTGCTGCAATAGCAGGCGACAGATAGCATAAGCGGCTGCTCCTGCCCCCAACCGCCCACCTTTGCTTAAGCCGCGGCCGCAGGTGTATAAGTGACTTGCCGCTGGCTCGAAGACAAACCCCCAGCATGGCCCTTTGCCCTATTCGGCACTAGCTAGAAGACCAAGAACGGGGATATCTGTTTCCGGCCCTAGCGGCTCACCTTGGTGAGGCAGAGGAGCGTGCGCCGTAGCAGCTCATAGCGCTCCGCACACGGCACGCGCACCCATGCGCCTTTGTGCAGGTCCAGGCGCTCGATCACCTGCGGTGGCGGTGGTTGTGTTCTAAGTGGAGGTGCAGGTGCCAGGGAAACGCGGCAGTCCGTGAGACAGTTAAGGGTGCATGCAAATACTGGTTGAATGGTGACGGTGGTGGCCATGATAGCCCCTGTGGGAGTGATGCCAACCCCAAGGACTTGCAGGACAGACGTTGCCCTCCAGCTGCCTGCGGGGGTGAACGCCTGAGCCGCGCTCGAACCAGATATCCCATGCACCTGTTCGACTTGCGCTCTTGGAGTCTCCGGCTGGGGGCTAATCTTGCGCGGTAGCACCACTGGTTGTTGCTTCGCGCTGGGGGTGATGCTGTCGAGCGCGCCTAGCACCGGCTGCAGCGAGAGCCCCAAGGTGGCCCAGAACATGATATCGCGTGCCTTTCGTGACTGTGTTTTTATGAACTGCTAACAGGTTGGCGGTACGCCACACAAACAGAGAAAGGTGTCGGTTGAGTAGGGCTAATCGCCTAAAAACGTATTGGCGATTGTCCTGAGCTGCTATAGGTTTTTGCACTTGTAGATACATGCAGTAATTCTGCGCAAATAGTACATGGCTATCTGCTTAGTGCCTTCCTTCGCTGCATTGCGCCCCGCCATCGGAAAACTTATGAAGACCGCGCTCCGACACCCTTGACATAAAATAACGTTGTACCATAGCGCCGCTGCCATGTCCGGAGCAGGAGCGCTTTTGGCACAGCGGTTGGGGCGACTGCGTTCGTTGGGACTCGGCGATGTGCTGCGGGAGGCTACGCGGCTGCGAGCCGCACTGGCAGTGCCCATCTTCAGACTATCTTATATACTTCGGGTACCTCCGGCGTACGTATGGGCGGGCTTCGCAGTCATGTTCTGCGCAACCGCCCTGGCCGTCAGCTGGGTCCTAACAGCCCTCCTCATGATGCTCCTAAACCGCAACAAGTACATAGCTGCGATGGAGCGAGGCAAGGTAGAGGCGCAGCGCGAGGGGGATGGATGGTCCGAGGAGGAGGCCGAGGGGGAAGAGCAGGAGGCTGGGGGCGACGGAGGAGCACACAGCGACGTTGTGCCAACTGCAGCTCCAGACCAGCTGGTGCCTGCATCTCCTGTTTCTGCACAGCAGACTGTCAAAGGCCCAACAGCACTGTCAGCCCGTCCGGCAGCAGGCGGCGGTGGTTCGGGCTTTCAGCCAGCTGCGTCGGCAGCGTCACAAGCCGCAGCAGCGGTCGCACCCCCGGCGGCACAGGTGAAGGGCATGGGCATTAGCGGCACAACCGGCATCCTCGAGCTGCTCAGGGCAGCGGAGACGGACGAGGAGAAGGAGATGGCACGCCTTGCCAGACACTACGCCACCGTACGGCCCACGGCGGTGCACGAGGTGTGTCGGCTGCTGTCGGGCGCGCTGGGGGTCCAGCTGGGCGGTCCAGCAGCGGTTGCGGGGCTCCTGTGCGGCCCCGCTGCCGTACAGCATGCCGTACTGGGCCATACGACACTGCAGGCGCGTCTCGCAAGGCACGTGTACGGCAAGCTGTACGGCAGTGGCGGCGGCAGCAGGGCAGCAGGCGGCGATGGAAGCGTCACTAGGGGTACGGGAGGGAAGGAGAGCGGGGCGCGGCTAGCGAGTCCGGATGCAGCTGGGGAGGGGAAGGGGATGTTGGGGGAGAGGGGCAGGGGCAGGGACGTGGATGCAGAGGTGGTGTGTCGAGTGGTGGAGGAGGTGCTGCAGGACCAGGTGGTGTGCCGTGTTGGGAGGCAGATGCGGATGGACGTGTTGGTGGGGGCGGCGAGGGAGCTGGGGGCGGCGGAAGCAGCTGCTGCAGCTGCTGCAGCAGGAGCAGCAGCAGGGAATGCGGGAGGGGCAGGGGGAGAGGCAGTACACGGAGAGGCAGCGAGGGGTCAACTGGGGCAGGAGGGACAGCCTGGTATGGAGGCAGGGGAAGTGGGGCTGAGCGAGGGCGAGGCGCTGCTGAGCTTGGTGTGGGTGGCGGATGGGATGGATGGGAGGGCGGGGCGGCGGGCGGCAGCGCTGCTGGTGGCGCTGGCGTGTGAGCTGAAGCTGGTCAAGGGGAAGGTATGAGGCGATGGGCCATTGGCACGGGCCGTTTACGGTAGCGTGGAGGAGACAGGAGTTAGCCGGCATGCAGGTCTGATGAGTGAGCTTGCAGTGATGCACAGTGTTATAAGATGGTGCACCGACCTGCATACAACTGGGCCTGCAATGTGGACCAAGCACTTGGCATACGGTACGCGGCTGCGTGGATGGCTAGAGGGCAGGAAAGTGGTACAGGTGTTTGGCCGCTATATGGGCCTGGTGCGCTCAACTCGTTAACTTTTGGGACCTGATACGGTACCTGAACGTGTAAGCGGCACCTGGCACGTGGTCAAATGTGTACATGGTGCACAGCACGCGCAGCAGGGTTCCGCAAAATGGTCCCTCCGACTTGGCTATGCGTTACTTGACGCGAGTGCTGAATTGGTCTTTATGCGATACTGACCTCGTGACTGGACCATGACCAAAAGAACCTGCGTTTGACACCAGCGCGGGAACAGCAAGATCGACACAACTTGGTGTCATATCGTTCTGCAGTTCTTACAGTATGACAGCAGTTGAGAAGTCATCTTTCTGACACGAGAGTGCGTTCCCGCCAAGAGGGCTTCTGCACCAAAACGACAGGCGCTCACACCGATCAGACCCTTTCTGCCTAACTTTGAACAGTAAATTTGCACATAATATAGTTTAGCACCGGCTTTGCGACATCTCTTGGCGCCGGTCCCGAGCCATGAGCCGACGGTCCCAGCGGAACAACGGCAAACCCCAACGTTACGCTCGCGACGACGATGACGAAGATCTTGGGGATGACGTTGACGACAGCCCGCAGGTATGCGAGGCGCTAAACGTTGACTGAAACTGGACCCGTCCAAGGGGTGTTGCATGTGAGCCCCACATGCGCACGACTCGCATGCAACCACAGGCGACAACACCACTTCCATGTCTGATGGAGTGACATGTACAGCACGCCGATTACGTCTCTTTGGGGGTGCGGTGCTCCTAGTGCCCAGGTGGCTTGCATCAACCCACGCTCCTCACCCACCTGTAACCCCAGATACCCTCCGCTCGCCGGGCGGCCTCCGCTCGAAAGGCCAAGCGAGCTTCAGTCGACGACCTAGACGACTTTATAGTCGATGATGAGGAAGACGAAGACATTGAGGCTGGCGACGGACACCGGGGCATGCCGTCTAGAGGGCTGGCGCACGGCCGCAAGCAGAAGCAGCCCCGGCGCAACAGCGGTCCAGCAGCAGGGGCCGGGGCGGGCAACAGCGGCAAGAAGCGAGCGCGTAAAGACCCGTACGAGTCGGAGGGGACGGACGGGGAGGATGCAAGCATGGGTGGGGAGGAGGAGGCGGACGATGACCATGACATTGACGGCGATGGGGGCGATGGGGAGGAGGAGGAGCAGGGGCAGCGGCAGCAGCGGGCGGGGGCGAGGAGGGGGATGGTGGCGGCTGTGGGGCAGGGCCGGGGGCGGGGGCGAGGATCCAGGGGGCAGCAGAAGCAGCGGCAGGAGGAGGAGGACGATGACATCGTGATCGGGGACTCTGGCGATGAGGTGCGCGGTCAGCAGTGTACCGAAGCGCTGCCTGCGAACGCACAACGTCAAGCTGCCCGTACGCCTGCAATGCACCTTAAGCCCCTTGCCTGACACACTACACATGCGGCAACACCGCCTGCCGCTTGGCGAGCTCACCGCTTGTTTAACAACTGGATGCACCAATTGTTTGCAAGTCCATTCACCAGGTTGCATGGCGCCCCACTGCAGGATGCAGCCCCGAGGGCTGGCAGGCAATCCGCTGGCCGGCCCCGTGGCGGCGCCGCCGGCCGAGGCCGCGGCGGTGGGGGCGGCGGCCGGGGCCGGGGGCGGGGAGCTGCAGCTGGTGCAGCAGCAGCTGGTGCAGCCGACCCAGATGATGAAGATGGTATTGGCGATGCGTTTGCGGCGGCGGTGGCGGGGGCTGCGAGGCGCGCGCGCCAGGCGGTAGGGGGCGGCGCGGCGGCGGTGGTGGTGGATGCGGCAGAGCTGGCGGAGATGCGGCGGAGGGTGGGTTAAAGCGTGGTGGAGTGTGCGTGGACGTGTGTGAGGATGGGTTAAGGTGTGGAGGATGGGAAAGCGTGTGGAGGGTGAGTTGGCGTGTTGAGGGTGAGTTAACGTGGTGAAGTGAGCGTGGACGCGTGAGAGGGCGGGTTTTGCGTGTGGAGGGTGGGTAAAGTCAGGAGGGCGGGTAAGCCTGATGAGGGTGGGGTATTGTAAGCATGAGGCGGCAGGTAGGCATGGGAGGGGTGGCGTGCGTGACGTGTGCGGGTTGCGGTTTTGTTGTGCCGAGATGCAGCGAGTGGTGGGTGGCGGAAAAGTCCCGGGTCAGGGGTGTTGAGGTGGCAGCGGGTTCGTGGCTTGCGGTTGCGTGGTTGGTTGCCTCCTGCGGTTGTCTGCATGCACGGTGTAAGGTTGCACGCACACAACCAAACGCAGAGGTGCGTTCACAGTGCATGTCTGGACTGCCTACGTTGCGGCCTGCAGATCAAGCGCTAAAAGGTCGAGTGGCTGCTAGCCCAGCATGCCACTCAACGACCTTTCCAGAAGTGGCTACCGCATTATGTACATGCCATGCGTGTGCTGCGGCCTGTCCTGCCCTGCAGATCAAGCGCTACAGGGACGAGTGGCTGGTGGCCAAGGAGAAGTGCTCCGACTGGGACTCGCTCAGCAAGGCGGTGAGGCGCGGGGCCGGTTGGGGGAGGGGGAGGGGCCGGGGGGTAACGGCAGAGCCGCAAAGTAACGGAACCGGAAACAGACAGCCTGTGGAGAGCGAGGTTAGTGGCTGCAACAGAAAGCAAGGAACGACTGGATACTTACCACCTAATACGTACCGGCTTGGTTTACTGCGGTGGCTGAGGCCGAGGGCTGCGTCGTGCTGGGAATCGCTCCGCCGAGAACCCGGAACGCTAGCTGAACGCTGACTGGTACTGAATGCACCCTCATGCCTATCGTCCCGCAACGGTACAAGCCGGCACAACACACCCGCGCCCACCCATGTCAACCCGTCTCACCTGGGAACAAGGGCAGAAAGGGAAGGGGAAAAACGGAAGGGATGAAAGTACGTCAGTAAAGTTCATGTAACGGGGGGGAGGGGCCGGGGGGGAGGGGCGGGAAGGTGGGAGGGGCGGGAAAGTGGGGCTCTGGTGGGGCGCCGACTGGGACTCGCTCAGCAAGGCGGTGAGGCGCGGGGGCGGGGAGCGGCATGCGGCATGCCCCAAACGCAGCGCGGGGGTGAGATATGCAGCGGCCTGTACCGACCTGTGCCGCTGCGCTACCTGCTGTTCCTGCGGGGTCTGTGCACGTATGTTGACATTGCTGCTGTCGCTATTACACACCCGTTTCCGCACGGGATAAGGACGAGCCGGGCGGCGTGCCGCTGCGCTACCTGCTGTTCCTGGGCACTTGCATCGCCGTTGCTGCTGCCGCTAATGCACATCGCTCCACCTCGCAGGACAAGGACGAGCTGGGCGGCGCGCCGCTGCGCTACCTGCTGTTCCTGGGCACTTGCATCGCCGTTGCTGCTGCCGCTAATGCACATCGCTCCACCTCGCAGGACAAGGACGAGCTGGGCGGCGCGCCGCTGCGCTACCTGCTGTTCCTGGGCACTTGCATCGCCGTTGCTGCTGCCGCTAATGCACATCGCTCCACCTCGCAGGACAAGGACGAGCTGGGCGGCGCGCCGCTGCGCTACCTGCTGTTCCTGGGCACTTGCATCGCCGTTGCTGCTGCCGCTAATACACATCCCTCCACCTCGCAGGACAAGGACGAGCTGGGCGGCGTGCCGCTGCGCTACCTGCTGTTCCACCAGCGCGACAAGCCCGGCGTGCCTGTGCCACGTGCCAAGCTGGCGGCCGCCGTCAAGGAGGCCTTCCCAAACCACAAGCACGCGACCAAGTAAGCACGCAAACAATCGCGTCAGAGTGCGCCTACCATGTCCGGCTATATGCAGCTTCCCTAACCACAAGCACGCAACCAAGTGGGTTAGCGCACAGGCCCCCCACCACGGGTCCCCGACAACGGGTCCCCCACCATGTCCGGCAGTGTGTCACCTTCCCCAACTATAAGCACACGACCTTGTATACTGCATCTGCCTCCCCGCCCCCACTTCAACTGACATACCGGTAAGATTGATACACACCATGTGAATGCTTTCCTACGTTTCGTTATGCAATCATGCGCCCCTCAGGTTCAGCTCGCTGTGGCTGCCCTACTCCCGCTTTATGGCCGCCTCCACCCTGGGCCTGGAGATCGCCGAGGTGCCCCGAGACTTGCAAGCTGCCGCCGCCATCGCACAGGCCGAGGCGGCAGCCGCCGCCGCCGGCTCCGGAGCTGCCGCCGCCGCCGGCGGCATCATCGGCAGCGGCAGCAGCAGCACGTACTTCGTGCTGCGCAGCCTGCTGCCGTCGGTGCTGCGGACCGAGTTCGTTGAGGCGGTTGGCGGTTTCGGTTTCGGCGGGGGCCAGGAGGGCGAGGTGGCGGAGCAGGGTTTCACAGCGGTGGTGCTGGCGCTCATTCGGGCGGCTGGAGACAAGCTGGAGGAAGGTGCGAATGACTAATGTACCTTCCTAATGTATGTGTCTTTTGTCGGACACCGAAAACGAAGAGCTCACTGGGGAAAGTGTACTGTGCTCATACGGGCGGCTGGGGACAAGCTGGAGGAGGGTGGGAGCTTAATTTGTTGAGGGACATGCATGAAGGAAGAGCATGCAAGGACAGCTGCAAGCAAGGTGGGTTTAGGGAGGGCGGCGGTGCTGGCGCTCATCCGGGCGGCGGGGGACAAGCTGGAGGAAGGTGCGGCAAAGGATAGAGGAAATGAACGTACCGGGGCGCGGGCGAGCCAGGTGCTGTTGGTGTGGAATGAGGGCCAGCTGCCGTGAACAAGGGCGGGGCCTAGGATGGGGAAGAGGCTGCTCGCCTAGCGGGTGGTACATGCATGGGCACTTAGGGGCCAAAGAAGGGCGGTGGTTGTGGCGTTTACCTGCGCGGCGGGGGCAAGCCGGAGATGGGTGGGTGGGGTCTGGGGTGGCACAATGCCATGGGAGGCATGGCGACGTGGGGTGGGCGTGCCATCTGCCATGTACCAGGACCAGTGGGTATCCACAGACACTGATGCACCTTATGCACGCATCCTTTAATGTTCGACCGACACGCTGAATATGTGCTCAAATATGTTCCCTGATGGTAGCAGTAGTGAAGTAGTAGCTCCTTAAATTCGTTGACTTCCATCTCCGCAGACGCCCTGTGGCGCTTCCTGAGCCAGCTAGGCCTTGGCGGCGAGGAGGGCGGCGGCCCGGGCGGCCAGCCGCACCCCACCCTGGGCCGCCTGGACCAACTGATGCGGCGTCTGGAGGCACGGAGGTACATTGTGGTGGTGGACACCAAGCAGACAGGTGCGTGGGCGGGTGGACGTGTGTGTATTAGCTGGTGGTTGTGTGTGTTAGCGAAGCGGTGCGTGCCGGGTGGGGAGGCGCGCAGGTACATCGTGGTGGTGGACACCAAGCAGACAGGTGCGTGGGCGGGTGGATGCGTGTATCAGCTGGTAGGGGCGGTGTGTGTGTTAGCAAAGCGGTGCGTGTGGGGTGTTGAGGTGGCTGGAGGCAAGGGGGTGCATTGTGGTGGTGGACACTCAGCAAACAAGTCGGCGGGTGGGTGGATGTGTGTATTAGCGCGTGCTGGGCGTGTTACCGGAGTTGTGCTGTTCTGCGCTGGGGCTACCGTAGACTGTGGTGGTTAATACCAAGCAGACAGGTGCGTGGGCGGGCGGGTGGATTTGAGCAGTAGCTGATGGTGGTGTGTGTGTTAGCGAAGCGGTGCGTGCCGGGTGGGGAGGCGCGGAGGTACATCCTGGCGGTGGACACTAAGCAGACAGGGTACCGGGTGTGTATTAGCGCATGCTGGGTGTATCAGCGAAGCTGTGCTGGCAAGCCGTGTACCCCGCCGGGGGTACATTGTGGTGGTGGGCAGGTGAGAGTGCGACACCTGCGTGCGGGTCGGGATGGGGCGTCGTGCGGGCACGGTTGGGCTTAACCCCCGCCCCTTGCGGCATCCGCGGCACACCTGCACCTGCACCTTCGGCCGACTGGCCTGAGCTTATCGTTATCGTAGCCGCCTCTTTGGACTACAACCTGTCCCTCTATGCACAACCCCTTACCCCACCACTCCGCCCAGCTTTCGCCTGCCCACCGTGCCATTCACCCCACACGGTACCTCCTCTTCCCCCGCAGCTGACGGCAGCAGCGTGCGTGTGCTGGGGTGGGGTGAGGCGGCACTCACGGAGGTGACCGTGCGCAAGGTCAAGGAGATGGAGGACAAGGTGAGAAGAGGGGGGGTTAAGGGGTAGAGGGGTAGGTGCGTGGGACTGGGGGCGGGTGCTGACCGGGAACGGTCGGGGAGATGAAGGACCAGGTGGGAAAAGGGGGCGACTGGATGAAAGGGGTGGAGGGGAGGTGCATGGGACCCAGGCAGGATTTGGAACGGGAGGTGCGGGAGATGGAGGATAGCCAGCATAGCCGGGTGGATGGGGTGGCGGGGGTGGGAGATGAAATGTACGGTACTGGGGAGCTCAGGTGCAGGTTCAAAAGACGGAGGACATGGGATGGGAAGAGTGGGCGGGAGGTGACCGGAGGGGGCGTAGCAGGATCCCATTTGGGGCTTTGGCCTGTGCCAACTAATTTGGTACAGGCCAGCGCAAGCAGACTTGCACTCACTCGCGCTTGCCACGTGCCCCACTCCACGCACTCCGTGCCCTAGCACCTGCTCACCCTGCGGTCCCTGCCTGACCCCCGGTCCGCGGCAACCCGTGCCTGCTGTGATGAGTAGCTGAACCACTCTCCCGTCCCCGATCCCAATCTTCAGCTGCACGCGCTGTTGGAGCAGACCCGCAACGCTCCACTTGAAGAAGAGGCAACAGATGCCCCCTAGCGCAGGTCTGTTGCCTTGACACATACACAGTCTTTCACCCCATAACCCGCGCCCCATACCCCACTGCGAGCCTGCCCTGCTACGGCTGTGTAGACTCGTTAAAGAAAACGTCCAGTCTGCGCTGGTCAGTTTTGTGCTGTGCGGCTTTTGATCCCCTCCGTATGCCCCCCCTCCTCCCCCCTACCCCTCCCCCCAGCTGCACGCCATGCTGGAGCAGACCCGCAACGCGGCGCAGGCGGAGGACGGGGAGGGCGACGGGGGTGACGGCGGCAACGACGAAAACGACGAGAACAGGCCGGCGGGAGGCGGCAATGGCGGCGGCGGCGCGCGCGGCGGGGCCCCTGCGGCGGCACGGGGTAGGGGGCGCTGAGGCGGGGGTTAATGGACGAGGGCGTGGGTTGACGCGCCGTGGATGATGGGTGGGTTGACGCGCCGTGGATGATGGGTGGGTTGACGCGCCGTGGATGATGGGTGGGTTGACGCGCCGTGGATGATGGGTGGGTTGACGCGCCGTGGATGATGGGTGGGTTGACGCGCCGTGGATGATGGGCCACATTGGCAACACACAGCGGCAGGAGCGCGGCAGACGGCTGGCAGGAGACACGCGGTGTGGTGGAAGGGTAGGCAGTGGGAAGTAGTAGTTATGGACAGGGCCGGCTGGCTTCCTGGTAGCGGGGAGGGTCAGGGCGGGGCGGGGCGGCCGCGTGGGGTGAAGGCAACGGGCGCACTGGAGGGGGGAGGGCGAGGCTAGTGGGACGATATCGATCAAGGGGGCTGGAGGCCCTTTGGGCCCCGGAGGGCCCTTTCCTAGACTGTGGCTGCAGGTGCGCGTGAGCGTCCGGCAGCAACCTCAGAAGCGGTGTTGCGATCGTCACTGTAACGTGTACTGGCCTGTCTGAACGAAAGCGGTGCCGTGGTAGGACGGAACTTGGTCTTACCGTATGTGGGGAGGCAGCTGCTGGTCCATGGGGGACCGCATCAAGGTGCGGCACTAGCAGCGGTCAGTCTTTTGGCGCGCCACGGCGGTGCTGCGGCCGAGCGGCGGACCCTAACAGTGAGGCGGGGCAAGCAGGAGCGGAGTCCGGCAGCATGTATAAGGTAAGGAATATGGGCGTTAGAATTGGCTTAGTCCCAATTCTCCCGGGAATCCGACCCGGGTTCGATTCCTACCTCGGGCGAGATTCCAGTCCTCGTCCGCCTGTGTGGTCTGCCCGGACCCACTGGGAAGGCGTGCCGGTGGCAGGTGCCTGCCAGTGGATGATGAACCGTCGGGCATCAGCTGGTGGATGACTCCCATTCCCCTGTT